>ERZ772956.469-NODE-469-length-30590-cov-13.921598_pt1 | contig 30590 bp, 24 predicted proteins | sample MGYA00580683_ERZ772956 | MGnify/ENA primary metagenome ERZ772956 (study PRJEB29015, sample SAMEA2738077) | human oral metagenome | biome: human oral; feature: human-associated habitat; material: saliva | place: China | collected 2212 ... | reverse complement strand
AGACTCATTAGTAGTAGAATTCTACTCAAGATTAATTTAGCAAAACAAAGCACGATAAATCGTGCTTTTTTGTTTGCAAAAAATTGGAAAACACACAAAAAAAAGGTGATGTATTTGAATATAACATCACCTTTTGTCTTAAATAATTATTTCTTTTTTATAAATAAAGCTATTACAAATGCTATAAAACTTGGAATTATCCAGTTAAAACCTATACTGCTTAATGGTAAAACAGTTATAAATTTAAAAATTCCCAATTGTTCATAAAGTACTTGAATAAAACTTATTGTAACTGCTGTAAAAGCAGGTAATTTAAAGATTAAATCATTTTTTATTTTATCTTTAAAGAATGCAAGTATAATCAGAATTATTGTCGGTGGATAGACAACGGCAAGTATTGGAGCACCAATTTTTACTATTCCACTAACTCCGATTATTGCAGTTACAGTTCCGAATAAACATATACAAAGTATAAATGTAGAATATTTTATCTTTCCTTTTGTAATATTCACTAAATATTCTCCGGATGCAGATGTAAGACCTATCGAAGTTGTCAAACAGGCAAGAAATGATGCTAAACCTAAAGCAATTTTCCCTGCATTTCCTAAAAGATTTTGAGTTACATTTACAATTATTTGTGATTGCTCAACATCCAGTCCATATTTTGCAGAAACGGTTGCTCCTAGATATGTAAGTCCACCATAAATCAATCCTAAAGTAGTACAAGCAATAAGACCTGATTTAAACAGCATTTTTATTTGTTGTTTAGGTTCACTATAACCTTTATTTTTTAATGTTAATAATAGAACTGATCCTACTGCTAGAGATACAAAACAGTCCATTGTTTGATAACCGTCAATTAATCCTTTTCCTAAAACACTGTTTATTTTAGCAGTTTCTGCAGGAGCTCCAAGTGGAGAAATAATTCCTTTAACGATTATTACAACAAGTGCAAGAATTAAAAAAGGAGTTAAAAATTTTCCAATAATATCTACAACTTTTGATGGTCTTACAGTTAAAAAGTAAGTCAGCATAAAAAATATTATAGCTACTGCTGTTATAGTAAAAGTATTATGAAATCCCAATATAGGTTTAATTCCCATTTCATAAGCAGTCGCACCTGTTCTTGGAATTACAAGAAGAGGTCCAACACACATAATAACCATAAAACTTAAAACTAAAGCCGGTTTCTTTCCTATTGGGCTGAAAAATTTCATTATATCACATTCATAGCATGTAACTGCCATTAAAGCTACAAGGGCAAGCCCTACAGCTGTAACTGTAAAACCTAAAAATGTTATAAACCATGAACTACCGGAAAGAACTCCCAAATATGGTGGAAAAATCAAGTTTCCTGCTCCAAAAAACATTGCAAAAAGTGCAAATCCGAATGTTAACATATCAATTATGCTATTTTTTTTGCTCATTACATTCTCTCTCCTTAAAAATAAAAAAATTAAAATATCAAAACTTACAAAATTTTGTATTTTGTATAACAATATTTTACAAGAAATTCAGAAAAAACTCAATACTAAAAATGGTGTTTATAAAAATTTTTTATGTATTTTTTGCTATTTTTAAAAAATTTAAACAATTATTTTAAATTCATTTTTTTGAGTCAATTATTTTACAATAAACTAATGAAAAAATTTTAAAAATATGGTAGAATAAATATTGTGGAAGAAAACATTTTTGGAGGTATGATATGAAAAGAAATGAAGTTGATAAAAGTTTAACTTGGAATTTGAGTGATCTTTTTAAAACAGAAGAAGATTACAAAAAGGCTCTTAAGGAAATTGTTGAAAAAACAGATGAACTTGTAAAGATTTATGAAGGAAAACTTGACTGTTATTGTACTATTAACAGTTGTTTGGAAGATTTAAAATCTATTTATGTATTGATTGATTTAACTGCAAATTATGCAAGTTTGGATTATGAAACAGATTTAGGTGGAAAAGAACAATTTGAAAGAATGGTAGATTTTGAAAATACCATTGCTCCGGTTTATGCCAAACTTAGCTTTGTAGAAACTGAAATCTTAGCAAATGATAAAAGAATTATAGAAAAGGCTATGAAAGAAAATTCTGAAAATAGAAGATTTTTAGAAAAACTTTTAGACAGAAAAGATCATACTTTATCAAAAGAAGTTGAAAGCACACTTTCAGCTTTATCAGGAAGTTTTGAAACCCCTTATAGAGTATATCAACAATCAAAAATGCAAGATTTATCTTTTGAAGATGTTGAAGTAAATGGTGTAAAAACTCCAATGACTTACAATATTTTTGAAGGATGTTTTGAAGTTGATTCAAATACTGAATTTAGAAGAGAGGCTTTTAAAAAATTCTACAAGACTTTAGCAAAATACGAAAATACATTTGCAAGTGCATATTATAGCAATGTTCAACAAGATAAGGCAATGTCTAAAGTTAGAAAATACGACAGTGTCTTTGATTATCTTTTGTCTTCACAAGAAGTTACAATGGATATGTACAATAGACAATGTGATGTTATTATGGAAAAACTTGCACCACATATTAGAAAATATGCAAGGCTTCTAAAGAGAGTAAATAAATTGGATAAGATGACTTTTTCAGATATGAAAATGCCATTAGATTCTGAATTCCAAAAAGTTTATAGCATCGATGAATGTAAAAATATGGTAATTGATGGATTATCAGTTTTAGGAAATGATTATAAAGCTTATTTGGAAAGAGCTTTTGATAATAGGTATATTGACTATGTGGATAATGAAGGAAAGGCATCGGGAGCTTTCTGTGCAAGTCCATACAAAGTGCATCCTTATGTACTTTTAACTTGGTCAGGGAATATGTCTGACATCCTTACTATTGCTCATGAACTTGGACATGGTGGACATTTCTCACTTTGCCACCAAAATCAAAATATTTTAAATGTTGATTGTTCAACTTATTTTGTAGAAGCACCATCAACAACAAATGAATTGATTATGGCTCATTATCTTCTTGAAAAAGCAAAGACCGATAGGGAAAGAAGATGGATTCTTTCTGAAATCATTTCAAAAACATATTATCATAATTTCGTAACACATTTCTTAGAAGCATATTATCAAAGGGAAGTTTATAAAATTATAGATAAAGGTGGAGCTGTTGATGCCGAAACTTTAAATACTATTTTTAAAGAAACTATGGAAAAATTCTTTGGTGAAGATGTTGAACTTGTAGATGGAGTTGAAAGAACATGGATGAGACAACCTCATTACTACATGGGACTTTATTCATACACTTACAGCGCTGGTTTAACAATCGGAACACAAATGTGTCTAAATATTTTAAAAGATAATTCAAAGGCGAAACAATGGATTGAAGTTCTAAAAGCCGGTGGAAGCAAAAATCCGGTAGATCTTGCAAAAATGGCAGATGTTGACATTACAACAGATAAGCCACTTCTTAACACAATAGAGTATATTGGAAGTCTAATTGACGAAATGGAAAAATTGACTGATAAGATAGAAAAAGAATAATTTTTTAAAGATACTGATTTATTCAGTGTCTTTTTTTTTACACAAAAATAGGAGCTTTAAGCTCCTTAAAAATTTTAGATAAAAATATTCATGTAGATAAATGTTGTTAGTATTGATGCAAATACAGTCAGTATCATATTTCTAGTTATATATGAAACCGCTGATGCAACTGCGATTGTAATTATATACATTAGTTTTGCAGATGATTCTGCAACCAAGACTTCTCTTAAAATCAGCACAGTCATTGAAGTAAAAGGCACGATTTTAAAGAAAGTCATTAGTTTTTTATTAAAAGTTTTTCCCCTAAGAAAGAATAAAGGAAGAACTTTCGGGATTATTGTTACAGCAGCGGCAACCAATGTACCGATTATGTAGTAGTAATATTTGTCCATATTTTCTCCTTATTCTTTTATTTCTTCTTTATCTTCTAAAGTTTCATTTCCAATTAAGAATATACCTGCTATTGAAGAAAGTATTATTGAAAAAACTATATCCCAACCTAGTGGAAATACTTTTGTGTAATAGATAATAGCATATATTACTGCTGTTACGATGACAACTCTCACAGTTACTAAATGCTTTTTTACATTTGGAACAAGTAACGCTACAAAAAGTCCAAGAAGACCGACACTAAAAGCAACTTTTAAGTTTTGTGGCAAAAAATCGCCCAAGAAGTAACCTACTATTGTAAAAATTCCCCAAATAAAATATGGTGGAATTTGTACTCCAAGTGTAAATGATGTATTTACTTTGTCTTTATTAAATGAAAGTATAGAAAAACTTTCATCTGTTAGTAACCATCCTACAATAGGGAACGCTTTATGATTTACCTTATCTACTGTTGCTCCAAGAGTAGCAGACATAAGGAATAGTCTTGTGTTTAATAAAAATACGGAAACTGCAATTCCGAAAAGCGGAACACTTGATGTCAAAAAACCCACTAGCATAAACTGGGCAGCACCTGAATACAAAACAAAAGAACTCAAGAAAGCGTGTAATAAACCTAGCGAATTAGTATTACATAGAATACCTAAAGTAATCGCTGATGGGATATAACCTATCCATATAGGAATTGAATGTCGAACACCTGAAATAAAATTGTTCTTTGTCGATTTCATATTTTCTCCCCATAAAATATTAGAAACCTAATATTCTATTTCTCTCCTATCCTCTAATGCTTTTAAAAATGTTAATTCATCATAGCTGTCTATACTTCTACCTACCGGAATTCCATTAGCAATTTTTGAAATTTTTAGGTCTTTGAAATTTTTTAGTAAATCGACAATATAAAGTTCAGTCAATTCGCCATCAATAGTTTGACTAATAGCGAATATAACTTCTTTTACATTATCTTTCTCAATTCTTTCTAAAAGTGAATCTACATTTAGGTCATCTAAAGTTATTCCTTCTCTTGGAGTAACAAGACCATTTAAAATATGATAAGTACCTTTATAAACTTTAGTTTTTTCTAAACTTATAACACCTTGCATATCTTCAACAACGGTTATAATTGACTTATCTCTTTTTTCATCCGCGCAAATATTACAAATTTCATCTTCCGTTAAATTTCCACAAATTTTACAATGATGAGTATTTTTTTTCATATTTATAAGACTTTTAGCAAATTCAATTGTAAAATCATCATCCATCTCTAAAATTTTCAAAGCCATTTTTGTTGCAGACTTTCTTCCAATAGAGGGAAGTTTTGACAGGTAGTGAATAACTTCATCTATAGACTTAGTATAATTACTCATCTTTATAATCCCGGAATATTAATTCCGCCTGTTATTTTATTAATTTCTGAATCATGTTTTTCTTGAGCTTTTCTATTCGCTTCATTTATAGCTGTCATAATTAAATCTTGTAACATTTCTATATCATCAGGATCAACAACTTCAGGATCTAGTTTAATATTTAAAACTTCTTTTTTACCATTAACAGTTACTTCAACTGCGCCACCGCCTGAAGTTGCAGAAACTTCTTCTTCGTCCAACATTTTTTGTGTATTTTCAAGTTCTCTTTGCATTTTTTGCATTTGTTTCATCATATTACCCATATTCATTCCGCCACCGAATTTAGGGAAACCGCCTTTAGCCATAAATACCTCCTAAAAATAAATAGTATAATTATTTAGTGTCAAATTTACATTATATTAAAAAATTTGTTAATCATATAACATAAAACTTTAAAAATCTTCCTTTATAATAGCATTTTTTTTATGATAAATCAATAATTTACAATAACAAGATAAAGTAAATATATTTTTGAAAAGATAAAAAAAGACAATATCAGACTTAAAATTTTCCCATATTGTCTTTATATATTTTTATATTTATTATTGCGAAGCAACAAGGTTCTCGGGTATCACCCGATGCAAAGCATCGAGGAAGGGTGAGGTTCTCATCTACTAGGATCTGCAATATGTGCTGTAAAAGTAATTAAATTTGCCTTACTGTTTTCGTCATGGTCTTCTATAATGATGTAGAAAGGGCCGTTCATTTTTATATCAATATTCTCGTTTTTTTTCGGCATACTTATTTCTTTAACTTCTGTTTTAGTTACTGATTTAGCTTTTGCACCTTTTTCATCCATTTTTAGTGTAGAAGTTTGTTTCGCATCACTTACTACAAGTTTCATATCAGGCAATAATTTTTCTAATTTAAAAGTATTTAGCATTTTACCAAGTCCAATCTTTTGAAATAGAGCTTTAAAATCAACTTGTGATTTAATATCTATCTTTGGTAAATAGAAATTTACATCATATCTTTCGCTATTTTCTTTAAACGAATTTATAAAATCAAGTAATTGCTCTGTAGATAAAATTTTATTATCTTTATGCTTTAAGAAATAAATAGTTGAACCATTTGAGCTGATTGAAAAAATATCTATATCATAATTTGAAGTTGCTCGTACATTTTCGAAATGATTATACATTGTATCTACTTGAATTTTTGTGCCGTCCGATTTTGTGAAATCTCGTTTTTCTGTCTTTTTTTCATCAAATGGGTGTTTCCATTTTACTTCATAATTTACTGTGTCGATAAAGGTTGCTACAAAATCATTTCCTAAACTGTTTTTATCCAAAACTTCATCTAAATTGGATTTTTGAAATTTTTGATAAACTTTTGTTCCTTCTTTTGTTGATTTAACGGTCTTAATATTACTATATTCAAGATTTTTAGTTTCACCTTTGATATTTTCTAAATTTATTAAAATTAAATTTGCCAACTTTGTATTTTTAAATTTTAGATTTTGAAGATGAGCTTTATCGTAAAATTCAAAAAGCGGCAAATCTTTCCTATCATCTGTACAAAGAGAGATAAAATCCAAACATTTTTGTATTGATAGAGGAGATAGAACAAAATTTTCATCAGTTTTTTTCTCTTTCAGCAAAGTAGTAAAAATATCCAGATTTACTTTATTTATCTTATTTGTTTGAGATGCATCAAATAGCAATTTCTCTCTATTTTCGGGAAATAATTTCTCTGTCTTCGTACAAGATACTAAAGGAATCGAAACGAATAGTAAAAAAATAATTTTTAATAGTTTTTTCATAGCATACCTCCGTTTTAATACTACAATAACTTAAAAATTAATATTTTGAACTAATTTATAAAATTTGCATAAATGGTCAATGAATTTTGAACGGGCATATTAACCTTTGTAAAAAATTCGTTTAAAACAGCAGTTTCCTTTAAGGTGAAAGAATTATTTTCATCCAACTTATAACTTCCGAACTTAAATAAATACTCTTTACAGTCGATGTGTAAGAAATTTTCTTTTGGGAAAAAGTAAATTTCTTTTACACTCTCATCGAAAAGTTTAGAAACAGTTTTTTTGAAAACAGTTGTTTTTAAAACATCTTTAAAAGGAGTTAAATCAATTTTTTCGTAAATTTCATCATTATTTTCTGTGGGTTGCTCTACATCTTTTGTGTTTTCTATATCTTCTGTATTTTCAGTATCTTCGTTTTCTGTCTCGCTTTCTATATTTTTTATATCTCCTGTATTTTCAACAGTTTCGACATTTTCTACTTCTTCTTCATTTGAAATCTCTTCTTTTTCTATAACTTCAACTTTTAAATTTCCACTCTTTATAATATTTTCAAGAGTTTCAATTCTCTTTTCCATTTCGGATTTTTCTTTTTTAAACGAACAGATTTTTATAATTAAAAGTTCAGCCAGAGCATTTTGCATATCACTTTTTTTCATCTTATCTTCAACATCCAAAAGATTTTCTAAAATGAAAATAAGTTCATCCATTTCAAACTTATTTGAATGTTCTAAATATTTCTTATACTCAACATCATTTAAAGTTGTAAGTTCTTTTTTTATGCTCTTTACTAAAATTATATTTCTAAAATGTTTGATTAAATCAATGATTATATTATGTGGAGTCTTTCCGTTTTTTACCAAATTTCTAAAAGTTTCAATAGTTTCATTTTTGGATGAATTCAAAATTGAATTTGAAAGCTCAAATAACATATTTAAGTTCACAAGTCCTAAACATTCATTAATATCATCAATAGTAATTTTTTCTTTTCCTGTTGCAACAACCTGATCCAAAAGACTTAAGGCATCTCTCATTGCACCTGAAGAAAGCTCAGAAATTAAATTAATTCCGTCTTCTTCTATCTCTACATTTAGATTATTTAAAACATAGTTTATATTTTCTACTATATCTGAATTACCAATTCTTTTAAACTCAAATCTTTGACATCTTGAAATAATTGTATCAGGAAGTTTATCAATTTCTGTTGTCGCAAGAATGAAAATTAAATGTTTAGGGGGCTCTTCTAAAATCTTTAGAAGAGCATTAAAGCCTTCATTCGTAATCATATGGGCTTCGTCTATAATATAAACTTTGTATTTTACGATTTGTGGGGGATAGATTACTTTTTCCTTTAATTCCCTTATATCATCAATACGTCTATTACTTGCAGCATCCATCTCTACAACTTCAAGTGCCTTGTCTTCTAAAATCATTTTACAATTTTCACATTCATTACAAGGATTTCCGTCAATTGGATTTAAGCAATTTACTGCACGAGCGAAAATTTTAGCACAACTTGTCTTTCCGGTTCCTCTTATTCCTGAAAAAAGATAGGCATGTCCTAAATTTCCCGTTCTTATTTGATTTTTTAAAATTTCAACAATATGAGCTTGACCAATTACTCTTGTAAAATCTTTAGGTCTAAACTCTCTATAAATAGCTTGTTTCAAAATCACACCTCTAATATTTTAATTAAGATACTATGTATATTATATCATAAAACAGGAGAGATTTAAAAAATCTTTCTAAATTGCTTTAGGATTAATAGATATAAAAATTAACAAAGTTCTTTTATAAATCAATTTTTTTGTATTGACAAGAATTTCTATTTTTTATAAAATATCTAGGTAGGAGAGAGAAAGATGAAAAAAGATAAATTATTTATTAGGATTGCTATGTCCATAATCGGAATGATTATTTTGGGAATAGGGGTATTTTTTACAATTAAAGTTAATTTGGGAGTTGACCCTGCAAGTACAGTTGATCTTGGAATGTCAAAACAATTAGGATTAAGTTATGGAACTTGTACAGTAATTTTCAATATAGTATTTTTAACTATAATATTTTTTGTGGATAAAAAGTATATAAATATATCATCAATTTTAGCTATTTTTATAATAGGTTATACAGTTGAAGCTATGAATTTGATTTTTGGTTGGATTAATTTACAAGATTTAGATTTAATTTATAGAGTCATAATTTGTATTGTAGGAACTTTTATTATAGCTATTGGTGTTACAGTTTATATTTTTGCAGATTTGGGAATTGGAGCAACTGACGGAATTTCTGAATTAATAAGTAATAAGACAAACTTTTCTTACAGGACTGTAAGAGTTATTTCCGATTTTTTACTCGTTATTATCGGATATTTAATGGGTGGAGTTGTTGGAATTGGAACTTTGATTATTACATTTTTTGCAGGACCTTTTATTCAATTTACAAGAAAATTACTTACTCCTTTTCTTGAAAAAATATTGGGAAAAGAATTGGTTGATAGTGTAAACAAAGATGAAGAAAAATTTGAAAAAGAAGTTATTGCTTAAATAGGGGAAACCCTATTTTTTTTTATTGCAAAAAGTGGTATTATATGAGTATATTATTAAATTAATATGAAGGAGGTTTTTATGGATATTTTAAAGCTGGTTAAAGAAAAAGAAGAAAAAGTTATAAAGATAAGACGCGATTTACATCAAATTCCGGAACTGGAGTTGGAACTTCCGAAAACTATGGAATATATTTCAAAAGTTTTAGATGAAATTGGTGTAAATTATAAAAAATTATTAAATGGAAATGCAATTGTCGTTCAAATTGACGGAGAACAAAAGGGCAAATGTATTGCGATAAGAGCCGATAGTGATGCACTTCCTGTCGTTGAAGAAACAGGACTTTCTTTTGCTTCCACAAACGGAAATATGCATGCTTGTGGACATGACGGACATACTGCTATGGCACTTGGAGCTTGTATGATATTAAATGAAAATAGAGATAAACTTAAAGGAACAGTTAAAATATTTTTCCAACCCGGAGAGGAAACACCGGGAGGGGCTTTACCTATGATTGAAGAGGGCTGTATGGAAAATCCAAAAGTCGATGCAGTAATTGGGCTTCATGAAGGGTGCTTAATTCCTATTGAATATGGAAAAATAGGAGTAAAATCAGGAGCCATAATGGCATCAGCGGATATTTTTGAAATCTATGTAAAAGGAAAATCTTCACATGCTGCAACACCTCATCTCTCAGCAGATCCGATTGTTGTTTCATCAGAAATCGTACTTGGACTTCAAAAGATAATTTCAAGAGAAATAAATCCTATTTCAAATGCGGTTTTAACTATTGGCATAATAAGAGGAGGAACTGCTCATAATGTAATTCCGGAATCTGTTTACATCAAGGGAACAGTTAGAACTTTAGACGAAAAAGTTAGAGAATTTATTGCAAAGCGAATTGAAGAAATTGCAGATGGAATTGCAAAAGCTTATAATTGTAAGGCGGAAACAATTTATCACTTTATGTATCCAGTAGTTATGAATGATGAAAAATTTACTGAATTTTTTATAGAAAATACAAAAGAAATTTTAGGAGAGGATTCAGTTGAAATTATAAAAAATCCGAGCATGGGTGGAGAAGATGTTGCTTATTTCCTACAAAGAGCAAAAGGAACTTACTTTATGCTTTCAAATCCGAAAATTTATGATGGAGATAAAATTTATCCTCATCATCATAGCAAATTTGATGTTGAAGAAAGTTTATTTTACAAAGGAATGTGTGCAGTATTAGGAACTGTTTTTAAATATTTAAGTTAGGAAAATGGATTGTCGAAAACGACAATCCATTTTTATTGTGAAACAACAAGGTTCTTGGGAACCCACTCGATGCGAAGCATCGTGGAAGGGTGGGGTTCTTATATCTAACTTAGATATTTTTTTGTAGATTATTTACTGTTTACGTTAAGCTGTTAAACGAAGTATTATTCCTTATACGTCATCTCGAGCGTAGTCGAGAGATCTCATGGTTTTGCTTGTTTACAAGCAAAACTAAATGTATCGAAGATACATTTAAAAAACATTATAAACTAAAAAATAAAAGCAAAAAAATCCCCAACATTTGTTGAGGATTTCACTACTAAATACTTACTATTTAACTTTTTCTGCAACTGCTTTTGCAACTGTATCAGCTACATTTTCTTCAAAAGCTGAAACAATAATATAATCTTCTCTAATTTTGTCATCAGGAATCATACTTGCAAGTCCGTATGCTGCAGCTAATTTCATTTCATCAGTAATTTTCTTAGCCTTTGCTTGTAAAGCACCTTTAAAAATTCCAGGGAAAGCAACTACATTGTTAATTTGGTTAGGCATATCTGATCTGCCTGTTGCAGCAATTCTTGCTCCAGCTTCTTTTGCATCTGCATAAAGAATTTCAGGTTGAGGATTTGCCATTGCAAATACAATTGCATCTTTATTCATTGAAGCTACCATTTCTTTAGTAACTAAATCTTTTTGACTTACACCTATGAATACGTCGGCACCTACAAATGCTTCTTTCATAGTCATATCTTTTTGTTCTTTATTTGTAATTTCAGCTAATTCTTTCTTTACAAAATTATAATTTTCTGAATGTTTTTTGTTGATTGCACCTTTTGAATCGAATACAATTACATTTTCAACACCCAACATCATAATTAATTTAATGATTGAATATCCGGCAGCACCAGCTCCTGAAACAACAACTTTAATATCCTTAGCTTCTTTTTTAACCAATTTTAATGCATTAATTAATGCTGCTGTAACAACTATTGCAGTACCATGTTGGTCATCGTGGAATACAGGAATGTCAAGTTCATCTATTAATGTTCTTTCAATTTCAACACATCTTGGAGAAGAAATATCTTCAAGATTAATCCCACCAAATGTAGGAGCAAGAGCTTTTACAATTGAAATAATTTCCTTAGGGTCTTTTGTATCTAAAACTATAGGAACAGCATTAACTCCACCAAATTTTTTAAATAAACAGCATTTTCCTTCCATAACAGGCATAGCGGCTTCAGGACCAATATCTCCAAGACCTAAAACAGCAGTTCCATCAGAAATAACAGCAATAGTATTAGCTTTACTTGTATATTTATAAGCTAAAGAAGGGTCTTTGCTTATTTCCATACAAGGTCTTGCAACACCTGGAGTATATGCATAAGTTAAATCTTCAGCATTTTCCAATTTTGCTTTTAATTCTGTTGATAATTTTCCTTGCCATTGTTCATGAAGCAACAAGGCTTTTTCGTAAACATCCATTTTTTATCTCCTTTATATAAAAATATTCATTCGTTGTTAATATACTACAAAGATTTCTAAAAGTCAATACAAGCATATAATTTAATTAATAATTTAATTTGCAAAAATTTAATTCAAATTTCGCCTATTGCTTTTTAAAAGTTTTTACATTAAAATATAGTTGGTGATTAAAATGAAGATAAAGAAAAAATATATATGTTCAAATTGCAAGAAAGAGTCATTGGGTTGGCAAGGAAAATGTAGTTTTTGCGGTAGCTGGGGAACGATAGAAGAAATTGAAGTTTCCGACGTTAAAAGTCCAACTGACAAAATTGTTGCAAAGGGAAAAGTTGAGAAGTTAAAAAATGTAAATATAAATGAAAATGATAGATTTATAACTGGAATTGATGAGTTAAATCGTGTTTTAGGTGGTGGAATTGTAAGAGATAGTGTAAATATTTTGACTGCAAGACCTGGCTGTGGGAAAAGCACATTGCTTTTACAACTTGCACTTGACTTTGCAAGTAAAAATGTAAAATCTATTTATATTTCTGCAGAAGAAAGCTCCTCACAGATAAAGTCAAGAGCAAATAGAATTGTAAAAGAAATTCCAGAAAATATTTGGATACAATCAACACAAAGTATGGACGAGGCTTTGAATTCAATCGAAGAAGTTGATGCTGAAGTTGTTATTTTAGATAGTATTCAAACTGTTATGTTAAGTTCAATTCCATCAAGGGCAGGTTCTCCAACACAGACTGTCGAATGTATAAATGAATTAGTTAGAGTTGCAAAAAATGCTAAAAAGCCGAGGACAATTTTTATAGTTTGCCATATGACAAAGCAAGATGAAATGGCAGGACTTAGGACTTTGGAGCATATGGTAGATTCTGTTTTGCTTCTGGAGGGAGAGTCTGACGAAAGTTTAAGAACTCTTACAAGTACAAAAAATAGATTTGGAAGAACTGGTGAAATCGGACTTTTTAAAATGGAAGAGTATGGACTTTTGGAAATTAAAAATCCATCAGAATTTTTTGTAACTCAAAGAGAAAAGGACATTTGTGGAAGTGTATTATCCGTTGTAAAAGAGGGAAGCAGAATGTTAGTTGTTGAAGTTGAAAGTCTGGTTTCTCAATCTTTTACAAGCTATCCTGCGAGAATTGGAGACAGTCTTAAAAAAGATCAATTAAATACATTGCTTTCTATTTTAGAAGAAAGAGCCGGATTTAATTTATATAATAAAAATGTAATTTTAAAAACTACAGGGGGATTAAAAATTTCGGAGCAATCTGTAAATTTAGCTGTAATTATTTCCGTTGCATCTTCAATTTTAAACAAATCAGTTCCAAGAGATAATGTATTTATTGCAGAAGTTGGACTTACAGGAGAACTAAAAAAAGTTCCGAATTTAAGCGAAAGATTAACGGAACTTGACAGAATGGGCTATAAAAAGGTCTATACTTCAAACGAAGTTGTTGATCTTAAAAATTTAAAAACTTTAAAAGTAGAAAAATCTAAAACTCTAAAAGAAGTTATTGACAAAGTTTTTAGAAATGTTTAATTATTAAGAAAAGAAGGTTGTGTATGTGCTACACAACCTTTTAAATATTAGTATTAACATAGTCATTTATTTTTGAAATTCTAATTTCATTTATAAATATATTTTTTTCTTTCAATTTTTCTAAAATCTTATCGTTCATAGAGTGAAAAATTGCAAAATCAACATCTTTCACAACAATTTCAAAAAGAGAATTGTTAAGTCTTTTTGAATTCATATCTATAAAATAGGATTCTGTAGTTTTTTCATCTAAGAAGTCAATCATCTTTAAAAGATATTTATCTTTTTCCGCATAATAATTATTAGATTTCATAAGATTTTCATTATATTTTTTTTGTTTTTTCTTGTTATTTGAATACAAAATTGATTTTTGTTTAAAAAATTTCGCTAAAATATTGTAGTATTGGTAATTATACATCCCTTCTTCCAGCGATGATATATTTAAAAGTGGTTTCATATTTAAATTTTGTATCAATTCATAATTTTTTTCTAAAAAAGATAATTTGTCGATTTTTCTTATCGAAAGTTCTTTAATTAACTCATTTCTTCTTTTGAAAAAAATCTCAAGTTGTTTTGTTGGTATATTCATACTCAAAAAAAAAAGCATCCCGACGATGCCTTTTAAATTTAGTCTAATTTTAATTCGACACAAGTTGCTTGAGCTCCCTCACAAAGTTCTTCTTTAGGAATATTAATTCCCATGAAAACTTCAAGATTGTGCTCTTTGCAAAATGCTTCGACATCCTTTTTAAATTTGCAAAGCTTATCGCTATCAAGATCAATTATTGAATAGATACCGTCGATGTAAATTTTTTCCACATCATAATCTCTTGAAACAATTCCGAAGATAAATCCGAATAATTTATCAAGATTTACTATTCCATATTCTTTAGCATTTGTTAATCTTACACTGTGGTCTAAGCTGAAAATATGAGAATCATCTGTATCTATAAAGATGATATTTCCGTTTCCTTTTCTCACTTCTTCATTTGCTTTATCTATCAACCATTTAGTTTTTCCGGATCCTGACGGACCAAGTACAAAATTTAACATTTAAACCACCCCTTAATTTCTTTTTTTCATTATACCATTTTGCAATAAATAATACAAGTGTTTTTTTATAAAAAAGGTTAATAAAAATTATTGAAAAATAAATATTTTTTATTAAATTTATAGAATATTTTTGCAAACGATATTAAAAATTTGATTAAAGAACAGTTTTGGTTGTACTTAAAATCTTGATTTTTTATCACTTTTGTGCTAAAGTAAAATTAGGTTAGTTTGAGTAATTTTATGAAATATTAAATATTAAATGTAATATATTTAGAATAAATTAAAATGGGAGGCAATTATGGCTTTTGTCGAATTTAAAAATGTTTATAAAAAATATAATGAAGGAAAGAGTTCAGAGATTGTTGCAAATAGGGATGTTTCTTTTGAAATAGAACATGGAGAATTTTGTATTATCGTTGGACCGTCCGGTGCAGGAAAATCCACAATCCTTAATATTTTAGGGGGAATGGACGATGCAACAAGTGGAGAAATTTTTATAGACGGAAAAGATATTTGTAAATTTAATAAAAGACAGCTTAACGACTATAGAAGATATGATGTAGGTTTTGTTTTTCAATTCTATAATTTAATTTCTAATTTAACAGTTTTGGAAAATGTTGAACTTGCAGGGCAAATCGTAAAGGAAAGTTTAAATCCGGCAGGGGTTTTGGAATCTGTTGAATTATCTCACAGGCTGAAAAATTTTCCAAGTCAATTATCCGGAGGGGAACAACAGAGAGTTGCAATAGCCAGAGCACTATGTAAAAATCCTAAACTGCTTTTATGTGACGAGCCTACAGGAGCTTTAGATTATCATACCGGAAAGAGGATTTTAGAACTTTTGCACCAAAGATGTAAAAGTACAAATACAACTGTAATTTTAATAACTCACAATCAGGCAATAGCGCCAATGGCAGACAGAGTTATTGAAATTAACGATAGTACTGTAAAAAATGTGATATTAAATAAAAACCCGAAGAACATAAAGGAAATTGAGTGGTAGTATGAAAAAAACATTGTTTAAAAATTTTTACAGAACAATTTTTAGGACATTTCCGAAATTTGTATCTATTGTATTTATGATAGCACTTGGAGTAATGGTCTTTGTAGGACTTAAAATAACTCCATACATCATGAGAGGAAGTGTTGATGAACGTGTAAAAGAAGGAAATTTATACGATTATAAAATTTCTTCTAATTTTGGCTTGCAAAAAGAGGATGAGAATATAATTTCCAATTTAAAAAACTTAAAGGATGTTGAATACGGATACAGTATAAATCTTAAAGATGAGGATAGGAAAGTAGATTTTACCATTGAAAACAAGCCTGAAAAAATCAGTACCGTTCAAGTAGTAGAGGGGAAAGATATTGAATCCGATTCTGACATTTTGTTGGATGAAAGATTAAAAGATAAATATAAAATCGGAGATGAAATAGACTTTAAAAATGTTGAAAAATTTGGAATTTTTAAAGATGAAGTAAAAAAATTAAAACAAAGTAAATTTACAGTTAAAGGCTTTATCAAAAGTCCTGAGGTTTTAACTACATTGTTAATGGGAACTACCGAAAATGGATATTTGGCGATAGTTTCAAAAGACACTTTTGATTTCAGTTATTTTTCTTATGCAAAAATTACTTTTTCAGACCTAAATGGTTTGAATAGAAATAGTAAAGAGTATAAAAAACTATCAAACAAAAGAAAAATAGAGTTACAAGACTCATTCAAAGGTAGAGCCGGAGAAGTATATAATGTTATTTATGCTCAAAAAAGAGAAGCATTAGATGATAGCAAGGAAGAGGTTAATAAAAATAAATTTGATATTGAAGAAAGCGAAAAGAAATTACAACAAAATCTTGAAAAAGTACAAAGTGGAAGAAAAGATTTAAGAAGAGCATTTGCGGATTTGGATTATCAAAAAAATCAATTTATTAAGCAGATAAATCAAAATGAATCAAAATTGACAACAGCCCTAGATGAGTTGTATTCTAAAAAAGCAGAGTTGGATAAAAACAAAGAAATTTTAACTGAAAAAAATAATTCTTTAATAAAAGATAAAGCAGATTTGGAAAATTCAAAAACCGATATTGAGCTACAAATAAAAAATGAAAACAAAGAATTAAAATTGCTTGAAGAAAACTATAAGGCAAACTTAATTGAAGAAAGCGAATATAAGGCAAAAAAAGAAGAAATTACTAAAAAATTGGCTGTTTTAAATGCAACTCTTGAAAAAATCAAAAAAAATTCAGCTTTGCTTGATGCCGGTCTGTCAGATATTTCTTCAAAGATTAATGAATTGTTTGAAGCGGAGCAAAAATTATCTTCCGGAATCGTAAATTTAGAAAATAAAAAGTATGAATTGGAAGCAAAGTACGAGGAAGGGTTGAATAAATTTGACAAATACTATTCAAAGTTAGTTCAAAAAAAGGCTGAAATTGAAGAAAACAACTTAAAATTAAATAAAGGTAAAGATGAATTGGAAGATGCTAAAGGAAAAATTTCCGATGCAGATAGCAAAATTTCTGACGGCGATGAAGTTTTATCTAAATTGATAGAGCCAAATTACAATATTGAAGAAGGATTTGTTTCATCTGCAATGTCAAAAGTTTATTTTGCAGCAAATGGAATCTATGGTGTTTCAAATGTATTCTCATTATTTTTCTATTTCATTGCACTTTTGGTATCACTTACAACAATGACTAGAATGGTAGATGAAAATAGAATACAAATAGGAACTTTAAAAGCTCTAGGATATAGTAATATCGACATTGCAAAACAATACTTTTACTATGGACTTTTAGCAAGTATCATTGGAGGAATAATAGGTACTATATTAGGTTTTAAAGTGATTTCTCCACTTGTTTACAGATCCTATCTAAAAGCATTTATATTTAAAAAAGTTTTTGACAGTTACTATCCACAAATAATTGTTGTCGGAATTTTAATTGCAATTTTCTGCACAGCTTTTGTGTCATATATAACATGTATAAGAACGCTAAAAGAAAAAATATCATCACTTATGAGAGCAAAGGCGCCAAAGTCCGGAAATTTTGTTTTTCTTGAAAAAATACCATATATATGGAAAGAACTTTCATTTTTACAAAAAGCAACTCTAAGAAATGTCTTTAGATACAAACTCAGATTGTCAATGACAATTATAGGTGTAATGGGTTGTATGGGACTTTTAGTGCTGGGATTTGGAATAAAAGACAGCTTAGACGGAGTTTCCGATTTACAATACTCAAAATATACAAAATATCATTCATCAGTTATCTACAATCCAATGTCATTGGGGAAAGATTTGGAAAAATTTAATGAAGATATAAAATCAAACAAGGACATTAAAGAAAGTATTGATATATCATTAATATCCGTAAACATAAAATCCAAAAAGACCTTTGATGAAAAAATAGGTGTCTTTACAACTAACAATTTGAGTGATTTTTCTAAGTTCTTTGGACTATATAATGGAGACAAAAAAATTGAAAAATTAGATGACGGAATTTATATAAATAGAAAATTAGCCGAAAAATTTTCACTTTCCGTTGGAGATGAAATAACCTTTATAAATAACAATAAAGAATATAAGGGAGTCGTTGCAGGAATCTTTGAAAATCATGTTGGTAATTTCTTTATAATGAATGAAAAAACTTATGAACAAACTTTTTTCAGAAAACCTATAAAAAATACTAAACTATTAATTTTAGACGACGGAAGTAAGAGCAATGTTGAAAAAGTAATAAATGAATTAGAAAAAGATCCCGTTGCCGTAAAAGGCACAAACATATATTCCTTGAAAAGAATAATTGATGACGCATCTTACAGCATAAACTCAATTATTTTAGTAATCGTAATATGTTCAGGCTTTTTGTCAATCGTAGTTTTATACAACTTAAGTAATATAAACATCTCAGAAAGAAAAAGAGAAATAGCAACACTTAAAGTTTTAGGATTCTATCCTTTAGAAATTGACAACTACATCTACAAAGAAACTGTAATACTCACAATAATAGGAATAGGACTTGGAGTCTTTGTAGGTCATAGTCTACACATAAACATAATGGAACAACTTGCAATGGACTCAATAAGATTTTTCAACAAAGTAAAACTCATAAGCTACATTTACTCAGCATTAGTAACACTACTATTCACATTTGTAGTTTACTTTATAGTAAAAATAATGCTTAGCAAAGTTCCAATGATAGAATCATTAAAAGATGTTGAATAGGAATAATCAGGAGTGATAATCTTGGAAGTTATTTTGAATATAGAAACAAAAAGGTGTAGGATAAGACAATTTAAACAATCGGATATTGATGAATTATATCTGATATTAAGTAACCCTAAAGTGATGGAATACATTGAAGATCCTTTCACTTTGGAAAACACAAAAGACTTTTTAAATAAAAATGCTCTGTCTTATCCTCCACGAGTATTTGCTTTGGAATACAAAGAAAACAAAAAGTTAATAGGACATATTATTTTTCACAAATACGATAAAGAAAGCTATGAAATTGGCTTTATCTTAAGTCAAGATTATTGGGGACGAGGCATAGCAAACGAAATAACAAAATCATTCATTGACTATGCAAAAAATAAAAAAATCCATTCACTCATTATCGAATGTGATAAAAGACAATTAGCAACACAAAAAATCGCAACAAATAACAATTTTAAGCTAATAAGTAGCGAGGATTTACTCGTTTATGAATTGGTTTTGTAAAAATGTAGGAAATAAATTTAAAAAAGTGAGGGAGAGAAAATGGCAGATTTTTCAAATGAAAATAAGGAAACGGCACAGAGGGCAGAGCTTCATAGAAAAATATGGGCAATTGCTGATGATGTTCGTGGAGCTGTAGATGGTTGGGATTTTAAACAATATATATTAGGAACTCTATTTTACAGATTCATCTCAGAATATCTAAGAGATTATTTTGATGAAAATGAACATCAAGCAGGAGATGCTAATTTTAAATACGCTGACTATCCAGATAAAGATGCAATAGAAGATTTTAAAAAAGATGCAATAAACGATAAGGGATTTTTTATTTTACCTAGTCAACTTTTTGAAAATGTAGTTAAAAATGCAAAGGATAATGAAAATTTAAATACAGAACTTGCAAATATATTTAATGAAATTGAAAAAACTGCTATTGGAACACCTTCAGAAGATGATTTCAAAGGTCTTTTTGACGATATCGACACAACAAGCAACAGACTTGGTGGAACAGTTGCTGAAAAAAATAAGAGATTAACAGATATTTTAACAGGAATAGCTCAAATTGATTTTGGAAATTTTAAAGAAAATCATATTGACGCCTTTGGAGATGCCTATGAATATTTAATTTCTAACTATGCAAGTAATGCGGGAAAATCTGGTGGAGAATTTTTTACTCCTCAAACAGTATCAAAATTATTAGCTAGAATTGTAGTTGACGGACAAGAAAAGATTAACAAGGTGTATGACCCAACTTGTGGAAGTGGAAGTTTGCTTTTACAAATGAAAAAACAATTTGAGGAACATATCATAGACGAAGGATTTTTTGGTCAAGAAATTAATATGACTAACTTTAACTTGTCTCGTATGAATATGTTTTTACATGGAATTAACTTTAAAAAGTTTTCAATCAAAAGAGGAGATACATTACTAAATCCTCTTCACAATGACGAAAAGCCATTTGATGCAATTGTTTCAAACCCACCATACTCAATTAAGTGGGTAGGAGATGCAGATCCAACACTTATTAATGATGAACGTTTTGCTCCTGCAGGAAAATTAGCACCAAAATCCTATGCGGACTTTGCTTTTATTATGCACTCACTAAGCTATCTTTCAAGCAAAGGTAGAGCTGCAATAGTATGTTTCCCAGGGATTTTTTACAGAAAAGGTGCAGAAAGAACAATCCGTAAGTATCTAATAGACAACAACTTCGTTGACTGTGTAATTCAATTGCCAGATAATCTTTTCTTTGGTACTTCAATTGCAACTTGTATTCTAGTTATGTCTAAAAATAAGACTGAAAACAAAGTTCTTTTCATTGATGCAAGTAAAGAATTCAAAAAAGAAACAAATAACAATATATTAGAAGAAAAAAATATAAGTGCAATTGTAGAAGAATTCAGAAATAGAACAGACAAACAATACTTTTCAAGATATGTAGATGCATCTGAAATCGAAGAAAATGACTATAACTTATCCGTTTCTACCTATGTAGAAAAAGAAGATACTAGAGAAGTAATCGACATAAAAGTTTTAAACAAAGAACTTGAAGAAACAGTAAAGAAAATAGACGAATTAAGAAGCTCAATAAATGAAATTGTAAAGGAGCTTGAAGATGAGTAGAGAATAAATTTGATTATGAAAATTGAAAATACTCAACCTGTCGGAATTTCCGACAAGTTGAAAAAATAAAAATCATAGGGAGATTGAAGATGAGCAATCAAATAGCAAATTTTTAATAATCTGATAAAATACAACGGTTTCTAAAATGGAAATAGTTAAAAGTAAGTAGTGGTATGTGCAAAATTTGCACATACCACTGAATATAGAAAAACTAAAAGGAAACAAAATTAGTACAATTATCAATTTCTTTGGAGGAAGATAATGAGTAAAATAGAAGAATTACTAAAAAACGAAAAGGTTGAATGGAAAAAACTAGGGGATGTTTGTCAGATTTCAAAAGGAAAGCAATTTAACAAAAGAGATATGATAGATGATGGTAAATATCCTGTTATTAATGGAGGAATTTTACCTTCAGGTTATATTAATTTATTTAATAGAAATGAAAATACTATTACAGTTTCACAGGGTGGAGCTTCTGCTGGATATGTTAACTTTATTGAAGAAAAATTTTGGCTAGGAGCTCATGCTTTTTCAGTTGTCCCTGATAATGATATAATAAATCAATATGATTATGAATACAATTGTTTTAATAGGTTGTTATTTCATATATTAAAAATGAATCAGATAAACCTTCAAGCTTCAAAAGAAGGAGCAGGAATACCAAGTGTTTCTATAGATAGGCTGTCAATAATAGAAGTACCATTGACATCAAATCTAACTCAAGAAAAAATTGTAAAAACACTTGATAAATTCACAAACTATGTTACTGAATTACAGACTGAATTACAGGCTAGAACTAAACAGTATGAATATTATAGAGATATGCTTTTAAGTGAAGAATATTTGAATAAAATTTCTACAAAAATCGATGGATTAGAATGTAAAGATTATGAAGTAAAATTTACAACGCTTGGAGAAATTGCTCAAATAAATAGAGGTGCATCACCTAGACCTATAACAAACTATATAACTGAAGATTCAGATGGGATTCCATGGGTTAAAATTGGTGATATAGGAGTAAACTCTAAGTATGTTACAAAAACAGCCCAAAAAATAACAAAAGAAGGCGCAAAAAAATCAAGAGTTTTAAAAAAAGGTGATTTCATAATGTCTAATTCTATGAGTTATGGAAGACCATATATACTAGATATTGATGGGGCAATTCATGATGGATGGGCTTCAATAAGTGATTTTCATAATATTTTAGATTCAGATTTTCTATATTATTATTTAACGTCTTCTAAGGTTCAAAATTACTGGAAAGGCAAAATTAACAGTTCTTCTGTAAGTAATTTGAATTCTGAGATAATTCGTTCTTTGCCAATTCCAGTAATTGACAAAGAATTACAACAAGTTGTGGCAAAAATTCTTGATAAATTTCAATCTTTATTGGCTGATACAAAAGGTTTGTTGCCACAGGAAATTGAACAAAGACAAAAACAATATGAATATTATCGTAAAAAACTCTTGACATTTGACGAAAATTCTGTTAAGAGAGAGAGAGAGAGAGAGAGAGAGAGCATATCTCTCTAATTCGTATATAAACTCTCTTAGAGAAGCTGGAGAAATTGTTGGAGTTAAATTATATAATATTGAGTGGGAAAAGTTAGAAGATTTATTAGATTATGAGCAACCGTCAAAATATATTGTTAAAACAACTAATTATAGCAATGATTATAATATACCTGTTTTAACAGCTGGACAAACTTTTGTATTAGGATTTACTGATGAAGAAGAAAATACTTATAAAGCTAGTAAACAAAACCCAGTTATAATTTTTGATGATTTTACAGCGGGAAATCATTGGGTAGATTTTGAATTCAAAGTGAAATCATCGGCAATGAAAATGATAAAATCTAATGGAAATATAAATCTAAGGTATTGTTATCACTATATGCAAACTATACAAATTGATAGTACGGAACATAAGAGACTTTGGATTTCAAAATATTCACAAATAAAAATTCCAGTTCCACCTATCAAAGTTCAAGAGCATATTGTTTCTATTCTTGATAAATTTGATACTCTTGTAAATGATATTTCTAAAGGTTTACCAAAAGAAATAGAATTAAGACAAAAACAATATGAATATTATAGAGAAAAATTATTAAGTTTTAATAGATAATTTAAAGTGAGGAAATATGAATAATATTAAAAACAGGTTAAAGGGTTCGCTCTATGGTTTTGCGATTGGTGATGCAATGGGAGCAACTACTGAATTTATGAGTGAGGACGAGATAAAAAGTGAATATGGAAAGCTAACTGATATAGTAGGTGGTGGTTGGCTTGATTTGATGGCTGGAGAGGTTACAGATGATACGCAGATGTCAATTTGTGTTATGGAAGTTCTTATGAAAAATGATTTTAAGAATTTTAAGAAAGATGTGGCTGATAGTTTTGTAGATTGGTATGATACAAATCCTAAGGATATTGGAAATCAATGTAGTAGAGCAATAGCTTTTTATGATGAGACTGGAAATTATATTGCAGAGGATAATACTGCTTTGGGAAATGGAAGTCTTATGAGAGCTATGCCTTGTGCACTTTTAAATTCAGAAAAATCTTTAGAACTTAATTTAATTCAGGGCGATATTACTCATAATAATGATATTTGTAGAAATATTTTAAAGGAATATACTGAAATTATAAAAGCTTATGTTTTAGGAAAGAATTTAAATTTAGAAAAGAGAGAGTTATTAAAACCTAGTGGATATGTTATCAATACTTTCAACAATGCTATTTATTGGAGTGAAAGTGAAACTTTTGAAGATTGTATAATTGGAGCTGTAAATCATGGAGGAGATGCAGATACAATTGCAGGGATAGCAGGAAGTATAGCTGGAGCAAAATTTGGTTTTGATAATATACCTAAAAGATGGGTTGAAAGTTTAGATAAAGAAGTAGTAAAGAAATTAGAAGAATTTTTAGAATATATTTCTAAAACTTATGGAGGGAGTTTAGATGTCAGAGGAAACGATTAAATACGGTACGTCAACTATTGCTGAGATGACTGGAGGAATTATCTTAGCTAAATTTGATAAAAATAATAGAGTTGGTGGAGGTTCTTATCAAAGTGAAGCTGAGCTTGAAAGAGAGCTTATTGCAAATTTAGTTGCTCAAGGTTATGAAAGAGCTGATTTTAAGACAAGTGATGAATTGTATGCAAATTTAAAAGTTCAAATCGAAAGATTAAATAATATTACTTTTTCAGATTCTGAGTGGGAAAGATTTTTAATTGAATATTTAGATGCTCCTAATGAAGGAATGATTGAAAAGACTAGAAAAATTCAAGAGGACTATATCTACGATTTTACTTTTGATGATGGACATTTACAAAATATAAAAATTATTGACAAGAAAAATATTCACAATAATTATTTGCAAGTTGTAAATCAAGTAGTTGGTGGAGCAAGAAATGAAAATAGATATGATGTAACTATTTTAGTAAATGGCTTGCCTTTAGTTCATATTGAACTAAAGAAGCGTGGAGCACTTGTACAAGAGGCATATTATCAAATTCATAGATATATTAAAGAGAGCTTTAACTTAGATCATTCTCTTTATAAATTTGTGCAAATTTTTGTAATATCAAATGGAACATACACAAAATATTTTGCAAATACAACTGCAAAAAATAAGGATAATTATGAATTTACTTGTGAATGGGCAGATGCTAAAAACGTAGTAATTCGTGATTTAGTAGATTTTACCAAAACTTTTTTTGAAAAAAGAGTTGTTCTTGAAGTGCTTACAAAGTATTGTGTTTTTGATGTAAGTGATACTTTACTTATTATGAGACCTTATCAGATAGCAGCTACTGAAAGAATTTTATGGAAAATAAAGTCAAGTTATGAGAGCAAAAAGGCAGGAACTGCTGAAGCAGGTGGATTTATTTGGCATACAACAGGCTCTGGAAAAACTCTTACTTCATTTAAGACTGCAAAACTTGCAACAAATCTTGATTTTATAGATAAGGTAATTTTTGTAGTTGATAGAAAAGATTTAGATTATCAGACTATGAAGGAATATCAAAAATTTCAAGAAGATAGTGTAAATGGAAGTAAGGACACTAAGGAACTTAAAAAATCTATTGAGAAGGATGACAATAGAATTGTTGTAACTACAATTCAAAAGTTAAATGAATTTGTAAAGAAAAATCCTAATCACCCAATTTACGATAAGCACTGTGTTTTAATTTTTGATGAGTGTCACCGTTCACAGTTTGGAGACGCACAAAAAAATATTAGAAAATCATTTAAAAAGTATTATCAATTTGGATTTACAGGAACTCCGATTTTCCCTGAAAATTCTCTTAAAGGAGATACAACTTCTGGAATATTTGGAGCGCAACTTCATTGTTATGTAATTACTGATGCAATCAGAGATGGAAAAGTTTTAAAATTCAAGGTTGACTATAATAATATCTCACCAAAATTTAAAGATAGCGAAATGGAAATGGATGAGGAAAAGTTAAAAAAAGCTGAGAAAAAAATGCTGATGCATCCTGAACGTATTTCAGAAATTACAAAATACATTTTAAAGGTATTTAATACTAAGACATATAGAAATGAATTTTATGATTTAAAAAATAGAAGATTAAATGGTTTTAATGCGATGTTTGCAGTTCAAAGTGTAGAGTCTGCAAAATTGTATTATGAAGAATTTCAAAAACAACAAGAGTCTTTACCGGAAGAGAAAAGATTAAAGGTTGCAACAATTTTTAGTTTTGCTGCTAATGAAGAGCCATCTTCTCTTGGAGAAATAGAAGAGGAGGGTTTTGAAACTACAGCAATGAACTCAACTGCCAAGGAGTTTTTAAAAAAGGTAATAGACGATTATAACAATGTGTTTAAAACAAATTATACTGTTGATGGCCAGGGATTCCAAAATTATTATAAGGATTTATCTCAAAAAGTTAAGGATAAAGATATTGATTTGCTTATTGTAGTAGGAATGTTCTTAACTGGTTTTGATGCTCCTACTTTAAATACTTTATTTGTTGATAAAAACTTAAGATATCATGGACTGATTCAGGCGTTTTCAAGAACCAATCGTATTTTAAATAAAACAAAAGCTTTTGGAAATATAGTATGTTTTAGAAATTTAGAAAGAGCAACAGAAGATGCAATTAAGACTTTTGGAGATGAAAATAGTGTCAATGTAATCTTAGAAAAGAGCTATGATGAATATATCAATGGTTTCAAAGACAACGAGACAGGAAAAACTTTTAAAGGTTATATAGAAATCTGTGAAGAATTAATTGCAAAATTCCCAGACCCTACTGAAATTGAATTAGAAGCTGATAAAAAAGAATTTGTACAACTTTTTGGAGAATTGTTAAAAGTAGAGAATATACTTAGAAACTTTGATGAATTCCAAAACTTTGAAAAAATTATTTCTGAAAGACAAATGCAAGATATGAAAAGTGTATATGTTGATATCAGAGAAAGCTTTTTGAATGAAAGAAGAAGTAGGGACGCAGAAGCACAACAAGTTGATTTTTCCGATGTTGAATTTCAAATTGATTTATTAAAAACTGATGAAATCAATTTAGATTATATTTTAAACTTAATTATGCAAAAAGCGAAAGAAAGTAAAGATATTGAACATTTAAAGGATGAAATACGAAGAGTAATTAAATCCAGTCTTGGTACAAGAGCGAAGGAAGATTTAGTTATGGATTTCATTAGTAAAAAAAGACTTTCTGAACTACAAAATGATGATAATATTATTGAAACATTTTATAACTTTGCAAAGAGGGAAAAAGAAGAGAAAATTAATCAACTAATAGCTGAAGAAAATCTAAATGAAAAAGCATATAGATTTATAGAAAAATCAATATCCAAAGGATTTGTTGAATATACAGGAGATGAACTAGACGGAATAATTCCACCACTTTCAAGAAGAGGCGGAGCAAGAGAAAAGAAAAAAGAAATAGTCTTGGAAAAGTTAAGAAAAATAGTTGATGTTTTTGTTGGAATTTAGAATAATTATAAAAAAGGCGGTTATAATACCGTGTTTTACTATAAACTAGAATCGAGGTTTAATATGAAAAGTTATTTTAAATGTATGGAAGAGATAAATGATAAAGAAATTTATAATAGATTATTAGCATATGGGTTATTTTCTGAAAGACTTCCTCCAATTTTTTCTTCTGAAAATTTCAAAGAACATTGTGATACTTTGAATGATAACATCAATTCAAAAAATTTTTTGAAGGAAGAATATGGATACGTAGTTTTTGATATTATTAGAAATACTAATGTTCCTAGAACTTTAGGAATTCCAAATCCTATAGGATATTACAAATTATGTAAGATATTGGAAAAGAACTGGGAAAAGATTCAAAAACATTTTAAAAACAATACTAGTAATGAAAAATATAAGGTAAGCAGGATTCATATAAGGAAAATAAGAGGAAATAAAGCTCTATTTGAAATGAATTATAATAATTGGAGAATAGATGGAACTCCAGAATTGGATTTATTATTAGGAACAAAATATATAGTTCATGCTGATATTTCGAATTGTTTTCCAAGTGTATACACACATTCTTTGCCTTGGGCTTTAGTAGGAAAGCAAATTGCTAAAACTAATAGAAATAAAGATTGGTATAACGATATTGACAAAGCTTGCCGTGGAATTAAAAATGGAGAAACCCATGGAATTCTAATAGGACCTCATGCATCAAATGTTTTATCAGAGATTATTCTTGTTGTAATAGATTATAAATTGAGTGAGAAGTGGAATTATTTTCGTCATATTGATGATTATACTTGTTATGTAAAAACTCAAGAAGATGCTAAAGCATTTGTAAAAGACTTACATGAAGAACTTAGAAAATATGATTTATCACTAAACCACAAAAAAACATCTTTTGAAGAGTTGCCAATTTCCCTTGAAGAAGACTGGGTAAGTAAGTTATCTATATTTCCAATTACATCTTATAATAAGAAAATAACCTCTAGAGATGTGAATATTTTCTTAGATTTCTCAGTCAATTTGATGAAAAAAAATAATAAGAATTTAGCAGTTTTGAATTATGCTATAAAAATACTATCTAGATTAGTAATATCTGAAGAATGTACTAAAAAATGTTGTAAAATAAGAATTATGCATTTAGCTTTAATATATCCATATTTAATTCCATTAATGGAAAAACATGTTTTTATTCCGTACAATGTTTCAACAGAAGATATAAAAAATTTTTCAGAATTGGTATTTAAGGAAGGACTGAAAAATGGAAACTATGAGCAACTTTGCTATTCTTTATATTATGCTATAAAATATTCATTTGAATTGGATAGTTTAGATTTTTTAAAAAGTATAGAATCTGATAACTGTATCTATAAATTATTAATATGGATGTATTATAAAAAACAGGATAACAAAATAAATATTGATATAATAAAAAACCATGCAATGGAACTAGTAAAAAATTTAGAATTCGAACAAAATTGGTTATTTATATATGAAGTGTTATCGCTTACTGAATTAAAAAGATGTAATAATAACGAAATAAAATCTATAGAAAGATGGATTTCAATGAAAGAAAAAGGCGTATCTTTCATAAGAAAAGAATTTAGCTAAATATAAAGCTAGTAGTATAGCTGTTAATTTTGTTTAAAAATTTTAAATTACAAAGGAGCTACTAAAATGAAGTTTTTATTTATGGATGAAAAAGGACCTCAAAATTCATTTAAAATTACTAATCCTTTTAACAAAAGAAAAAAATTAAGCTATGGAACTGATATAATGCATTCTTACGTGGCGAATGTTATCCAAATTAATGAAGAAGATTATAAGAGTATTGAAAATGAATATACGAAAATTGTTGAAGATTATTTAAATTCTAGAATTCAACTTAGAGATTCTCTACAAAATAAAGGGAGAGAATTAAAGGGAGCAGATTTATTAAAGAATAATTTTGACTTTGGGATAGCGTCTATGAGTGAAAGAGAATTAGACTTTTATATAAATCTTTTAGATTTACTTTTAAAATATGATGTAGATAATTTACTTTTTATGATAAGTAAAATGTCAATTATAACCTCTTCTAGATTACAAAACTATTTCTATTATGTAGATTCTAATACTAGAATGTCAGCTTTTTTGCTTAAATATGTAATAACTAAATATGCTGAAATTGAAGCTTCTGAAGAAGTTATAAAAGCATTTCTGGATAAGAATGTAAGTACTTACTATTTGCTTAAACTGATTAGACAAGATATGAAAATTATAGTTCAAAATAATAAAAATAATAAAAGGATGCTTAAACAAATCAATAGTTACAGAGAAATTATCGAAAATATAAATCATAATTTGCATAATAGCTCTAAATTAGAAGAACCTGAATTATCATTATCTTTTGATTGGGGAAAAGTTAAATGGGCTTTCGATTTATGGCTTACCGAACAAGGTTTTAATATTATTAAAGATGATATTATGTTATTTTTAGATGAAGGTATACCTAAAAATATTTTTGAGGATTTGAATTTTTATAAAATAAATGATAATTGTAATTCTAAAGTACATATTGGATTACAATTAACAGATATGATTGTTGTAATTTGTGGGAAACTTATATCAAAACTTAATGAGGATGTAATGTATGATTTTGAAAATCCTAAAAAACGTGTTTTGGTAGCTAAAAATTATTTTGAATTGAATGAGAAACAATTTAATCTTGTTAAGAAATTATATGAATTCATTATAAATAGAAAAAGCAAATATCATTTTATGAACGATTCATATTTTGATGAATCGGTATTATTACAAACTTATTTAGAATATATAGCATCTTATGAAAAATATGATAATTATATTAAATTTGAGAGAATAAATCATCCTGAGATACATATGAAAGGATATATTGATTTGTCAGAGAGTAAGTTTTCAGAAGTAATGTATTATGAGAATTTAGCAAAAAATATGTTTGGAACGATTAAGGAAGCAATAGAATCAGGACTTTTAAGGCCTTTATAAAAGCAAATTAAAATTTTGAAATTATTTATATATTAATAAAATTGAATAACTCTTATAAATTAGACGGTAGAAATACCGTCTTTTTTTATGTATCTTCGATACATTTACTTTTGCTAAAGCAAAAGTATGAGATTTCCGCAGTCGATTGTTACCAAATCAAAGATTTGGACAATCTTTGCGTCAGACCTACTATTGCTTGTAAACAAGCAAAGTTAGGTCTAGATTGACTATACTACGTTTCGCTCGAAATGACGTGTTAGGGAAGCTGTTTAAACTAGGGGCTAGACGTTAAAAGTAAAAAAATTTAAAAATATTTTTAAATGAGATTCTTATTA
>ERZ772956.466-NODE-466-length-30651-cov-11.065564_pt1 | contig 30651 bp, 29 predicted proteins | sample MGYA00580683_ERZ772956 | MGnify/ENA primary metagenome ERZ772956 (study PRJEB29015, sample SAMEA2738077) | human oral metagenome | biome: human oral; feature: human-associated habitat; material: saliva | place: China | collected 2212 ... | reverse complement strand
AATGTTGGGAAATCGACTTTGATCAATATGCTTATGCAAAAACCTATCGCAAAATCTAGTGATAAACCTGGTAAAACTCAGCTTATTAATTATTTTTTGGTGAATGAAAATTGGTATTTTGTCGATTTGCCAGGATATGGGTATGCAAAAGCAAGTTTGGAGTCTAGGAGAAAGTGGATTGATGAGACTTATGAATATTTTATTGATAGAAAGCCGTTGATTCTTGTGTTGATTGATGGGAATATTCCACCACAAAAAATTGATCTAGAATTCTTACAGGCATTGTCTGAAGAGGGGTTAGATTTTGTGATTGTGGTTACCAAGGCGGATAAGGCGAATCAAAAGACACTTCATCAGAATATTAGACTTCTTAAGCAATCAGTACAAAAACAAATCTGATTTTTGCCCGAGATGGTTATTTCTTCTTCAGTAAAAAAGATAGGAAGAGATCAGATCTTGAGTATTATTGAAGAAAGAGTAAATAAATACTAAGATCAGATTTTAAATTTCTTTAGAAATTTATAACTGTATTTTGGACCTTTATTTTTTGAAAGATGGGATGGGGGTAAAATCTGATTTGGCACAGTTCTATAGTAAAAATGCTGCACACTATCATCAAACTAGGCAGAAGTTTTGGGTAGATTGAGACAAGATTATTGAGCAAATTAGGTCTTTAAAGTTAGAGAAAATCAAAATTTTAGAGCTTGGATGTGGGAGCTGAAGATTTTTGGATTATTTAAAAAAACACTATAAAGGTGATGTTGATTATGTGGGGATAGATATTGCAGAGGGAATGTTAGACTTTGCAAGAAAAGAACATCCTGAGGCAATGTTTATCGCTGGAGATATGAGTCAGATTTTATCAACTTTTGATAGGGAGAGTTTTGATGTGATTGTTGCGTGTGCAAGTTTTCAGCACCTTCCGCAAGTGCTGGAGAGACAAAGGCTTATTGATATGTGTTATCGTTTGCTTAGGTATGAGGGGCTTTTAATGATGACAAACTGGGCTTTTTCAAAGTGGTTTTTGAAGAAACATTGGAGGATTTTTGTAAAATCTGGATTTAAGTTTCTTATTTCTTTGGGAAAACAATCTTGGAGAGATGTTTTTGTCCCTCGGGTTGGAAAAGATAGCTTGGAATTGAGATATTATCATTTGTTTTCTTTAGAGGAGCTTAGGATTTTGTTGACAAATGGAGGATTTAGAATTAAAAAACTTAGCTATGTAGATAGAAGGGGAGAGGAGGTATCTTCTTGGAGAAATTCGAATAACTCTCGATTTGTCGCAGTAAAAACAATTTTTAGATAATAGAAAAAAGCTGAACCAAGATCAAGGTCAGCTTTCTTTTTTTATTTTTCTATATTATTTCCCAAGATTTGCTATTCCTTTCATAGCTTCGAGAACTTCAACTGGCACCATCCAGATTGTTGTATTTGACTGGTCAGAACTGATATCGTTGATAGATTGAAGCGTTCTGAGGTGGAGTGCTCCTGGAGCTTCTGCAAGCATAGTAGCAGCTCTTTTAAGATTTTCAGCACTTGCTAGTTCACCTTCAGAAGTAATGATTTTTGCTCTCTTTTCTCTTTCCGCTTCGGCTTGTTTTCCGATAGTTCTCTTGAGGTCGTCTGGAAGGTTAATGTCTTTGAGCTCTACAGATAGCACATCTACTCCCCAAGCATCAGATTTTTCATCTACAATTGATTTAATCTTTTCTGCTGCTTCTTCCCTCTTGGCAAGGAGTTCATCAAGTTCAAATTGACCTACAATATTTCTCATAGTAGTAAGTGCGAATTGAGCCATAGCATAGTCAAGGTTTCTAACATTCAAAACTGATCTTTCTACTTGGTCTTCTTTGATTCTGTAGTAAATTACTGCATTGATAGTACAAGAAATGTTATCCTTGGTCATTGCTTCCTGAGAAGGTACATCAACAGCTTTTTCTCTGATATCGACATTGATTGTTTTTTCCATCAATGGAACGATAATGTTGAGTCCTGGAGTCAGGTTTCTTGTAAATTTTCCAAATGTCAATACTACTTTTCTTTCGTATTGATTTACAACTCTTACAGTGAGCGCTACTATGATAGCGATCAAGAAGAGTAATCCGAAGAATGCTTCCATATTGTTATATTTTTAAGAGAATAAAAAACTGAAGTTAGTTGGTGAGCGATGTTTTGATAGCGATTGCGTTTTGTTGGATAGGATGTTGGGTGTTTTGTAGAAGAGATGATGGATCTGGATAGTCGTTTTGTTCTGTAAAAAGATCGATCTCTCTTTCTCATTCGGTAGGGATTCCTCCTTTCTCTTCTAATGTTAGGGTATCAAGGAAAGAAAGAATAGATCCTAGCTGTTGAGCGTATTTTTGTTCTTCCTCTGGAGAGAGCGCGATTTTTGAGAGTTTAGCTAAATGTTTGATTTGCTCGATACTGAGATCCATTTTAAAATAATAGGAGGTAAATATATTTTGTATGATAGATTTTTCTCTGAGAAAAGCAAGGTTTTTGCCGAGAAATTTGCAAAAAAAATGAAAGTTAGTATACTTAAGATAGTTTTTAATTTATCGAGATATGATGAAGACACGAAGAAAAAGTATCAGTTTTCTAGTTGAGAAGTTTAAGATAGATTTTTCTCAGATATGAAGCTCTAAAGGCATCAAAATCTGATTTTTGTGACTTTTTGCATTGTTATTGGTAGGTGTAGGAAACAGTAGTTTTGCCCTTCAAGTCCCTGGAGCAACTGATGCAACAAAGTATCAAATTCTCAATCAACAGGAGGATAATATTTTGGATACGATGAAAGATCAGAAGGATACCTGGAGAAAGGGAGCTCAAGATGCTATCAAATCTAGTGATGGAAATGATAATTATAAGATTGATAATCTGATCAATTCAGATACGGAAATTACTTCTCAGTGAGAGGCTCAGACTCGTCTTTTGCAGACGATTTGGAGAATGGTTAATTATGCATTGGGCTTGGTTGGTCTGATTTCATTTGTTCTTTTGATTGTTGCTGGTATTACTATGGTGACGAATGCAGGTGATGATAAGGCTCAGGAAGAAGGGAAGAAGGCTCTTTTGAAAATTGCTAGAGCAATTGCAGGAATTGCCGTGAGTTGGCTTATTATCTCCTTTATTTTTTGGTTGATTGAACAGATTGTGGGGAAGTAGTTATAGACTGGAATCTTTGAAATAATAAAAACTAAGATAAAATCAGATTTCTTCAAATTTTTTATCTCTAAAGGATGAGTTATGATCAAGAAAATTATGATAATGGGACTAGGAATCTTTGCTGTGAGCCTAAGTTTGGGAGGGCTTCAGGTTGAGGCCTCAAGGATTGATGAGTGAAAATTCTATTATGATCTGCCGAATATGTGAACAAGTACGACAGATAGTTTGAATGGAAGAGCTCCTGATACCGATATTGGAAAGCTCATTACTAATGATGCAGTCAAAAATGATGATGGACTCCTTGCAAAACTAATGGTTGTATTTAAGCTTGATACCGACGAATATACGGGTCCACAAAAAGCATTTTATTATCTTAAAAAGCTGATTAATTATGGGCTTAGCTTTGTAAGTTTGATCGCGTTTGGACTTTTGCTCTATGCTTTTTATATGATGTTGATTGGAGATTGAGAGAAGTGACGAACACAAGTCAAGTCTACCCTCAAAGGTATTGTGATTGCATTGATTGCAATGAGTGTGAGTTGGTTAATCGTTTCTATGATCTTTTGGGCTTATGATCAGCAGAGAGATCAAACTCAACAAGTAGGGACCAGTCAAGTTTTCCAACCATAAGAAATGCTTTATCGTATATAGCTTTAGGGATTAGGATTTTGACTTTTGAATATTTCTCTTGGAGGGAAGGATTTATTATTTAGATAAGGATAATGCTCTTTGATAATTTGCAAAACAAACAAGTGCAAAAAGGGAAGCAAGAACAGCAGTTTAATACTGAAACAATGCTTCCAATTTCTGAGATTAATGATGGGTTCTGTATCCTCAAGGATGGTGGGATTAGAGCTATTTTGAGGGCTGATGGAATCAACCTAGATTTGAAGAACTTTGATGAAATTCAGTCTATCCTGGAACAGTATAAGAGGTTTTTGAATTCTCTTGAGTTTCCATTGCAGTTTTTGGTGAGAAATACTTATTTGGATCTTAGGGAGTATTTACATTATGTGAATAGTAATGTAGAGCGTCTGACAACGGGGGCACTCAAAGATCAAGGTCAGCATTATCTTTCTTTTTTGGATGATATTAATATGAAGCAGGGATTGATCTATGTGAAACAGTTTTATATTGTTATTCCGTATTATGTTGGGGAAATGGATGCGGATCAGGTCAAAAAACCTTGGCGAAGTAAGTTTATGGATGCGTTGAATGCTAAAGATGATGTGGAATCTGTAGTATCTAGGTATAGAAATTTTGTAAAAGGACAAAAGATGATTAATACTAGAATCGCTCTTGTACAGGAAGGTTTGTGAAGTTTAGGAATTCAGACACAACAATTGAGTACTAAAGAAGTCATTTCTCTTTTGTTTTCAATGTATAATCCGCTTTTGGATTCTACGCAAAGCCAAGTGATTTTCTAGTTTTGAATTGAGGTTCCTGTAGCAGCTCCTGTTCAGATGATGGTAAGGATAAAGGGCTGTTGAGGAGGTGCTTTTTGGGCAAGAATCGAGAGATTATCTCGGTTTTTCTTTTTTTCTTTAACGACTTCGAGTTTGATGATATCAGATTTTGCTCTATTGGAGTTGAGCTGGTCTTGAGCGATTTTGAGAAAGTATCCTCTGGTGGAGGCAATATTGATAAAAAAGAGGTAGAATCAGAATCCTATCAGGGTAATTATTCCGAGTGTGAAAATTTTTACAATTTCTCGTAAGAAGACTTCTTGCCTGTATTTAATCAAGAAACCTTTATATCTTGTGTGAAAGTTTTTTGCTGAGTCAAAGACAAAGGTTTTGATTCTTGTTTTGGTTTGTTCGTTGAAGAAATGTTGCATAAGTTCGTAGATTAGAAGTTAAGATTTAGGCAATTTTTTCAATGATTCTGAGCTTTGCAGAACGGGCTGCTTTGTTTTTTTGTACTTCAGTATAATGAGGTACGATCACTTTTTTATTAACGAGTTTGAAAAGTCAGCTTTCATCTAGTTTTTTAAATGCTATTTTTGTGATTCTATCTTCAATACTATGGTAGGTGATAATCGCACACCTTCCCCCGATATTGAGTGTCTGAGGAAAGGCTTGCAAGAAGATCTCAAGTTGTTCAAGTTCATGATTGATCATAATTCTGATAACTTGGAAGATGATAGCTATTTTTTTTTGATTGAAATGATGAGAGAGGAGAAAGTCTTTGAGCTGGAAAGTAGTTTCAAAGGCTGACTTTTTTCTTTGTTCACAGATGAGCTTAGTAAGATATTCTGCGGTTTTGGGAGAAAAATCTCCGTATTCTTGGAGTGAGCTTTCGAGAAGCTCAGGTTTGACCGTTTGTAGCCAATCTCTTGCAGTGATGGGATTTTTGCTTTGGTCAAATCTCATATCAAGAGGGGCATCAGTTTTGATTGAGAATCCACGACTTCCATCCTTGAAATGTTCGAGATTAACTCCTAAATCAAGGAGTTCAAAGTCAAAAAGTCAGTTTTTTTGCGCTATTTTGTCGATATTTGCGTAAGAGGTGTGGAGAATAGAGATTTGATCTTTGAAATCTGAGGTTAGGGATTGGGCTTTTGCGATCATAGCAGTATCGACATCAGTTCCGATGATTTGTAAGTTCTCAATTGGTCTTTTGGTGCTTTCAGAGGAGAGAAAAAACTGAGCGTGGCCACCATGTCCAAAAGTTCCATCAAAAGAGCGGGTTCGATGGTCTGGCATATGATCATAAATTTCTTGGGCGAGAACTGGAATATGACGAAGCATTCGGTTTTTTTGTTGGGATTAAATTAGTTTCGATTATAAGGAAATCGGAGAGAAAAACAATTAGAACTGATGGGGAAAAGTTAGTCTTTCTTCAACGACCTTTTTATTAACGAAAATCTTTGTTTAATAATTCTATCTAGTCGATTTCAACAAGAAATATCCCTATAACCATTTATTTCTGAATCCACAGTGCAATGCAAAGAAGGTATTGTTTCGGATAGTTCTGCATGATCTACATTTGTGTGATTCCGTTGGACGAAGTATAATCAATCATGATATCCGAGCGTATCTTCTTCTACTTGGTCTTTCATAGTTCATCCAAATCGCTCTGTATTGCGTCGTTCGTTATATTCTGTAGAATTTACGATATGTACTGCAAATACATCTTGCCAATTTGGAAGATCTTTTGAGAGGGGCGTTTCAGATTTCATTATTTCTCAATTTTCCATATTTGGAAGTTTTGCGTAAAAGTTGATTATCGTTTCTGATGATCATTTTGTTTGTTTTTCTTTGATTTTTAATCCTTTGGTTTCAGGTCAAAGATGAAGCTCAAATCCATATATTTCATTGCGATAAAGGAGATCATCTCCTGTCTGAGTAATAATATCAAATTGGTTGTCTTTTGTGATGGTAATCGTAGGAATTTGATCTTGAATTGTTGTTTTCTGAAAAAATGAAGTTCTCTTTTGAAATAAAAAGCTAATATATCAACAGAAAATAAGTAAGAGGATAATTGCGATAATCCTTTTTGAATTCATTTTTACTTTATCTAAATAAATATTCTTTTTATAGTTGTTTATTTGCAAAAAACAAGATTAAAAGTCTGACTTGAAAATGGAGCTTAATTGTGTAATTTAGAATCAGATTTATTTATTTCTTTTTGAGATTGATGCTTGGGAATATTAAAGGAAAACTATTGTTTCAGTATTATCGTTTTTTGTGATGGTGCGCGAGGCGTTATTTGCAAAGGCATCAGATTTTTACCATTGGGATCAATGGAAGTGTAGGAAAGACCAGTTGTCGTATGATTATTTATCAGACCTTGAAAAAGGCACTTCCTGAGCTCAATATCTATACTTCTCCCAAAAACTTCAATGGAGAACTAGGAATGTCGCTCTCGATTTTTCAAGTAGAGGAGTGGGTTCCTAGCGTATGGAATATGATTAAGGCTGGAAGTCAGATTTTTTGTAAGGCTCTTTTGGGGAAAAAGGCTTATGATATGATTGTTTTGGAATATGGGATTGATAGACCCAAGGAGATGGAATTTCTGCTCAGTATCAATAAACCGAATATTGGGGTTTTTACAGCGATAGATGCGGTACATTCTGAGCAATTTGGTTCACCAGCGGATATTGCAGAGGAAGAAGTCAAGATGGTTAAAAATACGAGAGAGATGGTTTTCCTTAATCGAGATGATGCTTATGCACAGCAGGTTTGTGATCGTATTGGAGTAGATGTGTTGACTTATACAACTAGCTGAATGGCAGGGGTGGATTTGAGTTTTGAAAATGAAACCATAGAGGAAAAACAAGGAGAAAAATCAGAATTTTTGATTTCGTTTGATGCTCAGATCAAGGATAAGCACTATGCTGTCCAGACAAATCTCATTTGAAAGCCAAATTATGCGTATTTGACCTTGGGACTGGCAATTGCACAGATCTGTGTATGGAAATTTACAGGTGAGGAGCTTAATATGGAGGAATTTTTAAGCGATCCGCTTATTTATCAGTTGCAACCTGGAAGATGTAGTATCTTTGCTGGAAAGGAATGAAGTTTGATTGTGGATTCGACCTATAATAGCTCTCCTCTTAGTATGAGAAAGCTTATTGATACGACCTTGCAAATCCAAAAATCACTCAAGGAAAAAAGAAAGGTGATGCTTGTTTTGGGGGATATGAGAGAGCTTGGGGATTTGACTGAGCAGGAACATAGGCTTTTAGCATGATATGTGCATCAGAGTGCAGATCAGATTTGTCTAGTTGGAGAGAGTATGGATAAGTATCTTCTTGATGAACTTGAGAAAACTTGAGTAGAGAAATCTACTGTCAAAACTGAAAAAAATAGTCAAAAACTCTGAATGTGGATTGTGGATTTTCTCAAGAGGTCGGACGAGAAATGGATTATTCTCTTTAAAGGAAGTCAGAATACGATTTTCCTTGAAGAAGCAGTGAAGCAAGTCTTGGCAAATAAAGAGGATGAGAAGCATCTGACAAGGCAAAGCGAGTGGTGGATGCAGAAGAAGTCTTATTTGTACGAGTAAAGAGATTATTTATAAATGAAAATATAAAAAACTGACTCAAGATCCAGAGTCAGTCTTTTTATTTTGTTGATTTCTTTTTTTTGCGAGAGAAGTGGAATCCTTTTGATTGGAACCATTCTCGGAAAACTGGGATCAGAGAGAGGAAAATAATTCCCAGAATAAGAAGTGTGAAATTTTTTTGAACGACTTCAAGTCCTCCGAAGAAGTATCCTGCATAGATGAAGAGTGTTGCTCGCAAAAAAGCTCCAATAATATTGAATGAAATGAAGTAAAGGTATTTCATTTTTCCAATTCCCGCTACAAATGGTGCAAAAGTCCTTACAATAGGGACAAATCTTGCATAGATGATCGCCTTCCCTCCGTGTTTATCAAAGAAGTGTTGGGCTTTATCAAGATATTCTTGTTTGATAAATTTTTTTCCGAGTTTGGTTTGTGCGACTTTTGGACCAAGGAATTTTCCGATTTCATAATTCATACTATCTCCTAGGACGGCTGCGATAAAGACAATTAACCAAATTAGGTGAACGCTGAGTTCGTTGGTAGGATTGTGAGCAAGAGCTCCAGAGGCAAATAGGAGGGAATCTCATGGCAGAAATGGCATTACTACCAGTCCTGTTTCTATAAATATGATCGCAAATAGGATAAGTAGTATTCGGATTCCATATTGATTAAAGAGTTCAACGAGATGTTTATCAATATGAAGGACAAAGTCGATTCAGAATTTTACAAGATTGATAAGGTGGTGCATTATGAAAAAACAAAATTAAAAGCTTATTTTATTAGATCCCATTCTCTAACCATTGATCAGAAATAGCTTCGCTCTAGAGATCCTCCATCGTCTAGTACGAGGCGAAAAGAGTGAACTTTCCCGTCGTTGACAATTTTACGGAGATTGTAGCCATAGTGTTCTGTACATTTATTGTAGCTGTCAAAATGTTCGATATTATCTAGTCTGAGGTTTGGATAGAGAGCAACAATAGCTCCTTGATTGTTATCATATCCAACACCTTTGAAGTGTGGTTCTGTGTATCCGAGATCGATACCTATACAGTTTTTTTTATTTTCAGGACAGATACTTCGTAGTTCAATCTGAGGAGATTTTTTCTCTTCTTCCTCATCACAGTCAGGACACCATTTGATAAAAGTATTTACCAAATATCCTGTCATTAAAACATTTCCCTCGAGTTTATCAAGCCGAATATCGCTTTCTCTCCAGTTTAGAAAAGGTGATGTTCGACTCAGATAAAAAGGCTCTTTTGTAGGTTGAATTTGTTTTGAGACAGTTTCTTCGGAGCCGTTTCCATACTTTACATTTAAAAAGTAGTAGTCTTTTCAGCAATGAGTTGATAGATCATTGATGATTGCCGAATCTGAGTAGAGTTTTTGAACGGTCATCCGTGAATAGTCAGGCTCGTGTTCTTTTTCTTGTCAAAAGGGGTATAGGATAAGTGCTTTTTCGTTGATTACTCATGGTTGTCCTGTTCCGCTGCTAGAAAGTTGATTATTTGTGTTTGTTGATCAACTGCATCCATGAAGTATTCCTAATACTAGGATGATTAAAATGATTTTATACATAGAGAAAGGAGGGATAAAGTCTGATTTTTGATATCGTTTTTTTTATCTCAAAGCTCGCATGAAGATTGCTGTAGATTGTCCAATATTGAGGCTTTCTTTGACTCATTGCATAGGTATGAAAACGACTTGGTCTACGGTTTTCAGGGTTTCAGGGAGGACTCCTTCTACTTCATTCCCAAAAACTATTGCTATATCAGCTCTGTTATTTTCAGAAAAGCTTTGGAGATCAATTGCATCTGGAGTAATCTCTGCTGCAATGACTCAGATTTTTTGCTCTTTGGCATAGGCAATGGCATCGCTTGTATAGTCAAATTGCTTCAATGCGACAGAGTCCTCAGCTCCGAGTGAGGTTTTTTTGACTTTAGGATGATCGAGAGGGGAAGGGGTGTATCCGGTAATTCGCACTTCTCGTCCTAGAGCATCAGCGGTTCTGATAACATTTCCTACATTGTAAGCCGAACGGATATTTTCGAGAATGATGATTTTTCTTGGCATAATGATTGTGGGTTAAAAGAGTTCTAAAGTCAGATTTTATGATGTTATTTTAATTTTAGAAGCTTGGTTTTTTGAGGAGAGGAAAGTGAGAAGAGATCTAAGTACTCTCTAAATGCTACGATAACTAAATCATTTGCTGTCGATAGCGTCTGAAAATGAGGTGTTTTGCTAAGTTTACTATAATTTCTACTAAAGAGATGTTGTGCTTTGCCTTGATCTGAGATATGGTAGGTGTGAAGAGATGGTTTGCTATTTGTTTCTGTAAAGAAGCTAAGTAGGTGCTTTTCGCTATTTCGTAAAAGTTGAGAACTTGGAGAGTGTGGAATTTGCATTTCATAACTTGTTCCAGAGAATGTGAGCGGAGTTAGGGTAAGGCTAATTCAGTTATCGTTTTTTTCAGTATGAAGCAGTGATATTCCAAGTGATGATTGATATAGAAAGTCAGATTTTGAATCTTTTGATATACTTGGTGTGCTAGTTTTTGCAGGGAGTGGGAGAAGTCTTGTTTGATCTTTATTTGCAAGGATGAGACTGTTTTCTCCAGTGATAACTTGAGAAAAGTCTTGTTGCGTCCTAATGAGAACTTGATTGTTTGCAAGCTTGCTAAATTTTGAATCAAAGTTGCTAATGCTAAATTGTTTGATATTTCCGCTATTTTGAGCTAGGAGTAGGTTTGGAGAATTAATGGTATTTGGCGAAAAACTCAAGAGATGCCCACTGAGTAGAGCATTTTCAGTTGGGTGTAATCTCGGTTCTAGAGTAAATCTCTGAAGAAGGGTAGTTTGCCCTCCACTGGCATAAGAAATGCAATTTTGGCATTCAAATGAAAGGTTATTAAGATTTTTAGCAAAGAAAAGATAATCTTGTCAAAAGAAAATTTGAGAGATATTTCCGAGATAATAACTAATTTCCGGAGCCTTTTCTAGAGCATCAAGATCAAAGATAGTGATTGTGTTTAGGTTTGGAGAATGTCCTGTTAGGAGCTGATGTTGAATTTCTTTGCATGAAGGAGTAATGTTTGTTCCAGAGGTTGAAAGAAAGTTATTTGAGACAAGGAGGGTATGAAGCTCTTCAGTTTTTTGATGTTTTGCAAGTTTGGATAATTGATTTCTAGTAAGTCAAGTCTGAGAGAGAATAAGAAGTTTCTGATTCATTGTAGTAATTGTCTGAATCGGAGCGGAGAAAGTCAGACTTTTGATATTTTTAATTTTATCATTTTGAATTTGGTACCACAAAACTTGGTATCAAGACTGGTTTTCTGCAGAAAGAAGTAGTAAATCGTTTTCCAGGATGTGGTGCTGAATATGGTTTCGATTTTGAGGAACTTTAATACGAGTAATAAGTTTTGTGGTAGTTAGGTTTGGAGCATTATTTTTGAGGATCAATATATTATGGTCTTGATAAAGTGAAAGGTAGGTATTTGATCTATTGATACCGCTTGCAAAAAAAGAAGTAGAAAATTCTGAATCCTGTGAAAGGTCTTTATTTTCTTTAAGAAATGTTTGTAAAGAATTGCTTAGATTGATACAAGACTGATAGTTTTCTCGGCTTTTTGTTTGATCTGCAGAAAAAACTCAGTTAAAGAGAATGAAACTAACAAAAAGAGTCAGATTTATGATTATTTTTTTTCTCATAATGAAAGAAGAGAATTAAATTCAGATTTTAGATTACAGTTTTGGGCTATTTTTTCAAGTATAAATCTTTCTATTAGAAAGAAAAACTTGATTTTGTCAAGTATTTTATTATATTGGAGATGCTAAAATAAATACTAACTTAAAAATTTTACAACTATGGCAATAGTTATTGAAGTAAGTCCAAAAGTTAAACTTCCCAAAAAGTTGACTTTGGCAGTACAAACCAGTTCATCTGGTAGAGAGGAACTAGTGATTCTTCCACATAAGAATCATACAAGAAAGCCTAATTTGATTCTCAAAGTTGAGAAGACAGTTACAAATGCGATTCCAATGTTTCGTGTGGAGGGATCTGGATTTCCATCTGTGGATTTGGCAGTTGAGGTGCCTTCACTCTTGTTGTCTATTTTTAGAGGGGTGCAAATTACTTTGCAAATTCCGAATGAAATAGAGCCTTCGGTTCTCCCTTTGGGAATTTCTTTGGAGAAGAATGCTTCTTTTGATTCTTTCTTTTCGGTGAAGGTTGATGGTGTTATGGATCTTCCTCAACTCATTATTAAGCAGGGGAATAATGTGCTTTTTAAACACTGGATTCCTTTGGCAAAGAAGGTTGTCAAAAAGAAGGAGATTACAGGTATTCAAAGTTTTGTCTTGGATAAGAATGGAAAGTGTTTCTATGTTTATTCATCTTATGCAATAGATAAAGCTTGTGGAGTTTATCTTCATAAGGATTTGCCACGAGAAACTCCCTCATTTGAGGGGCTTGTAATCGGAGAAAAGGGGATTTCCTTTAAAAGGTCGTCTCATTCTCGTGCCTTGAAGCTTTCTGATGTTAATCTCTGGGATGAAATTCTTCCATATCCAGATGGGTTTATCGGAGTATCTCGTAATAGCGAAGGTTATTCTCAAGTGCGGATCAATGGAGTTTACCTTATTTATCAAGGAGCTTTTGACAAGGTTCAAGCTGCCCCTGATGGAGCTGTTTATGTCTTGTATCAGGGAGATCTAACAAAATTTACTCTTGAGTGATCAGGTAGCGAAAAAAAAGACTGTGGAGGCATTTCTTCACAGTTTTTTCTAATTAATAATCACAGTTTTTTTCACCAAGAATAACTTCAACGAGTTCTCCTTTTTGATACTCTCCAGGAATGATACAGTGAATGTAATTTTCAGTTCGTCACTTGGATTTTCAGTTTTTTACCTCTTCGATGAGGACTTGGAACTTGTGTCCATAGTTTTGAGCTACTCGTTCATCGCGGACTTGATCTCCGATTTCGATCAGTTTTCTATTTCTTTCTTTTCTGATTTCATTGGGAACTTGATCTGGGAGGTGAGAAGCTGGGATCGGATCTGCTTTGTGATGATCCGAGAATGGGAAGGCATGGAGCTTGGTTATGCGATATTTTTGTACTCCTTGGCAAGTTTGTTCAAAATCTTCCTCTGTCTCTCCAGGGAAACCACAGATGATATCTGCTCAAATCGAAATTTGATCACGATCTGGACGGTCGAGATTTCTGATTTTTGTGAGTACTTCATCGAGTTTATCCGAGAGATATCCTCTGTTCATCAGTTTGAGGACTTTGTCAGAAAATGATTGAATCGAAAAATGGAAATGAGGAACAAATCTAGGATTTTTTACAATTTCAAAAAACTCATCGGTGAGATATTGCGGATCGATACTCGAAATCCTAATTCTCGGAATGCTTGTTTGTTCTAAGATTGCTCTGAGGAGTTCAGGGAGGCGGCTTTCATCTGCATTTCTCGTATTTTGAGATCATCGAGCAGCGAGGTTGATTCAGGTGATCACAATCTCTTGTCAGCCTTCTTTTTCTATTTCTTTGATTTCATCAATGATTTCAGCAAGAGGACGATTTCTATGAGGTCCTCTCTTGAATATTGTGAGGCAAAAAGAGCAGTGATTATCACATCAATTTTGGATAATAACATAGTTTTTGGTTCGAAGCTTTTGTCCTGGAGTTGTGAGACCATTGGTAAAAGAGGTCGCACTTTGTGCTGGATCTTCGGCAAGGAGAAGAATTTTATCCTCATAAGGTGCAAGCTCTGGATAATTTTTGAAAAAAACGGCTCTATCTGTTGCTTCTCCCTTGGTAATTGATCCGCAGCCTGCAATATACACTCTCTTGTCTTGGTGGAGTTGGTCGAGGATTTCTTTGACTCGTTTGGATTTTGCACGGTCGGTTACTACGCAGGTTGCAACGAGAAAAATATCATCTTCGGCTTGTTGAGTAGCTTCTAGATGAGCAATTCGTTTATTAAGGTAGAATTTATTGACTTTACAACCGTAGACTTTATGTTCCATAAAAGACTGAAATCAGAATTAAATCTTCTTTCATCATAAGAAAAGGGTGAAATAAAAGCAAGGGATTTTTTACTCAATGTCAAAAGTGGAAAATCCAGTGAACATCACATCTTTTAACCGATTGCCACATTCTCGATCTTTGTCATAAGTGCAATGCTTTTTGAGTCAAGGGATAAGATCAAATCGGTATTGTCGGGAAAATCAATACTGTCGAGAGGAGAATACCCATTTTTGATTTCTTCAGAGCTCAGCATCTGCATAGGGAATCGATCAGACAAAAAGATTCGGGTCGTGAATCCGTTTTTTAAATTCTTGAGGTGTTCTGATCGTAATATCAAGGGATTCGAGATATTGATTTTTTTCCCAGTTTTCAATAGGTTTATCTTCTTCTCCAAGGTGGTGGTTGGTTTGGTTTTGAAGATAGATGCGGATTCTTTGGCCGTCCATAGGGTCAGATTCTTGTTGGATCCAGAGTGGAGAGCCTCGCTCTTTGCCAAAAAGTACCTCAAATCCGTAGACTTCATTTCTATAAAGCAAATCTTCTCAAGATTTGATGACGATATCGTGTGCGTTATCTTTGGTTATAACTACTTTTGATCAGGAGAGAAAACGAGGAGGAAAGTCTGATTTTTGCTTCTGTTTTTCTCAGGTGATGGATTGGTATTTTTCGTTCTTTTGAGTAAAGTGGTGCTGAGAAAAATAGGCTCAAGAGATGATGCAGAGGCTTGCGAGGATTCGAAATGTTGTCCAGAAAAATATTCTCATAATGAATATATAGCTAATAAAGAGAAGAGTCTTCAATTGAAGACTCTTTATCAAGAGAGTCGTTTTGAATTAAAAATCAAGAGATTTTTTATTCGATCTCAAAAGTGGAAAATCCTGTGAGCATAATCAGTTTTATCGGGTCTTCCCCACAATTTCGTCATCCATATCCATCATTGCTAGGTTCGCATTGTTTTCTCATTTCTGGAAAGTACTGCAAAAGAATATTGTGACCTAAGGTAGTTCCGAATACTCAAAACACTCGTTTTTTGTTTTCTCAGAGTTTTCCGAGTTTTAGATATTCCGTATCGTAGATAAGATCGTCTTTTGCTTCGTCAAGCCGCTGATGATAGTCTTGATGGGACTTTGCATAAATTGATAGCGGAAAGTCGTATTTCCCTTGGTATTGCATATAGAGTGTGACCATTTTTCCGAGTATGGGATTCTCTTCAGATTGGATTCGTACGGGAGGAGCTCGTTTTTTGTCAAGAAGGATTTGAAAGCCGTAGATCTCGTTTCTATAAAGTAAGTTTTCACCAGTTTTGATAACAATATCGTAGGCATTTTGTGGAGTGATGGTAAACTGAGGAATGGATCAAGAAAGAGAAAAGATATTAGATTTTTGATTTTGTTTTTCTCAAGTGATGGATTGGTTTTTCTCAATCTTTTTGGTGAAATAATGCTGAGAAAAATATAGTCACGAGATGATGCAGAAGCTTGTGAGGGTTCGAAAAAGTGGTCGTGTGATTTTTTTCATTGGAATAAGTAAACTAAAATTTTTGTATTATCATAACAAATTTGAGAGGAAAATCAAATTTTATCTTTTTGCTTCGGCTTTGAGCATATTTTTGTCAAAATCTACATTGCGACCGATGACAAAATCTGCTCAAATGTATATGAGAAATCCAAAAATTGGAGCGACTCATCAGTTTCAGTATGACGCTCGAACGATTCCAAATGTTCTTTACGTCACTCATTAGTTCACTACTTACTAAGGGAGGATTGTTTTCTATCCTCTCTTTTTTGTGATAAAAAAGCAGAAGAAAGTAATTAAAATTAAGACGATAAAACTGTAAAAAAATAGGGGATTGTTTTTATATGCATCAACTCAGTATCTAACGCACGATACTATAAGTAAATATAGTCGGATACTGCTTAATAAAACAGTATAGAAAAAAGAGAGGTTTTTTCTTGCTTGTGAGAAAAATGGTAGCAACAAATATATGATGGTAGATAGTCGGTTTAGAAGAAAAAACCAGTCAAAAGCAACTTCCCAATCTTTTGCTCGCAAAGCATGATGTATTTGTAGCCAAAAATACCGATAAGGATCTCCACATAAAAGAAAAATAAAAATCATTATTTATGCAAAATATATAAATGAAGCATTGCAATGAATATACAAAAGATTCGTAGATATTGAAGTCGAAATCCACATGGAAGGTTTAAATAATCTTCAGTAAGAAGTATAATATCAGCAAGTATTGGATATATTGAGAATCCTAATAAGCCTATATAATTCCATTTTGAAAAAATTACTTTTTTCTGATGTTGATTATAAATAATATAACACCAAAAAATAAGAATTAAGAAACATCAGAAGAGTGCTGCTATCATTTGAATTTTATTCAAATAAATAGTTTCATTATATTTAATTATTGCTAGAAGACAAGATAAAAAAATCGGTTTTGGAAGTTTTTCTCTAAAAAAAGGGACCTACCTCCCCCTTCTCACCTCCGTAATCAAAATCTTTTGAAAATGAGAAGCAAAACGATATAGTTGAGTCAGATTTATTTTTTGTTATAAAAAAAGATGAAAAAAGAACAACATAATCCAGAGCTCGAAAAGCAAAATATAGTTGATCAGGATACTCAGGAGCTTGAAAATATGCTTGAGGAGGCAAGTAAGGAGGCTCAGGAAGCAGAGATATCTCCACTCATCGCAAAGATCGCTGAACTCGAAAAGGCTTTACAAGAAAAGGAGGAAATCGCAAAAAATAGCCAAATTGCATATTTGCATCTCAAGGCTGATTTTGATATTTTGCAAAGACAAACTGATCAAAAAATTGAAAATGCCAATCGTGATGCAAAAATAAAAATAGTAAAAAAGCTGATTCCACAGTTAGAGAATCTTAGAAAGTCTATGCTAAATCTCAGTGATGAACAAAAGGAAAGTACTATGGGAAAGGGTCTTTTGATGATGCAAGAGGGATTTTATAAGGTGCTAGGAGAAATGGGAATTGAACCGATAGCATCGATGGGGCTAGAGCCAAATCCTCAATTTCATGAGCCAGTGAGTATGCAGCCTGTAAATGATGAAGCACTGAAAGGAAAGATTGTTCAGGAGTTTGAGCAAGGATTTGTTTACAAGGAAGGAGAAGAAGTGATCGTACTTAATCCTGCGAAAGTTGTTGTAGGAAGCTAGTTTAGTATTGAGATTTGTCTTTCGATGAGTTCTTTTTGGAAGATTTCGGCTAGGGCGAGATTGACTTCAAGTGTTTGTGTAATAGAGGAGTCGTAGTGACTTTCTATTACTTTCCCTTCATACTTTGATAAAAGATATTGTACACTAGAGAGCTGATCATAGGAATGGGTCAGCTTTATTTTTTTTGTTATTTCTTTTTCGATAATATTGAGGTGTTGGATACCTGCTTTTGTAGTTTCGGTATATGCTTGGATGAGTCCTCATACTCCCAAAAGTGTCCCACCAAAGTATCTTGTTACTACTACCAAAATTTCAAAAAGCTCGGCACCTGTGATAACCGATAAAATTGGTTTTCATGCAGTATTTGCTGGTTCTCCGTCATCTGAAGATCTTTGGTCAGTAGTGGACAGATTTCGTGATCAGAAAAGGTCTTGCTGAGCCTGAGGGGTAAGTCTTCGAGCGTAGCAATTATGTGTGGCATCGTAGTATTTTTTTCTGAGAGAATCGAGGTGAGTATTAGCTTCCTCAGCGCTAGAAATAGGAAGCAAAGTAGCAAAAAATCTGGATCCTTTAATTTTGGGGATCTCAAAAAAATGGGGTTGGTTTATGGTTTTGTAGGTTAGTTTTTGCATTGTAGTTTTTTGATATGTGCAAAGATAAGTTGAAAACTGCTTTCTTAATTGATTTTGAGTGCAGAGAGGATCTCGTCTTGTGGAGTTTCTGGATTGTCAATGAGTTTGATGTCTGGGGTTAGTCCAATTTTATTGATTGAGTTTTTTTGATCTGCGATGTTTCGTAGTGCAATGGTATATTTGAGTAAGCCTCCATTGCTTAGTGGTGAGATTTCTTGCATTGATCACTTTCCATGGCTAGTCTCTCCTATAAGGTAGGTAGTATCTGGAAAATAATGCTTTAGTGTTCCGGCAAAGATTTCTGCAGCACTTGCGGTAGATTTATCGATAAGGATCAAGGTTTTGCCAAGAACAAAGTGATGATCAGATTTTTGAGCTTTTTCTTTTTGTGAAGAGTCTTTGGTTTTGAGTGTCAAGAGTGGGCTACCTTCTGAAATCATCGTTTCAAGCGCTGTTAGGACTTCATCTACGATACCTCAAGGATTCCCTCTCAGATCAAAGATATGAAACGAACAATTTTGATATTTCTGCATATGAGAAATAAAGCTCTCGGCTGCTCCTTTATCAAAATTATTGATCAGAAAGTAGCATTTATCTTCTTTTTGGAGAGAATCGATCGCTGGGATCTGAATTTTGTCTCTTTGGAGAGAGAAAAGATAAATTTTCCCTTTTCTATCGATTTGTAGTGAGAGATGGGTCCCAATTTCTCCTCTTATTTGTGAGAGAAAGAGGTCAAAATCCTGATTTTTTTGGTAGTATTTTCCATTGATAGCAATAATCAAATCTCAAGCTTGAAGTCCTGCTTTTTGGGCAGGGGAGTTTGGGATAATTTTGCTCACTAAGGGAAGATTTTCTGGGCTGAGTTTGATGACAGCTCAGATTCCGCTAATATTATTATTGAGAAGAGCGAGGAGTTTTTGAGCTTCTTTTGGTGAAAAATAGGAGGTATAAGGGTCTTGAAGCTTAGCAAGGTAGTCAGAGATGCTTGTTTGGTCTCAGGTTGGAAGCATGTGAGGATAGAGATAAGACTGTTCAAGCTTTGTTTTGATCTCTGGGAATATGGCTTGTTCTATAGGATCTGAGGATAGTAGGTTTGCTGTAGTGACACTTGGAATCAATAAGAAAACCAAAGAAAAAATCAGATTTTTGATTTTGTTTTTCATGGAAATTGAGATATGATAAAGTATCAAAAGTATATGATTTTTGCGCCAATTTACAAGTAAAACAAAAAGCCTCTCGGGTAGACGAGAGACGATTTGCCAATTAAGGATATAAAGTATCTCAGCAACCTTTAGCTATCTAAAGATTCTTGCTAAGACTTCCGCACGAGAAGGTGAAGCGTGGTGTGAGTGATTTTTTGGTTTTTGTTTTTGCTCGTGGGTGAGGGAAATCCTCGCAACTTAGGCTGATACTTTAGTCTTGAACTCTTTTACCTCAAGACATTATAAGTATAGCCATAAATAAAAGAAAAAGCAAATTTTTGTATAAATAATTTTGAAAAAAAGTCCCTTTTCTAGAAAACTAGAAAAAAGGGACTTTTGATAGATTTTACTAAGCATTACTAATGCTTAGAGTGCTAGCTATTCTCTTCTTCAGAGAAGAATTTTTTCCGTTCATCAGCTCCGTAGAGAAGATGGGAAAGCTTCGAGCAGAGCTCCTGGTCTAGATGGGGAGAATTGAGAAGTTTTCCAAATTCAACCGCGTCGGAGATGTTGAAGTTAGCCATACTGACATTTTTTTCTTTGATGTTTTTCATCAGTAGACGTAGTTGTCCATTGAGGTAAGAGGCTATGCCTCCATACTCTTGCCATAGCATTTCTTCTTCTGGAATGCCGATACTTGTTACCAAAGAAACCCAAAAGCGAATTTCTTTTGAAAGAATTCTTGTTTGCATAATGTTGTTTTTATTTTAATATTTATTTATGATGTGTATATACTTATTTTTATAAAAATGTCAAGTTAAAGTATCTTGACTTTTCTTTTTTTTTTTTTAAAACTCTTGACAGTAAATAAATATTGTATAACCTAAAATAAAGGATTCCTTATGGAAAAGAAGAGTTATTTAGAGGTACTTGCTGCTCTTGAGCAGTTTGTTACCTACGCGATGAAGTTTTCGCTTAAAAAAGAGACTCCTTCTGGTGAAACCAAAAACCACAAAATCTCTGGTATCCGTATTGCCTATCAGGAGAGTGATATCTCACAGCAGATGTTCTCTGAAGGTGAGGACTATGGGCTCAAGCGTATCCCTAAGGCTCCAGAAGTGCTGGTGACACTCTTTTATGATCACTACTTTGTAGAAAAGGGAGTGAAAAAGAGCAAGCATGTTGTTACAAGCAAAGCTTTTAGTTCTCCGGTATTTTCTGGTACTCAAGGGCTGTTGCGTCATCTCAAGGCTGGTTTGCCTTATTTGGTAGATAGTCTTTTTGATGATTTTTATGCATCAAAGCTGGAGGATAATATCTACGCTATTGAGGCAGTTTCTGATGTTGAGAAACTTACTGATGCAGCTTTTGAGGTGGAGTATCTTACCAAATTTCCTCAAAAATTGTTGAAAAAAGTTTGTAATCTGACTCAGGAGCTCTATCAGATTCCATGTGTTAGTGATGCAACTTTTACGCTTAGTTCTCAACGTCAACTCTGGATTGTCGTTGATCATCGTGGTCAACGTATTATCAACAAGCGAGATCTGTTTGTGATGAGTATGTCTTTGGGCTTGGTCAATCGCAAGAAAGAGCATATCCATTTCTCAGATTCGGTGATGACTAAGACGTGTGATGAGATGGATCGGAGTTTGCCTAAGATCCGAGATCAAATTCAGAATTTTCTTTTTTCAAAAGAAAGAAATCAGCTGGAAAGCGGAATTTATCCCTTGATCTTTGCACCATCTGCGGTAGGAACCCTATTTCATGAGGCGTTAGCTGGGCATATGCTCTCTGGTCGCTATATTGCCGAGGGGATTTCAACTGTCTTCAAGAGTAAGATCGGCAAGCAGATTGCTACTGATGGTTTTATGAAGGCATTGAAGGATCTAGAGATCTGGGATTGTCCGAGGGATGAGGAGATGCTTGCTTCTTATCGTTATGATATGGAGGGAAGTTCTAGTCAAGATGTTCTTTTGATAGATAGAGGTAAGGTTCTTCATTATTTGCATAGCAAAAACTCTTCAGCTCGTCTTAACTGTCACAATAATGGACATGCTCTTGGAGGTAACTTTATTCAAAAGTATCGGATCAATAATCAAGATGTTGAGACAGTTGCACTGCCCGAGCCTCGTGTCTCCAACTTGAAGATTATTGGACTTGATACGATAAGCTTGGAAGCTATCAAGCAACGGTATTTTGATCACTTTGGATATTATCTTTGGGTTGAATCCAAATCAGGTCAGGTTCTAGTAGAATCAGGGACTTTTGAACTGGAGATCGAATCAGTTGTCAAGGTTTATTCTGATGGCACTAAAGAATACTTCCACGGAGGGAAGTTTTCTGCGAATCTGACGGATTTCCTTGATGCGATTGAGGTTGTTAGTGATTATTACGGTCGTTGTCAGGGCTTTTGTGGTGCTGAGAGTGGTTGGGTTCCTACTGAGGAATCGGCTCCTGCTATGGCAATCTATGGAGTCAATTGGATCCCTGATGATCTTCCAGAGCCAGATATCTTGGTAAACCTCAAGCGAGACAAGCACCTCTCAGAGGAACAAGTAGAACAAGGCTTTGAATACGAAGTAAAGTCTAAAACAAAAAAAATAAAAAAGACTGAATAATGAGTGTGGTCGGCTCAAAAGAGTGGAGAGGTATTCTTCTCCACTTTTTTTCAAAGGAGATAAAAGTCTTGATTTTTGATAGAGTGATTGTTATCTTAAGTTTGTTTTTTTATTCTTTGACCATATTAATGAAACTGTTTGCAGAATTTTTAGTTTTGATGGTTGCTATCGAACATTTGTATATTCTATACATTGAGATGTTTTCTTGGGAAAAACTTGGAAAAAAGGTTTTTAAGTGAGTTTTAGAGAATAATCTTTTTGAAAAGACTAAGGGGGTGGCAAAAAAATATCGCTTCGCGTTATTTACTTCATAAAAAATCAGGGCTTGTGTAATGGGTTTTTGGCATGAGGATTGTTATTAGGAGTTATGCTTGGATCAGATACTTTGATCTATTATTGTTTGTGATGTGTGATCTTAGCTGGATGTTATGGGTGATGGCAGAGCAGTAGGAGCATTTTTTTTTAAACAAGCATTGCCAGCAATGATAACCTTAGGACTAGTGCTCTATTCTTTTTAAGGAGAAAAAAAATTAAGGAGAAAAAAATGGTCAAAGCGACCATTTTTTATTTTAGGCGGATATCGGTTATTTTTTGTTGATAGCCGATGTTGTTTAGGTGAGTGTTGATATGAGAGAGGAGCTGGTTCTTTTGTTTGAAAATTTGGATTTTTAAGTTTTGGTCTGTGGTCTTGAGAAAGAGGGTTGAGAATTTGACATATCAGGTTAAAATCTGATGTTCTTCGATGATATTGTCAGGTTTTTCGGCTATTTTTAGAAATGATTTTGTTGCGTTGAGTACTACAGCTCCAATCATACGAAAGCCTTGAAATTTTTGTGAGAGATTTTTGCGTGCGAGTTCTGAGAATCAAAGCATAATCGGCTTATGGTAGGATAAATGAGGAGAGAGGAGCAAAGTTTGAGAAGTTATAATGCTTTTTGGTTGGAAGGTCTCGAAGTCTTGCTCTTACCTTGTCGTTTGGATGAAGAGTATTGCTAAAATCTGCATATTGGCATGGACATTTATTGCAGTTTGGTGAGACGAGCGTACAGTTTTCTCCTAGGCATTGAGAAGGTGGCTCTGGACAACCATCGCTGTCTTCTATTCCGTTGTAGTCTTCAGGAATATTTGGACATTCGTCGATAGGATCTGGAATTTTATCTCCATCTGCATCACAAGTTTTGATGTCTTGAGGACAGGAGAGGCAGGTTTCACCTGGGTCAGGTTTGCCATTTCAGCAGAGGTTGGTGAGAGTACATTTGAGAGAACAATTTCATTTCCCATTTTGTGTGCCATCATCGCATTCTTCTCCTAGAGCGCTTTCTACGACTCCATTTCAGCAAAGAGAAAAACATCTTTGGACATCTTGAGGGCAGGTTTTACAGGTTTCTCATTGATCAATTTTACTATTTCAACAAATGACATTACAATTTTTTATATCTTGAGGACAGTTTTTACAGGTTTCCCCTGGATCGATTTCCCCGTTTCAACAAGAGAGATCACAACTTATTACATCTTGAGGGCAATTTTTGCAGGTTTCTCCAGGCTCTGCCTTTCAGTTTCCACAAATTGAGGTACATTCTCCTACATCCTCTGGACAGGAGAGGCAAGTTTCGCCATCATTGATTTTTCCGTCTCAGCATTTAGGAGCTTGGTTTTCGCATGCATCTCAGATTCCGTTATTGTTGAGGTCTGCTTGGTCTTTATTATAAACAAAAGGGCAGTTGTCTAGCGAACATACTCAAAAGTGTTGTTGATAGATGTTGTGATTTACATTTTCTCCTGGAATGAGGCTACAGTCAGGTTTTTCATACTGTATAAGACCTAGTAGATTTGGGATTCCATCTCCATCTATATCGATATCATATTTGTCAGGGACTCCTTGTTTGTCTAGATCACACTTAAGTCCTGCATACATAGTTTTTTCATCAAGAGTGATGTTGTTGAGACTAGAATGAGATGAGCTAATGATGTTTTCAGAAGTGAGTGTTATGGATCAGACTTGATATTTAGATTTTATATTAAGTGTCCCTTCTTTAGCTAGCTGATAATAAATTGTTTCTCCTGTGAGGATATTGTCTTTGCTGATACTTTCAAGAGGAGAAAACTGTAAAGTAGTTTTTGAGATATGAGAAGAAAGGGGTTGAAGTCTGAGTTTTAGAGTTTTCTCATTTAGTGAGAGGAAGTAGAGATTTATGGCAAGAGGTTCGGGTTTGTGGGTGTCAGTTAGTCCTATGCTTGCAGTTGAGATAAGGCTTTCTCCATTTGTTAGTTTGGTTTTGTGAATGAGAGAATATTGTCCTGCTGCTGAATAACGGTGGTTTGCAGTCAGGTTTTTGTTTTCTTGTTTTGTAAGGTCTCAAAAATCCCGCTCAGTAGTTTCAATATTACTGAGGGAAAGAGAAGAAAGCCTTATTAGTGGGCTAATTTTTTGATTGAGACTATAGTTTTGAGCTGGAATTTGGAGCTGGGAATTTATAAATTTTCCATTTAATTCTCTGATGTCTGTTGAAGCAAAAGCAGCGAGTCTTCCGTTTTGATAAGCTTTGAGAATGATATTATTTCTTGCTCAAGAGGTCAGCGTGGTAGAAAAAGTTGAAAGCTGACTTGTTGTTTGTTTGTGTTTTGTTGCAGAGTTGCTCCATTCATAGCGATCAAATGATCAGATTGCATCTGCTGAAATCGTTGCCTTATCTCAGTTGATAAGCACCTGTTTAAGAGAAAGAAAGGCTGTCTGTTGTATTTGTGGAATATATACTTGAGAGGAAACCAAATGAGTCATTCAGTTTTTTTCTGTTATTTTTGCCCTTATGGTAAAGGTTCCTGATTGTTCAAAAGTGTGGTTTGATTTTGTTCATTGTTCATGCGTTCCATCTCCAAAATCTCGTTCGATTTTTGCTGGTTGGGTTTTGCTCTGGATATGCATTTTAGCGGTATGGGGAGCTGTCTTTGAAATGCTATCGATAATAAGAAAGTGGTATTGGTCTTGATGTTCTTGACCGAGTGGAGTTTTATCTTCAAGTTTTTGTCCATAGAGAAGTGCAAAATTGATGTTTCAAGTATCATCTACAAATCAAATGGGGTTGCTTTCCCCGTCTCCATCAATGTCAGGATCGCAGACATCTCCTATATTATCGTTATCAAGATCTGCTTGACTTGGATTGTAGCTGTAAGGGCAGTTATCTTGTGTATTTTTGATGCCATCACAGTCATAGTCTGAGTTGAATTCACATTGGGTATGGAGATGGTATACCTGATAGAGCATTTGTAGAGCTTGACTAGGAGAAATAGGACTTGAAATCTGATCTGTGTCATCATCGGTAATTACTCCTTCTTTGATAAGAAGATTCATCTGGGCTATCGGCCAAACTCCTGTTCTGATATTTGAAAAATTTCTAAACCCACATTGAGCAGTGTTGAACATGCAATATTTGAGGTATAGATGGAGCTCTTGAGCTGTTTTTGCAGGTGCAGCTGAGGCGGTAGAAGTTTTTATTAGTTTGATTTCTTCGCTATCAAAGGTTCTATATTCATATCTAGAGGGATCAATCTTTTGGAGCCAGGTTTTTATCTCTTTTCGTGGAATGGTGTATTTGGGAGAAAGTCTCGTAGCAAGCAGATTTACCAGTGTTTGATAAAATTCTCCTTTGCTGACGCTTTTTTGTCCACAAAAATTTCCACTACAAACGGGTGAGGTTTGAAGAGGATATCCTCTCATATAGTTTTGTTCGCCAACATAGGCTACGCAGTAATAGTAATTTGTATTATTGTGTTTTGCATTTCCAAAGGAAATATCGCGGAAGTCTTTTCCAGGTAAGGTAGAAAAATTTTGCCAAAAGGGTTGATTAAAGTGGTTGAGGTTTGATTGAGTCGGTAATATACAGTCATGACACTCCACGGCATTGAGCAAACGCGTGAGTTGATAACGAGAGAGTTTGTCTTGTGTTTTGAGACTTGTAGTATTGATACCAAGCGAATCAAGCTTGAGACTAAAATCCTCAAAGGTGGCTCAGCTCGATTGGGCAAAAGTGTAAGAAAATAGTGAAAAAAGGGTTAAAAAGCTTAAAATTCAGATTTTTTTCATTATTTTGATTTCTTAGAAAGTTTAAAACCGATTTTGTCAGAAAGGGGAGTTTAGCTTGCTAATTGTTTAGTGAAAAAGCTTTTTCGTTCTTCTCGAGGAGTTTTTTTAGGATCTGGAGTTTGTGCCCCAGTTAGTTCGAGTGAGGGATTCTCGATTTGGAAAGTAATTAAAGCTTCACCTTCTGATAGGATATTATTTTCATGTGCGATGAATTTTTGGGCGTAGTCGACATTGAGAAATTTAAGCTGGAAGTGGTTAAAATATGAGATTTCATCCAGGACCTTTTGTGCCTGTTCCTGAACTGAGGCAGTATTTATCAGAATATTTTGGTAGTTGATATAGGTTTGTATTGCAATGAGCATAAAAAAAATACTTGAAGCTAAGAGACTTCGTTTGATGAGAAATCCTTTTTGGGTAATGAGATTCTTCAGAAATGCAGTCATAAAATAAGAAAATAGCTTGATAAAAAAGTTCAAGTCAATATAAAAAACTATATTGCTTTTTTGCAGGGAAAAAACAAGAGAAAAAGTCAGATTTTTGTTTCTTGTTTAGATTTTTTTTGAGAAATTTATTTTTTATCTGATAGATATGGCGATACATAGATTGCCGGATTATGTGATCAATAGACTGAAGGCTTGAGAAGTTGTACAAAGACCAGCAAGCATGCTTAAGGAACTGGTAGAAAACTCTCTGGATGCTTGAGCAACTGCAATCAAAATCACGATTAACGATGGGGGAAAGAGTTTGTTGTCCGTTGAGGATAATGGAAGTGGAATTGAGCTTTCTGATATGGATCTATTGCTCGAAAGGTATGCAACGAGTAAGATCTCATCTGAAAAGGATTTGATGAGTTTGGAGAGTTATGGTTTTAGATGAGAGGCTTTGGCATCTATTGCTGAGGTGAGTAAAATTACTATTCTTACCAAAACAGCCTATGCGGAAATTGGGACAAAGCTTCAGAGGAGGGGACAGGAAACGGTTGTTAGGCATTTGCCAGTACCTTTTAGTCATGGAACTATGGTGAGTGTAGAGGATCTTTTTTATAATGTTCCCGCTAGACTTAAGTTTCTTAAATCGGCTCAGACTGAATTTTACTATTGCTATGCATATTTTTTGGATGTAGCGATTGTTCATTTCGATAAGGATTTTGTCTTGATGAAGAACAATAATCTTGTTTTTGATCTTAAGGCGAACGAAACAGTAGAAGGCAGAATTTTGGATCTTTTTAGAAAAGATTGGAGAGAAAAGCTTTTAAGTCTGAATTTTGAGCAGGAGCATATCAAGATTAGTGGGGTAGTGTCTGATGCCTCACTACGTTTTGGATCCGCTGAAAATATTAAAATTTATGTAAATAATCGTCCTGTAGAAGATAAAATTATCAAAAAAGCAATTATGGATAGCTATGCTAGGCAGATTACGCCATGAGAATATCCTTTGGTAGTACTTTTTGTTCAGGTTCCTGCTGATGAGGTAGATGTCAATGTACATCCTAGTAAGTTGCAGGTTAAATTTATGGATTCGCAATATGTATTTAAGTCGGTAGTCGCTGCGATATCCCAGGTTTTATGAGACAATAAAATTGCTAGCGTAGGAAATGAATTTTTTGCTACTCAGATGAAGTCACAATCCTCAGAAAATGGGCAAGAGGCATATAGATATCTCCAAAACAATTCTGAATCCCAGAATACGAATTTAAAGTCAGATTTTTCATCTTTTTTGAATGCTGGAAGGAGTATGGGAGGTTCACTACTTTCAATGCAAAGGGGGAAGATGTCTGGAGAGGTAAAGGATTTTGCAAATATTGTAGATGATCTAAGTGCAAATTTGGAAAACCTGGATCCTCAAAATACAAGATCTGAGACTCTTTTTACTCCAAGGCGATCTGGTGAAATTACTCAAAGAGGTACTTTGGATCAGCAAATGCAAGGAGAAACTTATTTTCATGAAGATATTGGAGAGTATCAAATTCTCGGTCAAATGCGAAATATGTATATTGCATTGATGGCAGATTGAGCATTGTACTTGATAGATCAGCATGCACTGGCTGAGAGGATTGCTTTTGAAAAGATGAAACTCAATCAAGATCTGACTTCTGAAACTCTTTTACAGCCTCTTAAATTTGAGGTTACTAGAATTCCTAATCTTGAAGAAAAACTGGAACAACTTTGAAATTTGGGTTTTGATATCGGTCAAATTAGTGAATCTGCGATAGTTGTTTACGCAATGCCAAGAGTTTTTGTACAATATCCCGTAGAACTTGCAAAGCTACTTAACTATGTACGATATTTAGAGGAAGTAAGCTTTGATCATATTATGGATGGAGTTTTTGCTACTAAGGCATGTAAAACATCGATCAAAGCCGGGCATAAGCTTTCTTATCTTCAGATGAAACAGTTGCTTGAGGATGGGTTTAGACATATTCCTGGAATGTTTGTTTGTCAGCATGGAAGACCATTTTTTGTCAAGATGGATAAAAAAAATATTGATGGGCTTTTTGATAGATAATTTATTTTGAAAAAATAAAAAAAGAAAGAAATCAGACTTCTTTCTTTTTTAGTTTATTATTTGAAGAGTTTTGATGGAAAGTACATATCAATAAGACCAAATGATTTGTCAATAAGGAAACTTTTTGATGTTCCGTCATTTTCTTGTCCACAAGGGTTTCCTACGGTATCCTTCCCTGTATCTATATTACACTTCCAAGTGAAAATTTCTGAAAGTCAGATTTTTTTGTTTATATCAATTCCGATCTTACTTAATTTCTCTCTTGTTTGTTTATTTGGTTCTTGAAGGGTATTGAATGAAGCAATTTTTCCATGAACGATGAGTTTGTTTGTTATTTTTGTTCCTAGGTCTTGAATAAGTCCATTAATGATGAAATTTCCTTTGAGGAAGTTTGCCTTAATGATCCCATCTCTATCTGGATATCCATTTCCTAGAAATGTTTGACTTGCATTTGTGTTTGGTAGTATTAGATCTCCGTGGATGAGAAGTATTGTAATAGGCTGACTTGTGGCTTCCATATATTCAGTTAGGGTGAGATCTCCCTCTTTTATTACAATAGTTTTCCCTGCATAACTTTTGGGATCAATTGACCTACCATTTTTTGCACAGATTATGTCTCCATTTGGAGTTAGATTTCCCCATCTATTTCTACAAAGAGACTCAGCTCTTTTGTTTGCTATGTTGATGATATTTGAAATGTTTTCTGTGGTAGATACTAAGAGTGATGTTTTTTGTGTGTTGTTTTCGATTCCTTTTTGGTCAGAGGTTTGTACTTGAGATGAGAGTCCTACGATTCCTCTGATTCCAAGATTCATCATGGTTTCTAGCGCATTTCCATTTCCAAAGATGAGATCATCATCTCTGTTTCCTAATTCATTATCTGTTGCGGTTGGAATTGTTCTATCTGGATCGCTTGGATTCTTTTTTGGGGCATCTTTCATGCTGTAGAAATCATTTACACACTTTCTTTCGTCTAGTTTTCTTATAAAACTTTCGTGGAATGCTTTTACTGATCCTAGTTTGCTTGATTCTACATATGCACCAACTAAAGCAATTCCTCCTGATTTATCATAAATATATCCGAAAGGGTATTGATTGTCAATTCTCTGAAAGTTACATCTTAGTTTTGCATTTGGAAGCTCGTTTTTTGTGATGTCGTTTAGTAGTCCTGCGTAGATAGAGTATTCATGTCCTTGATAGGTATGAGTAATTCTTCCATAGATACCGTAGAGAGAATTTGTTCTTCCGTCTTCGTTTTCTGGGATCAGCTTTCCAGCTTGTTCTTTTTGACAATTTGTATAGAAGCCTCCATTTATGAGCATTTGAGGTGCTCTATAGTTTGCTTGAATTCTTCCCAGATCTTCTTGGGAGTCAGTATCAAGAGGCCAAAGTCTTTCTCCTCTTTGTGAATTGTAGTAAAATCCTCTAATTTGTGCAGAGCAGTGTAGTCTTTCCCCGTTTGCAGTTACCAGTTGAGGAGTTGAAAGATTCTTTGCTTCTGTCCAGAAAAAACCTCCTCCAAAGTCATTTCCTCAGACATTGAAGTGTACTGTAGAGAATTTATTGGTTAGTGTTTGATCTTTGATTCAGTCTACAGTTATTTTGTTTTGACTTGCATTTACTCATAAAAGTAGGCTTCCTCCTAGGAATAAGGCACCACTGATTCCAGCAAGAATTTTTGTAATTTTTCTTTGGTTTTGTTTCAACATACTTATTGTAATAAGATGTAAAAGTTACATTCTTGATTATACTTACTTTTTTTTATTTTGCAAAAAATCGAAGAGAAAAATCAGACTTTTTACTTTTGGATTAAATTTGTTTTGTAGGTATTTTGGTTTTTGTTTTTACTTGTATTTATTTGGGAAGTTAGTAAACTAATTGAAATTTATGCCTTAAGGAAACTCATATGCAAGTAGAAAATCAACCGGTATTAAAGGTATTTCTTGTAGATCTCGTAGATAAGCAGACTAACAAGGAAGTCCTTGAAGATAGAATGAGAGAGCTTGAAAATTTGGTAAACACTTATGGTGGAGTGGTTGTTTTGCAGAAATATCAAAAAAAAGACCATCCAGACCTTAGGACTTATGTAGGGAAAGGTAAATTAGAGGAAATTATTGCTGATATGCTTCGCTTGGAGGCAAATTTGCTTGTAATCGGAAATGCGCTAAAACCTGCTCAGATTTATGCGATCAATGAAAAGCTCCGTTTAGTCAGTGAGGAACAAAATCTCAAAGAAAAAATGGTTGCTCGAGATAGGATTGATCTGATTTTGAAGATTTTTGAGAAACATGCAG
>ERZ772956.457-NODE-457-length-31105-cov-2.940870_pt1 | contig 31105 bp, 31 predicted proteins | sample MGYA00580683_ERZ772956 | MGnify/ENA primary metagenome ERZ772956 (study PRJEB29015, sample SAMEA2738077) | human oral metagenome | biome: human oral; feature: human-associated habitat; material: saliva | place: China | collected 2212 ... | reverse complement strand
CCGGTAGGCAATCCCACACCATCCAGCCAGCGTGCTCATCCCCACCGGCTGGGTGAGAAGGAGGATTGAATGAATATCTCGAGTGAAAAAACAGCACTTGAAAAGGCTATCAACAGTGTTGGGCTTCCCGATCCACTTCCTGACCGCTGGCAAAAGCCTCTTGAAAATCTTATTCGCAACTATTTAAAAAATGCGAAGAAGATTGTCGAGTTTCCCGGCATGGCTCAACGAGATTTTATTAATTTTTCGGGTGGCGATCAGAGAGCACGTTGGGCCAAAATATCTTGATTGCTGGGATGCTATGGAGGATGCTTATTTTGCAGCTCCTGAAGGAAAGATGCGTTCACAGTTTGCATTTTGCTTAATGCAGGCTGCTGGGTCAAGCAAGCAATATGTTGCGAAGGTTCTTGATGTGGCTATGCGTGAAAAACCTCGGATATATGGTATTTTACTGCGTGGTTACTAACAAAAATTGATCAGGAACAATGGCACCGCTTCGCCCCCATTTAGCTGATGAAAAACTTCTCGAACAAAATATAAATTTGATACGTAAAAAGAAAACGCAAATAGAGAAGCGAGGCGTTAAGCCCTGGATTCCAGGTGTTGAGCTATAGTTCCAGTAGATATTCTGAAGTGTGTATATGGCTAAACGATTTGACTTTCTCGACCCATGGCTTGAGGAGCGTGGATTCAAAAGGTTTAAAAGCGGTGAACCAGAGTATCGCAAGGAAGTAAAACCTGGAGTAATTCTTCAGCTAACAATAGGTGTTAACACATTGGGGCGCTTAGAAGATTACGGGATGTCTATAGGATATGATGTGTGTTTGAAGCCACTTGTGTCTCTCCATAGAAAGTTGGCAGCGGGTACTACAAGGTTTGAAAAATTATATCCGGAGGTGGCAGGCTATGTTATAGTTGGCGTGAAAGATGTTGAAGAGGCTTTACCGTGGCATTTGAAGGAGTACTCGGTCGAGAAACATGAGATAGGCCCGATGTGGCGTGAAGTATTGGATACTATTGAGCCTGATTTGGTTGAGCTAGAACGGCAGTTGGTGGATGCTCCGACAATGCAAGCTGTGGGTGATTTGCCAAACTGGCGCATAAAATGGGATCTCTACGGTCCGATATTGGTTGCTCTTTTTGATGGTGATGCTGGTCGAGCTGTCGAGCTAGTTGATGAACTGACCGAACGGGAAGTCAATCCTAACGGTAACAAAACAAAGGGAGGTCAATTGACGCTTGCTGAAGAAATTAAACGCGCTAAAATTCTTGTTCGAGAGTATATTGATAAAAACAAGAATAAATTTAATAAATAGGCAATCTATTGCGTTTTCTCGCTAGATTCTCTAATTATGGGTCATGATGTAGCGATATTGCCGTCAATATATTTTGAGTAATCTTAGCAAGATAAATGTACATGTAGTGTTTTAATTCTACTCCCTAACCCCCTGTGGAAGTACTGACATCGACTATGATCATCGCTGATGGTCTCACACCAGTAGGGTCTGGCCTGTTTGTTGCGGGTGAGTTTCATCTTCAAACTTTGCTCTCTATTTTGCCTTTTTCGATTTTTGTTACCGGAACCAACGGTGGATATCTAGAATTTACGCGTTATTTGTTGCCAGGTAGGTTTGTTATTAGTCAAATTGTGGGCAATGGAATTCTGTTTGGTGGTGCTCGTAACTCGGCTGGTGATCCATAATCTGGCGCTTGCGGCTTTTAACTAGGGAGTAGGAGTATTCTGACGGCGCGCTGTTGCTTATTGGAAGAAATAATGAATGCATGTTTTCTTGTGAGTAATTATAATTTTGGAGAATACCTACTGTGCTATCGATGATGAGAAGAGGATAAGGCAGTAGCTATTTTCTGAAGAGTTCTCGGAGATGAGAATTTGACGTGCTAATTTTCTAGCTGGGTGGGATTTATGAAAAAATATATTATGGAATGGGAATATTCTGAGCGAGATATTTCCCTAAAGAAGATTTTTTACATAATTGAGAATTTCTACGATAATGATGTAAATATTTACCTTATGCTTCATCCTCAAAGTAAGGAACTTTTAGAAAAGCTCAAAAGGCAAGATGGTTTAACATTTTGCTGGGCTGAAAATTTGGAAACGCGCGGAGGGCTGTACTATTCTGCATATCCAAGTTGGGTTGGTCTTTTTCGTGTTGATGAATTAGTTTCTTCGCAACAGTTTGAAGATATTTACTTCATGGGGGATGGTAGATATCCTATTGGCGCAATACTAGTTACAAGGAATCAAGATATTTCCGAGCAGATAAGGCAGCCGTATCTGGAAAGCTTGGATGGTTGCCTGCTGCAGTCGGATTTTGAGGATCAACTTTTAACTAATGGCGGGGTACTGGCGTATTCGGTAACTGTATCTGGTGACTATCGCGACGGCGATACTGATGAGTTTACTTTTGTGGATGATGCGTTGCTGAAGGAAGCTGATCTGTTCTTATGGTCAAAAGTTGTGTTATCGTTTGCTTGGTGATCATTGGGTGTGTCCGGTTATGAGATCTCCTTCTGGTAGGATTGACCTGAGTTTTGCTTATCGTGTCATTGCGGAGTGGTGTTCAGTTGCAATTGGCTAACTGGAACGTTGCATCTCACGAGCGATTTTCGCTTTAAACTATATGGAAATACTAAAGAAAGGTGTAGCCAATAGCTATGAAATATTCTGACATATTAGACCCTAAATATATGGGGTCGCCCTGTGATGAAGCTCGTATCGCTGAGATTGAGAAAAATCTTCAGCGTAAGCTTCCTGAGTCGTATGCAAAGTTCATCATGGAAACTGGTGGGGGATATCCAAACTCTACTCACGATCTGCTTCCTGGTGATTATCTTTGGTCAGAGGCTGGTGGTGCTACCATTGAGCAAATCTATGGCAACGGTATTTTGTCTAACGGTGATCACAATTCTATTGATCATCCAGAACATGGTGCTGATTGTATAGCTAGAACTTGGGAGTATCCTGATGAGGCGCTATTGTTTGCTATTGGCAGTGGAGGGCCGCACGTTGTCTTCATGATCAATTATGATCTTGAAGAGTATCCATTACATTCTATTCTGTGTATCAACGATGAGATGGATATTGGGTTAGCGGCCAATTCTTTTGAAGAGTTTGTGGCTAACTTGACTGAGTGGGTGGATGAGGACGAGGATCTCGAATGACATGTTTTAGGTGTGCGGGACTGTCAACCGCACACCTAACCCTTAAAGTCAATAGTCACCTGGTACATTCCGCGCATGAGTTTGATCATGAACATGCCGAAACGGAATGTGAAGAGGGGGAGTTGTCGCCGGAGGCTGCGTGGGAAGTAGTCGAGGAAGTTGAAGGTGACGCGGACGTCGGTAATGTTGTCGCTCCAGGTGCGGGGCGTGTAGGGGTCTTTGAGCTTGAATGGCATGGGCGTGGGGGTGCCGTTTTTAGCAACCATGCGTTCGCTGCGTTCGGTCATGGAGGGGCTTTCGGCGTCGTACGTGAGGCGGCCGCCGGGGAAACGTTCGGCCATGGCGGTAACTAGGGCGCGAACGTCGTCTATGTCGAGGTAGAAGAACACGCCTGCAGCGACGGCAATGACCCCACGGCTGGCATCAACGTGGTCAAGCCATTCCAAGTCGGTGGCGGAGTAGGGGAGTTCTTTTTCGTTCTCAGCGCGGGGGATCCACCGTGCACGCATGTCTATGACGTCGGGGAAGTCGAGGTTGTAGATGGTGCAGTCGTAGCCGCCCAGGTCTTGGGCAAGGCTGTCCAGGCCGCAGCCGATGTTCACCACGGCGGCACCGGGGTGTTCGGCCAGGTAGCGGGTGATTTCTAGCACGCTGATGCGGTGTCGCAGCCCGTAGATGATGGTGGGGAATCCCTCCATCGCCTTCGCAGTGGTTCCTTCTTTGTGGGCAATTTCCTCGGCTTGTCGCGCCCAGGGGTCGGGGAAAAGGTCAGGCCATTGGCGGGAGGCGAGTGCGCGGCCGAGTAGTGGGTAGAAAAGTGTCTGCGATACGTTATCCATGTCTGTAGGTTAGGGGACGCTTGGTTGGCATACTAGAGGGTGTGACTCGGTAGACTGTCCCCAGAACGAGACCCAGAACCAAACCCAGACCCGCAACCAGAACTAACACCTACTAAAAAGCCAGCGCCACCCAAGAACCCAACAAACCACAAGGAGTGCCTGCTATGTCTAGTGCTACGCAGCGTCGTCGCCATGAGGTTTTGCGTGCGATTGTGGCGGATTATATTGCCTCGCAGGAGCCGGTGGGGTCGAAGACCCTGGTGGATCGCCACAGCCTGGGCGTGAGTTCGGCGACAATCCGTAATGATATGGCTGCGCTGGAGTCGGAGGGCTATATCGAGCAGCAGCACGCCAGTTCGGGTCGGATTCCCACGCAGAAGGGGTACCGCCTGTTTGTGGATTCCATCAACGAGGTAAAGCCCCTATCCCAGGCGGAGCACGCGGCGATTTCTAGGTTTTTGAACGAGGGCGTGGACGTGGAGGATGTGCTGCGCCGTTCGGTGCAGTTACTGAGCCAGCTGACTCGCCAGGCGGCGGTGGTGCAGTTGCCCACGTTGAAGGTGTCGCGGGTGCGGCATTGCGAGGTGGTCACTATTTCCGAACTCAGGCTTTTGCTTGTGTTGATCACGGACATAGGCCGGGTGGAGCAGCGCAATGTGGAGCTGGGAGCCGCGGTGGCAATGGAGCAGGCTGCCCGGTTGAAGGAGGTGCTGAATCAGGCGCTGGTGGGTAAAACCCTGTCGGACGCGAGTGTGTCTTTGGCGGATCTCGCCAGCAACGCCCCAGAGGATATTCGGGATGCCGTGATTCGCTCATCAACAGTGCTCATTGAAACGCTGGTGGAGGCCCCGAGTGATCGCTTGATTTTGGCGGGGGCGTCGAATCTGAGCCGCATGAGCGGGGATCTCCCTGCGGTCCTGGAGGCCCTGGAGGAGCAGGTGGTGGTGTTGAAACTGCTGTCTACTGCCCGGGATTTGGGTGAGGTGCAGGTGAGCATCGGCGAGGAGAACGAGGACGAGGATTTGTACACTACCTCGATTGTCACCACTGGTTACGGTGCGACGGGGGCCACGTTCGGCGGGCTGGGTGTGGTGGGCCCCACGTACATGGATTATTTGGGAACAATGTCTAAGGTGTCAGCTGTTGCACACTATGTCAGCCGGGTACTCGCTGGGCAGTAAACCACTCCCGTGCAGTACACTGTGGTGACGTTATTTTAAGAACCAACAAAATAAAAGGAAGTTTGTTTTCACTGTGGCTCGTGACTATTACGGCATTCTCGGAGTTGACCGTTCGGCTTCGGACGCTGAGATTAAAAAGGCGTACCGCTCGCTGGCCCGCAAGTACCACCCAGATGTGAATGGCACGGAGGAAGCCGCGACGAAATTCCGGGAAATTTCGATTGCGCAGGAAGTTCTGCTCGACCCTGAGAAGCGACGCATCGTGGACATGGGCGGCGACCCGTTGGAGCAGGCTGCGGCCCCGGGCGGCGGTTTCGGTGGTTTCGGCGGCGGCCTGGGCGACATTTTCGAGGCGTTCTTCGGGGCTGCTGCGGGTGGCCGCGGCCCGCGTTCCCGCGTCCAGCCGGGTAACGACGCCCTGCTGCGCACCACCATCACCCTCGGTGAGGCGTACAGCGGCGTGAAGAAGGACATCACGGTGGATACCGCCGTCCTGTGCGATCACTGCTCGGGCACCGGCTCCGAGTCGAAAGCCAAGCCCGTCCCGTGTGCCAGCTGCCAGGGCACCGGTGAAATCCAGGAAATGCAGCGTTCCTTCCTAGGTAATGTCATGACTTCCCGGCCCTGTCCCACGTGCCAGGGCTTTGGCGAGCGCATCACCGACCCTTGCCACAAGTGCGGCGGCGATGGTCGCATGCGGGCGCGCCGCGATCTGGTGGTGAATGTTCCCGCCGGTATCAACGACGGCATGCGCATCCGCATGGCGGGTCAAGGCGAGGTCGGTGCTGGTGGCGGCCCCGCTGGCGACCTGTATGTTGAGGTGTCCATGGAGCCCCACCCGGTGTTCCGCCGCGATGGTGATGATCTGCACATGACGCTCACCGTGCCCATGGTGGACGCCGCGCTGGGTACCGATATTGAGGTAGAGGCTCTGAGCGGCGAGCAGTTGACGGTGCATGTCGCGCCGGGTTCGCAGCCCTCGGATCAGATTCACCTGCCGGGCGCGGGCATGCCGAAGCTGCGCGCCGACGGCACGGGCGATGTGATCGCGCATGTGGAGGTGACGGTTCCAAAGGAACTGGATTCGGAATCTCGCAAGCTTCTGGAGCAGCTGCGCACACACCGCGAAGAAACGTCTGAGGTGCGCCTGGCGGCTGCGGAGCAGGAGAATCTGTTCTCCCGCCTGCGCAACAGGTTCCGCAGGTAGTATGTCGCTTCCGGTTTTTCTTTTCGACGCCCCGATTCCCTCCGACGGCACGCAGATAGAGCTGACCGGCCCGGAGGCACGCCACGCGGTGACGGTTACCCGCTTGCGCGTTGGCGAGCGCATCATGCTTGTCGACGGCCGCGGCACCAGCGCCGAGGTGCTGGTCACCGCTGTCAGTGGCAAGGATCGGTTGGTGGGGGACGTCGAGAAGCGGACGCAGGTGCCGCAACCCACGCCGCAGGCTATTGTGGTGCAGGCGTTGCCGAAGTCGGAGCGTTCGGAGTTGGCGGTGGATTTGGCCACCCAGGCCGGGGCGGATGTGATTGTGCCGTGGCAGGCATCGCGGTGCGTGGCCAAGTGGCAGGGGGCGAAGCGCGAGAAGGGCGTGGCTAAATGGCGTGCGATGGCGGTATCGGCGGCGAAGCAGTCGCGACGCAGCTGGGTTCCCGAGGTGCGGGACGTGCAGGACACCGCAGGTATCGCGGCGCTGATTCGTGAGGTCGTGGCCGACGGCGGCCTGGCGTTGCTGCTGCATGAGGATGCCACGGCGTCGTTTAGCAGCATCGATTTTTCCACCTGCCCGCAGGTGCTGTTCGTGGTCGGACCGGAGGGCGGGCTTGCCCCGGACGAGGTTGCGGAGTTCACCCAGGCGGGGGCGCAGGCGGTGCTGCTCGGGCCGGAGGTGTTGCGCACGGCGAGCGCGGCGATGGTGGCGTTGGCGGCCCTAGGGGTGTGCTCGGGGCGCTGGTAGAGTAGCTGCGGAGGTATTTTCTTGGCCATTTATAGCAAGTCGGACATCATGACCCAGACCTACGAGCTGGAGCCAGCGGTGGCGCAAACCGTGTTGGGCACGCATGATGGCAATTTAAAAGTGTTGGAAAACCAGCTGGCTGCGGATATTTTCGTGCGTGGCACCGCCGTGACCCTGACCGGTCCGACGCATGAGATTGCGCGCGCCCGCAAGGTGCTGGACGAGCTGCAGGCCATAGCGCGGCGCGGGCACGTGATCAGCCCCGAATCGGTGAAGCAGGCGGTGGCTATTGTGACGGTGGAGGCACCTTTGTCAGTCTCAAAGGCGCTGGCGGAGAACATCATTACCCGGCGCGGCAAGGCGATCCGCCCGAAAACTCTGGGCCAGAAGGAATACGTGGATGCCATTGACCAGAACACCATTGTGTTTGGTCTGGGTCCTGCGGGTACTGGTAAAACGTATTTGGCCATGGCTAAGGCCGTGCAGGCGCTGCACGCCAAGCAGGTCAGCCGCATTATTCTGACGCGTCCGGCGGTGGAGGCGGGGGAGAAGCTGGGCTTTCTTCCGGGCACGTTGAATGAGAAGATTGACCCGTATTTGCGGCCGCTGCATGATGCGTTGCGGGACATGGTGGAGCCGGAGATGATTCCGAAGCTGATGGAGGCCGGGATTGTCGAGGTGGCACCGCTGGCGTACATGCGTGGGCGGACGCTCAATGATGCGTTTGTGATCCTGGACGAGGCGCAAAACACCACCCCAGCGCAGATGAAGATGTTTCTGACGCGACTGGGTTTTGGCTCAAAGATGGTGGTCACGGGCGATATTACTCAGGTGGATTTGCCTGGTGGGCAGAAGTCCGGGCTGCGGCTGGTGCATCATATTCTGCGCGGCGTGGATGATGTGCATTTCTCGGAGCTGGGCAGCGATGACGTGGTGCGCCACCAGCTGGTCAGCGCGATTGTGGATGCCTACGACGATTATGAGACGGCCCAGATTGCTAAGCAGGAGCGGGCTGAACAGGGCAGACGAGCCCAGCGGGAGGAGCGCGAATGAGCATTGAGGTGTTTAACGAGTCCGGGTATTCCTACACTCCCAGCGAGCGGGAGGCTGAGGTTTTGGAGGATTCCGCCGATGTGGGCGTGAATGAGGAGGCTCTGGTTGATGTGGCGTCCTTTGCCTTGAAGTGTATGGATGTGCACCCGGATGCGGAGTTGTCCATTCACATTGTGGATTTGGATACCATCGCGGATCTGCATGTTCGTTGGTTGGATTTGGAGGGGCCGACGGATGTGATGAGTTTCCCCATGGATGAGTTGGCACCCGGGTCGGGGCGTCCTGATGCGCCAGATCCGGGGCCGTCGATGCTGGGCGATATTGTGCTGTGCCCTGATTTTGCGAACAGGCAGGCCCGAAAGGCGGGCCATGGCCTGGGCCATGAGTTGGCGCTGTTGACGGTGCACGGCTGTTTGCATCTGCTGGGCTACGATCACATCACTCCCGCCGAGGAGAAGGAGATGTTTTCCCTGCAGAATGAGATTCTGGCGGACTGGTATGACGATCTTGCCGCGCGCGGGGTGGTGTATCAGCCGAAGCCGATGAATCCAGGTGCGTTTCCAACTGCGGCGGAGCGCGAGCAGCTGGACCAGGACATGCAAGAAGACTCGAAGACTAATCCCGGCACCTATGCCCCAGGAGCTGACGGGCACTAGATGGAATCCCTTGTGATGGGCGTTGGCGCCGTGGCCGCGCTGTTGTCCGCTGGCGTGTTGAATGCCGTGGAAACAGCCGTGGCCATGATTTCCCGCGCCCAGGTGGAGGAGGACGCGAAGGAAAATGTGCCGGGCGCGCAGCGCCTGCTGGCGGTGTTGGACCGCAAGTCGGAGCACATTAACTTATTGGTGCTGCTCAGCCGCTTGTTGGATGTGACGGCGGCGGTGTTGACGGGCGCGTTGGCCCTGCAGCTGATTTCGTCCAGGCTGTGGGCGATGGTGGCGGCGATCGCGGAGGTGACGCTGGTGATGTACACGATTATCGGCATTTCCTCGCGCACGCTGGCCCGCCGGAACCCCTATGTGGTGGCCAGGAATTCAGCGTTGGCGTTGTCCACAATGGCGTGGCTGTTGGGCCCTGCGGCGAATGCCCTGGTGTGGGTGGGTAATAAGCTGGTTCCGGGTGAGCCGTTTCAGGGCGGCCCGTACACCTCTGAGGTGGCGCTGCTGGAGATGGTGGATTTTGCCCAGGAGCGCGGCGTGGTGGAGGTGGATGAGCGCCGGATGATCCAGTCAATCCTTGATTTGAGTGACACGACGGCGCGCTCGGTGATGGTGCCGCGCCCGGAGATGGTGTGGATTGAGGCGGATAAAACCGCTGGCCAGGCCACGGCGTTGTGTGTGCGTTCGGGGCATTCCCGCATTCCGGTGGTGGGGGAGAATGTGGATGACATTGTGGGGGTGGTGTATTTGAAGGATGTGGTGCAGAAGACGTATCACAAGACGGATGCTGGCCGTGGGGTGTCTGTGTCGGAGGTGATGCGGCCCGCCACGTTTGTGCCGGATTCGAAGAAGCTTGATGATCTGCTGGAGCAGATGCAGCGTGAGCGTTTCCACATTGCGATGCTGGTGGATGAGTACGGCGGCATCGCTGGGCTTATTTCCATTGAGGATATTTTGGAGGAAATCGTTGGTGAGATCGCCGACGAGTACGACGATGCGGAGGTCGCCCCGATTGAGCAGATCGGTCCCCGAACTTTCCGCGTGGTCTCGCGCTTAAGCCTGGATGACCTGCACGATCTGGTGGATGAGACGCTGAATGAGGATCTGGTGTTCAGCGACGAAACCCTGGATCAGGTGGACACCGTCGGTGGCCTGTTGGCGTATGCCCTGGGCAGGGTTCCGCTGCCGGGGGTGACGGTGGAACATTCGGGCCTGCGCTTGACGGCGGAGGGCCAGCGTGACCGTCGCGGCCGTATGCGGGTAACCTCAGTGCTTATTGACGTCCAGCAGCCCGCCGATCCACTCGAACACTAAAGGAGTCCCCATGTTTTCTGACACCCCGGAGGGTTTCAGGTCAGGTTTTGTCAGTTTTGTTGGCCGCCCCAACACCGGCAAGTCAACGCTGACGAATGCGCTGGTGGGGCAGAAGATCGCCATCACGGCCGACCAGCCGGAAACCACCCGCCACCCCATCCGGGGCATTGTGCACCGCGAGGATGCGCAGGTGATCGTGGTGGATACCCCCGGCCTGCACCGCCCCCGCACGCTGTTGGGTGAACGCTTGAACGAGGTGGTCAAAGACACCTACGCCGATGTGGACGTGATCGGGGTGACCGTTCCTGCTGATGAGAAGATCGGCCCCGGCGACCGCTGGATTGTGGAAGCCGTGCGCAGGGTTGCGCCCAAGACCACGCTGCTGGGCGTGGTGACCAAGGTGGATAAAGTGTCGCGTGATCGGGTGGCGGAGCAGCTGATGGCGGTGCACGAACTCCTGGGCGGGGAATGCGAGGTGGTTCCCGTTTCTGCGGTGAGCGGGGAACAGGTGGATGTGTTGTTGGATGTGATTGTGTCGCTGCTGCCGGAGGGGCCGAAGTTCTACCCGGATGATCACGTCACGGATGACGATGTGAATACCCGCATGGCGGAACTGATCCGCGAGGCCGCACTGTCGGGCCTGAAGCACGAGCTGCCGCACTCGGTGGCGGTGGAGATCGACGAGGTGCTGCCTGACCAGGACCGTGAGGGCGTGCTGAATGTGCATGCGGTGCTGTACGTGGAGCGCCCCGGCCAGAAGAGCATCATTGCGGGTAAAGACGGCCGTCGGCTCAGCGGCATCGTGCACCGCGCCCGCCTGGAGATTATTAAGCTTCTGAACCAGAACATTTACCTGGATCTGCGCATTAAAGTGCTGAAAAACTGGCAGTCCGACCCGAAGGCGTTGGGACGTCTGGGTTTCTAAGTGGCTAGGGAGAATTACCGGGAACGCGCCGTGGTGGTGCGCTCCTACGATTTCGCGGAGGCCGACCGCATTGTTGTGCTGCTCACCCGCGGCCACGGTCTGGTGCGCGGCGTGGCAAAGGGGGTTCGGCGTTCCAAAAGCAGGTTTGGTTCCCGCGTGCAGTTGTTTGTGGAGCTGGATGTGTTGCTCTACCCAGGTCGCGCGCTTGCGAACATCACCGCCGCCGATACCGTCTCCTATTTCGGGGCCGGCATCATTGAGGATTACCCGCGCTACACCACCGCCTGCGCCGCCCTGGAGGCCGCCGAACGCCTGGCCGTCGCGGAAAACGGCGAAGACCCGTTTCTTTACGACGCCCTGCTCACCACCCTCCGCCGCATCCAACAGCACCCAGACCCCACCCTGGTATTGGACGCTTTCTTACTGCAAGCCATGGACCACGCTGGCTGGGCACCCAGCCTATTCAACTGCGCGCAGTGCGGCACACCCGGCCCGCATCGCGCTTTCCACCCGGAGGCCGGGGGAGCGGTGTGCACGGAATGCCGTCCGCCGGGATCCGCCACCCCGCCCCCAGAGGCGCTGCGGGTGATGTGGTGGTTGGCACACAACCAGTGGCGGGCTGTGGACGCCGCGCGGGAGGCGTCGATAAGCGCGGGCGATGGTTTTTTCGATGACGTGTCACATCACGTACACCAGATGACCCGGGCGCATGTGCAATGGCACATGGAGCGTAAAGTGCAGGCTCTGGATTTTGTCGACGGTGGTGGCACAATAGGGGGGTGACTGTCTTCTCAACCACCCCTGCGGTGCCCGACGAGTTTCTGCCCACGCACGTCGCCCTGGTCATGGACGGCAACGGCCGGTGGGCGCAGGAACGCGGGCTGCCGCGCACGGAAGGACACAAACGCGGCGAGGCGGTGCTGCTCAGCATTGTCGACGCCTGCCTCGAACTCGGCATCCCCTACCTCTCCGCCTACGCCTTTTCCACGGAAAACTGGCGGCGCAGCGTGGGGGAGGTGCGCTTCCTCATGGGGTTCAACCGCGATGTGCTGCGGCGCCAGCGCGACGGCCTGCACGATAAAGGCGTGCGTATCCGCTGGGTGGGGCGTCGCCCGCGCCTGTGGCGCAGCGTGATCCGTGAGCTGGAGACCGCCGAGGAACTCACCAAAGACAACACCGCCATGACGCTCGCCATGTGCGTCAACTACGGTGGCCGCGCCGAAATTGTCGACGCCGCCCGCAGTATCGCTGCCCTCGCCGCCGAGGGGAAACTCCGGCCCGAGGACATCAACGAAAAAAACTTCGCTGATTTTCTCGACGAGCCCGACATGCCCGACGTTGACCTGTTCCTGCGCCCCTCCGGCGAGAAACGCACCTCCAACTTCCTGCTCTGGCAATCGGCCTATGCCGAAATGGTGTACCAAGACAAACTCTTTCCCGACTTCACCCCCGACGACCTCTACGCCGCAGTGCTGGAATACGCGCGGCGCGACCGCCGATTCGGTGGGGTGAAATAGATGACAGCTTCCTCCGCAGCAACGTCGACCGCGCCAACCCGCAAGCAAATCAAACGCTGGCAGCGCTACCTGGCCAACGAACGCGCCGAAGCTGCCGTTTACCGGGAACTCGCCCTGAAAAAGCAGGGTGAGGAACGCGAAATTCTGCTGGGCATCGCCGAGGCCGAGGCACGCCACGAAGAACATTGGCGAACCCTCCTTGGCGACCACGTGGGCATGCCGCGCAGGCCCGACTACTCCACCCTGCTCATGGGGTTTTTGGCCAAACGATTCGGCTCCGTGTTCACCCTGGCGCTGATGCAATCCGCCGAGGCGCGCACCCCCTACGAAAAAGACGACGACGCCACCGACCAGATGACCGCCGACGAGCGCATCCACGCCGAAGTGGTGCGCGGACTCGCTGCGAAAAGCCGGGAAAAAATGTCCGGCAATTTCCGCGCCGCCGTGTTCGGTGCCAACGACGGCCTGGTATCCAACCTGGCACTGGTGCTCGGCGTGGTCGGATCGGGTGTAGACACCAGTTATGTGCTGCTCACCGGCATTTCCGGGCTGCTCGCCGGGGCGCTGTCCATGGGTGCTGGCGAATACGTGTCTGTGTGCTCCCAAAGGGAACTTCTTGAAGCCTCCGCGCCCAGCCCCGACACCGACGGGGCGCTTCCCAAACTGGACATCAACGCCAACGAACTCGCTCTGGTATACCGCGCCCGCGGCATGGATCCCGACGCCGCCGAAGCACATGCTCGAAAGGTGCTGTCTAGTGTGCGGGGGTCGGGTGCTGGTTCTGGCTTGGGGGGTGTTTCAGGTGGTGCGCCGGTGGGGGCTGCCCCCCACGTAAACGCTGAAGTTGTGGGAAGTGGCTGGTCAGCAGCACTGTCCAGTTTTCTCTTCTTCGCCTCTGGGGCGCTGATTCCCATCCTGCCCTTCATTTTTGGTGCCAGCTCCGTGGTGGCCGCTGTGCTGGCCTGCGTGCTCGTTGGCATTGCGCTGATGTGCACTGGCGGGATCGTGGGCGTGCTGTCGGGCACCTCGCCCGGACTCCGAGCGCTGCGACAACTCGCGATTGGCCTGGGAGCTGCGGGGATCACCTATGGGCTGGGAAACCTCTTCGGGGTGGCGCTGGGATAGTGGGATAGCCGTTCGGGGTGTGCAAAGTTTGTATACCGTCAGGTGCGGCAATGGGGTGTTTTTGGGCTTGAGTGTATGGGAATTTTACGGGGTGGTGGCAGTTTGGTAAAGCGCGGCGGTTGTGTGGTTGGTGATGCTCTATCAAACTTCCGCATTTGCCTGGTCAAACGTGCAGTTTGATAGGTCATGGTGCTGCCACGGTTCTTGAACAACGTTAGTGCAAATGTTTGCGTGCAAGTAGGTCCACCGGCAGGTACGGAAACACCCTGTTTTCGAACCCAGCGATAGACCTACATGACAAGTACGTAAAATATGCTTACCTCCAAGCCGTAAAACACCCCATTTTCGTGCTTGAGCATAAGCACACTTTCCAGGCGCTGATCACGCGATAGAGAAGGGTGTAAAGACCCACATGGATGCTTAGCTGGTTAACCCCTCGTGTCGGCTGAGTGTATCCCCATCTCGTGTCATTTCAGGAATTTTTTTCCGAAAATAGCGGTTTTTGGGTATTATGGAACCTGTGTTGCTCTCATTCACAGTCCGAAACTTCCGTAGCTTCGCAGATGAAGTGGAGCTGAGCCTAGCTTCTCCGGCGTTAAAAACCACCGTTCCACGTAAAGGGCAGACCTGGATTGATGCCACTGAACGTGTGGCCGCAGTGTACGGTCCCAATGCCGCTGGGAAAACCACACTTTTTGATGCTATGTATGCGCTTTCAACAGCAGTGCGCACACCTGGTGATCGCAGCATCTATCAGCCAAGCCGTTCTCGCCACAGCGATAAACCCACCACCGACTATGAGGTGGAGTTTGTTGCTGAAGAGGTGTTGTTTCGTTATAGCGTCAGCGTGGCATCTTGGGGTATCGCTCGCGAAACGCTCACTTCGTATCCCAAAAGCGCGCCACGCGTGCTTTTTATGCGCGAACAGGATAGTCCCGATGCGGAGATGACCTTTGTAAAAGGTAAATCCCTTACTGGCCCAACTGCGGAAGTTAAGCGCATTACCACCAGGAAGATGCTCTTTCTCGCTAATGCACGCCGGTATGGGCATTCCGCATTGGTACCCATCGCGCGTGCACTTGTGGCGGGGATTGGAATAGAGCATATTTCCTTTAGGGAACGCCATGATGAGGAAGTGCTGAAGCGGGTCATGATGGAGATGATCGCCGGATCAGAAACCCAGATTGACCTAGTGAAAGCTTTGGTGAAGAGCGCTGATCTGGGCGTCGAACGTGTTGAGGTGCGAGAAGAGGAGATCCCGGTAAAGGTGCGGGAGAGAGTGTGGAGAATCATGCAGGCGCTCACCGATGGTGACGAGGGCATGCCTGACGACGCCGTGCCGCAACTTCGTGATGCCATCGTTTTTGTACACCGCGCTGAGGGTGGAGAAGAGTTTGAATTGTCAGTCAAACAGCAAAGTGCCGGCACGATTGTGTGGCTCACTACCGCGTGGCATGCACTCGATGCGTTGCGCAGGGGAGCGGTCCTCCTGGTTGACGAACTTGATGCAAGCTTGCACCCCGAATTGGCGCGCTACATAGTAGAGCTGTTCCTCAACCCGCAGCTCAATAGCCGTGGTGCACAGCTCATTTTCACTACCCACGATGTCTCGCTGCTAGGAAATGCGCCAACCAGACTTCTTGAACCCAGGAACGTCTGGTTTGTGGATAAAAACGACTGTGGAGTATCTGAACTTTACTCCCTGGACGATTTTGATAACCGCAAAGGCAATAACAGTGAACGTCGGTATATGGCAGGGCAGTTCGGAGCGGTGCCCGACATTGATGACAGTCTTCTTGTCACGTTCATTGCTGAGCAGGATGGTAGTAGAAAATAAAATGGCCAGACGTCAGCGCTCCAGAAAAACCCGTCAACCTCGGCAAACCATCCTACTGGTAACTAACGGGCGGGTTACTGAAAAAACTTATCTTGAAGAACTCAAGAGGCGTGCTTGCCTGGACAACACTCACATCAAAGTGAAAATGATCAATGGTGAGCCAGAGACGGTTCTGCAGGAGCTACAGAATCCAAGAGGTGATACCTCAGGTTACTCAGAGGTATGGATCGTGGTCGATGAGGATGGTACGGATCGCTCAAGCTTTCTTACCGGCTGCAGGAAGGCTTCTTCCAGAGAGCAGCCCTGGCATGGGATCGTATCTCGGCCTTGTTTTGAGGTGTGGCTCATTGCGCACTATGAACAAGTGCGTCAGTACAGCTCCCAGCAGGATGCTCAACGACATTTCCAGAGGATCACCAACACAGCAACGAAGGAACTTCCTCAAGATTTTCCGTACAACGAGGCAGTTGCAGCGATAGAGGGATGCCACCTCCCAGGCATTGACGAGAATCCAGTCAACGAACTCCCGCCCTCACCTGGGACTGCGATGCCGCGCCTAGTGCGTCGTTGCAATCCCGATACTCGTTGAACAACGTTAGTGCAAACATTTGCGTGCAAGTAGGTCCACCGGCAGGTACGGAAACGCCCTGTTTTCGTACCTCGCGATGGACCTATATGACAAGGGTGAAAGTTTGCTTATCTCCAAGCTCAAAAATCGCCGGTTTTCGTGCTTGGGCATAAGCACATTGTGCAGGATCGGATAAAACCTACCCCTCCACCGGCCGACATTCGTTGCAGAGCCCGAACACCTCGGCGGTGTGGCCGGTGAGGGTGAATCCGTGCTCGTGGGCTACTTCGCGGGCCCAGCGTTCGACGGGGCCGCCGTCGATTTCCACGGTGCGGCCGCATTCGGTGCACACAAGGTGATGGTGGTGGGTTTCCGTGGCGCATGCGCGGTAAAGGGATTCCCCACTGGACATGTGCAGCACGTCTACGGCATCAATGTCGGAAAGGGATTGCAGTGTGCGGTACACGGTGGTCAGGCCGACTTTGTAGTCGCGCCGGGTGAGTTCTTCGTGGATTTTTTTGGCTGAGGCGAAGTAGTCCATGTCGCGAAGGACGCTGACCACTGCGGTTCGCTGCCGGGTGTTGCGTGCACCGAGCTTGGGTACTGCCGTTTCGCTCTTAGTAACCATTCCAGATCCTTCTCACCACGATAAATAACCAACTCTTCAGGGCGCACAGCATGTGCAGGCCAGCACCTCAGTATCTGCACTTTATGTAGCATCATATCCATTAAAAAAAATTAATGGAAAGGTTTAAGGAACGCCCCAAGTGAACTGTGACGTTTCTTACCCGTGGACCTGCGCAATTGCCTCTCGGGCTGGTGGGCTACACTTGTCCAGAGGTATGTGCTCGTCAAGGTGCCGAGCATCACCGCAAGAGTAACGCAAGAGCAGCGCAAGATTTTGTTTGAGGAGTTTAAGTCTCGTGGCTAACCAATCCGTGATTGAGACCGTGGTGAACCTGTGTAAACGGCGTGGTTTGGTCTACCCCTGTGGTGAGATCTATGGCGGCACCCGTTCGGCCTGGGACTACGGCCCGCTCGGTGTGGAGTTGAAGGAGAACATCAAGAAGCAGTGGTGGCGTGCCATGGTCACGTCGCGGGCGGATGTGGTTGGCCTTGATTCTTCGGTGATTTTGCCTCGCCAGGTGTGGGTGAGTTCCGGCCACTTGGAGGTGTTCACGGACCCGCTGGTGGAATCGCTGCACACGCACAAGCGGTACCGCGCGGATCATTTGTTGGAAGCATATGAGGAAAAGCACGGCCACCCGCCAGCAAATGGCCTTGCGGACATCAACGACCCTGAGACGGGACAGCCAGGCAACTGGACGGAGCCGAAAGAGTTTTCCGGCATGCTGAAAACCTTCCTCGGCCCCGTAGATGATGAGGAGGGCCTGCATTATCTCCGCCCGGAGACGGCGCAGGGTATTTTCGTCAACTTCAAGAACGTGATGACCACGGCTCGCATGAAGCCGCCGTTTGGCATTGCGCAGATTGGCAAGTCCTTCCGCAACGAGATCACCCCGGGTAACTTCATTTTCCGCACCCGTGAGTTTGAGCAGATGGAAATGGAGTTTTTCGTCAAGCCCGGCACGGACGAAGAGTGGCACCAGTACTGGATTGACCAGCGCTTCAACTGGTACGTGGATTTGGGTATTAACCCGGATAATCTGCGTTTGTACGAGCACCCGCAGGAGAAGCTCTCGCACTACTCCAAGCGCACCGTGGATATTGAGTATGCCTTCCATTTTGCTAATGGCCAGTGGGGTGAGCTGGAGGGTATCGCTAACCGCACCGATTTTGATTTGTCCACCCACGCCAAGGGTTCGGGCGAGGATTTGTCGTATTTTGATCAGGATTCCAACGAGCGCTGGATTCCGTATGTGATTGAACCGGCTGCGGGCCTGGGCCGCTCCCTGATGGCGTTCCTGGTGGATGCATACCATGAGGATGAAGCGCCGAATGCGAAGGGGGGCGTCGATAAGCGTGTGGTGCTGAAGCTGGATCGCCGCCTGGCCCCGGTGAAGGTGGCGGTGCTGCCGCTGAGCAAGAAGGAAACGCTGACACCGGTGGCGGAGAAAGTGGCGGCGGAGTTGCGGCAATTTTGGAGTGTTGACTATGACACGTCGGGGGCGATTGGGCGTAGGTACCGTCGTCAGGATGAGATCGGCACCCCATTCTGTGTGACTGTGGACTTTGACACCCTCGAAGACAATGCCGTGACCGTACGCGAGCGCGATACTATGGCACAGGAACGTATTTCGCTGTCGGAGCTGCAGGCTTACCTCGCGCAACGCCTGATCGGCTGCTAAAGAACCGGCTGCAAGAAAAGAAGGGGAATTGTCGCAATGGAGAACCTTGTGTGGGGTGCCCGTGACTCCCAAGGCAAAGTCACGTCCATGAAACTGCACCTGGGCGACCCGGAGGGCGAGGTCATCGCCACCTTCGTGTACGACACCTCCGCCTCACCCGACGTGCAATTCGCCACCCTTGAGGGCGACTCGCCGGAGAAAATCGACCTGGTGTTTAACGGCAAGGGTGGGGCGAAAGCGGACCGGCCGAACGGGGCGTCGTTTAGTGCGCACCCCAACAAGCAGCGCTTCAGCCGCTCCGAAGAAATCATGCTTGACCTGGGGCAGCGCTCCCTGCGCATGGTGAACGAGGCGAAATCCGACTGGGTTATCGAGGACCAGGACGGCACCAAACTCGGCCAGTTCAGCGGTGCCAACCACGGCGTGCGGCACGTGATCGTAGAAATGGAGCCCGATGCCCAGCTCACGCCCGTCGAAGCCGCCTTTGTCGCCTGGATCGCGCGCCTCACGCTGGAGGAAAAACTGGTGAGCACCACCTGGGTTCTCACCATGACGCTCGCCGCCATGACCCCGTTTATCATCTGGTACTTCTTCATCTAAATGGACTCTCAGCGGTTGGTGTGGCGCGAGTTGGTGTGGCGCGGAAACACGCTTCTCGACGCCGCGACCGCCGCCGCAGGTGCACAGGGTTGCGGTGGTGATGCTGGTGTGGTGGACGCTGGAGCAGGGGACGGCGGAGCGCAGCTCGCGCACGTGCTTTCCGACGTGATCTACATCGGCGACCAGGAAAGCCTGCTCATCGAACGCCTCACCCGCACTGTGCGCTTCCGCTGCCGCGGTACCACGTCTGGTGGGGAGGTGTTCACCTTCACCCAACCCGGTTTCACGGTATCCACGCTGGTGGGGGACTGCGCCGGGCGGAGCTACGAGCTGCGGCGGGTATCGCCGTGGCGCAAGGGGAGGGTGATTATGCGTGGCGATGTGGAGGTGGGGGTTGTTGAGGCTGGGGCTAATGAGCTGCATGTTTCTTTAGCGCCGCTGCCTGAGGGGGAGGGGTTGCCGCTGATAGACGTGGTGTTTTTGACCTGGTGCTGTGTACTGGTGGATATGCCGCAGAGGGAAATGAGGGGGTAGGGGAGTAATCCCCTGAACTTCTGTGAATTACTAGCTTGTTACTAGAATCTTTTTCATGGGTCTGAATTCCGGCACAAGTGCCACCACAAAGCCTGCTAGCCGCAAAGCGGCAGCCAGGTCATTTTCCAAAAAATGGGCTGGTCGTGGGTATGAAAAAGGTGACACTCCGTCTTTCTGGCTAGAACTACTCAGAGACGTTGTGGGTATGGAAGATGTGACCACGAATGTGCTCTTTGAACAGCGAACATCGCAGCGTGGATTTATTGATGTGACTATTGCCGATGCAAAGACCATCATTGAGCAGAAATCACTTGACGTTGACCTGGATAAGCCAGAAGAACGTCAAGGAGTAATGGTTACTCCCTTCGAGCAGGCACGTAACTACGCCAACACGCTTCCGAACTCGCAGCGCCCCGATTACATTATTGTCTCCGACTTCAATATTTTCCGCATTCACAACCTAAATAAGGAAAATCCAGAATCTGACTACATTGAGTTCACCCTCCCGGAACTTCCCGATCAGCTCTACCTGCTCGATTTCCTTATTGACCCACAGCGCGCCCGTATTAAGCGTGAGGAGAAAGTCTCCATCACGGCTGGTACTCTGATCGGCCGATTGTACTCATTGTTGCGCCAACAGTACATTGACCCAGATTCGTCAGAGAGCCAGCATTCGCTCAATGTGTTGTGCGTTCGGCTTGTGTTCTGTCTCTTTGCCGAGGATGCAGAACTTTTTGAAAAAGACGCGTTCTATAACTACCTTAAGGACATTCCTGCTCCTCACATTCGGAGCGCACTACAAGAACTCTTCCAGGCCCTCAACACTCCGGTTGATCAGCGTGATCCTTATAGCGCGCAAGATCTTCTTCGCTTCCCATACGTCAACGGTGGTTTGTTCGCGCAGGAAGAAGTAATCCCGCACTTTACCGACGAAATCAAGAGTGTTTTGCTTGACGAGGTGAGCCAGAACACTAACTGGTCCTCAATCTCGCCCACGATCTTTGGTGGCGTATTTGAATCAACGCTGAACCCAGAAACCCGTTCTCGTGGCGGCATGCACTACACGTCCCCAGAGAACATCCACAAGGTCATTGACCCTCTTTTCTTGGACTCGCTTAAAGCAGAGTTGGAGAACATTCTGGAGGAACCAGGTATAACTAAGGCAAAACGCAAGCGGAACCTTAACCAGTTCCACGACAAGCTGGCTAGCCTCACGTTCTTTGATCCGGCGTGCGGTTCCGGCAACTTCCTCACTGAAACGTATATTTCTTTACGGCGCCTCGAAAACAAGGTTCTGTCTGTCTTGGCTGATGATCAGACTAGCCTTGGCTTTGATGACATTAACGCCTCACCACTCAAGATTTCCCTCGATCAGTTCTTTGGCCTGGAAATTAACGACTTTGCTGTATCTGTAGCCTCCACCGCACTGTGGATTGCCCAGCTGCAGGCGAACCGCGAAGCCGAGATGATCATTACACGCAACATTGAGGACTTGCCTTTGCATGATGCTGCACATATTCATCAGGGCAATGCGTTGCGATTCGACTGGAACGATGTCCTCTCTGCAAAGAAATGTTCCTACGTGATTGGTAACCCACCGTTCCTGGGATACTCCCGTCTGGGTAAAGAACAAAAAGAAGACAGGCTAGCAATATTCGGCAAGCCTGGGGGAGTGCTTGACTATGTTGCCTGCTGGTACCGTGTTGCTGCCAATTACATGCAAGGCACGACCGCCGAGGCTGCGTTCGTTTCCACCAACTCAATCTGCCAAGGGCAACAGGTCACCCCACTATGGAAACCTCTCTTTGAGATGGGCATACAAATCAACTTTGCACATCGCACCTTTACCTGGTCCAACGAATCTGCAGACCAAGCCCATGTATATTGCATAATCGTTGGATTCTCCTATATCGAGCGAGCCGAAAAGTTTGCCTGGAACTATAACAAGGGCACAGTTGAAAAAGAACAGGTCAAACACCTTAATGGGTATCTTGTTGATGCAGCCTGCGTGTTCCTAGAGCGGAGATCTAAGCCGCTGTGTGATGTGCCAATGATGAGTGCTGGCGGGAAACCTACCGAAGGTGGTTTTCTTCTGATGACACCTGAGGAACGAGATGAACTTGTTAGCATCGAGCCAGAGGCTGAACAATACATTCGCAAGTTCTCGATGGGGGAGGAGTTCATCAAAGGAAAAGATCGCTACTGCCTGTGGCTTGTTGATTGCCCTCCGCAAAAGATCGCTAAAATGCCAGCGGTACGCGAGCGAGTACTTAAAGTCAAAGAAATGAGGGAAAAATCCACCAAAGCAGCTACTCGAAAGAAAGCAGAAACGCCGTGGCTGTTTGACGAGATTCGCTACCAGGGAGAGGGTGCCTATATTGGTGTTCCCAAAGTCTCGTCAGAGCGTCGCAAATACATTCCAGCTGGTTTTGTTACAGACGGCATGATTCCTGGTGACATGTTGTATTTCATACTGACCGATTCGCTTTTTATTTTTGGTATATTTATATCGCAGCTACATAACGCCTGGATGAGGGTAGTGTCAGGTCGCCTAAAGTCGGACTATCGCTATGGAAACACTACAGTCTATAATAATTTTGTTTGGCCCGATGCTACCGACTCCCAGAAAAAGAAAATTGAGAAATGTACACAAGTCGTTCTTGATGCGCGCGCCCAGTATGAAGGATCGACCCTCGCAGATCTATATGATCCTGGTAATGAGTTCCTGTATCCAGCTCTGGTCAAAGCTCACCAAGAGCTAGATAAAGCAGTAGAAGCTGCGTATGGAGTCGATTTTGATGGAGATGAGCAAAAAATTGTTGCCCACCTCTTTGATCTCTATGCACAGAAAAACAATGGATGATTTGAGTCTTGATGCGATGAAGCGATTATTGCTCTTATTGGATAGATGTTTGCAACTTAGTCGAAACCAAAAGAAAGATTCGTCACCATATTTGTCTTGCAATAATTTTGTTAAATAGCTCTTCGTATTCTTTAAGTGCAGCAGTGGCGCGTTGTTCACTACCTCCGAATAGTCCAGCTTTTAATGGTGGCCATTGTGTACGTTGCCTATTTAGCTCGTCGATAAAAATTGTTATTGGGGTGGTTTGATAGCGTCGTAATAGCCTTGTTGATCGGCCGAACCAATGGGTTGAGTAACGAAATTCTCTATTTTGCTCTTCTGTCGTTCTTGACGATATTATTTGATCGGTGGATAAAAGGCCAAGAATTACTTCAGCTTTGTCAAAAATGGTATCGTACTCTTCTTTTGACGCTACTAAATCATCAAACCATGGGCTCATGAAGTGGTTGATCCATTCAGCTTCCGGAGTAAAGTGATGGGTTCTTTTGTTCTGTATTGCTTCTTGAAATGAGACGCCTCCTACTTGTGCTCGCCAAATCACATTGGCGAGGTTGCGGTCCATGATTTCGTATATTCCAGTTATTTCTAACAGTTGGACTGGTACTTCTCTTTGGCTAATTGAAATTGCTTGATCGACCACGAGTGTCTTTAGGTTATCCCACCTCTTCTTGTGGATAGTGGCTATAGTAGAAGTTAATATTGCTATTAAGGTAGGGATGCGGAGTAGAAGATGTAAATCCTCATTTCCTGGTCGTATTTTATAGGCGGCAGAGCTTAATTGATGTATGCCGCCAGCCCAAGGTTGAAGTTGTTCAGCTGTTCCCCAACAGGCTGCAACTTTTAGCGTTGCGCAAAATGGTGCTGAAGCTTGGGCTAGATACTCAGCTCGTTCAGCGGCAAATATATCACGTTCTGGACCTCTCTTCAGTTTTCTATACTGTTCGTCTGGTTTAGTGTCGTTGAGTATATTAATTAAGCGTTTTACTTCATTTGAAACAAGATCGTCAAGTTCAATTTGTTTTTTTGGGTCAAGTAGCATCTCTTTAGCTAGACGGGTCAAGTGGATTGCACGTTCTTCGGCGTTCTCATCTTCGACTGCTGCTTGTATTTGTCTGGGATCTGGTGTGCTTACTTCTAGAAGTTCGCCGAGTTTTTTAGTGAGCTCAGCGGCGGCTGTAGGTTTACTATCGCCAAAAAAGTTGACGTAGTTAATGTCACTTAGTGTTCTGCCTGCAGATAGCTCCCACGGGGGAAGCTGTACGTCGCTAAATCGAACTGGAATAATCCAGGTCTGACCTGGAGCCACCTGCCGGTACTCTTCAACCGCCAGGTTCAGTTCCTCGTTCATATAGGATTTGCGTTTTGTATTTGAGTTATCTGAAAAGCATGCCAAGAAGACCATTGACCCTTGACGAATAGCCTCTCGAATCTTTTCCCGCCAAGCATCACCTGGCCCAAGGGACTCGCGATCGCGCCAGTAAGGAACTCCCGCTGCCTTAAGCACTTTGCATAGCTCATCAACCTGCTCAGAGTCCTCTTTGACGTACGAGATAAAGACTTTCTTTGTATAAGGATTCATGAAGAAAATCATACTATGTTTAAGTATGATTTTCTGTCGGGGGGAGGTGAATACCCCCATTGAACGAGAGGTTGCGAATTCTTCTGACGTAAGATGATGTTTTGCTGACACGCTGACTAAACTGTTTAGCGAGGAAAACCCTTAGTCAGTCGTAAGGTCGGCGGCTAGCTGTGAATTGACCTAAATTAAGACGAAGTGGAGGATTGGAAGCGAGTTATGCTTCCAACGACTATTCAGCGAGGAGAAAACGTTTTAAGTCTGCGCTCTCCCGCATTAACCCCTAAAACTTCCCTCCAGTAAACCCACCTCCGCTACCACCACTTCCACCAAAGCCACCCCCACCGAATCCTCCGCCAAAACCGCCCCCAAATCCACCGAATCCCCCTCCGAACCCGCCGCCGTAGCCACGGTGGCCGCCGTTCAGAATCTCGTTCACCACCATGCCCGCAATAAACGATCCAGTCCCACCGGAGCCGGAACCATTACCGCGCTGGCGGTTTTGGTAGTCGCGAATGTCGTTTTCCGCATAGTTCAGGGCGTTTTGCGCAGCCTGGGAGGCTGCCTGAGCATCAGCCACAGCGGCACCGGTATTACGCGTACGCTGGTTTTGCGCGGAAGCGAAGCGTCGTTGCGCTTCGGCAAGCTGGGTGCGTGCCGCCGATCCGATAACCCGCCCGCGCGTGGAAATCAAGTCCTCAGCAGCGGTAAGACGGGATTGCGCCGCGGCCATGGCGTTGTCCAGGATCTGCAGGCGTCGTTCCTGGTCAGCGGAGGATTCCCGCACGTTATCTAGCTGGACGTCCAACACGGCATCCGCGTCAGCCAAAGCGGTGTAGGCTCCAAGCGGATCGTCCCCACCTTTATCCCGCGCCGTCGATAATGCGGCCTGGGCTGCGGTAACGGCGTCGTCAAGTGAGGCCCAGTCGGCCTGGGTGCCTTGTTCCTGCCCGCGCGCCCGCAACGACCCAGCCTCGGTAATTTCCTGTTCCACCTCCGTGACCAGCGCAGACAGGTTGGATTGCGCCATGCGGATGTTTTCTTCCGCGTGTTCGATGCCCGCCAGTAGCTTGTCAGCTTCGTGAGTGGATTTTTCGGCGGCCTGGAGGGCTTCGACCAGTCCGCCTTGCTGGCCCGCGGGCTGGGCGGCGAGTGCGCGGGCGTCGTTCAGCGCGGTGTCGGCGTGCTCCAAATGCTCTGAAGCCAACTGGGTGTTGTCGGCGATGCTGGTGAGCATGCTCGCCGGGTGCTCGCCCCGCAGACGATCCAAGGTTTGTTCGGCCTGGGGGAGTCGTCCGCGCAGGTCAACCATGGTTTGGGTGAGCTTTGCGAGGTTGCTGTCGGCGTTGATCAGCACGTCGCGGAGTGCGGCAAAGTTCTCGGCCTCGGCGTCTAGGGCGTCGTCGGCCTGCCCGCAGCTGGACACAATGTCCACCAGCATGGCGCGGCGTTCGGCCTCGGATTCGGGGATGGTGTCGTCGAGTTGCGCGCGGATGCCGAAGGCGCGTTGCAGGGTAGTGGTGGAGTGGTTGAGTGCGCGCACGAAGCTGCGGGTGCGTTCTGCTCCGAATTCGGCGGTGGCCATGTCGAGTTCGGCGCGGGCCTTGCGTATCGACTCATCCGTGGACACCAGCTCCTCTTGTGAGAGCTTTTCCAGCACGTCAATCGGCAGCGTCATCAAACTACCAGTGTCTTTGGGGTTGATGGCCCGCGCATCAGCTGTCATTGAGGCGGTTTGCTTGGTGCGCTTGCGCCGGGAGTACGCCGCCAGCCCGGCACCGGTTGCCACCACGGCAGCAGCCCCGCCGCCGAGCCACGCGGCATTATTCCCAGAAGAACTATTCGCTTCCCTCACCAGCGCCATTGCCGACCCGTAGTAGTCCGATTCCACGAGCTTGTTGTAGGCGGCTTTCTTCATGTCGTCGACGTCGCCGCTTTTCCAGTCCGCGCCGTAGGCCAGTCCGTAGTCCCGGGTCTTCACGGCCACGCCGTACACCAGCACGTTACTGCCGTCGTTGAGCTGTTTCGCCTGTTTGGCCCATTCCTCGCCGCTCAGGCCCCCGAAATCCTCGGTGAATACCACGTAGATTTTGAGCTGTTCTTTCCGCTGCACGCCCTGGATTTCCTCGACCAGCTCGCCGCGCTCGGCTTCGCTCAGCACTCCGGCGTTGTCGGTCACCACGTCCGTGTAGGTGGTGGGGGCCTGCGCGACCGCCACCGGTTCAGTGATCCATGGCACAGCGATCCATGGCCCAACGGCAAGCGGCGCGCACGCGATAAGGGCACTGGCAGCGACAAGACGAAGTCGGTTCATAACTGCCACATTATATCGTTGTTAGCATGAAGATTCTCCTGCTCGTGGTGCTCAGCTACCCCGCGCGCGTCCTCGGCTACTCCGCCCGCCGTGTCCGCAACGATCCCTCGCTTATCGACGCCCTGCTCATCCTCGGCACGGCACAATACAACGGCGTCCCATCGCGGCAATTTGCGGCGCGTCTCGACCACGCAGCAGAAATCTGGCAACCAGGGCAGAGAGTATTCACCTGCGGCGGCAAACTCCCCGGTGATGCGTTTACTGAGGCGGCCGTCGGGAAGCGCTACCTCATAGAACGTGGCGTGCGGCAGGATGCCATCGTGGCGGTGGAGGAGGGGTCGGACAGCTGGGCGTCGATAAGCGCGGTGGCTCAACACAACCCGGGGCGGGTGCTGGTGATTACCGACCCCAACCACAGCCTCCGCGCCACCAGCATCGCCCGTCGCCTGGGCCTGGACGCGCGGCCCTCGCCGACCCCCTACGCGCCGACCCGTAAAATAGGCAAGCGATGGCTATGGACAGTCCTGCACGAATGCTCCGGCCTGGTCGTCCTTGACCTCAGACGAATCAATGTGCGGTGGGCTGAATGGGCGGAAAACCAACTCCGAACCCTCGCCGAAACCCTCCGGCCCTCCCGCAAAGCCCGCCACGACGCGCTCCGCAGAAAGGACACGTAAATGCGCCACTACACGGACAAAGACGTGGAGCGACGCTACCCCGAACCACTCAAACAAAGCCAACATGACAACCCCGACGGCCGGGGAGCCTTCAACCGTGACCGCGCCCGCGTCCTCCACTCCGCCGCTTTACGACGCCTCGCCGACAAAACCCAGGTTGTAGGCCCCCGCGACGGCGACACCCCCCGAACACGACTCACACACTCCCTTGAAGTCGCCCAAATTGCGCGCGGCATCGGCAACGGCATTGACGTTGACCCCGACCTCGCCGAACTCGCGGCACTCAGCCATGACATCGGGCACCCGCCCTACGGGCACAACGGGGAAGTAGCCCTGAACACGCTTGCCGACCAATGCGGCGGCTTCGAAGGCAACGCCCAAACCCTGCGAATACTCAGCCGCCTCGAACCCAAAATCATCTCCGACGAGGGAGAATCCTTCGGGCTCAACCTCACCCGTGCCGCGCTCCGAGCAGCCAGCAAATACCCCTGGCCGAAAGTTGGTTCCGACGGGGTGGAGCGCACGAAATACGGGGCTTATGTTGAAGACCAGCACATACTTGATTGGATACTGGATGGTTCTTCGATGCCTGCGGGTGTCAGTGTGGAAGCCCAGGTTATGGACGCCTCCGACGACATTGCGTACTCCGTCCACGACGTCGAGGACGGCATACTTTCCGGGCGCGTCAGCCTCGGTGTGCTGTGGGATCTTGTCGAACTCGCTGCGCTCGCCGAAAAAGGGCAACGTGCCTTCGGCGGCTCTGCCGACCTGCTCGTCGAAGCCGCAGGACGACTCCGCCAACTTCCCGTTGTTGCGGCCGCCGCCGACTACGACGGCAGTTTCCGTTCACTCGCCGCCCTGAAAACCATGACGTCCGAACTCGTCGGGCGCTATGTCGGCGGAACCATCGCCGCAACCAAATCCGCTGGTGGAAGTGATCTGGTTGTCCCGGCTGAGGCCGCCGCAGAGGTGCAACTGCTCAAGACAATCGCCGTCCTCTACGTCATGGACAACCCGCTCCACCAAAAACGCCAAGACCGGCAACGCGACCGCATTTACCGAGTCTACGACTACCTCACGCTCGGCGCGCCGGGTTCCCTTGACCCCATGTTTAGCGACTGGTACATCTCCGCCGACACCGACGCGCAGCGCCAGCGCGTGATCATCGACCAAATCGCCTCCATGACGGAATCCCGCCTCGAACGGCTCGCCCGCGACTGCGGTGACCTGTTGTTGGGGTAGATGGGGCATGTGAAGTTTGTATACGCTCCGGTCCGAAAAAGGGTGTTTTCGAGCTTGACGGTATACACACTTTGCAGGGGTGGGCACTTTGGTAGAGCATGGCGTTTGCGACCGCATTGAACAACGTTAGTGCAAACGTTTGCGTAGAAATAGGTCTATCGCCAGGTTCGAAAACGGGGTGTTTGTGTACCTGGCGATGGACCTATATGACAGGGGTAAAAGTTTGCTTATGCCCAGGTCGTAAAACGGGGCGTTTTCGAGCCTGGACATAAGCACACTTTGCAACGCGGGCATAACTTTGCAGTTCGGGGGATCGTCACCCACCGCCATGCGCTCGCCCCTTGTGTGACATTGAAGGTAAGCCTACAATCATCAAATACGTGCACACTTACGCACATAAGCAATATAAACCGCACGAGCCGCGAAACCGAGGCGCAGATGACCACGCACACGCCACAATCACACACATCAAGTACCCAGACGCACACTTCGCAGGAAACAAAAACTACCCTTCTCACCCCGCTGAAAAACCCCATCTACCGGCGCCTTTTCACCGCCCACGTGCTGGCGTTGACGGCAACGGGCCTATTAAACGTTGGTCTTGGGCTTCTCGCCTTCGATATAGCGGGCGACCGCGCGGGCGCAGTGGTGTCGATGGCGCTCACGATCAAGATTCTGATTTATGTATGCGCGGGTCCGTGGTTGTCGGCCTTTTTTGCTCGCTTCCCGGTGAAGGCTGTGCTGGTGGGCAGCGACATCATTCGCATAGCGGTGGGGTGTAGTTTGCCGTTTATCACCTCGGAGGCGCAGGTGTACGTTGCGGTGGCTGTTCTGCAGATGGCTGCCGCGACGTTTACTCCCACGTTCCAGGCGCTGATTCCGCGCATCATTAATAACCAAAACGAGTACACCTCGGCTTTGTCTTTGTCGCGCATTGCTTATGATCTTGAGCAGATTTTGAGTCCCGTGCTGGCCGCGATGCTGTTGTCGTTTGCGTCCCGTGGCCAAGTATTTGCCGTTGCGGCGGTGGGCTTTGTGGGGTCGGCGACGATGATCGCAGGCTCGGGGAGTCTGGGCGTCGATAAGCGGGAAAGCGTGTCGCGGCGTGTGCGGGAAGGCATGGTGACGATGCTGCGCCTCCCAGAGCTGCGTGGGGTGCTGGCGTTGAATCTTGCGCTGGCCGCGCCGACGGCGCTGGTGCTGGTGAACACGGTGGTGCTGGTGCGCGGGCAGCTGGGGCGTTCCGAATCTGATGTGGCGGTGCTGCTCGGTGCGTGCGGAGCCGGGTCGATTGTGATGGCGCTGCTGATTCCGCACCTGCGTGTGCATGTGACGCTGTTCGGCGGCGCGGGCGGTGCCGTTGCGGGTTTGCTCGGGTTTTTTCCTGCTTATCGACGCCGCGCCCACCTGGCCCGTGTTCATCTCGCTGTGGTTTGTGCTGGGGATGTCGATGTCCGCACTCGCGACCCCAATGGGACAGGTGATTCGCCGCAACGTGGCCGACGAGGAACTTGGGTCAGTGTTCGCCGCGCAGTTTTCCCTCTCACACGCGTGCTACATGCTCACATATCCGCTGGCAGGATGGTGTGGCGCGGCGCTTGGGTTGGGGTGGACGTCGTTGCTGCTGGCGCTGATCGCCGGGTTCGCCCTCATCGCGGCGGCGAATGTGTGGCCGTCGGTGCATGTAGATAAGGATGTATAGTTTTACATTATGAGCGCCCAGCCCCAGTCCACCGAACCATCGTTCGTCCATGATATTGATGCGGAATCTGGGATTTTCGACTCCGCCACCGGCACGCTGAAACTCCTGGCAGAGCCAACGCGCCTGCACATTCTGTGGCTGCTGTCGGAACGGGAACGCAACGTCACCGAACTGGTGGAGGTCACTGGTGTGGCGCGCACCGTGGTCAGCCAGCATTTGGCCAAGCTGCGGCTCGGCGGCTTGGTGCAGACGCGCCGGGTGGGGCGTAGCGTCATCTACCGCGTTGACGACGGCCACCTCAACCGACTGGTGTTCGAATCACTGAACCACGCCGACCATCAAATGACCGGCGAGCCGGCGCACGAGTAGTCGGTGATGGAGAAGAAATGGGCCGAGGTGTCGGTATTTGCCTCGCTTATCGACGCCCGCCTCGGCAAATGGCTCACCACGCACCACGGCGTGGGCCTGACTGAATACTGGGCGCTGATGTACCTGGCGGAATCCCCAACGCGCGAGCTGCGTGTTAACGATCTCGCCGCGAAAATCGGACTCAACCAAAGCTCCGTGACCAGGCTTTTAGGGAGGCTGGAAGCAAAAGGACTGTCCCTGCGGGACACCTGCCCCCACGACGGCCGGGGCGTCTTCGCCGTGATCACCGATAAGGGGCAGGAATTGCTTGATTCCGCTAGTGAGGCGTTCGGGGCAGAGGTAGAGAGGCTTTTGGGTGGGGTGTCTGAGTCCGACTCTGGGGACTGTCCTGGGTTGGATGGCACACATATTCGGGAGGCGTTTATGCAGGTGGGGAAGAGGATTGTGTAGTTTGTATACGCTCCGGTCCGACAAGGGGGGTTTTTGGGCTTGGCGATATACACACTTTGCAGGGGTGGGCAGTTTGGTAGAGCGCGGCGGGGTATTGGCTCCTTGTGATCTATCAAACTGCCACTTTTGCCTGCTTAAACGTGCAGTTTGATAGAGCATGGCGTTCGTGACAGCCTTGAACGCTGTTAGTGCAAACGTTTGTGTAGAAGTAGGTCTACCGCCAGGTACGAAAACGGGGTGTTTGTGTACCTGGCGGTGGACCTATATGGCAGGGGCGAAAGTTTGCTTATCTCCAGGTTGCAAAATGGGG
>ERZ772956.456-NODE-456-length-31127-cov-5.434249_pt1 | contig 31127 bp, 36 predicted proteins | sample MGYA00580683_ERZ772956 | MGnify/ENA primary metagenome ERZ772956 (study PRJEB29015, sample SAMEA2738077) | human oral metagenome | biome: human oral; feature: human-associated habitat; material: saliva | place: China | collected 2212 ... | reverse complement strand
GTAACTCCGGATCATATATGCCTCATGATTAAATATTTTTAAAATTGTCGATTTAATATATGTACATTTTACTCCTTTTGTTCAGTATTTGCAATTGATTGCATACTTTTCTTCAGAAAAATGAAAGAAGCGGTAAAGAATATTTCCTTTCGGAAAGAAATGAAGGAATTTGGACGGGGCATCAGGGATAAACCGGAGGCCGTCCATTTTGTGGCATTCCCGGCACGGAAAAAACGGATCTTACTTTCGGATCGGATTACATCAGGTATATAAAGACATCCAACAGGTACCTGATGTGGTCTATGCATTTTACAGGAACGCTTACGGCAGTTTTTTGAAAACGGTTTCAAAACGCAGAAAGCAAATGGAGCGCTTTTAACCGGGCAGAGAAACAGGTATACATCATCATGGCAAAATGATGGTGGCGGTACTCATGGAAATTGATTTGCACCCCTTGGAAGGATTTATACTCAAGAAAATGGATAGGCCTTTGGGAGAAGAGCACGGTCTTTTTGATGGAAAGAATGGCGGAAGCCTTGTTTTTAAAATTCTGTCAGAAAGCACATTTATGCATAAAAAAAGAGCAGATTTTCAAAAGTCTGCCCTTTTACTTGGGATTATTCCAGGAAGGGAACGACGGCGCTGCCGTGGGGGATGATATTGATGGTGTAGTCCGTCTTACCTTCTTTTTCCAATTGTTTCTTTGCCAGTTCCCAGGCTTCCTGTACGGTGGCGACGGGAATCTGCGGCGTTTTTTTCCGGATGATGTCGAAATTTTCCGGTTTTGTTACGAAGTAGATGGTATGGGTCGTAGCGGTGATGAGGTTTTCAAAAGCGACAAAGAAGGGGATGGTAAAGCATTTGCGGAGAGCTTTTTCCATGTCTTCCAGATTATCGTATTTGAAACTGTCCAGGTAGGCCGGCGGTTCCATGATGTCATCCGCTTCGATCATAGTGATGATGATGCCGCCCTTTTTTGTTGCCATGTCGGATGACGTGTAGCACTTCGTTCCCTGGTAAAGATTGGTGTCTTTCGGGTAGCCTCCCGCGCTGACGATGGTCACGTCGGCTTTCTGTTTCATGGGAACTTTCTGCATACGGTATGTTTCTTTTGCGCCTGCCGCCCATGCTTCATAGGGGTCTCCGCCGACCATGCCCGACACTTCGCCGTCAGCGTTGATAAGGGAATGGACGAGGAAACAGGGGCGGAGCATGTCGCAGCCTTCCTGCATATCTTCGCTGACCGGATTTCCTTCCGTTTTAAGGACATGGGAATCGGGATTCAGTCCGGAGCCGACTTCGTCGCCCAGGGCGTGGCAGTGGTTCTGCTGGATGGTATCCCACCCTGCTACGCCGGGAAGGACAAGTTTGCGTCCGCCGCCGAAGCCTGCCATGTCATGGGTGGAAAGAGCGTTCAGGAGAATGACTTTGTCCGCTTCCGCGACGCGTTTATTCAGCCATACTTCCGTACCGCGGGTGGTTACGCCCATACGGGTGAGCATGTTTTTATCCCGGCAGTCATGCTGGTACATGGTAATGCGTCGCGCCACTTCTTCTCCCACACATTCGATATTTTCCGCTTCGCTGTGCGCCCTGTGGGTACCCTGGGCGAAAACGATGAAAATGTCTTCATCAGGAATTCCTGCGAGGTTCAGTTCATTGACCACATGGACGGTGAAATCGCGGGCATGGTTCCACGCGCGGGTGATATCCGCCACGATGAGGCAGACCTTGTCGCCTTTTTGTACTTTTTCGGCAAGCGGCGCGGAGCCGATAGGACGGCGCATACATTCAACAGTCGCTTCTTTAATGTCGCAGGCAGCTGTCGGTACGCCTTCCAATACGTCGGATACATGCTCTTCGGGGAGCATGACCGTCTGGAAACCGCGGCCGAAAGGAAGTTTGTATTCTTTTAAAGCCATAATGAATCTCCTTTATTAAAATAGCTGATAGGGAAATATCTTTATGAAATCCCTCGTATCCGGTTGTTTTCTTTGCATATACTCTGCGTCTGTAAAGTTTAAGTTCTTCTGGTTTATAGGAATACCACCTTTCCTATCTGTATCTTTGTTTGACAGGATACTCTTTCATCAGGGTAAAAAATTTCTTCAATCATTGTTTCGCTATAAACCAACATTGATTCTCGTTTCCGCACACCGTTTTCTTTCACTGTATCTCAAATTCGGTTTCATATCCAAATGCCTCGAAGCGATATTTGCCGGGTGCAAGGAGCTTATTAAGTTTAACGGAATTTTCATATAAGCGGTGTGCAGAAAGGGTGATTTGGAGATCAGAGGATTTTTCGTAGATTGGAACGCTTTCACCATCCCTGTAAAGGCGGATAACAGATTCTATCTTCTTTTCTTCATCGGTACCGTTTGCAAGGCGGTAGTATAGGTGTTTCTGATGATACGAATAAACAGACAAAATGATTGTTCCGCTATTAAGATCATATAGCTGTGTATAATCTGATTTCTTAATGGTATCGTGAATCAGAAGCCCCGGGAGAATCGTTGCATTTTCCAGATACTTATTCAATATCTCATCGAGTTCTTTTAGCTTGGAAGAATACTTTTCCGGATAATACTGGGATGAAAAGGACACGTGATTCGTTTCAAATTCGAAACGGTAGCTATCGCTTGCGCCGTCGGCAATAAATCTGTCCGTAAATTTTTTATTGTCCCATTTTTCCATGTGGTACTTGACAAACACCGCCTTTAGTTCATTGAGGATTTCTTTATCTACAAGATACTCTTTTACTGTACCGTCATCACTATGCCATTTGCGCTGCATGATTGTAAAAAGGGCGCTGTCTTCACTGTATTCCTGCACAGATTCGGAATACGAGCCTCCCTGTATGCCACCGCTTCTGCTGTATTTATAGCCCTCGAGCTTTTCTTTTTCAATTCCGGCAAACTCTCCGAATAACCCCATAGACGCAAGCGCCACCCCTGTAATTGCTGTAACAGCGATAATGGCTGTACATACAATTTTCGCAGTTCTCTTCATTATTTACACTCCCTTTAACCTGATTTTTCCTTAAGAGACGTTCATGACGGAATGATGAGCGCCATGAATTTCAGGTCGCCGTCTCCCGTATTTTCAAGTCCGTGGCAGTGGCCATCGGCGCAGTATGTCGTGTCACCCGCATGGACTTCATAGGTTTTTCCGTCGTCGGTGTAAAGACCTGTTCCTGAAAGGATGTAGTAGGACTCTGCATTTCCCGCATGCCGGTGGATGCCAAGCGATGCGCCTTTAGGAATGGTGACTTCCGCATACATTTGAATTTTTTCATTTTTCTGTTCATCGGTCAGAAGCGGCCGGAGAGTCACTTCGCCTTTTCCTCCGAAAGCGTTTTTGCGGACGATCGGTTCAAGCATGACAGTTCTCCTTTTTGCAATGCTAAGTTTCTTTTATTATATGACAGAATGTCTTATAAAAACATATATTATAAAAAGAAATCCGGGAGGATCGGAGCCGCCGCGGAGAATATGGCGCTTATCACTGGGGAACCGGGAATCGGAAGCAAAACATGTTTCTTCTAAACTGTCCGGTGGTCACTTGCAGTATAAATCACATTTGTTTATAATAAAACGCATATATGAGGAGAATATGTAATAGAAAAAGGAAGTTGGAAACTTGATACATGAAATAGCAGCGCGCCGCAGCACACGGCGTTTCATCAAAAAGAACATCCCTGAGGAAGATCTGCATGCTCTTTTGGAAGCAGCCTCCTGGGCGCCGTCGGAGCATAATGAGCAGCCCTGGCGCTTTGTGGTCGTCCGCGGAGACGCACGGAAGGAAGTGGTCCGCGCGCTGAAAGAAGGTATCAAAAGGAACCGGAGCGATAAAGCGGCCATTTTCGGAAAGGGGTATGAGAAATATATACCCGCCGCGATTTATACGGCCCGCGTGCTGGAACAGGCACCGGTCATTGTCTTCTTTATCAACAGCAAGGGAAAGGACTACTACGGCGAATTTCCCATAGACGAACATCTGATGGAAATGGCGGACATCCAGTCAGTGAGCGCGGCGATCCAGAATATGTGCCTGGAAGCGACGGCGAGGAATATCGGGACGCTGTGGACCTGCAATATTTTCTTCGCTTATGACGAACTGAAAAAATGGCTGAATGTGGAAGGGGAAATGGTGGCGGCCATTGCGCTGGGATATACGGACAGAGAAATCCAACCGCTCCCGCGGAAACCGCTTTCCGAAACGGTAACCTACCGCGGTGAATATCCGGCGGAAGAATAAAACGGCGGCTATATGCCATGCCTGTGAAGCATCTCGAAGGAGGTGCTTTTTTTGTGCTATTTTATAAATCTTTCTGTTAAGCTGTCAAAGCTTGAATTTGCGAAACTTATTATACGTTATCTCAGTAGTCAGTTTTATTTAGCTTGACAAACTGGGAGTTATCGATTTTCAATCATCAATTCTTTGCATTTCCATTCTTCTCCCAAAACATAATATGTTTCTGTCTTATCAAGAATTACATCATTAAAACCAACTGCTTTGTAACAGAAATATGCAGATTCATTATTTTCAAAAACACTTAGTGAAACCTTTTTTGCGCCATAAATTTCAAATGCAAACTTTAAACCTAACTGAAGCATCCTTTTTCCATATCCTTTGCCACGCTTTGAAGGGTCAACAACTATAAAGCCAAACCTCAACTCATCAAAGCTTTCTGAAGGTCTTCTCATTGTAAAAAAACCTACGGTCTTATCATCTTCAATAGCTGTAAAAGCCATTAGATTATTAACAAAACCAAAATTCTCTTTTGTTATCGGATATTCACCCAAAATACCTGCTGACCATTTATAAAAAGCCATTTCATCTTTACTCCAAGAAAGAATTATATCTGCATCGTTTAAATTATAAGGTTTTAATCTCAACATTATTACTTATCTCCGTCAAATTCAAATTTGTCTACACCGCTTTAATTTTCTTCTCATTTATCAATTCAATAAATGCTATCACAGTTGTTCCTATCATCGGTAGTCCATAAAGACTTAGTAAAAATCCGATGATTAGTGCTTCTATTCCTGCTTTTGTATTGTAGCATGAAGAAGTGAACCTTATGCCACGAATTCTCTGTATCAGGATCATTTTTACAGTTGGATTTTTCTTTATCTTCAATCAGAATCCTTGGTTCTATTTTTATTTCTTTATCTTTGCCAAGCCAAGTCAGTTCCAGTTTTTGTTTACTTGCCATTGTTCGTATCTCCTTTATCTATGGTCTTTGTGACACTATCAATCAGTTTGCCGAAGTCTTAGGTTTCTAAAGCCCTGTCTATTGTAAGTTCGGGATCGATGGTTTCATCCACTCTCTCTTTTCCTACTTCCGCCAGCCACATTTTGAAGGGCTCCGCTTTAGGTGAGGGGATCGACTGGATGATACGGAATAGACCTTGCATATCAGCGACATCTGTTTCGCGCATCTTTCCATCCGGTGCTTTCAATTTTAACTGTACGATATTTTCGTACAATTGGTCTGCGCCCTCTTCCTCTTTCATTTTTCTTTTAAGATCACTCCAATATTTTCTTGGATTTTTGCTATCAGTTAAAATTCCAACTATATTTACAATGCTAAAATATCATTCTCCTTTTTTGTTGGCTCAAAGTGATACAGATACTTTCCTGTTTATCCAAAGCAATATATTGTCCGGTTTGTAATTTGATGAGGACATTGGCAGAAATTTTCATGTCACGCATGGAATCCTGATTGGTCAAATTCTTTTCTATCATCAAGTGTAAAAGTTTTTGTGACTGATTGCCAGAGCATTCTTCCATCCATCGTTTTATATATTATGTCACGCTTATATGATTTTATCTATCATGTCCGGTGGTGTACTTATATAAAACACGATAGACTTCATAGTTTTTCGAGACGGCTTAGCAGAAAAATGCAAAGAGAAATTCTCTTTTACCGGGGGCGTGTCCAATCGGGGATCTGTGAAGCATCTCGAAAGGGGTGCTTTTTTTGCGCTGAAACTGGGAAATGTTTTTAGGACGGTATCGGAAAATGAATTTATGAAAATAGTGAAAAATAAAAAACTTGCAACAGAATAAAATAAAAAAAGAATGAATATTCCTTTTTGGGGATTTCCATTCTTTTTCATTGAAATGAGAATGCAACGGTGTTCTTTCTTTTGGAAATATGTGCAGGTCAATATTTCGTTTCTTCCCACTGGGGACCGTACTCATTGTCCGGGACAGATGGTTTTACTGTAAGGTAAAGGAAGAAAAGGTTGATGAGCGGTATATAAGCTAAAAGGGCATACCAGCCGGAGTAGCCTATATCGTGGAGGCGGCGGACGGAGAGCGCAAAGTTCATGTAGATCAGAGCCAAAGTTACGGGAATTGTGATTAAGTCAGAGCGTATTCCCGGCAGTATGAAGAATAAGATAATAGAGGCGATGTTGAGCGCAAGGCCGACAAGGGTGTAAATGCACAAACCGATGAGCCAATATTCCTTTCTTGTACTGCGTCCTTTGAGAGAGAGCCAGTGGGATCTTAGTCGTTTTACTCCTGCACTGAAGGTGAGATGTTTTGGTGCCTGTTCTTTTTGCGCAAAGAGAGTGTTTTCATTTGAGTTCGTCATAATTTCTCCTTTTCATGGATTTTAAATTATTATGGATCGGATATTGCTTATATAGAGGAAAGTCTTGTCATAGGATATTTTTATAATATCACTTTATTTTTTTGTTTCTTCCCACTGGGGGCCGTATTTATTGTCGCGGTCAGAAGCAATGGTAGTGATAAAGAGAAGAAAACAGCCGCATGCCAAAGAAAATACAAAGAGGGGGAAATAAGGAATCCAGGAAATGAGGTAAAAGGGGATCAGCCACTTTCCTGAACGGCCGATGTCGTGGAATCGTCTTGTATATGCAGCACAGAAAATATAGGAATTGACTATGGATGTAGCAACCAATACAATCAGGCCGTCATAAGGGATGGGATCGAAAAAGAAGAATAAAATAGAACTGAAGATTATATTGAAAAGAAAAAGTCCGAGAAAAATGATAGGAAAGGCGTACCAGAATTCTTTCCGTGTGGTTCGTCCGTGGAAAGAATACCAGTGGGAAAGAAATCGTTTGTTGGCGCCTATGAAGGTAAGCGTTTTCTTTTCTGTGGAGACAGCGTTTGCTGCTGTGGGAACTTGCGCTGTTTCCGGGGATGTATCTGACGCAGGTTCCGTCGGCAAGGCTGTTATGTCGATGTGTATTTCGTCATTGTAGGCTTTCCTTTTTTCCGCATCGGATAAAATGGCGTACGCTTTTTCCAACTCGGCTATATTCATTTTTGCCGCCATCTTCAAAAAATAATCTTCTTCTTCCGTTTTGTTCAGATCGGTTTTGTATTCTTCCAAAAGGCGGATATAAGAAGCGTGTATTTCTTGACAGGAGGCGTTTGGGCGAACATTTAACAAGTCATAATAGTTTTTATTATCCATAATCATTCTTCAGTTATTAATAGTAATAGTATTTATTCTGATGAGAAAATTGAGGTATTTGCAGCGGCCGGTTTTAGATTGGATAGCAAAAAGAACAGAAAAGATCCGCCGGGAAACGGTTCTGTTCTTTTCGTCAGGCAGATTTGTTGAAGCCTTTGCCGCGAAGTTTCTTTTCCCACCGGTCGAAGAGGACGGTGAGGAGTATGGCCAGTCCCCAGTAGGCGATGGCGTCCGCGATGTACGGTTCCATGCGCCGATTGTAGAGGGCGGAGAAGATATCCGCTTTGGCGAACATGTCTACGACTTTGACTGTGAAGACAAGGGCGAGGAGTTTGATGGTTTTCAGATAATATGTGAAAAAGGCGGGAAGCGCCACGACGAACGCCTGGGGAAGGACGATTCTTGTGAAAGCGCGGAAAGAGGTCATGCCCATGGCGACGGCCGCTTCATACTGGCCGTGGTCTACGGAGCGGAGAGCGCCGCGGATATTTTCCGACTGGTAGGCGGTGTTATATAAAATGAAGCAAAGGTAGACGCTCCAGTAGGGGCTTACGTCAAAAGGCTTTACTTCCGTTCCCGTGAAAGCGCTGAATACGGGCGCAAGAAGGTAGGGGAGGGAGTAGTATACGATGAAGAGCTGGACGATGCCCGGCACGGCGCGGAAGAAGGAAACAAATACAGTAAAGAAAATGTTGATAAACATATTGTTTCCCAAACGGAGCACAGCGATAAAGGAGCCGAAGAGGATGCCGAAGAAAATGCTGACAAATGCCATAAAAAGGGTATTTGGTACGGCGCCTGCTATGAAGAGGAGCGCTTCGGGAAGGACTTTAAAATCGATCATACAGTCCTCCTTATTTCTTTATGGCCCTGTTTCTGGAAAAGCCAGAATGCCGTTTCGATGGCAATGACGATGGCCCAGTAGATCAGGGCGACGGCGGTGTATGTTTCCAGACGGTGCTGGCCGAAGGCGGCGTTGATGATGAGGTTGGCGCGGCCCATGAGGTCGATGACGCCGATGAAGAACATGATGGATGTGTCTTTCAGTATATTGACAGATTCGCTCACCAATCCGGGAATGGCGACAGGGAGCGCCTGGGGAGCGATGATGCTGAAAACGCGCCGAACCGGAGAAAGTCCGAAAATGATGGCTGCTTCATGCTGTCCCCGGTCGACAGAGAGGTAAGCAGGGCGGAGTATTTCTGAAATAACGGGGGCGTAGTGGAAAGTAAGGGAGACCAGCACATACACGGTGAGCGGCCAGCCGTCGGGGTTGATGCCGAGTCCCCGTATGATGGCGGGAAGGCAGAAATAGACAAGGTAAAGATCGAGGATAAAGGGCATGCTCCTGTTATAAGAGAGCCATATATCGCAGAAAGGCGCCAGCACGGGCACACGGGCGATCCTGATGACGGCGATGATCGTGCCGAAGAAGAGACAGAGCAGGATGGACGCGATGATGACTTCCACCGTGAAAGGAAGGGCGGAGATCAGCCGGGGAAATACGCCTATGAAAAAAGAGGGGTCAAAAGTAAGCATGGAATCATTCCTTTATAAAACAAGCGGGACGGGGAGCGTTACGCCTCTTCCCTTTTCAGCATGCGCCGGAGAAAGGCGCGGGTCTGCTCCTCTTTCGGATGGGAGAAGAATTCTTTCGGATGTCCTTCTTCCACAATGAGGCCGTCCGACATGAATACGGCTTTTGTGGATATATCCTGAGCGAAATGCATTTCATGGGTGACGATGATCATGGTGATGCCGAGGGTCGCGACGGAGGCGATGGTATCCAGAACTTCCCCTACGAGTTCGGGATCAAGCGCCGAAGTGGGTTCGTCAAAGAGGATGACATCAGGTTTCGGTGCAAGAGCTCTGGCGATTCCCACGCGCTGCTGCATGCCGCCGGAAAGTTCCGACGGATACATGTGGGCATAGTCTGTCATGCGGACGCGGGAGAGTTCTTCCATGGCGATTTCTTCCGCTTCTTTTTTTGTTTTGCCGTAACCGTAAATCAGCCCTTCCGTGATGTTTTCAAGGACATTCTTGTTGCGGAACAGATTGAACTGCTGGAAGACCATGGTAGATTTCCGCCGGAGTTTCTGCACTTCCGTTTTGGAAATATGGGAAAAGTCCACAGACACGTCGTCAATGGAAAGACGGCCGGCTTCGGGTTTTTCCAGATAATTGAAGCACCGGAGAAGCGTTGTCTTTCCCGTGCCTGACGGGCCGAGAATGGAAATAACATCGCCTTTTTCTACGGTGAGATTGATATCTTTTAATATTGTGTTTTTGCCAAATGATTTTTTGATATGTTCTGCAGTGAGTATGCGGGACATGGCAGCCTTCTTTCCGTAAAACCGCGAAAATAAAAACCGCCCCTGTGCAAAGGGACGGTAAATTCCGTGTTCCACCCAATTTCGTTTCCACGTTGCCGGAGAAACCTTGGAAAGTCGTATGACTTAAGCGCTGTATCGGGCGCGCCCGGTTTTCTTACTCGGGAAATTTTCTTTTCGGAAAACCGCTCGGAGAGGCACTTCGGAAAAATCACCGTACCCGTTTCCATCATCAGGGCTTTCTGAAACGGTTCTGTTTCCCTACTTTCTCCCGTCATCGCGCAGTTAAGGAATATGAAACACTATAACATAAAATTTCGGCAGGCGCAAATATCAGAAGGACGTGACAGGTCTTCCTATTCTGTCACAAACGGCCGCTGTCGATTTCATTTTTCAGGTATTCAAAAACTTTTTCCACAGGAGAATCGTTGGGAATGGTTTCCTTTGCTCCCTCTGCGGCAGCATGGAGACGGATTTTTCCGGCAGCGTTGTACTCTGTTGCGGAAAGAGTCATTACCTTTTTGTAAGCCATGTTCATTCTTATCCGGTAAATGATCCGGGATAAATCCTTTTCCTGATTAGGGACTTCCACGGCAAGCCAGAAGTCGGCATAGCCATTTTTATAACGGAGAGAATTTGTGTCAATGGAGAAGGCTGCGCCCCGATTGTCTTTGTAAAGCTGTTTCCACTTCGCGTCAGGCGGGGGCAGGGGCGTTTCCACATAATGCCTGTACAGATTCTTTCCATAGGTGCCGGGCATGAGCTTGTTCCAGCCGTCGTCAGGATTTTCTTTCTTTTCCGCGTGGAGGACTTTTCCGTCTTTGTCACGGGTGACAAGCGCGGCGGTGCGCCAGGTGTTTTTCGAGGTATCGAACTCCATGGTGGATACGACGGTGAAATCGGAAGATTCCAAACGCATGTCAAAGGAGGAGATGGTCTGCTCCTGACGGATGGAGTCGGTGTCGATCCATGAGGGCGAGCCGTCGGCGTTCTTTATCCAGTTTTCCGCGGAAACCTGCATACCCGCAAGGGCAAGGCAGAGTGTAAAAGCAAGAGGGGAAATTTTATTCATGGGACATCCTTTCCGTTAATCAGCATGCAGTTTTTTCAGAATCCGCAGGTCTTCTTTCGTGAGGAAGGGCGTGTAGGGCTTTCCCAGGTAGAGGGAGGCCGTCTGCACGAGGGTGCGGATGTAGGGGCAGGGAATATGCATCAGCTCCGCCAGATCAAGGACAGGGCCGAGGCCGCAGGGCAGGTCTTCCGTGAAGTAGCGGTACTCCGTAGAGGACGGGCCTTTTACGGCGCGGTAGGAAGGATTCCCTTTCAAAGTCTCTTTCAGCGTATTTTTCTTTTCGGGCCAGAAAGAGTTAAGCACTTCCAGCAGGGGGGACAGGCGGATGCCCAGCGCTTTTCCTACGGCAAGGCGTTCTTCGTCGCAGTGTTCCATGAAGGAAATGACGCGGTCAGTCATGGGGTCACCGAAGAAATAGAAATCTTCTTTGTTCTCTATACGGGTCACGTTGAAGAGAGAGGCGGTGACATGGATGACAGGGTTTGTTGCCGAAAGGGAAGTGGACGCGAAAGAAGCGGTTTTCACTACCCGCGGCGCAAGGCGATGAAGGAAGGCGCTGACGGTTTTATCATCACCGGCAGCGGAGTAAGCGATTTCTTCCTTGATTCCTTTGATGAGGATTTCAGATCCGTCCTGCGAGAGCGCGGCGATAAAGGGCATATTGGCCGTTTCCCCGATGGTCAGAGGGGGTATATCCTGTCTTTTTGAAAGAGCGCGGTATGCTTTGAGGGCGCCCCAGCAGCCGTTGAAAAAAAGAATGGATTGGTGAGCCTGCAGGTAAGGCGCGATTTCAGAAATGACCGTTTCGTGGTCTGCCGCCAGCGTGCAGACGAGAAGAATGTCGCTATAATGCACGGCAGTTTTCAGATCCGTCGTGCTTTCCAGTGAAAATGACCCGGTGCAGGCGCCGCTTGCTTTTACAGGAAATTGATTCCACTGTTTTGCCCGTTCTTCACGGCGGGTATAGATGAGGCTCGAAAGACCGAGTGTTTTGAGAAAGCAGGCGGCGGCGACGGCCGTATTGCCGGCTCCTATAATTGTTATTTTCATAAGAATCTCCTTTGTTTCTTATTTCATTATAAACGGGAGAAATATTTCTTCAAGCGGAGAATTGGTATAATAAGGAAATGGAGGCATATCATGGCGGGAATTTTGACGGATATGGAAAGCGCGGAAACTTTTAAGGCCTATGAGAGCTATCTCCTGGGACAGCCGGCAAAGGCGGGAACCGTTTTGCGGCAGGGCGCTTTTTTCTATATATGGAAAGAAAAATTTGAGACGGACGGCACCGTTTTGCAAACTTCTTACGGAACGGTGGTGACCACGCTGGATTCGGAAAGCAAAACTCTTTTCGCATGCCGTGAATTTTTGGGCGCCCGCCGCTTGCCGTCCGGTGTCACTGCGGCCCTGTCGGAGAAAGGAATATACATTTTTCCGGACGGACTTTGGACGCCTGGGGAAGACTTTGCGGAATGGAAACGGGAAATCGATTTCACGATGTACACGGTGACTGCCGAAGAAGCGGGAACGCTTTACGGCATCAGCGGAAAGACGGTGGCGTCCGATTGTGAGAAAGGCGCCTTTAAAAAATCGGAAGCAAGAAGATCAGGAAAGAACTGGCTCATTACGAAACAGGCGGCCTCTTTTCGTTATGGCGGCGGCAGTGAACCGGCTGCTCCCATGAATCCGCTTCTTCTCGTATTTACGACGTTGGAAGCGGCGGAGCTGTGGAACCGTGACAGCGGCGATGTGCGTTCGGCGGCATCGGGGGCGGGGCATCGGGCGGCAAGAATGGGGGACGGCGACCGAAGGAAATCGGGACGGACCTGGCTCGTTACAAGAAACGCCATGGAACGCCTTTACGGGCCCCCGGTATTTGAAAAAATGAGAAAAGTCATGAAAACATTCCTGTAAAAATATTTCATGGAGCAACAATCTGTTACAATAAAATAGGAGGTACTATGAGTACATACAACCATGACAACCACGACTGCAGGGAAAGGGTCATACTGGAAGAGTATGAAAAACTGTCGCCTGACTTGATTTTTGAAATTATCCGCCACGACGGTGAAGAAGAACTGGAACGAAAGACAAAACCTCTTATCCTGTCAGGATTGGCAGCCGGAATTATTATTTCCTTTTCATTCTACTTCAAAGCCATTCTTGCAATGTACGTGGGGCACACGCTCTGGGCGGAAGCCATCTCCGGCTTCGGTTACACCACGGGTTTCCTCATGGTTATCCTGGGACGGCTCCAGCTGTTTACGGAAAATACCATCACCACGGTGCTTCCTTTTATGAAACACCCGAATATGGAGAATTTGATGAAGCTGTTCCGCCTTTGGGCGATTGTCCTTTCGGCGAATTTTGTGGGCACCTTTATCGCCGCCCTCTTTCTCTGGTTGCCGGCTTTTGCCCAGCCTGGGATAACGGAAGCGCTCTCTGAACTGTCTGCCCACATTATGAGTGTCGGTGCCATCGACAATATTTACCGCGGTATACCGGCAGGCATCCTCATCGCCGCCATTGTGTGGATGATTCCCATGTCGCGGGGGTTCAGTTTTTTCACCGTCCTCACTTTTACCTACTTCATCTCTATCGGTGGGTTTTCCCATGTTGTTGTCGGTTCCTGTGAAGCGGCGTATGATGTGCTTGTGGGAAACTCGTCAGTTGCGGATTATTTCTTTAAATTCCTCATTCCTACAGGCTTAGGAAATATTTTAGGCGGCACCGGTGTTTTCACACTTCTTGTGTCGGCGCAGGTAAAAGCAGAAAAGAATTCATAAAGGAGCAATTATGAAAACAGAAGACATTTTGAGTCATGTGGATCACACACTTTTGAAAGCCGCGGCAAGCTGGGAAGAAATACGGAAATTATGCGATGAGGCAATGGAGTACCGTACCGCGTCCGTCTGTGTGCCGTCGTGCTATGTGAAAAAAATCCGTGAAAATTATCCCCGCCTTACCATCTGTACGGTAGTCGGATTTCCCCTGGGCAACGGGAACAGCGAATCGAAAGCGGCAGAAACGATTCATGCCCTTGATGACGGTGCTGATGAAATCGACATGGTTATTAACATCGGCGCGGTGAAAAATAAAGATTATGATTTGGTCACAGAAGAAATCGCTGTCCTGAAAGAAATAGCGGGCGACAAAATTCTGAAAGTGATTGTAGAAACCTGTTATCTGACGGAAGAAGAAAAAATCCGTCTTTGCGAATGTGTCACGAAAGGCGGAGCGGACTATATCAAGACATCCACAGGGTTCGGTACGGCAGGCGCTTCTTTGGCGGATATCGCACTTTTCAGAAAACACATCGGGAAAAATGTAAAAATCAAAGCGGCGGGAGGTATCCGTACAAGGGAAGATATGGAAGCTTTCCTCACGGCAGGTGCGGACCGCATAGGCGCCAGCGGAGCGATCAGGGTGCTTTACGGAGAATAGCGACCCTGTTTCCGGATGAAAAAAGACAGCAAGCCTTACCATGGGACTGCTGTCTTTTTTGCGTTTTACGCCCGCACATTTTCTCTGTAAAAAAGGTTATGGGCCTTTCCCTGTTCCGTGGGGAGAAGGAGGCCGTTTCTTTCTGTGATGTACCCGTCTTTTAAGAGGGAACGGCAGACTTGCCGGGTGAAGTTTTCCGGCCATTTCATGTGGACGGAGAGGGTGGAAAGAGCGTTTTCCCGTGATTCCTCTTTCGTTCCCGCATGGAAAAGAAGATGCTGGAGAAGCGTTTCCCGTCCGAAAGCGAACCGCTGTTTTTTTCGCTGACGGAAAGCCGCCAGGATACCTGTGGCGGGAGCGAAAATCAGGGAAACAATGAAAAATATGCCGAGAACGGCGGCCATCATGCCTGCCAGAGATGAGTCTGAAACAATCGCGCCGATGATGCCGAGTACCGCGCCGGCCGTACCGAGAAGACAACTGAGCACGAGGCGTCCTGAAAGCGTCCTTGTCCACAGAGCGGCAGTCATGGCGGGAATGATCATAAATGCGATGACGAGAATCGAGCCGATGGACTGGAAGGACGTGACCGCCACGAGGGAGACGAGGCTCATCAGGCCGTAGTGGATAACGGCGGGAGAAAATCCCAGTACACCTGCCAGGACGGGATCAAAAGTAGCTAATTTTATTTCTTTATAAAAAAGGGAAATGACAGCGATGGAAAGAACAAGAACTGCACCGCCCGTATACAGGCCTTTCGCGCCGAGATCCATCCCGTTTATGATCAGGCGGTCGAAGGGGGCAAAAGCAAGTTCTCCCAAAAGAATGCAGTCCGTGTCCAGATGGACATTGCCCGCGTACCGTGTCACGAGGATGACGGCGATACTGAAGAGCAGGGGAAATATGAGGCCGATAGCGGAATCGGAGGCGACGAGCCGGCTCTGGTAGAGGAGTTCGATCAGCCACACTGTAAGGACACCCATGAGGGACGCGCCGATAATGAGGAAGGGCGAGTCCAGGCTGCCGACGGCAAGGAAAGCGAGAACGATGCCGAGGAGGACGGTATGGCTGATGGCATCAGTCAGCATGGACATGCGCCGGAGGACGAGGAAGTTCCCCGGCAGGGCACAGGCGGCTGACATGAAGATGGCGATAAGAAGTATTTCAGCAAAAGAATTCATAAGTGGTCTCCTTCCATGAGGGCGGTCATTTTCTTTTTATGAAAAGACCGGGAAAGGATACCCCGTTTCGGCGCCAGCAAAAAACCGGGAATAACGAAAAAGGATAATGCTACGACGATAGCGGGGCCTGTGGGCATTTTGGGAATGAGAGAGCTTGCCGTCGTACCGATGGCGGAGGACAGCGCGCCGATGACGGCAGACAGAAGGATCATCGGTTCAAGACGCCTTGTCCACTGCCTTGCGGCAACGGCAGGCGCGATGAGCATGGCGCTCATGAGGATAATGCCTACGGCCTGGATGGAAAGAAGGACGGTGATCGTGGCAAGGAAAGAGAGGAATACATTCAGCTTGCCCCGCGGAAATCCGAGAACTGCGGCATAGTCCGGATCAAAAGCCATAAGTTTCAGTTCTTTTCTGAAAAGGAAAATCAGGAAAAGGGTAAAAATAGAAATGGTTCCTGTGAGAAGGACGTCGCGGTAAAGAATAGTGGATGCCTGTCCGAAAATGAATTGATTCAGTCCGGACTGGTTGGCATTTCCTGTATGCTGGATGATGGAAGACAGCACGAGACCCGCGCCGAAAAAAGAGGAAAGAATGGAGGCGAGGACGCCGTCAAAAGGAAGTTTCGTATAGTGGCGGGCGAGAAGGATAAGGGACAGTGCGGCAAGGGCGGACAGAAAAGCGCCCAATAAAAGGCCTTCCAATGTTTTCACGCCGAGAAATAGAAAAGCCAGCATGATTCCCGGATAGGACGAATGGGAAATACCGTCCCCCAGAAGCGCTTCCCTGCGGAGGACGATAAAAGATCCCACCACGCCGCAGAGTACGCCTAAGATAGTCGTTCCTGCCAGGACGATTTGAAATGTATAGTCCCGCCATAAAGGTAAAGAAAAGAAAGCGGCCGGTTCCATGGTCAGACTCCTTTCGACGGAGAAAAAGTTTTTTCGATATTTTCTTCCGTGAAAACATCCCGTACGGATCCTGCTGCTATAAGGCGGCGGTTGATCATGGCGACATGGTCGAAATAAAGAGGGACGGTGCGGAGCGCGTGATGGACGACAAGGATCGTTTTTCCGCGGCTCTCCATTTCTTTTAAAATGCGGACGATGATTTTTTCCGTCTGCATATCCACGCCTTTAAAGGGCTCATCTAAAAGGTAGACAGACGCTTCCTGCGCAAGGGCCCGGGCCAGGAAAACGCGCTGCTGCTGACCCCCGGAAAGCTCATTAATCTGTCTGTCTTCGTAACCGTCCATGCCGACGCGGGCAATCATTTCTTCCGCAATCAGACGGTCGCCCTGCGAGGGAGCGCGGCACCAGCCGATATGGCCATACCGTCCCATGAGGACGATATCTTTCACTGTGGCGGGAAAATCCCAGTTGACTGAACCGTTCTGCGGGACATACGCGATTTTCCGCCGTGCTTTTTTCGCATCGGTTTCGCCGTCTATGGAAAAACGGATCCGCCCTGAAACGGGGGCAAGCAGGTTCAGTATAATTTTTAAAAGGGTAGACTTGCCCGCGCCGTTCGGCCCGACGATTCCCATGAGAGAACCTTTCGGGATATTCAGATCCAAATCCCATAAGACGGGCTGGCGGTCATAGGCAGCGGTGATGTCTTCCAGTTCGATAACGTGTTCCACGATGACACCTCCAAAAGATATTTCATGAAATGAAAGCGCACGGAACGAGGGGATCCCCGATCCATGCGCCGGAAATTCAAAATGTTCAGCGGAGCGCTTCCGTGATTGTCTTTATGTTGTGCTCGTACATGCCGATATAAGTGCCCTCTTTTGTGGACTCGCCGCCAAGAGAGTCGGAGTACAGTTCGCCGCCGATGGAAACATCGAAGCCCCGTGCTTTGACAGCAGCCTGGAGAGACTCGATGGTTTTATGGGGGACGGAAGATTCCACGAAGACCGCTTTGATTTTATGATCCGCGATGAAAGCGGCCAGCGTGCTGATGTCGGAAGTGCCTGCTTCGCTGGCAGTGCTGATTCCCTGGATGCCTTTGACCTCAAATCCGTAATCTCTGGCAAAATAAGCAAAAGCGTCATGGGCGGTGATGAGGATACGGGAATCTTTCGGAACAGATTCCACTTCCTTTCTGATGTATTTGTCCAGGTTGTCCAGTTCGGCGAGGTAAGCGTTCAGATGATCTTCATAGTATGATTTATTCTTCGGATCTTTTTCCGAAAATCCTTTTGCTACTTCTTTCGCGGCGGCTTTCCAGTTCTTTACGGAAAACCAGATATGGGGATCTTTCGTTTTTTCACCGTCCTCTTCAAAGTCGAGGAGCGTTTCGGAAGGAATGCCGTCACTTACCCGGATCGTGGGTTTCTTCTGCGCGTGGAGATTATCGAAAATCGCGCCCATTTTCCCTTCCAGATGGACACCGTTGTACACGACGATATCCGCTTTGTTCATGGAGTCCACATCGCCAGCACCGGCCTGATAAAGATGAGGATCCACACCGGCTTTCATGAGGCCGGATACTTCCACTTTATCCCCGCCGATCTGCCGGGCGAGGTCGGTGAGCATCGTCGTGGTGGCGACGACTTTCATTTTGCCGGCAGAATCGGAAGCAGGTGCAGATTTTCCACAGCCTGAAAAAGACAGGGCCGCCGCGCCGAGGATGGCAAGAGGAAGGCAGATGCCGAAAACTATTTTCTTTAACATGAGAAATTCTCCTTTGTATTTATTTAATAATGACCCGCAAATTATTTGAGAGTAATTATCATATAAGGTATAGTAGCATATAAGTCGGCATATGTAAATATTTAAAATTGGTATATCTAATATTTAAATAAAGTATGTCATATAAAATAAATAATATATTCCGAATAAAAGGAACAAAAAGAGTCTTGAAATAATGGCACACGGAAAGAAAGCATATGGGGAGGACTCATTTCAAAAGACAGGAGTCAGGGGATTCTGCAAACCTTTGCGCATTTCCCGCATAAAAAAAGACGGCAGGGTCCGAAAAGCGGAATTGCCATCTTTTTTATGTTTGTACATGTATTTTATATCTCAGCTGTCACGGAGGGCGCGTTTCAAAATTTTGCCGGTCGCATTTTTCGGAAGAGCGTCAAGGGGGATAAAACGTCTCGGTATTTTGTAAGATGCGATGTTTTTTACCATGTGCTTGCGGATCTTGTCTTCGTCAAAGGCAAAGCCTTCCTTCATGACCACATATGCCCATACCGACTGTCCGCGGAGCGGATCGGGATGTCCTACGACAGCGCATTCGCCGACGCCTTCCACTTCATAGATGCAGTCTTCCACTTCGCCGGGATAAATATTTTCACCGTTCATGATGATCAGGTCTTTGATGCGGTCTACAATGTAAATGTATCCGTCAGCGTCCATGTATACCAAGTCGCCGGTACGGAGCCAGCCGTCTTCATCGAGTACTTTCTTTGTTTCTTCCGGTTTTTTCCAGTAACCTTTCATCACATTGTCCCCGCGGACGACGAGTTCGCCGACCGTGCCCGGAACGTAAGGACCTTCCTTATCAGTGATGACTTTTACCTCTACACCGGGGAGCGCGGGGCCGGAAGTGAGGTACTTCGGCTTAGCCGTGGGGAGGATGGAAACGACGGGGGACGCTTCTGTCAGGCCGTAACCCTCCTGCACGGGGTGGCCGAACCGTTCATAGAAAGATTGTGCCACAGGCTGGGGAAGGGATGCACCGCCGGAAACAAAGGTGTGCACCGTTTTCATGCTGCTCGGTTCGCCGCGGCGGGCAAGCAGGTTGTAAAGCGGCGGCACCATAATCGCGATGGTGACGGAGTATTTCATGATCGTATTGATGATTTCCGTTGGGCTTTTGGAGCGGAGGATGACGATGGTGGAATGGTGGTACAAACTTCCCAGCACCACGGTGGTCAGACCGTAGCAGTGGAACATGGGGAGCACGCAGAGCACTTTGTCCTCCGGTTTGAAACGGACTACGGCAGTGTACTGTTCCACATTGCGCACCTGGTTCTTGTGGGTGATCATGGCGCCTTTTGGGCTTCCTGTCGTGCCTGATGTATAAATTAGGGCGCATACGTCATCTTCTGTCAGATCTGCCGGGAAGGCAGGAGCCTTCGGCGCGTTTTCCGTGGATGCGCGGTAATCCAGATCATGGATGTCGATGAACGGCATGGAAACGGTAAGGGGCATATCGGAAATCAGGAGCTTCGACTCCGCGTCGCGGAGAATGAAATCCACTTCGCGGTCGACAAGAGAATTGTTTACCGGCACGATGATCGCGCCGAGGCTGACGACTGCCATGTATACATACACGAACTCTGCGCGGTTTGCCGTGTATAGGCCTACCGTATCGCCGCGGCGGATGCCCATGGCATACAGCGTGTTCCTGTAATTTTCCACTGCTTTTTCAAGCTGGTCGTAAGTGACATTGGATTCGCCTGTCATTGCAAGACTTTTCGGGTCTGCATTTTTAAATATTTCATGAATAAACATAGATCCACCTCTTTGGTAAGAATGCGTACTTATTGTAGCAAAAATCGACCGTCCGTTCAAATAGGACAGAGGGTATCGAAATTGTGCTATACTGTTGTAAAAGAAATCATGATCAGGGAGGCTCTATGAAAGCAGCGCAGATGACAAGAGAAGACGAAATCCGTTCCATCAGCCAAAAGTATGAAATGGATAAAGAGAAAGTGCGGGACATACTCGAAAGAGGTGTCCGCTATGCAGATGCGGACAAAGCGGCGCTTTTTGCCTGCATGACGGGAAAGGATATTGAGGAAGTACTGGCGCTCCGCAGGGAAGAGCCCTGGGGCCGTGTGCAGGTCAGGCTGGGCATCACGGGAGACAGGTATGATGAAAAATATTTCCGCCACCGTGCCCGCCGGCTGCATCGTTTCTATGGCGTGGAAGAAGACCGTGCGTTTAACGCCTTGAAGGAAGGATACCCGAACCATTGGATCCGCCTTGCTTACCTTCTCGAAGTGAAGACGGGAAAGAAGATGGAAGAAATTCTGGCGGTAAAAAAGAAAACGATGAAATGGAAAGAGTGGGCGGAAATCAATCTGGGAGTAAAGCCTGAAGATTTTTCGCAGTGGATCCTGGAGACGAGGAACCCCGCTTTGAAACCGAAGTAAGCAGGAAATCAAAATGCGAAAAAGAATGCCGGGGCGGCAAAGTTGAAAAGGGGAATACAGACATAATGAATGGAAAAATGAATCAGAGGAAGGTAGGTTATTATTATCTGAACAATTTCCTTTGGATAGACGGAATGGCTTATGGTAAATGCTGTTTTTTCTTGTAAGAAATTATAGAATCCACTATACTAAGAATAAAGTGATAGTAAGCAAAGGAGCTATTTATGAAACTGACACAAATTCGCAATGCGACGATCCGCATGATATATGCAGGAAATGTATTTCTGATTGACCCGTGGCTGGCACCCAAGCATCAGCTTTCATTCGTTGATATTCCGGGGAGGCCTTTTCATGTACCTGACCCGGTAAAAGAAAATATACCAATGCCGTTCTATGGTCTGCCAATGGATACGGAGCAGATTTTAAGCGGTATTGATTACTACATTGTTACACATCTGCATCCTGATCATATTGATATTGCGAAAGATGGAACTGTCGGTGGGCCGCTTAATAAGCAAACCCCTGTAATCTGTCAATCGACGGAGGATGCAAAAATTCTTCAGTATTCGGGGTTTTCGGAGGTGATTGTATTGCCGGAGACTGGTATGGATTTTGGGGCAGCTAAGCTTACGCGGGTTCCTGCCCGTCACGGGACGGTAGTGCCTTGCGGTGATGCCATGGGGATTATATTTCAGTCTGCAGGGGAAAGGGCTTTTTATTTAGCGGGTGATACAATTTGGTATTCTGGTGTAGAGGAGAATCTGCGGCGATATCAGCCGGAGGTGATTGCTCTTAATTGCTGTGCTGCGGAAACGGTAGAAAATGGGCGTCTTATTATGGGTGATGAAGATGTTCAATGTGTGGCAATGGCTGCACCTCAAGCGAAACTTTACCTGACACACCTGGATAATGTTTCTCATGCTTCACTTACACGTCATACATTGCGGGGGCGGTTGGCAGAACGTGGAGTGATGAATTACGATATGCCGGCAGATGGGCAGTCAATAGAGTATTAATAATATCTAATGATAGGAAGTTCATGATGGTCAGTCATGAACTTTTGCATTACATTGAATTGTCTTTAATTTCATTTATTAATGATTGACAGGGGAAGATTTGTCACAATTTCATCTGTTTTTGAAAATAAAAAAGTTTAATTTAATCAGGGGAAATTTTTCTGATAGATAAAAGCAGTAGATATAGTCTGAAAATCGGTATTCGGAACTAGTAAAGCGAACTGTTTTCAGGAAAGGAAGAAAAATGCGTATAATAAAGTATATTTGCGCGGGGTTGTCGTGATAGGAGCTTTTGCGGCGTGGTTTATTTCGCAGCCCCAGATGGAACCGCTGATGACTCCGGAAAGGAAGGCGAGAATCCAGGCGTCGCCCCATTATGTGAACGGCGAGTTTGTGCCGGAAACGCCACATGAACCTATACGGTCGACGTCAGATTTCTGGAAAGATTTCTTTTTCCCCACGACGGGAAAGACGATTCCCAAAGATAAAATGATAACGAAAAAAATCGATTTAAAAGCGCTTGACCCGGCGAAAGATATTGTGGTCTGGATGGGGCATTCCTCTTTTTATATGCAGCTTCACGGGAAAAAGATACTTATCGACCCGATAGCAGATACCTATGCTGCAGATTTGGTTTATAGATAAAGCATTTGAAGGAAGCAACATTTACACGGTGGAAGATATCCCTGACGATATTGACGTGATGGTGCTTTCCCACGATCACTGGGATCATCTGGATTATGACATGGTAAGAAAGATAGAACCGAAAGTCAGATGTGTAGTGACCGGTCTCGGCAATGGCGGATATTATGAGAAATGGGGATATCCGCCGGAAAAGATCCGCGAAGAAGACTGGGATACGGAAGTTGTGATTGATAAGGATCTGTCCGTCTGGGTGCTGCCGGCAAAGCATTTCAGCGGTCGGCTGCTGCCCCGCAACCAGACGCTTTTTGCCGGCTTCGCTTTTATTACCCCGGACAGAAAAGTGTATTACACCGGCGACGGCGGGTATGATGGACGTTTTAAAAGGATCGGGGAGCAGTTCAGCGGTTTTGATCTGGCACTGGTGGAAGACGGACAATACAATGAAGCTTGGCACAGCGTGCATATGATGCCGGAAGAAAGCGCACTGGCAGGGGAGGAATTACAAGCGGCTGCCGTCATTCCCTGTTCCAACGGGAAGTATCCGCTTTCCGTCTACCGGTGGAAAGAACCGTATGAGCGGATAGCCGAAGCAAGCAAAGGGAAAAGTTACAGACTTATTATGCCCATGATCGGAGAATTGGTGGAAATAGGGAACCGGGAGCAGACATTTACAAACTGGTGGGAAGGAATGGAATAAACGCTGGCAGTCATCGGCCGGCCTTCAGCAAGTAAAAATAGGGCAGTTCATGGAATGAAGACGGGGATGTATTTATAAAAACCGGATCTGTTTTATCTGAGCAGAAGAACTATGGAGAAGAAGCATTTAAACGGGTATCCAGGGAGTTGAAACTGTAAATCAACTCAGGATACCCGTTTTGTTTTTTTGTGGTCCAGCGGTTTTCTGTTTTGGGGATAAAAACGGTAAGAATAGGACCGACTTATTTCATTTCTTCCCCCCTATGCGGACGGTATTAATAGCGAGATGGTCTTCCGCTTTTTCAGGTTCTTCCGCTTCTTCTTTTGTGAGCGTAATGCCCATTGCTTTGACGGCGTCTTCCCCCTGTCCGGTTTTGTCACACCGATGATAAGGAGGGTTCCTTTGGCAATGGCCCGGGCGGCAGGAATTTGCGTGATTTCCACATGGTGTGTATCGGTTGCGGTCTTACTTTTGAAAAAAACAAAGAAATTCGATATAATAAATCAGTTATATCAGGAAAAAATTCTCCGGCAGATAAAGAAAGAAGGATAAAATGTATCTCATTGATACTTATGATGTGATTGTCGTCGGCGCGGGACATGCGGGGTGTGAAGCGGCTCTGGCCGCTGCCCGCATGGGATGCCGTACGCTTCTTACGACGATTTCACTGGACAATGTGGCCATGATGCCATGCAACCCCGCTATCGGCGGGCCGGGCAAGAGTCATCTTGTAAAGGAAATAGATGCTCTCGGAGGGGAAATGGGTATCGCCGCTGATGCGACCGCTGTCCAGATGCGCATGCTGAACCGCGGGAAGGGACCGGCGGTATATGCCCTCCGCGCCCAGTCGGATAAAGGCGCCTACCACCGATACATGAAAAATGTGGTGGAAAATACGGACAACCTGGATTTGAAACAGGTGCAGGTCATGGATATCATCGTGGAAGACGGAAAGTGCGTGGGCATTGCTACCGAACTGGATGAAGAATACCGGGCAAAAGCGGTCATCCTCTGTACCGGCACGTACCTGGACAGCATGATCATCATCGGCGATACCATGTATTCCGGCGGTCCAAACGGTATGCGCCCTTCTGTGGGGCTTTCCGCCAATCTGAAAAAGCACGGACTGGAAATCCTCCGTTTCAAAACGGGGACGCCATCCCGCGTAGACAGGCGGAGCCTTCATATGGACAAAATGGAACTGGAAGAAGGCGATCCGGAGAATCATGCCTTTTCCTTTATGAGCGAACGGAAAGACAGAAATAAGCGGAACTGCTGGCTTACGTATACCAATGAAAAGACCCATGAAATCATCAGGGAAAATATTATGCGCGCCCCCAAGTATGCGGGAAAGATTCATGGCATCGGAGCCCGTTACTGCCCTTCCATTGAAGACAAGGTCGTCCGTTTTGCAGATAAAGACCGCCACCAGCTCTTCGTCGAACCTGAGGGACTGGACACCACGGAAATGTACGTGCAGGGCATGTCCACCTCCATGCCGATCGATGTGCAGTATGCTTTCCTCCGCACTATCCCCGGGTTTGAAGATGTGAAAATGATGCGGCCCGCTTATGCTATCGAATATGATCTGCTCGACCCTCTCCAGCTCTATCCCACGCTGGAAGTAATCAAACTTCCCGGCCTTTATTCCGCGGGGCAGTCAAATGGTACAAGCGGTTACGAAGAGGCGGCTGCCCAGGGACTCGTGGCGGGGATCAATGCCGCGCTCAAAATACAGGGAAAAGATCCGTTTATCCTTGCCCGCCATGAAGCATATATCGGATCTCTCGTAGACGATCTCGTCACCAAGGGTGCTGACGAACCGTACCGCATGATGACGAGCCGCAGTGAATACCGCCTCATTCTGAGGCAGGACAATGCCGATCTCCGTCTCACCGAAAAAGGACATAGTATCGGTCTGGTGGGAGAAGAACGGTATGCCCGTTTCCTGGAGCGGAAAAAGAAATATGAAGAAGCTATGGACTATATTCGTACACAGCGTTTTACCCCGAAAGAAGAGATCAATCGGGCTCTGGAGAGCATGGGAACCGCACCTCTGACGACAGGTACCGGGGCCGATCAGATTCTGAAACGGCCTGAAATGACCTATCGGAAAATGATGGAAATGCTCGGCTGTCCTGCTTTTGACGAGGAGGCTGTGGAAGAGATGGAAATCACCGTGAAGTATGAAGGCTACATCGCAAGGCAGGAAGCAGCCGTGCGGAAAGCTGCCCGCATGGAAAACGAAAAACTTCCTCCCGATATGGATTACCTGTCCCTTGACGGTATTTCCACAGAAGCGAGACAGAAAATGGATAAAATCCGTCCCCTCTCTCTGGGGCAGGCGGCGAGAATTCCCGGCGTTTCCCCGGCGGATATATCGGTGCTGATGGTGTATGTGAAGCAGCGCAAAGGAAAGAAAGGCGCGGAATAAAAAAATATTAAAAATAAAAACGGCAGGCCCTGTTTTGGGAATGAGGAATATGATTTTCCGGGCGGATACTATTTCTGTTTAAACCGTTTTTTTCAAAGGATGGGAACTATGTTATACTTGAAACCGGAAACGGTATCCGCCTGCCGGCGGAAGTTTTTGCATCATTGCTTGAAATATATGAATTGAAGAAAGGAATGTGTGCTAATGGATTCTATTTTTATCGTTGTGGCTTTTTTTATCGCTGTTTCACTTTTGAGTATCCCTTGTATGATGTATTATAAGAAAAAAGAGAAGAAGGAACATCAGCTTATCAGTGAAAACAGAGATCAAGCCGTGCTGCAGATCTATGGGGATCCCATCCGGATTGACGGGAAAATTTTTTCCGAATATGAACACATGGGAAGTAAGCTTTCTTACTATACCGTAGTGCTTCCGGAAGGCCGCCATACGCTGGAGGCGAAGTTCCAGACAACATCCGCCGGTGTTTCGGGCAATCAGAATTATAAGACGCCGGAACCGATTCCCTGTGATTTGTTTTTGGAAAAAGGTTTTGTTTATACGGCGGGTATTTATTTCTATTCGCCCAAGAGCCGGTATGAGTATTACAAAGGGGAAGTAGGGGAAGCCGTTTTTTCAAAAGAATTGTCTGTAACAGGATCGACTTCTTATGGAACAGCGTATGTCATCGTATATAAGGATAAGGATGCGGACGGCAACTTGATCAAGGCGCCTGCCTGTCCTGAAGAATAAACAGGGCGCGGATCGGGTAAGCCTTTGCTGTAAACGGCAGTTCTTTTCGGTCCGCTGCTGAAACGGAGTAGAGTAATCTATTCCGTTTTTTATTACAGGAATATGATGGTGAGAATATCGTGGAAACAGAAACGATTGCAGCTCTTGTGCTGCTGGCGGCCATGGGATGCCTGGCACTGAGTATATATAAAGTAAAAGAATGGTACCGGAAGAATACCCGGACCGCAGATCCGGATGCCTGCGAACAGGAAAAAGTGAATCTGAAAATGATGGAACAGGTGAGACAGCGGGAGCAAGTTCCCAAGCCTGAACCGCCGCCGGACGGATATACGGAAATCGCGGCTCCTTTCGGAGGACATGGATTGATGGATTTGAAAAATATGCTTTTGGCGGTTCTGCTGTTTGTCTTTTACGGACTGGCAGCGGAATATGCAGGTACGCATCCGTTTTTAAACGGTGGAGAGAAGCTTTTTATAGTATTTCTCCTTACAGTTCTTACGTGCTACGCGGCCATCCGGATATATCGCAGGGTGTATTTCGGGTATCGTATATACCTGCCGGAAGATTCGCCGGGGATGGTTGTGTACAATTGGTACTGGGGGCGGCGCTTTTTTTCTCTGTACCGGATCCCGCCTTATAGAGGCTGCGTATCCGTGTGTTCCGTAGATCGGTATGAGGTGCGAGATGATGAAATCCGTATCTACGGAAAGTTTGTTCATACCGGAACCGATGTCACCATACAGGGCTTTAATGATAAAGGGCTGCCCGTTGGGCGCTTCTTCGGCGAAGAGAAGGAAAAACAAATTTTAAATAGGCTGGAAGCGATGCGGAAAACAGGTACGGGAAGCGAGATATGAGATAACAAAAAGCTGTCAGAAGGCGAAAGTCGGATTTTTGACAGCTTTTTCATTTGCTGATGAAAACGGCGCTCATGGCAAGGCGTCATCCGAAGCGAATGTGAAGGATCTGCTGTTGTGATGAAGAAAGCGGTAAGAAGATAAAAGCTATCAGCTGTGAGCTGCCAGCTATAAGCTGTTAGCTATGAGTTAAAAGCCGAAGCATATGATTTCCGTTAGGTGTCATACGAAACAACAGCAAAGGATCTGCTGTTGTAGTGCGGGAAACGTTAATCGTTATCCTAAGCGAATGTAAAGGATCTGTATCCATGGGGAGGAAAGCGGTAAGACGTCATTGGGGTAATAGATTCTTCACTCCGTGTCATCGTTCTGCTTTCCATCTTTCCCACAAGGCTTTCTTGCCACCGTTCAGAATGACGGGATACGGTAAGGCATCATAATGACGGAGGGACGCTAAGCATCATAATGACAGAGAACATTAAACGTCATTCTGAGCGCCAGCGAAGAATCTGTTACTGTGGTGAGGAATGCGGTAAGATGTCATCCTGAGCGGCAGCGAAGGATCTATTACCGTAATGAGGGAAAGCGGTAAGAAGATAAAAGCTATCAGCTGTGAGCTGTGAGCTGTCAGCTAAAAGTGCTGAATGACAGCGGGAGGCATTGAGGCCGTGGATGAGAAAGCAGTGTGAATAAAGGCATTTGTAAAACAGTACATATTATATAGAAATAAGATAAATCTTTTGTTATAATGAGACAGAGGTTGTTTAATAAAATAAGTGTTGAAAGGAAAGCGGGAGAAACCGGCAGGAATTTTCCTGTTTACGGATTCTGTACCCGGCTTTTCAGGCAAATGAAGTATCACGGGGAAAGGTGGTGTGAAGGCAGTATCGGCAGCATGGGGATGTTGCTTCTTTTTATTGCGCTTTTAATTATATTGTTTTTTATGGGAGGAAAACATGAATCACATCTACAAAGTCATTTGGAGTCGAGTGAAGAACAGTTATGTCGTCGTTTCGGAAATCGCGGGGACAGCGAGAAAAAGCGGGGGGGGTGAGAGTCTCTAAAAACGCGCTGGCAGCGGCATTGACAGCTTTTCTGCTGACCTCTTCCGTCGCGGGGGCTGTTGATAATGTAATAGTAGGGAATACGGAAGCGCCCAATGCGGTAACTGATACGACTGACTCTACTGTTGTCGGAATAGAAAATAAAGTCAGCAAGGAAAAGGATGACGTGATTGTCGGCAAGAAAAATACCATTGAAGACAGTGAAGACGTGCGGGTTGTCGGCAAAGGAAACACGGTGACAAACAGTGACCGGCAAAATGTAATCGGCGATAATAACAGCATCACGAATCGGGATGCCGGTACTGTTTCCGGATATCATGGCATAACACGTAACGGCACTTCGGACTTGGTTATCGGCAGAGGGAATAAAATTGAAGGAAACGACACCTACATGAAAGGGTATGAGAGCCTGACCGTCATCGGGAATAATAACGAAACGGTCAATCCCACCTCGGGTATTGTGATCGGGGATAACCAAACCTTTGGAACGATTAAGGAATCTGTTATTATCGGTTCCATGACACCGGAAGAAAAGGCTTCCGGCAAAAGAGAGCAGGGCGGCGGAAGTGTCGTCGTAGGGTATAATGCGCAAAGCGGCCGCGGATTGAATGTGGCAGTAGGGCACAGCGCACTGGCTCTGGGCCATGAAGGAACTGTGACAGGGCACAATTCTGTCATTGAAGCCAATCAAGGCTCTTTCCCGAATATCTGGTCTTCTATTTATGGGGTGAATAACAAGATCACCTCGGACGGTAACACCTCAAATGGCTTAGCGGGCAGCATCATCGGTACCTGGAACAAGCTGGATAACGCGGACAATTCGATGATATTCGGTTCTGGGAATATCCTTTCCCATGCTACAGTAGATATGTCAAGCGGACTGGAAGGAAATTTTGGGCAGGGCTCTATGACAGAATTGCTTTTCCGCAGCGGGTATCAGGAAGGGTATTCGGATCAGGCGGCAAAAGTAATGGGGGACTTTGCGAATACCAGCGGATCTGTTCTTATCGCAGGGAATGGAAACCGTTCTGATTATGCCCGGCGTTCCCAGATTATCGGAACGGGAAATATACTGAACGGCACGGCAAACGGTACCAGTGCCAACAATACAATGGCGGGATTCCAAAATACAGGAACCAACGTGAACCGTGTGGCTGTAGTGGGAACCGGAAATAAGATATCCGATGGAACATCGGATGTTGTGATTGGCGATTATCATGAAATGTCCGGCGGAACAAATAATGTCATTCTTGGTGCCATGGCAACAAAGGAAGACGTCGTGAGCAAGACTTATACGCCCAGTTTGGGGAGCTCTTCCGGTGCGCCGGGAGGATATACGGGGATACCGATTCCATACAATGTGAGAGCCACCGTTCCGACTAAAACGCATACTGCCAATGTCAGCAATGCCGTCATGCTGGGCTACAATACGGACGTGCAGAAAAGCGGCGGCGTGGCTCTCGGCAGCGAATCTGTTTCTTCTGTGGATGCCGGTGTATACGGTTATAGTCCTGACACAAATCAAAATATCCAAAACGATACGGAAATAGCAAAATTAACCGGAAAAACGGCAAGATTGGCACAGTTGAATGGAGATTTGCCCGGTCTCTCCTCTGCTTACACGGCGAAAAAAGCGGACTATGAAGGAAAAGTCAATGATTTCCTGGCGAAGAGCGCCGCATATACACAAGCCTACCAGACCTATCACAGCTATGAGCATTCCGGCGATCAATACGATTTGGCGCGCAAAAAGGAAATGGACGATGCCAAAACGGTTATGGATACGGCGCAGACGGCTATGAATGCTGCAAAGACCGATTATACGGATGCGGAAACGAAGTATAATTCCGCTCTTGGCGAGAGAAATCTGATTATAGGGACTTGGAAAGCGACGGCCGCCGCTGTTTCCGTGGGCGATGTTTCAAGAGGAATTACCCGCCAGATCACAGGTGTAGCAGCCGGTACGCAGGACACCGATGCGGTCAATGTGGCGCAGCTGAAAACGGTGAATACGAAGTATGATACTAAGCTTAGCCGGGGATTTATCATCAAGAAGGGCGGAGAAGCAGTTGGTGAAACGATTTCTCTTAATGGAGATACGGCGCCGGAAATTACCTTTGACGTAGCGGAAGCCAATAAAGGCCTGACTGTAGACCGTGATGGGAAAACCATTAAATATGGCATTGACGGTTCGAAAATTGACCTCAACGGAAATGATACGATTCCCGGTTGGACACTGGAAGTCGGAGTTAAACCCGGTATTCCGACGAATACAGGCAGTGCGGAGGGCAATAAGAAAGTTATAAAGCCGAATGATACAGTAACGCTTCGTGCTGATAATGGAATCAGATTGAAGCAGGAAAACGGCGTTGTGGATATCGGCTTAAAATACATGGCTGTGGATACTAAGTGGACAAATATCAATGATGCTGCAGCAACCAATGGCGGTATGGCGATCGGCGCGAACAGTAATGCGGATGGAGAAACATCAGTAGCCTTGGGATGGGGTTCGAATATATCGGCATCAAATTATGCTGCCGCGTTGTCTCCCTTTTCTTCTGCTGTGAATTCGGAGTATGGCCTGGCCATGGGCACAAAGGCAGCAGTTAAAACATCACCGTACGGGATGGCGATGGGCGCTCTTTCCTCTGTGGATGATTCAGAATATGGTGCGGCCATAGGTGCTAATTCCACCATAGTTAATTCAAACTATGGTGTGGTTATAGGAACCTCGGCAACTGTAAAAGATGCTGATAATGCCGTGGCGATAGGCGTATCAAGCAGTGCAGCGGTAAAAAATGGCGTAGCCATTGGAGCTTTTTCTAAGGCGGATACAGCAGCGGGGGTGAGCGGCTATGACCCCTCTACCAAGGCGGCTTCTACCGATACGTCTGCCGCCTGGAGATCGACTGTCAGTGCCGCTTCTGTGGGGGACAAGACGAAAGGCTATACCCGCCAGATTACCGGTGTAGCGGCCGGCGCGGCAGATACCGATGCCGTCAACGTGGCACAGCTGAAGAAAGCGGTAGCCGGAGCGGCGGATGGCAATGATACACTGGTAAGTG
>ERZ772956.455-NODE-455-length-31143-cov-6.832636_pt1 | contig 31143 bp, 28 predicted proteins | sample MGYA00580683_ERZ772956 | MGnify/ENA primary metagenome ERZ772956 (study PRJEB29015, sample SAMEA2738077) | human oral metagenome | biome: human oral; feature: human-associated habitat; material: saliva | place: China | collected 2212 ... | reverse complement strand
TGATGGGGCAAATCAGTTATAGACAAGCAAAAAAGCCTTGTAAATCAAGGCTTTTCCTGTTGTGTTTAGATGCCCAGCAGGCCCACGGTCACGGCGCCAACGTGCCCTACGCCATCGCCCAGCCCCACCTCAAGCTGCATGAGCTGCTAGAAAATCCTGACCAGCCCGTGCAGATTCATTAGTCCGCAGGCAAAGGAAGCTAGTGGACCACTCGAAAGAGTGGACCACTGGCTCACACCTTTTCGGGCTTTTGGCCTGGTTTCTGCCCTTTTCCCAGGAGCTAGTGGTCCACTCGACGGAGTGGACCACTGGCTCACGGCTTTTCGGAGCTTTTGATCTAGTTTCTGCCGCTTTCCGAGGAGCTCGTGCTTTCGCTAGCTTTTGACCCATTTTCTGCCCTGACCTAGTTTCTGCCCCCCACCCCACGCCACACAAAAAGCCCGCACCGTGGTGCGGGCTTTTCTCTGTTTTCTTTTCCTTATTACTCTGTCACGTAGACCGGACGTAGGTTAATGGTACGGCCGAATGGCATCACTTCGAAGTTTTTCACGCGGGCTTTGAGTAGGTAAGAAGTAGCAGATTGATAGATTGGCGCAGCGACTGCGTCTTGCTTAATACCGATGACTTCGGCTTGGATTAAGGCTTGGCGACGCTTAGCTGGGTCGTTGGCGTATTCGTTGCGGGCTTGCTCCACTAGTTTGTCGTATTCTGCATTCGAATATTTAGCGAAGTTAATGCCGCCGCCAGTCTTGTACTGCTCAATAAAGTTAAGGGCATCTTGATAGTCTGGCGCCCAAGTCCCGTAGAAGATGTCAAAGTCAGATTGACGTTGGAACTCTAGACGGTTCTTGAGGGGCACGCTGGAAATGGTCAGCTTGAGACCTGGCAAGTTGGCTTCTAATTGGGCCTGCAAGAACTCAGCGGTCCGCTTGGACAAGCCAACGTCAGAAGTCAGTAATTGCAATTCAATGGTGTCCTTGCCTAGGGCAGCTTTGGCCTTAGCCCAGTCAGCTTGGGCCGCTTCCAAGTTATACTCTAACATTGGGCCAGCCGCTGTTTGGTAGTCCTCGCCTGCTTCGTTGACGTCGAAGTCCTTAGGCACTTGGTTGTTGAGGACCTTGGAGCCGTCTTGGATGACGGAGTCCGCATAGACTTGCTTGTCGAAAGCTTGGGCGATGGCGCGACGTAAGTCGGCATTCGCGGTCGCTTCCCGTTGGGTGTTGAAGCTGAGGTAACCGATGGTTGCTTTAGAAGCAGTATGGAAATCGTCAGCCCCAGTGTATTCTTGGACAAATTGGTCAGTTAAAGTGGTGTAGTCCAACTGGCCAGCATCGAAGAGGTCGGCACCAGTGGAGTTTTCTTTGATAACTTGAACTTGGACATCCTTAAGGTAAACGTTGGCCGCATCCCAGTAGTTGTCGTTCTTGACCAATTTCCACTCCAGGTTGGTCCCGTTCCAGTCTTGAATGGTGAAAGGACCGTTGGTGACCACATTGTCAGCGCTGGTCCCGTACTTGTCGGCCTTGGCGCTGTGAACTGCCTTGCTGACAGGCATGTAGCGGCTACCAGACAAGAGTTTTGGCAGGTATGGCGCTGGGTATTCCAAGGTCACTTCCAGGGTCTTGTCGTCCAAGGCTTTGACCCCTAATTCGGAGACTTCTTTTTCGCCTTTGCGGACTGCGGCTGCGTTCTTGAAGACGTCAACCGATTGGACGCTAGCACCAGACTTAGGATCAGCCAGACGTTGGTAGCTGTACTCGAAGTCAGCCGCCGTCACCGGGCTGCCGTCGCTCCATTTGAGGCCGTCGCGCAAGGTAAAGGTGTAGGTCAAGCCGTCGTCAGAGACTTTGACCGATTCAGCTTGGCCGAACTCCACTTCGGTCCCGTTCTTCACCCGGTAAAGGCCTTCGAAGACCTGACCGATCATGTCAGAACTTGACACGTCATTGTAGAGGGCACTGTCCAAAGTAGCCAGCTCCCCTTGGGTCGCGATGCTGAGCTTTTGCTCTACAGAGGCGTCAACGCCAGCTGGTTGAGCAAAGCTTGTCACAGGGCCAGCCACAAAGCTAGCCAGTAAAGTCGCCACAAGGGCGGAACGTTTCAATGCTTTTAATTTCATTAAAGAACCTCCTGTCGGGTTTTCATTCTAATCATCATGAGAATATTCTAGCCCTTTTGCCGCCAATAGTCAATCATTTAGTTTCTATGACGGGTTATAGGGCTCAGCTATAGTGGAAAGGGGGCGGGGTGTGGTGGCTGTTCGGGGCTTGTGACTGGGTTGCTGCCTTCTCCTGGGGAGCCAGTGGTCCACTCTCCAAAGTGGACCATTGGCTCTCGGCTTTCCGGGCTTTTGACCCGGTTTCAGCCCTTTCCCTGGGAGCTAGTGGTCCACTCTCCAGAGTGGTCCACTGGCTCGCGACTTTCCGGGCTTTTGGCCCAGTTTCGGCCTCTTCCTAGGGAGCTAGTGGTCCACTCTTTCGAGTGGACCACTAGCTCACCCCTGTTTCTGCCTTTTTGGGGCTTGGAGGCCCCCCTGTCGCCACACAAAAAGCCCGGGCTAGGCCCGGGCGGTCACAATTCCTAAAATTGCTTGAGCGCTCTTGGCGTTGGGCCAGACGCTATTCCTAAAATTGCTTGAAGCGGTCTTGGCGTTGGGCCAGGCGCTCTTGGGCCGTTTTTTGGCCTAGTTTCTTAAATTCGCGCTTAATCAAGTGGCTGAGGCGCTCTAAGAGGACGTCATTTTCCACTGGCTTGGAGTTGTAGGTCTCGGGCACGATGCGGTCGATGACCTTCAAGTCCAAGAGTTCAGTCGCCGTCAATTTCATCATGTCGGCGGCCTTGCCGGCTTGCTTGGCGTCTTTCCATAAGATCGAAGCGAAGCCTTCAGGCGACAGAATAGAATAAATAGCGTTCTCCAGCATCCAGACTTGGTCGGCTAGGGCCAGGGCAATGGCACCGCCGCTCCCGCCCTCACCTAGAATAATGGCGATGGTCGGTACGGTCAGTTCACTCATGAGCAGCAAGGAAGAAGCGATGGCTTCCCCAATCCCATTTTCCTCGGACTCAGGCGAACAGAAGGCGCCGGCCGTGTTAATGAGGGTCAGGATGGGCCGGCCGAATTTCTCAGCCTGCTTCATCAGGCGTTGGGCCTTGCGGTAGCCAGCGGGACTGGCTGAACCGAAGTTGCGCTTGATGTTTTCCTTGGTGGTCTTGCCCTTTTGAATACCGATAATGGTCATGGGCTGGTCGTCCACCAGGCCGACACCGCCGATAATGGCCGCGTCATCGCCCATAATGCGGTCGCCATGGCACTCGATGAAGTCGTCGCCACAGAGGGCGCCAATCACATCCGAGGTGGAGATACGCTTAATGTCGCGGGCTTTTTGGACAATTTGATAAGCCTTCATTCAGCCTTCCCTCCCTCGTGAATGGTCAAGAGTTGCGCCAGCATCCGCTTTTGGCGGTCGCGGGGCACGATTTGGTCGATAAAGCCGTATCCTAGGACGGTCTCAGCCGCCTGGAAATCATCAGGCAAAGGCTTGCGCAGGGTCTGCTCGATGACCCGTTTGCCGGCAAAGCCGACGGTGGCATCTGGCTCAGCCAAGATGACATCCCCTTGCATGGCGAAGCTGGCCGTGACCCCACCAGTAGTTGGATGGGTCAAAACGGCACAGTAGAAGCCGCCGGCCGCCGAATGACGGGCTACGGCTTGGCTGACCTTGGCCATTTGCATGAGGGACAGGATGCCTTCCTGCATGCGGGCCCCACCAGAAGCGATATAGAGCACTACCGGCAGGCCTTGGGCTGTCGCCAGATCAAAGAGCCGAACCAGCTTCTCCCCCACGGCCGTCCCCATGGAAGCCATGACGAAGCGGCTATCCATGACGCCTAAGGCCAAGTCATGGCCGTCTAGGCGGGCAGTCCCGGTCACGATAGCCTCCTTAAGGCCAGTCGCTTCCTGGAGCTTGGCTAATTTTTCAGAATACTTAGGAAAACCTAGCGGATTGTCATTCCAGAGATCAGCGTTGATTTCTTGGAAGCTGCCCTCATCCACTAACCAGTCAATCCGTTCCATAGCCGGAAAAGGCAAATGGTGGTGGCAGTGCATGCAGCAATAGTCCTCAGGCTTCTGCTTGGTGAAGTAGACCTTGTGGCACTTAGGACAGCGGGCCATCAAATCATCTGGGATTTGGGCGACCTTATCCGAATATTTTGCTACGGCGTCCGCATTCAGTTGAATGGTTTTATTACGACGAAATAATGCCATTTACTAGGCCTCCTCTGTTGCTTCAGCCTCTTTCTGGAAGTCCAGCCAGGCTGGCATGAAGCTTTCTTCTAACCACTTGGTGTGGTAATCATCCGCTTGGATGTGGGAATCTGCCACCATGGCTTCTAGCAGTTCCACGTTGGTTACCAGTCCATCCACGGCCACTTCATAGAGGGCCCGTTCCATGAGTCGGAAGGCCGCCTCACGAGTCGGTTGGTGGACAATGATTTTAGCAATCATGGAATCATAGAAAGGTGGCAAGGTGTATTGAGGGTAGATCCCAGACTCCACCCGCAAGCCCATACCGCCAGACGGTAGGACTAGCTGCTTGATGTGGCCAGCAGCCGGACGGAATTGGTGGAGCGGATCTTCCGCATTTAAGCGGCACTCAATGGCAAACCCTGACAAGACAATGTCCTCTTGTTGATAAGAGAGGGGCTGGCCCATGGCGATTTTAATCTGTTCTTGGACGATGTCGACTCCGGTAATCATCTCGGTCACCGGATGCTCCACTTGCAGACGGGTGTTCATTTCCATGAAGTAGAACTCGCCATTGTCAGCCAAGAGGAACTCGATAGTCCCGGCGTTGGTGTAGCCAATGGCCGAAGCCGCCTTAACGGCTGCCCCACAGATAGCCTGACGAGTATCCTCATCTAGGCAGACAGCGGGCGCAAACTCAATGACCTTCTGGTTATTACGTTGCAGGGAGCAGTCCCGTTCACCCAGGTGGATGACATGGCCATGCTCGTCGCCCAGAAGTTGGACCTCGATATGGCGGGCTGGGTAGATGATTTTCTCGATATAGAGATCTTGGTTACCGTAGACCGACTGGGTTTCGTTCTGGGCTTGGAGGAAGAGGGCTTCAAAATCCTTAGGATCTTCCACCCGGCGCATGCCCTTACCGCCCCCACCGTCGGCTGCCTTGATAATCAAGGGGAAGCCAATCTTTTGGGCGATGGCATGGGCTTCTTCTAAGCTATGCACCAAGCCGTCGGAACCTGGCGTGATGGGCACGCCGGCTGCCTTCATGGTGTTGCGGGCATTTTGCTTGTTCCCCATGGCTTCGATAATGTGGCTCTTAGGGCCAATGAATTTGATATTGACCTCTTCACAGAGGGCAACGAAATCGCTACGCTCGGATAAGAAGCCGTAGCCTGGGTGGATGGCGTCAGCCCCCGTCACCATGGCAGCGGACAGAATGGCCACTGGGTTGGCGTAGGAGTCTAAGCCCTTGGCAGGCCCGATACAGATGGCTTCATCCGCTAATTGGGTATGAAGGGCCTCCCGGTCTGCCTCGCTATAGACCGCCACCGACGTAATATTCATTTCGCGCAGGGCCCGAATGATTCGGACTGCAATCTCACCACGGTTGGCGACTAACACTTTTTTAAACATATTATTTTGCTCCGATAATGAAGGTCATTTCTGCTTCCGCAACTTTCTTGTCGCCAACGAAGGCTTGGCCGTAACCAATCCCTGCGTTCTTACGCAATTTGACGATGTCTACTTGGAGACGAAGCACGTCACCAGGTACGACTTTTTGACGGAATTTTACCTTGTTCAAGCCACCCAGGTAAGCGGTCTTGCCTTGGAACCCTTCCATTTGCAAGAGTGGGATAGAACCTGCTTGGGCTAAAGCTTCACAGATGAAGACACCTGGTAAAACAGGCTCGCCTGGGAAGTGACCTTGGAAGACTTGTTCGTTGATGGTCACGTTCTTACGGCAGACGATTTTTTCACCTGGAATCAACTCATCCACAGCGTCGATGAAGAAGATTGGGTAGCGGTTAGGGATAATGTCCATTACTTGTTGAGCAGTTAATAAAGTCATGTTTATTCCTCTTTTCTTTGGGGGTGATGTTTCAATCAGATTAGCTAATGCGGAAGAGGGCTTGGCCGTATTCCACGATGTTTTCATTTTCAACTAAGATGGCAGAGACCACGCCGTCTTGAGGGGCCACAATCTCATTCATGAGCTTCATGGCTTCAATCAAGCAGAGGACTTGGCCCTTCTTGACGCTGTCGCCTACTTGCACGTAAGGATCGGCATCAGGGTTAGCTTGCAGGTAAACCACCCCTACCATAGGGGCTGGCACGTCCTTACCAGCGGCTGCTAGCGCTGGTGCAGGAGCAGCAGGCGCTTCTACCACTTCAGGCGCCGCCACAGGGGCTGGGGCCGCCAGGCTGGCAGGTGCTGTTAGGGCAGCCGATTCGGTTACATCGGTCACCACGACTGGAGCTGGCGCTGCCACTTGTGGCACTTCCTTAGCCAAGAGCAGACGCTCATTGTCATTGGTGAATTCGAAGTAGGCCAGGCTAGACTGGTCTAGTTTGTCGATTAATTTGACGAGTTCTTCATATTGCATGCTTACTTACCATCCCATCGTTTGAAGGCGAGGACCGCATTGTGACCGCCAAAGCCCAGGGAGTTAGACAGGGCAACTTGGATGTCTTGTTGGCGTCCATGGCCTGGGACATAGTCCAGGTCACAGCCTTCTTCTGGATTTTCTAGACCGAGGGTCGCAGGTACGAAACCTTCTTCCAAGGCCTTAACGCAGACAATGGCTTCTACCCCACCGGCACCACCTAAGAGGTGACCGAAGTGGCCCTTAGAGCTGGATACAGCGACCTTGTAAGCCGCATCGCCCAAAGCATACTTGATGGCTTGGGTTTCGCCCTTGTCATTGGTTGGGGTGCTGGTCCCGTGGGCATTGATGTAGTCCACGTCTTCAGCGCTGAGCCCGGCCATAGCCAAGGCTTGCTTGATACATTCACCGGCGCCAGACCCGTCTGGGGTTGGAGCGGTCATGTGGTAGGCGTCTGAGTTAGCCCCGTAACCCACTAATTCAGCATAGATGTGGGCGCCACGAGCTTGGGCAGACTCCAAGGATTCCAGGAAGAGGACACCGGCCCCTTCACCCATAACGAAGCCATCGCGGTCCTTGTCAAAAGGACGGGAAGCAGTGGCTGGGTCTTGGTTGGTGGATAAGGCCGTCAAGGCTGCGAAGCCGCCAATCCCGATTTCACAGATAGTAGCTTCTGCCCCACCTGCCAAGCAGGCATCTAAGAGACCTGTCTTGATCTTGAGGAAGGCTTCCCCGATAGAGTTAGTAGCAGAGGCACAGGCTGTCACGATGTCCAAGCTTGGGCCCTTGATGCCTAACTTCATAGAAATATTACCAGAAGCCATGTTCCCGATGGTCAGTGGCACGAAGAGTGGCGGAATACGTTTAGCGCCCTTCTCAATCATCTTACGGATGCCTTTTTCGATTTCGATTAAGCCCCCGATCCCAGAGCTGACTAAGACCCCTACCCGGTGGGCATTGTCTTCAATCTTGTAGCCTGAGTCTTCCACTGCTTCCACTGATGCCACCACGGCATATTGGGAGAAGAAGTCCATCCGTTGGGTTTCCCGACGGTCTAAGACCGGACTTGGGTCGAAGTCTTTGACTTCAGCGGCCACAGAGACGCTAGAGCCACTGTGATCGAATTTAGTGATAGGCGCGATACCGCCCTTGTCATGGCGCATGCTGTCCCAGAATGCGGCGACATTGTTACCAATTGGGGAGACAGTCCCCAAACCTGTTACGACAACTCGTTGCATAATTACCTCCTGTAGTTCGGGTCTAGGAATCAGACCTTAGATATGCAAGCCACCGTTGACTTCGATGACTTGGCCTGTGATGTAGTCATTGTCGATTAAGAAGTCGACTGTTTTAGCGATATGTTCCACTTGGCCAAAGCGTTTGAGTGGGATTTGGCCTAACATGGCTTCCTTAACGCGATCCGATAATTGATCGGTCATATCCGTTTCGATAAAGCCTGGGGCGATGGCGTTGACCGTGATGCCACGGCTAGCCACTTCACGGGCTAGGGACTTGGTCAAACCAATCATACCAGCCTTAGAGGCAGCATAGTTGACCTGGCCAGCATTCCCCATAACCCCAACAACGGAAGTCATGTTGATAATGCGGCCGCCCTTTTGCTTCAAGAGACGTGGGGTCAAATGACGGCACATGTTGAAGCAGCCGTTCAAGTTGGTTTGGATAACCGCGTTGAAGTCTTCTTCGCTCATGCGCATCACCAAACCGTCGCGGGTAATACCGGCGTTGTTGACCAATACATCCACTTGGACGCCTTGGTCATAGAGGTCGTCCACTAATTGCTTAGCTACCTCGAATTGGCTGATGTCGCCAGTCGCTTGTAAGACTGGTTGCTCATAGCCTTCAAATTGGGCTAAGACTTCAGGGGCAATGGGACTACGGCTGTTTAAGATGACACGGTGGCCTTTAGCCGCTAAGTGGTGGGCAATGGCTAGGCCAATCCCGCGGGAGCTGCCCGTAATCAAACAGGTTAAGGTCATTTATTCTTCCTCCGTTAAAAAGTTTTTGAGGGCGTCGAGGTCTTCGACTTTGTCCAGGACTTGTACCTTGAGGGGCAGGCCTTCGCGTTTGAGCAGGCCAGCTAAGGTATTGCCGGGCCCGATTTGAACTAGGTGAGTCACACCTTCTTCAACCAATTTATCAATGGTTTGCTTCCAGTAAACTGGCTCAACAAGATGTCGAACAAGTACTTGGGAGAGGCTTTCAGGCTGATGAAGGTCTAGCGTGGTGTTGCTGATGACAGGCACGTCCCCTTGCTTAAGGGTCACTTTTTCCAAGGCTTGGGCCATGGCTTCTTGGGCATTGGCCATCAAGGGACTATGGAAAGGTCCTTCGACTTTGAGGGGGATGACTTTCTTGTAGCCGGCAGCTTTGGCGATTTCCTTGAAGCGCTCAACCGCCGCAATGGTCCCCGCCACGATGATTTGGGCTGAAGAGTTGATATTGGCAATGTAGAGCGGCTCTTGATCGGCCACTTGGGCTACCAAGGCTTGACATTCTTCATAAGGCACACCCATTACCGCCGCCATTTGGCATGGACTGTCGCTGGCTAGGGCTTCGCATTGTCTGGACATGAGTTCGCCACGTTCCTGCAATAAGGCAAAGGCGCTGGCTTGGTCTAGGGCACCACTGGCAACCAGGGCGGAATATTCACCTAGGCTCAATCCGGCCATATAGCTTACAGGAGGTAACAAGTCTTGGATGCTGCGGTAGATGGCTAGGCTGGTCGACGTGATGGCGACTTGGGCATAGCGGGTCTGGCCGAAGCGTTCAGGTTCTTGTTGGATCCATTCTCTTAAGGGCCAACCGGTCACCGCTTCTGCCTGCTCATAGACAGCGCTGGCTTGGGGAAATTGACGGTCGAAGTCCATTCCCATGCCCGCATAGTGGGCACCTTGGCCATTAAAGATAAGTGCTAGTTTCATACACTGACTCCTATCCTCAGTTATAGTTCGTTTTGATTGCGATCATAAATATAAAAGGCCCGAAGGCCAGAGCTCACTCCTAAGAGGGATAAAGTCAGAGCAAGCTCTTTGGTTCGCCTACTTACCAGCTAGGGGGTGCCGGCAAGTAGGAAAGGAAATATCAATTATTGATTGACCAAATCAAGTTTAGCTTGAATGGTCTGACGGCATTCTGCCAAGTAGTCTTGGATGATGTCGTGACAGGATTGTTCCTTAGAGACCAAACCAGCAATCTGGCCGGCCATGAGGGAACCTGTCTTAACGTCACCTTCGACTACCGCGCGGCGGAGGGCGCCTTTACCGATTTTGTTCAATCGTTCAAAGTCTGGCTCTGCCTTGCTGGTTTCTTCTTTTTCCGCTTGGAGGTATTCGGTGGTTAAGGCGTTACGCAAGACCCGTACTGGGTGGCCGGTAATTTGGCCGGTCACGACGGTTTCGATGTCTTTGGCCTTAATGATGGCTTGCTTGAAGTTGTCATGAGCGTTAGACTCATGCGCTACGACAAAGCGAGTCCCCACTTGAACCGCGGAAGCCCCCAACATGAAGGCTGCTGCCATGGCACGTCCGTCCCCAATCCCGCCGGCAGCGATGACTGGGATATTAACGGCATCCACCACTTGTGGGACCAAGGCCATGGTAGTCAGTTTGCCGATGTGGCCCCCTGCTTCCATACCTTCGACGACCACTGCTTTGGCGCCGATGCGTTCCATACGTTTGGCCAAGGCCACAGACGCTACTACTGGAATCAGGCTAATGCCCGCTTCTTCGAAGCGCTGCATGTACTTACTTGGGTTACCTGCACCAGTGGTAATGATTTTGACGCCAGATGCGATTAAGTAGTCTACCACTTCTTCCACATGTGGGTTCAATAACATTACATTGACAGCGAAAGGTTTGTCGGTTTTGGCAAACATTGCCTCTACCTTAGCGCGAACTGTGTCCACATTGTCGTGGCCAGTCCCGATAACCCCTAAGCCGCCTGCATTTGATACCGCGCTTGCTAAATCAGCGTCTGCTACCCAAGCCATTGCGCCTTGAACAATTGGATATTCAATGTTTAATAACTCCGTAATAGCTGTTTTCATACCTTCAGTCCTAACTTTAAGAAAAATTGATTATAAAGAGTCGATGTAGTTTACTAAGTCTTGAACAGTTTTCAAGTTTTGGTCAGTGTCGATCGTGATGTCTAATTCATCTTCGATTTCGCTGATGATTTGGAATACGTCTAAGCTGTCAGCTTTCAAGTCGTTTTCGAAGTCAGTGGTTAATTGTACTTCTGCTTCGTCGATCCCTAATTGGTTTGCAATAATCGCTTGTACTTTTTCAAATGTCATAATAGTGTTCCTCCATTAAATAAATAATATTTTTTGATTCTTAGATGGAAAGGTGTAGGTGACCCCAGGCTAAGCCAGCACCGAAGCCACTTAGGATAATAGACTGCGTTCCATCCAGTCGCAATCGCCCGTCACGCACCAGTTGGTCCAGGAGAATTGGGATAGAGCCTGCTGAGGTGTTAGCCGCTTGGGCAATATTAGCAGGTACCTTGCCTTCTTCTAGGGACAACTTGTCCGCAATCAGATTTAACAAGCGTTGGTTCGCTTGGTGACAAATCAAATAGTCAATATCAAAATCATTCTGCTCAATAAAGTTTGCTAGGGTTTTGATGACGGTTCGTTTGACGAAATTGAAGACGTCACGCCCTTGCATCTGCATAGCCCACTGACCATCGGACGCTTCATGGACCTCAATGGCCGCGCCCCCTGTTCCTTGGGCAAAGAGTTGACTGGCATAGCCGCTGAGTTCTTGCCCATCATGTTGAATCAGGACAGCCCCCGCCCCATCACCGAACAAGACGGCAGTGGTACGGTCTGTCAGATCCACAATCTGACTCATTTTCTCAGCACCGATGACTAGGGTGTAACCTTGGGTCTGGCTAGCTGCCAGGCGGTTGGCTACTTCCATCGCCATTACAAAACCAGAACAGGCGCCGTTGAGGTCAAAGCCCCAAGCCCCTTCCGCCCCAATCATGGCTTGCACTTGGCAGGCAATGGATGGGGTCGCAGCCTTAGCAGACATGGTTGCGACGACAATATGACGAATTTGGCTGACAATGTCAGGGGATAAATTCTTCAATAATTGCTTGGCCGCCTCACTCGCCATCATCGCGACGGTTTCGTCCTCAGCTGCGAAGTAACGTTGGTGAATTCCTGTCCGTTGGACAATCCACTCGTCACTGGATTCTAGTTGATAAGCATTGATTAATTGGTCGTTAGACCAGGCTTGTCCAGGTAAATAAGCACCTGTTGCAATAATACGACTCATCTTACTCTCCTAATCGTTGTTTAGCATTGTCCAAGAAACGATGTAAATTACGTAGACCCTTGACTAGGGTGGCTGCCTCTTCAGGCGCCATACCATTTAGGGTCTCGGCTACCATGTTCAAGTGGAACTTGCGGTGCATCCGATAGAGTAATTTACCCCGCTTAGTTAGCTTGAGTAGCACCACCCGGCGATCGCTGGGTGAGGACACACGCTCAACATAGCCTTTTTTTACTAAGTTTTGGATGGACACTGACAGGGTCCCCATGGTGATGGCAATTTTCTTAGCCACCTCCGAAGAGCTCAAGTTGCCGCCCAAACCAATGGCTTCAATCGTATGCATTTCCTTGATTGATAAATCCGAAAACTCACTCATCTTGAGCGAAGTTTCTTCAATTAACAGAATTTCATTAAAGATAGAGACCAAAAATTCGTTCATTTCAAAAATGGTCGAATGGTCCACTCACTATCACCCCTTTAACTTACTTTGACTATCAAACTATTTGATAATCAAAGTTTATCGAAAGTCTGCTCATCTGTCAACACATGTGCTATGCCCTGACAGGCTTGATGGGGCGCTATCCTTGATAAATCAGGAATGGTCGCGTTTGCAGGATTTTTTGTCATCTTCTTGTTGCCTTGACGAAAGAAAGTGACTGAAAAGCCCTTACCTTGGGTCTGGGCCGGGCTTAAGAGCTTGTGACTTGCAGCTAGCAATCAAAATCAGGGGAAAGCGGCGTTTTGCCGGAATCCAGGGGAATTCGCCAATTTGGTGGGAGCTAGTGGTCCACTTTTGAGAGTGGTCCACTAGCTCCTTTGTTTTTGCCGGAAAACAGGGGTATTCGCCGGTTTTGACTGAGCTAGTGGCCTACTTTCCAGAGTGGTCCACTGGCTCCTCAGATTTGGCCGGAAAACAGGGGTATTCGCCGTTTTGGGGCGAGCTAGTGGCCCACTTTCCTGAGTGGACCACTAGCCCCATACAAAAAAGCCAGCAAGACTGGCTTGCTGGCTGGCTATAAGGCTTAAGAACTTATTGGGGCAGGCGCTCCCACTGGGCCTTAACTAGGTCTCCCTGCTGGCTGTAGTGGACGCCCATGCTGGTGTCTCCCTGCTCAGGCGCTGTCCCACTAATGGCAGCCAGGACTTTACCCGAAGATAGGTCCACTAGGTACCATTGCTGGCTGGACTTGTCTTGACCGACTAGTGCCGGTTTCTGGGTCCCCTGGTCATTAAAGGCCTTCACCTGGCGCATGGCCTGATAGTCCTTGAAGTCAATGAGCTTGTCCTTGGCCCGTAGGTGGAGGGCATAACCGGACTGGGTCTGGTAGAGGGTGGCAGACCCAGTCAGCGACCAAGCCTGCTTAATGCCTGTCAGCCGCTCTTCTTCCCCAATCCAGAGGCTCTGATTGCCCTCTGGCCCTTCCAGTCGGCCGCTCTCCCCCATTTGATCTAGGCCGGACAAGTCCAGGCTAAAGCTCGGGATGGAAATAGGGTCATAGCTAATGACGGCCAATTTGCCGACATCGATCGCTGGCTTGCGTGGCGGAATAGGATGGCTAGGGCCAGAGCCGGTAAAGCGTCCGAAGATAGCTGCCAGTAAAAAGGCAAGCCCCGCAAGCGCCAAGCGCCAAAAAGGCCAATAAGGTAGGCGGAAGCCCTGCTTGCTCTTCTTAAGCAAATGGATCAGACCATATTGCTGGGCCAGTTGCTTGACCCGCTTGCGCTTGCGACGATTCTGGGTCAGGACTAGGCGGGTCAGGGCCTGGTCTAATGCTTCTTTCTGGTCATGCTGGCGAATTTGCGCCATGAGAGCTTGGTTAGTCAACAGTTCTTCTAAGTCCTGGTCATCCAGGAAGCCTCTGAGCGGGGCCAAAAGCTGCTGAATGTCAACTTGATAGTCCAGGTTGAAGTCCATGGACGGTTGGTAGTCCGCAGGCTCTGGCTCCTGCTCCAGCTCCTCCTGGCGGAAAAGGTCCTGCTCGGGCTCTTCCAATTCAGAGAAAATGGGGTCGTCAGCCTCTAACTCATCCAAGTCCCCCAAAGAACTATCGGACTGGCTATCATCCCAGTTGAGGCTGCCCGATTGACGGCGCTCTTCTGCTTGGTCCTGCCAATTAAGGCTACCCGACTGACGACCTTCCTCGGCTTGGTCCTGCCAGTTGAGGCTACCCGACTGGCGATTGTCCTCTGGCTGGTCCTGCCAGTTGAGGCTACCCGACTGGCGACTGTCCTCAGGTTGGTCCTGCCAGCTTAAATGCGCCTCGCTGGCTGGCTCCTGGTCTTGCGGTGCTGACCAGGACAGGGTCTGGCTGCTGGTGCTGTCCTCAGGCTCTTGATTGGCATCCGACCAATCTAAGTTAGTTTCAGAACTAGGCGCCGTTTGCTTAGGTGCCTGCCACTGGGACTGGGTTTGGCCACTTGGGCCGGCCGACTGGCTAGGCTTTTGGTCAGCCGACTGGGCTGGCCACTGATCTGACGGCTGGGCCTTAGACTGCTCGCCGGCATGAGCGGGCTGGCAGCCGGCTTTACTAGTGGCGCTTGGGCCATTGCTTGCTGACTGGTCGCCTAAGAAATCCGCCCCCGCTCCCCCGCTTTCTTGGGCAGCTAAGTCGGTCGCCCGCTTGAGCGCCTCTTGATAGGCTGCCTGCAGGGCCTGGAATTCTTCCGGATGGTCCTCTGGGTGGTAGAGCTTAACTTGTTGGGCATAGGCCCGCTTAATGGCCTTCTTATCCGCAGTTGGCCCACTTAGCCCTAAGACTTGCCAGGGCGTCTTAGCCATGGGCATCCTCCCCTTCCTCAGTTTCACTATCCTCATTGAGGAATTCCATGACGGTCCGGTCTAATTCGGCTTCTAGCTCTTGGTCCCAATCCGAATCCTGATCCCAGTCAGACTCCACATCCCGGAAGATATCACCCATGCCGGCATCCAAGCCCCACTCTAGGTGGTCGAGGTAGTCATTGGTTGAATCTAGCAACTGCCGCTTCTTGAGCAGGTTGTTCTGATAACGGGCAAAGAGTCGGGAAAAGCGCATAAGGGTCAGTTGCAAGGCTTGCTGTTGATCTAGACTCAACTCTTGGTAGAGACGCAGGGCCCGTTCAAAGAGGGCATCCCGCTCAGGTTGGCTAGCCAATTGTAGAGCCAGCTCCTTGATTTCCTTATGGGCCGTGTCAGTGGCATCTACCGCTACCAGGCTCTTGTTAGGGCCCAGCTTGTAGGTCTTGACTTCGTCGGTGGCCACGGTCTTGATTTCCACATAGAGGATGGAGTTGATGTCATAGGAATAAGTGACCGCAAAGGACTGGTCGTCAACATTGCTAGGCACTGGCAACTGAACCGAGCCCAGGAAGAGATTGTCCTTGGCATACATGGCTTCCCCCTGGTAGACCTTGAAGCGAATGGTTGGCTGATCCTTGTGGACCGGCGAATAGATCTGGGTCTTGCTGCTAGGCAGAACGGAGTTACGCGCAATCAGGACGTCGGACAAATCCTTGTCCTCATCCACATAGTTGTGAACCGAAGTAGACAGGGAGAAAGGACAAATGTCGGTCACCACCAAGTCCTTGACCTCTTGGGCCCGGGTCTTGATGCCGATATACTGGCCTAAACCTAGGGCCACTAACTCATCCATCTTCTGACCGCTAACAACTGGCAGGTTAAGTAGGCGCTTGAGGTAGTCATTGACCACTGGCATGTAGGAAGAACCCCCAACTAGAATGAGGCGGTCTAGTTCTCCCGCGCCAAACTTACTTTCCACAATGGCCTTGCGGATGACTTCCCGCATGCGTTTGAAGAGGGGCTGGCTGATTTCAGCCAATAATTCATTGGTAATCTTGTATTCGTGGGACTTGCCTTCCAGTTGGACCTGCATATTGACTGATTCAAATTCAGACAATTGCTTCTTAACCCGCTCCGCCGCCAAGAGCAGAGAGTTGCGGGTGCGGCGATTGAGGGCTTCAAAGTTAGTCCCAGCCTTGCGGCAAACATATTGGGCAATCAGTCGGTCGAAGTCGCTACCGCCCAGGTGGTTATCCCCGGCAATGGCCGCAATGGAGATAACATTATCGAAGCAGTCCACCACGGACACGTCCAGGGTCCCGCCCCCAAAGTCGAAGACCACGAAGGTCTCGAAGTCATCTGCCTCGTGACAGGCAATGGCTGCTGCAGACGGCTCATTAATGAGACGTTCTACCTTGAGACCTAGCAGTTCGCCCGCCTTCTTGGTGGCTTGGCGTTGCTCCGCGTTGAAGTAAGCCGGCACACTAATGACCAGCTCGGTCACCGTCTGACCTAAAAAGGCCTCGGCATCTGCCACCAACTGCTTGAGGACACAGGCTGACAATTCTTCCGGCTGGAAGGCCCGTTTAGACAGGGTAATTTGGCGGTTGGCCCCCATATGGAGCTTGAAGAGTTGGGCGGTGTCTTGGGGATGGGTCACTAATTTCTCCCGGGCAATCTTACCGACTTGGATTTCCGACCCGTCGTAGTAGACCACACTCGGGGTCAGATATTCCCCAAAACTATTGGGAATCATGCGAACTTGCCCGTCACTATAGGCCACCGCCAAGCTGTTGGTGGTACCTAAGTCAATACCGATAACTGTCATAATACTTACTCCTTTTCACGCGATTGGAATCTGGCCAGCAAAGTCCCCACAAGGTAGGGAACTAGTGTCAGGGCCATGACCCACCAGATAATGTTGGGCACCTGCCAGAAGGCCCCTTGATAGAGTCGCCAAGCCACCAGCAAGGCCGAGACGCTAATCAGGTAGCTGACCTGGTTAATCAGGTAGCGCCCTGCTGGCTTCTTGGTCGGGTCTAGTTTGGCGTTGACATATAAATAGAAGCTAGTTAATAAAAAGATAGAAAAATTGGGCTGGTTCATACGCAAGAACCAGGCAACCAGGGTGATTAAGACCAGGGCGGCCAAAATCAGATAGAGGAGGGGTTGGCCCGCATCATAGACCTGATTTTTGAAGTGAAAGGCCCCCATGCCTAAGCCCCGTTGGGCCAAGAGTAGGACCGCCACTAGTGCCATCAGTAGGCCAAAGGTCCAGCCAAAGGCCGGCAGCCAGCTCTCCTGCCAGACCGCCAAGGCCCCCAAGACCAGCGTGACCAGATAGAGGCCGGCCAAGGGCAGACTGGACAGGGCCAGGTAGCGATAGCCTCGGCCATCCAAGTAATGAGGGAAGTGGCCCCAGTTATTGACCGTACTATACTGGAGCTCAAAACAGTAGCAGACCAAGGCGTTGCTAGCCACCAGGGGCAGCCAGACGGCATAGGCTTGGGGCCAAATCATAATGCCTATCCAGATCAAGATCTGTAAGCCAAAGCAAGCCAGACTACCAAAGGTCGTAATCAGACCCGCTAGCAACATGCGACGATTGGTTGGGTACCAAGGCTTGCCTACCAGCTCCTGCCAGCGCTGATCGACCCGCTGGCCAAGGGCTTGGGTCAGGTCAGGGTCGCCATTAAGGCTGGGAACATAGCCTAGTAAGGTATAGAGCACCCGTTTATTTTCTAATGATTCTAGGGGCAGGGCTTGTAGGGCCAGCAGAAAGTCTTCCTGGGGCACCTGCCAGTCCTTATTGGCTTGGTCAACTAGGAGCTGCTGCCAGGCTGGCCAGTCATTAAATTGCTGCTTGACCCCGGCCAGATTCTGGGCTAGTCGATTATGCGCTACCTGCTGGCTGAATTGGCCCGACAGGCCTGAGGCCATCCAGGCTTCTAGGTCAAAGTCGGTCCAGTCTGTCCCCTTCTCTTCAGAGTGGTCATCTAGGTCATTAAACAAGCTAGCGATGTCCTGGCTAGCGCCCTGCTGGCTGAGGGCCCATTGATAGGCTGCCTCTAGTTGGGCCAGGGCCTGGGCATCCTCCTGCCACTCCTCATAGCGTTGGCGATAGGCTGCCTCTAGGACTGCCTCATCCTCTGTGGGACCCTCTAGGCCCAATATTTCATATGCTAACATGTCTGTCGCCCCCTCCATCGCGCGGTCATTTTTTCCTGCTTGATTTTCGTGCTTCTATTGTACTACAGATTGAGGCCAGTTGAAAGTTAGGGCCTTTTCTTGGGCAAGGACGGCATGAGTCTGCTATACTAGAGCTAAGAATCCATAAGGAGGGATTAGTATGGTATTAGGCAATTTATTCCAAGGCCTAGCCGGCAATATGAGTGAGGTCTCCAAGGACAGCTTGGCCAAGGACTACGGCCACCTCTTAATTGAAAAGGAAGAAATCCAGGCAGGCTACGCTCTCATTCGGGACCTGGTCATCTTCACCAATATCCGCATCCTCTTTGTCGACCGCCAAGGCACCACTGGCAAGAAGGCCCGCTATAAGTCCATCTTCCTCATGAACATTATTAATGTCGAGTTGGAAACGGCTGGCGCCATGCTGGACGATAGCGAGCTGACCATTGAGTACCTGGACAACATCCGCCTCAAGGCCCACAGCGAAAGCCGCCAGACCCTGACCCTAGAATTCCCCAAACGCTATGACATGGGCCCCCTCTATACCATGTTAATGAAACTGGCCTATGAGAATAGGCTAAGGGCTAATGGGTAGAGATTAGACATATAGTTACTAATTAACTATTATTTAGCAAGTCAGTGACAAAAACTGGAAATAGGTCATCATTATAAGGGACTTATTTTCGGTTTTTGCATTAAAACCGAAAATAACCCACCTAATATAAGTAGGTGGGTTATTTTATATAGCTTTATTCTTTAACTAGAACTGAGTTTGGAAACTTCAGAATAGTCTACTCTACTCAAATACTATATATAGTATGCAAAACCTCCAGCAACTTCTCATTTCGTGTTACTGGTCTTGAGTTACTTAAGTATTAGGAGTATAATTTGCTTGTAAGAATTACTGCTTAACCTATAAATTTATGCGTCTTTACGTATGAGGGCAATGGATAAGGAAGTAGCAACATATGATTAACTAGCCGTATAGATTTAAATGGTTGTCAGTAAGCTAAAAAAGTTAGCAAAAGCTTTGACATTTCTGGCAAAAAGTACTATACTATGGTTAATCTTAATGAAGGGCAGAGGTTCTGCCAACCGAAAGACCGTAGGTATTAGTATCTACGGTCTTTTGCGTTTAGGGGGATATTATAATGACCAAGCCGTTTAAATCCGTCACAGATCAAGTCGTAATCTTAGAAGCTAGGGGGCTTTCTTTCAAAGATAAGGCACAAGCAATGAAGATACTAGAGCGATACGGCTACTACGAAATTATTAATGGGTATAAAGGACCTTTCTTAGAGACAAGTAATCCAGAGAAATATATATACGAGGCATGTTTTGAAGATATCTATGCTTTGTATTCTTTCGATGCTGCACTTAGAGACTATACCTTAGTCACTATGTTAAACATTGAGAGGAACCTGAGAGCTATCGTTAGCTATACCATTGCTGAAACATTCGGCCATTTAGAAAGTGACTATTTAAAACGCTCAAACTACAAAGACGGCAAGAAATACAAAGATGGCTATAAACTTGATCAGCTATTACTAAAATTCAAAAAAATCATCCATGATGATACTCAACCATTTAAGCACTACAGACAGGCACATGGCAATTGTCCGCCTTGGATTCTAGTCAAAGGAATGACCTTTGGTAATCTCATTAATTTTATCAAACTTCAAAAATCAGAGATTAAGAGTCGAATTATAGCTAGATGCTACGGAGTGGAAGAAAGCTCCATCACGGAGGAGCTTAAAACTTTCTTCATGGAATCAATGTATTTGTTCCTTGCCTACCGTAACCGCTGTGCTCACAGCGGTCGAATCTATAACTATAAATCGTCGAAAGCAAAAGTCTCCTTCTGCGCCCCTATCCACGCCAAGCGAAAGATTAACGAAGCAAAATATCGACAAGGCTTCGGTAAAAATGATTGGAATGCACTCCAGTTAGCCCTTAGTTTGTTTGATGATAAAACTCCAGCGAAGCTCTTCGACCAAAATCTGAAGGACTTACTACTAAAATATTCTCATATTTTCCCTGATAGCAATGATTTCCTAACTCAAGAAATGAAATTACTACCCGAGCAAATCCAAGCTATTTTAAAGGATTGACAGTAACATGAAAAGCCACCCTTGAACACAATGTTCAAGGGTGGCTTTTGAGCTCGGGGCAATAGACAGTGCCCCTTACATCCCAGGAGGGATTCGAACCCCCGACCGTTCGCTTAGAAGGCGAATGCTCTATCCAGCTGAGCTACTGAGACATGATGTATTCGCAAGTCGAATACCTATCTATTTTACGGCATGGGACAGGCTTTGTCAAGGTCTGGTAGGCCTGGGCGGGCCCCTTTTCTTGGCTGGTCCATACCCTCTATTTTGAGAAAGGTCAGCCCCGCCCTTCTTGACCAACTGGGTTCACCTGCACTCACCTTGAGCCGGGTCAGCCTCCCGTCCTCAGCCAGCGCCAAAGTCCAAAGCCCCAGCCACACAAAAAGAGACCAGGACCGCCGTCCTAGTCTCCTATTTGTTAAAGCATTATGCTTGGGCGGTTGCTTTAGCAACTGCTTCAGCTACCAAGGCTTCGACTTCATCAACAGTGGTGCACTCCTTGATGGCTTTGTCAGCCAAGGCTTTCATTTCTTGAGAGTCCAACTTGGTTAAGAGGGAGCGCGTCTTCAAGATAGAAGTCGCTGACATAGAGAACTCGTCTAAGCCCATCCCTAAGAGGAGTGGCACAGCCGTTTGGTCCCCAGCCATTTCCCCACACATACCAGTCCATTTGCCTTCAGCATGCGATGCGTCGATGACGTGCTTGATCAAGGTCAAGATAGATGGGTTGTAAGGTTGGTAGAGATAAGAGACTTGCTCGTTCATCCGGTCCGCCGCCATGGTGTATTGGATCAAGTCGTTGGTCCCGATAGAGAAGAAGTCTACTTCCTTAGCAAATTGATGAGCCAAGACAGCCGCAGCTGGAATCTCAATCATGATCCCGACTTGAATGCCGTCAGCTACTGCCACGCCTTCAGCGACTAATTCAGCCTTAACTTCTTCGTAGAAGGACTTAGCTGAACGGAATTCGCTCAAGGTCGCGATCATTGGGAACATAATCCGTAGGTTACCATGAACAGACGCGCGTAAGAGAGCCCGCAATTGGGTCTTGAACATGTCGCGTTGGTCCAAGGAAATCCGGATTGCCCGGTAACCCAAGAATGGGTTCATTTCGTGTGGTAATTCCAAGTATGGTAACTCTTTGTCACCACCGATATCCATGGTACGTACCACCACTGGCTTGCCAGCCATTGATTCCAATACGGCCTTGTAAGCTTGGTATTGTTCATCTTCAGTTGGGAAATCAGCAGAGTCCATGTAAAGGAACTCAGTCCGGTAGAGACCGACTGCTTCCCCACCGTTAGCCAAGACACCAGCTACGTCTTTTGGCGTCCCGATGTTGGCAGCCAATTCCACGTGTTTGCCGTCTTTGGTTACGGATGGTGCAGAGACCAGTTTCGCCCATTCTGCTTTTTGGTCAGCGAAGGCTTGGGCTTTTTGGCGGTATTCCGCTACTTCCGCTTCGCTAGGGTTAACAAGTACTTTACCTTCTAAGGCGTCGACGATTAATAAGTCGCCATCCTTAACCACATGGGTTACTTCCTTGGTCCCGACAATGGCAGGAATTTCCAAAGAGCGCGCCATAATGGCTGAATGAGACGTGCGTCCGCCAATATTTGTTACAAAGGCCCGAACGTATTTCTTGTTCAATTGCGCCGTGTCACTTGGAGTCAAGTCATGGGCAATGACAATGGCTTCTTCAGAGATAGTAGCTGGACTTGGTAACTTAACGCCTAAGAGGGCGGCAAGTACGCGTTCAGATACGTCTTTGATGTCGGCTGCACGCTCTTGCATGTAGGGGTTGTCTTCCATTGATTTGAACAATTGGATGAACATGCCACTTACATCGCGCAAGGCTGCTTCCGCATTTACCTTTTCGTTACGGATAGTATTTTTGATTTGGTCAGTTAATTCTGGGTCGCCTAATACCAACAAGTGAGCTTCAAAGACCTGTGCCTCGTGTTCGCCTAAAGCGTCTAATGCCAAGTCACGAATGGCAGTGATCTCTTCTTTGGCTTGAGCCAAGGCAGCATCCAAACGCGCAACTTCGGCGTCAGTGTCTGCTACGGCTACTCGCTCAAAGCTCAAATCTGGCTCCGTTAATAAATAAGCAGGAGCGATGGCAATCCCATCACTCGCTGCAATACCCGCTAAGTAAGTCATTACTCAGCCAAGCCTTCTTTTTTCATAGTTTCAGTTACTGCTTCAAGCGCTTCTTTTTCGTCAGCACCTTCTGCAGTAATGGTTACGTCAGCGCCTTGGCCTACGCCTAATGACATAACACCCATGATGGATTTCAAGTTAACAGATTTACCTTTGTATTCTAAGTTTAAATCAGCAGAGAATTTGCTTGCAGTTTGTACCAACAAAGTTGCTGGACGTGCGTGAATCCCTGTTTCAGCTACAACGTGAAATTCTTTCTTTTCCATATCAAAAAAACTCCTTTGAAAAAATAGTTTAGAAGATGAGGATGTAATGGCGATTACATCTCTTCACGTACTAGGATAACATTTTTTTCCCGATAGAACAACCGTCTAGCATGAAAAAATGACCCTAAAGACGAAAATTTTTTAAACGCTTTCCTAATTTGGCCCCATCCTAGTCGCTTTTTATCATGAAAATGTCTCTTTGCGGTTTTTTTCTAGAAATTCCCCTATATTTTTGGTTTGAAAAGGCTTATAATAGACTTAAAGGAGGGTCTCGTATGAAAATGATTGACGTCACCAATAGTCATTATGACTTGGTCACTAAACAGCTGGAATGTTCGGACGCATCCATTGTTAAGGTCTACACCCTAGGTCCCACAACCGTCTTCTATTCAGCTGCCCCAACCCACAAGAACATCATCGTCATCAATAAGAACCGCCCTGTGCGCGCCAAGGAAATTGATTTTGCCATTGCCAAACTCTTCCAGCAAAACAACCGTGACAATGTCGAAATCCTAGAGGCCCACAACTTTGTCGAGTTAGAACTCCGCCTATAAGCAGGCGGTTTTTTTGTGCGCCCATATAACAAATAAGAGACTGAAAGCAGGTGCTTCAGTCTCTTTTTCTTCTATTATTACTTATTCTTCAGGAGCTGGCGAATATCTTCTAGACAAGTCCGGTGCAAGAGGCGGCCGTTCTCGAAGACTGGCAGCAACAGGTTGTCGCAGCCTGCCAAGCTTTCGCGGGTATGGCCGTCTTCGTAGGTCAGCTGACCTTGGTCATTGCGGTAAACCCGCACCCGGCCCTTTTGCGACTTCTTGGTGCCGCCCTTGTCAGTCTTAGGCGCCTTGAAGATGGCCTTTTCCTGACCGTCGATGACCACAGAGGTCGCCTTGAGGGCGAAGCCGAAGGAGTCCCGGGTCATAGATTGATAGGACCGGCTGCCAATGCCGAAGACCACGTTGGAGCTAGCAAAGCCCTTAGCTGCCAAGCGCTCTAAAATCAGTTGGGCCCGTTCCAGAGTAATGGAGTCACCATAGATAGCCCCGATATGCGAATCTAGCACCTTGTAGCCCAAGTCATTGACCTGGCCGCCAAAGGTATCCCAGAGGCATTCAATCAGCCCCTTCTCTTCAGGCGTTTGGCCCTTGCCAAAGCCTGGGACCGTCCCGCAGAGGATGTCTTCTGGCACGCCAGAGTCAGGCCGGATGACCAGGCGGCCGTCACGTTCCAGAATAACTGACTTAAGGGCTGGCAGGTATTCCCCTACCACGCGCCAGAAGTCCCAGCTATCACTCACCACGCTGACAAAGCCCTTAGGATAGACATCCGTCAGCAGGTGGCGGAAGAGTTCTTGCTCGCTGTCCTCGCCATAGGCACACATGACGCTGTGCTCAGTGGCCGGAATACTCATAATAATTGGCGCCTTTTCACAGTCAGCCTCATAGTATTCTTCATGGAAGCAACCGGCTGGAATGGTGTCAGAACCCAAGAAGCTGAGCAAATGAGCCGCGCCTGACACGGTCGAAGTCATTTCCGAACTCATGCCCCGCATACCGAAGTCATGGGCTTGGAAGTCCACGCCCTCGACGCCACCTGTGGTTTGCAGGCTGAAGCTCTCCAGAATCCGGCGGTAGCCATCGGCTACCGTGGCGCTAGTCATAGGCAACCAGAGGGTGTTGAGCATGGCGGTTTCCAGGTAGCTAGACAACCAGAAGAAGTCCGGATGGGTATTCTCTATGGTCAAAACTGGCACCCTGATAGGCGCCCGAGTCCCCTCAGCTAGGGCAGAGATTTTAATAGGCAGATAGCCCAAGTCGTGTAAGGCCTCCAAATGGGCCACAGGGACAGGGTCCAAACCTAAGGAGTGCTTAACGAAGCGTTGATAGTCGGCGATGACTTGGCGCTTAGGCTTTTGGAAGAAGCCCTCATTGAAGCGTCGGATCAAGTATTCCTTGATATAGTATTGGATCCCGAAAACCACCACATGTTGGCTAAATTGGGCCCGTTCATTGGAACGTGGGGTCAAGACTGAGTAGACATATTCGGTCTTGGCTGGGTATTGTTCCCGGTGGGAGAGTTTGTAGAAATCTGCTAAGAGGGTAACTGGCGTATTCATAGGCCTGGCTCCTTTCCATGAGCAAGTGATTAAAGTAATTTTTTCAATTCAATGTCTGGGTACTTGTCCTTGAACCAATTTTCAGCAAAGGCGTTCTCGAACAAGAAGACTGGCTGACCGAAGCGGTCCTTAGCCAAGAGGTTGCGGCTGGAAGACATGTTAGGATTGAGGTCCTTCTCGTCAATCCAACGGGCAATCTTGTTGCCAATTGGGGTCATGTCCACTTCCGCATTGTACTCATGCAGGAGGCGGTACTGGAAGACTTCAAATTGCAGCTGACCGACCGCCCCGATAATGTATTCTTCGGTATGGTAGGTCTTGTAGAGCTGGATAGCCCCTTCTTGGACCAGCTGCTCAATCCCCTTGTGGAAGGACTTCTGCTTCATGACGTTCTTAGGCGTCACCTTCATGAAGAGTTCCGGTGTAAACTGTGGCAGGGGCTTGAATTGCAGACCGGCATTGCCCGTGTAGAGGGTGTCACCAATCTGTAAGTTGCCTGTATCATAGAGACCAATAATGTCCCCGGCAACGGCTTCTTGCACTTCTTCCCGGGTATCGGCCATGAATTGTGTGGTGTGGGCCATGCGGATGGTCCGCTTGGTCCGGTTAAGGGTCACGTTCATGCCTTGCTCAAATTTGCCTGAGCAGATGCGGACAAAGGCAATCCGGTCGCGGTGGGCTGGGTTCATGTTGGCCTGAATCTTGAAGATAAAGCCAGTAAAGCGTTCATCGGTTGGCTGGACCACTACCTCTTCCTCTGCCTCCACTGCCGCTGGCGCTGGCGCCAAATCAACAAAGGCATCGAAGAAGGTTTGAACCCCGAAACCTGTTAAGGCTGACCCGAAGAAGACAGGCGTCAACTTGCCCCGGTTAATGAGCTCGCGGTCGAAAGCATTCCCCGCTTCTAACAAGAGCTGGGCATCTTCCATGGCTTGAGAATAGATAGAAGATTGCTTGAAGGTATGGTCGCCTTGGGCTTCCCCGTCTTCATCTAGGGGAATGTAGCTGTCCTCTTCCCCGTCTAGACCGCGTAGTTCCACCCGGTTATTGTAGAGGTCGTAGAGACCTAGCAGGTTTTTCCCCATACCCATTGGCCAGTTCATAGGATAGGCATCAATGCCTAGGACTTCTTCCAGTTCCGCCACCAATTCTAGGGGCTCGCGACCGTCCCGGTCCAACTTGTTCATGAAGGTGAAGATGGGAATCCCACGCATGGAGCAGACTTCGAAGAGTTTCTTGGTCTGAGGCTCAATCCCCTTACCTGAGTCCACCACCATGACCGCGGCATCCACCGCCATCAGGGTCCGGTAGGTATCTTCCGAGAAGTCCTCGTGCCCTGGGGTATCCAGAATATTGACTTGATAGCCATCATAGTCCACCTGCATGACCGAAGAAGTGACGGAGATCCCCCGTTGCTTCTCGATTTCCATCCAGTCGGACTTGGCGAATTTCTTAGACTGCTTCCCCTTGGCCTTGACCGTCCCGGCTTCCCGGATGGCCCCCGAGAAGAGCAGGAGTTGCTCGGTGATGGTCGTCTTCCCCGCGTCCGGGTGAGAAATAATGGCAAAGGTCCGGCGCTTGGCTACTTGACTTGTTAAACTCATGTTAGGCTCCTTCTTAGTAAGCAAAAGCCCGTGGTTGGTTGACACGGGACTTGAGGCTTATGATCGTTTCTTCTTGTTGTGTTTGGGTTTAAAAGGGACGAGCTTGCGGTCAGCATCGCTGACTGAGCTGGAGGACTCTTCCCCTACGGGCGCTTCTTCATAGACTTGATCAGACCCGACAACTTTCTTGACTGCTTGGAACTGAGAGGAGGCGTCGTCCTCCTGGTCTTGCTTATCTTTGGCAGATGTTGATGACGCGTTCGATTGGGGCGCCTCTTGATTAGGCTCGACCGTCATCACTTCCTGGATTAATTTCTTCAATTCTTGCTTCTCTTCTTCAGTCAGGCTGCCGTCTTGTAAGAGGTGGCTTAAATCTTCCCGACCCTTAAGGCTAAAGCCGTCGTCGGCCACATATTCCTGAAGCTGGATGTTGAAGCGATTGACTTCCTTCTCTGGATAGAGGGCATCAAAGTCCGTGTCTTTGAGGATGGCTTCATACTGTGACAAGATAGTCATCATTTGGGCCTTCATCTCATTGAGCTGGTCCTTAAGTTGGGCCCCACCTTCTACCAAGTCATGGCTGTAGGCTGCGAACTCTTCCTTGTATTGGACCACTTGTTGGTTGGTCTGGTCGACTAGGCGTTGGGCCTCTTCCGTCGATTCTTGCACAATCTGGTTCCCTGTGCGGCGGGCATCCACAATCCCATCCTTAAGGGCTTGTTCCATGTCCTGATATTTGACCATGTCTGCTTGCAGCTTGGTCACTTGTGCTTGGATGTCAGCGACTTGCTTTTCTAGCTCACTGATGCGCTGATCCTTGGATTCAATGACGCGTTCTACCTGACTACGGTTGTAGCCGAAGAAGCTTAATCCAATATGGGTTACTTGACTCATATGGGTCACCTTTCTACTCATTCTAACTGTCCCTATTAGTTTATCAAAAAAACGGCGCCTTGGCATCCCTTTTTTGATAATTTTTCACTTATTTTGCCCCTAAATGAAAGGCCTGTTGGATATTGACCGGCGTCTGGCTATTAAGCAAGACCAGCAACTTGATGCGAGCCTTGACCCCACTCAAGCCCTGGGTGAAAATCACGCCAGCTTGGCGCAGCTGTTTGCCGCCCCCTTCATAGTCATAGACATCTTCCGTAATGCCGTTGAAGGCCCGCGACACCATGACCACTGGCAGGCCGGCCGCCATGACCTTCTTAAGGCCAGCTAAGCTAGCCGGCGGTAGGTTACCTGCCCCTAAGCCTTCAATGACCAGACCATCATAGGCGCCTGAGTCCACAATGTGGTCAAACAAATCAGCCGTCATGCCCGAGTAAGCCTTGAGTAGGGCTACTTGCTTGGTCAGGGCTTGGAGCTCATAGTGCTCGGTATGGATCAACTTCTGGAAGTAGAGGACCTGGTTCTTAGACACAATCCCATTTGGGCCAAAGGTTGGCGTCTGGAAGGTGGCCACATTGGTGGTGTGGGTCTTGGTCACATAGGTGGCCGTGTGAATTTCCTCGTTCATGACCACCATGACCCCTTTGCCTCGTGACTGGTCGGCAACGGCAGTAACAATGGCCGACCGCAAATTAGCTAGGCCATCTGAACCCATCTCATTGCTGGACCGCATGGCCCCGGTAATGATGACCGGAATGTCTAGATTCAGGGTCAACTCCAGGAAATAGGCCGTCTCTTCTAGGGTGTCGGTCCCGTGGGTGATGACCACCCCATCGAAATCGGCCTGGTGGGCTTCAATCCAGTTCTTAAGCTCCAACATATGCTGGGGCGTCACATGGGGTGACGGCAGGTGGAAGAAGTCAATGATGGTCAAATCAGCCAAGGAACGGAAGAGATTGCCTTCCTGGCTGAGCGGATTGGTGGAAGATGGCGAGACCTTACCAGTGGTCTGGTCCTCGCTCATGGAGATGGTTCCCCCTGTGTTTAATATGGCAATCCGTTTCATCCCTTGCCTCCCTCCTTTGGCTCTAATCGGCTATACAATACTTGCACCCCTTATTGTAACATGAATACCCCCCAGTGTCTGTAACAAATTCCATACAAATGGCCGACTTAAGCCTGTAAAAAAAGAGGCCTCTGGGGCCTCTTTTAGGTGTGCTTCAATTGGCTTAACTAGGAAAAGAGTTAGCCCAAGCCAGCCACACTCATCAGCTGAAACTAGCCAAACGAGTTAGACAAGACCAGACCAGTCAGGCAAGTGAATCTAAGCCAACCGAGCTAATTAGCCTAAGTCAATCTAGCAAGTGAGTCCATGCCAACCGGGCTAGTTAGCCCGAGTCAATCCAGCTAGTTACCCGAAGCCAACTGGAGCAGATAGTCCAAGTAGTTGCCTTTTTGGGACTGGAGCTTTTGTCTGATGCTAGCCACTTGATCCGGCTGGTCCGTAATGATGGCATCGACCGGTTTTTGCAGGTATTTGCGGATTTTTTCGTTGTCATTAATGGTCCAGACATAGACGGCCTTGCCCTGGTCGTGGGCCTGGTCAGCCAAGTAGTCCTGATAGGAGAAGTCTTCGATGACGAAGAAGTCTACTTGATTGTCGCCAAAGCCCCCTAGTTGGATGGGAATGACATAGCCGGTCTCGATTTCTGGCGCTAGCCGCTCAATTTCTTCCATGACCTTGAGGTCTAAGGACATGGTCTTATACTGGGTCTCCACACCCAGCTGACGCATCTTGTCGATAAAGATCTGAGCGTAATTGTCAGGCTCGCCCCCGTGAGGCTTGAGCTCGACTAGGAGCTTGACGCCCAGTTCTTTGGCTCGTTTGACATAGGCGTCAAAGGAAGGAATGGTGGCCTCCAGGCCGTCCTGGCGCACGGTCAAGCCCTCCACTTCCGCCAGCGTCATGTCCTGAACCCGGCGGTCAATGCCAGCCAGGCGCTTGAGGTTATAGTCGTGCATGACCACAAACTGCAAATCCTTGGTCAGCAGAATATCCATCTCTACCTGGTCTACCCCTTGGGCAGCCGCCGCTTCCAGGGCTGGGATAGTATTCTCTACTCCCTCGGCCACATAGCCCCGATGGGCCACGACTTGCTGCTTGCTGTTAAGACCGCCAGAAAAGACTTCAAAGGCAGCCGACCCATAGGCCATGGCTCCCAGCAAGGCTAGCAGCAGATAGAAGCGCCAACCGCGTTTGCCCTTGGCCTGGGCTAGCAAGTAAGGCTGACTTTCCAAAGGCCGCCCCAAGAAAATCAAGAGAATGGACATGACGCCCACCTTGGTGAAGAGGCCAAAGGCAAAGTTGACGCCCCGATAGAGGGTCAGGACGCCGGCCTGGAACCAGAGATTGTCCCCCTTGGCATAAATGAGGAAGGCCAAGGCAATGCCAAGGGCCATGACGAGGAAGCTGACGAGGGCCAGCACCAATTCAAAGCCCAACAAGGCGCCCACTAGCTTGCGCTTGCCCTGACGCGTGGCCTGCCAACTCATTTTGAGCGATTGGGAGAAGGCCTGGTCGCCAATGACCATGAGGGGAACCGTATAAATCAGACGCAGGTTGAGATAGGACAGGACTAGAAAAACCAGCTCCACTAGGACCGTTCCCATGGATGTCTTCATAAATTCATCCGTGATGAATTCCGGCACATAAATGCCCTCCGTCAGACTGGACTGGAGGACCACCCCACTGACCGGCAAGGTAATGAGCAAATAGCCAAAAAAGCTCACAAAGTCCAGCCCGTTCAAGGATTTAAGCCGGCCCAGGGAATGGGTCAGCAAGCCTCGATAGGACAGGCGTTTGCCCTGGCGACAGGCATCAATCACATAGGCCATGGCCGACAGTTCTAGGTAGAAGAGCAAGGCAAAGACCGCCCCCAGGACCAGCAGAATGCCCATGCTGAGCGGGTTAGCCAGCAGATGACTAATATTGTTTTTATCCAGGTTGGTCTGGTCGGCTGCAATCAGAGCCAGCCGGAAGAGATAGACCAGCAGCCCGGCCCCTAGCCCACTGACTAGGAATTGCAGGGCCGTCCCCATGGACAGCAGGACCAAGGCATGGCGCCTAATCAAACTTAGGGTCTGGCGGATGGGTTGGGGTTTGTGGTGTGTATGGGTAGGTGACATAGAACTTCCTCATTATCTTAATCTAAACTTATCCAGTCCCGAGAACTGGGTCTCGTTTAGCCTAACATAAAAGAGATAAAAATCATAGGGCCATTAGCCAAAAATAAGCGCAAAAAAGGAGCCGGAAGACGGCTCCCAACTCCTTCATTTGATATTTTTTAGCCCAAGTAAGCCTTCATGGTCCACAAGTGCTTGTCGTAGACAGCTTTCATGCCAATCAAGAGGTCTTGGCTGACTTCGTCGATGTCAGAACGAATGGCAGCTTCCAATTGAGTGCGGAAGAGTTCGAAGTCAGCAACTGTTTCTTCGACCATTTGGCGCGCTGATTTTTCAGTCGTGTAGGGTGCTTCCTTGATGGTTGCCAAGGCTAAGAATTCACCTAAAGTTGAGACTGGCTTGCCGCCAATCATGAGGATGCGTTCGGCTACTTCGTCAAATTGTTCGTGAACTTCGTTATATTGAGTTTCGAAAAGTTCGTGCAATTTGTAGAAGTCTTGGCCCTTTACATAGAAGTGGTGTTGATGCAATTTCGCATATAAAACACCTAAGTTGGCTGTGATTTCGTTAAGACGTTGAACGGTTGACATAATCAAACACTCCTTTACTTTTTGATAGGATTTCCCTATCTATCTACCATTATAGACCTCTTAGATAGTAAAGCAAGGAATATGCACTTTTTATTGAGAATTATATAAATTTAGGTCTTGTTATTAGAAGACCAGACTGAGCAAGGCCAAGAAAGGCAAGCCGCCCCAGCCAGTGGTCCACTCTTCAAAGTGGCCCACTGGCTCTGACTCTTTCCCCAGTTTCCAGCCCTTTCCCGGCCTTTTCGACCCAGCTAGTGGTCCACTCTTTAAAGTGGTCCACTGGCTCAGGCACTTTCCCCGATTTCCGGCCCTTTCCCAGCCTTT
>ERZ772956.448-NODE-448-length-31452-cov-7.022677_pt1 | contig 31452 bp, 29 predicted proteins | sample MGYA00580683_ERZ772956 | MGnify/ENA primary metagenome ERZ772956 (study PRJEB29015, sample SAMEA2738077) | human oral metagenome | biome: human oral; feature: human-associated habitat; material: saliva | place: China | collected 2212 ... | reverse complement strand
CTTCGATTAATTCTTTGGTGAACGCTTTGGAACCGTTTAATTTCCAGTTACCCATCACTAAAGGACGACGTGCCATTTTTGTTTCTCCATATTGAATAAATAAAAAGTGTGTTTACTATACCAAACTTTGGGCAGATTTCTTTGTGCAAAATCACATTTTGAAAATTTTTTTGGGTAAATGATGATTATTTTGTGCTAAAAAGCTACAATCTACTGTACGGAACCGATAAAAAATAAATAATTTTATAAATAAACGGAAAATAGGTCTGGTAACAATGAAAATTTTCAAAGCCGAACAATGGAATATAGAAGTGCTTGCTCCACTCTTTGAAGCCTATCGACTTGCCAACGGAATGAGTGAAAATCCTGACCGCACTTTAACCTTTTTAACGAATCGTATACGTTTTAATGAAAGCATGTTTTTTGTTGCTGTAAACGAAAACTCACAGGCGATTGGTTTTGTTCAACTTTATCCTCGCTTATCCTCTTTACAACTACAACGCTATTGGCAATTAACCGATATTTTTGTAAAAGAAGATAAACATCAAGCCGAGATTTATGCTGCCCTTATTTCTAAAGCGAAAGAGTTTGTCCGTTATACACAATCTAACCGTTTAGTGGCGGAATTGAGCCAAGCTCAACAGAGTATTTTAGAACGCGAAGGATTTAAGCTAAACACGAAAAAAAGTTTGTTTGAATTAACTCTCTAATGCATACACTCCTCAATCAATATTGGGATTACTTGCGAATTGAACGCCAAGTAAGCCCACATACTCTCACCAATTATCAACATCAACTGGATGCGATTTTAGCGATTCTCGCTGAAAAAGGTATTCAGCACTGGCAGCAAGTAAATCCAAGCGTGGTTCGTCTTATTTTGGCGGAAAGCCGTAAGCAAGGTTTAAAAGAAAAGAGCTTGGCATTACGTTTATCTGCTCTTCGTCAGTTTTTCAGCTATCTTGTGCAGCAAGGTCAAATGAAAGTGAATCCGGCAACGGGTATTTCAGCACCGAAACAAGGCAAACATTTACCAAAAAATATTGATGCTGAACAGGTCCAAAAATTGCTTTCAAATGACAGCAAAGATCCCATTGATTTGCGTGATCGTGCGATGATGGAATTGATGTATAGCTCAGGGCTTCGCTTATCTGAATTACAAGGATTAAACCTCAATAGCATTAATACCCGTGTACGTGAAGTGAGAGTGATTGGTAAAGGAAACAAAGAACGTATTGTGCCTTTTGGACGTTATGCTTCTCATGCAATTCAACGATGGTTAAAAGTACGCCCTTTATTTAATCCTAAAGATGAAGCGCTTTTTGTGAGCCAACAGGGAAATCGTCTCACACACCGTTCAATTCAAAAACGAATGGAAACCTGGGGGATTCGTCAAGGATTAAACAGTCATCTCAATCCACACAAACTACGCCACTCTTTTGCTACTCATATGTTAGAAGCAAGTTCGGATTTGCGGGCTGTTCAAGAGCTTTTAGGGCACAGCAATTTGTCCACCACGCAAATTTACACGCATTTGAATTTCCAACATCTTGCAGAAGTGTATGATCAAGCCCATCCTCGAGCAAAACGAAAAAAATAAACAAAGTGCGCTCAAAAATCGTCGTCTTTTTTAACCGCACGTCTAAACAAAAAGGCTACCTTTCGGTAGCCTTTATTCATTTCACTATAAGCTAAACGCTTGAATATAAGGAAGTTTACCTTTCTTCAGCATATCTTCGATACCGCTTTGATGGTCATTTTCACCCAAGCCGCGTAATTCAAAGGTGACGCCAATACTGTTGTCATAAATCACTTGATCGTCACGTTGATTTTGTCGACTGGTGACATAACGTCTCGCCCCTACGCCAACAGACCAACAGCACGAGTTATATTGCACCCCCACATATTGCTCAACTGGTTTTTTCAATGCAATATCTTGATAGTATTTTCCGACAACTGCCCAATTATCTGAGACCTCCCATGCTGCTACGACACCAACCTGTTTAATATCTTGTTGGTAACGGTTAGCAGACGCACCTAAGTTTTGGTTGATATACTCTTTACTTGCGTAGCGATAATTTAACTGAATCAGATTGTTCTTCATCGGGTTAAATTCCAAACTGCTATTTGCCAATGAGGCTTTATCTAGCAACGTATCATATTGGTAGCTACCGCGCCAATTCCATTTATTACTAATTTTCCAGTTAGACTCCAATGCCCAAGAAGAAGAGGATTTTGGTGTACGATTACTTGGATTATCATCAATTCTGGAGGCGGTTAAATAATAAATTTGTCCTGCAGAGAAGTTAAAACGCTCATCGGCATTTTTATCATAAAGACGAGTTGTACCACCAAGCGTTATTTGGTTAGCAGATGAAATACGGTCTAAACCACTATAACGACGATCGCGGAATAATGAATAATAATCTTGCTGAACTAAAGCGGAGTCATAACCAAAGCCAAGATAGTCATTAACTAACTTAGAGCCAATATTGCTTTGGTCCTTATATGGTCGATATAAGTATTGTGCGTGTGGTTCCAGTGTTTGTGTATAGCCATCAAATAAAGTTTTGTTGGTGGCTAAAACTGTTTGTAAATCTACTTTTAATTGTGGCAATACACGATTTACTGATTTTTGTACCTCTTCTGCAGCAGAAGAAGAGCCTTTCTTCTGATTGTAATGCGTTGCATAAAGTTTGGTTTCAATATTCAAGTTTCCGTATTTATTTGACATTGCTGTCGTCAAACTCGGTTCAGTATGGAAACGCCAAGCCGTTGGCATTAATGCGCTGTCATTATCAAAACGTGCGGCTTGTGAAAATAATTTAAAATCTAACCAACCATTTGCTAAATCGTTTCTATAATAATTGAAATCGATTTGTGGCATGGCGCGATAAGGACCGATATCTACTTCGTCAAAGATTTGGAACTGACGTGCGGAAATGGCTAAATTATAGTTTGGTTGATAGTACGCAATACGCGCATATTGATTCGCATAACCATCAGTACTGTCACCATAATCAGAATCAAAATCGGTGAAATATTGTTTATCACTGACCTTGGTGTAATCAACGTTTAAACGCCAGTTTTCAAGAAAAGAAGAACTGTGATTCCAATAGAATAAATGACGTTTACGGTTATCACTGATGTATTCATCGTAGCGATCACGCCCCAAATATTCGCCTGCAAGTTTACCTTCACCAACGGGTGTTAAATAACGAAACTCACTATTTAATTGCCAGCCACGGCGTGACATATATTTTGGTGCAATCGTCGCATCGTAATTTGGTGCAATATTCCAATAAATCGGTTGTTTATACCAATAACCATCTCGGCTAGAATGACCGACGGTTGGCATTAATAAACCTGAACGACGGCGATCTCCAATTGGTAATTGCAAGTAAGGGGTATAGAACACAGGCACACCTAACACTTTAAAACGTGCGTGCCAAAATTCAGCATATTCTTCTTTGATGTGCTGACGAATCTCAGAGGCATCTACCGCCCAAGCATTATCATCGGGTAAACAAGAGGTAAATGTCGCGTTTTTCATTAAGCGGTAATCATCACCTAACTCAATTTCTTGTGCTTTACCGCGGCCTTGACGTCCTACAAGTTGGTAGTCTGCATCGGTTACATTACCATTTTTGCTATCTAAATTAAAACTCGCATCATTACCTAATAGATTGATTTGGTTGTCTTTATAATCAAATCCACCACGTAAATAAGCCCAACGTTGAACTTGTTTGCCTTCACCTGTTTGTTTAACTTCAACTGAATTACCAACTAAATGGCGGTTTCCTTGTTTCAAATCCACATTGCCTTGATAAATCGCCTGAGTTGGCTGATTAATCTCTGCTTTATCTGCTTCAATATAAACCGGCAAATTATTGACATCACCTTTCACAACCTCACCAGTAAAGTGAGGCACCCCAAGTAAACATTGAGCATGCAGATCTGCCAAACTTTGTTGACTATAAAGTGCGGTCAGAATTGAGATTGAAATTAAGGTATATTTTTTATTCATAATTCAGCTCTTATTCAGATGAAATTAGGGGGATTATACTGGAACATCATTTACAACAACAGCCATTTATATGGTCGTTGACTAATCCCACCGATTGCATAAAGGCATAGCATGTAGTTTCCCCAACAAAAACAAAACCACGCTTTTTCAACGCTTTTGACATTGCTTTTGAGGTTTCAGTTCTGGCGGGTACCACAGAAATATCGGGTACATCATTGATAATCGGTTGATGATTCACGAACGACCACACAAAATCACTGAAATTTTCACCGCACTTTTCCATCTCCAAATAAGCTTTCGCATTTTTGACAATGGCCTCTAACTTGGCTCGATGGCGAATTAATCCTGCATTTTTCATACAAGCATCAATATCAAGTGCGGTCATTTTTGCAATTTTTTTCGGATCAAATTGATGAAAGGCTGCACGGTAAGATTCACGTTTTTTCAAAACCGTAATCCACGAAAGCCCCGCTTGCTGCCCTTCCAGACAAATTTTTTCAAATAGCTTTTGGCTATCGAATTCAGGCTTACCCCATTCATTGTCATGATAATCAATATAAATAGGTTGTTCGCTAACCCAAGGGCATCGAGTAATCATAACATCTCCTTTTTAAGCTGCTCATAAACCGCGACAAAATCTGGCATTACACCTCGCCATAAATGGAAAGAATGTGCTGCTTGCGCGACTAACATTCCAAAGCCATCGCTAACGTTGGTTAAACCCAAACTTTTGCATAATGCGATAAATGGCGTGTCTGTGCCTTTCGCATATTGCATATCGTAAAAAGCTGAGCCTAATTTTAAAATTTCACCATCAACTGAGGCAGTTCCACCACTTAATCCAGCTGAAGTTGCATTAATCACCAAATCATAAGCTTGTAGCGGAATAGAATCCATAGAGACAGCTTGAATATAGCCATAAGGCTGAAATCTTTCAGCTAATTCTTTGGCTTTCGAAAAAGTGCGGTTAGCAAGGAGAATATTTTGTTGAGCTTGTAAAAGTGGCAATAATACGCCTTTTGTTGCTCCACCTGCTCCTAGAATTAATATGCGTTGATTTGGATGAAGCCAATTCAAACGTTGTAAATCCGTTACCAAACCAATCCCATCGGTGTTATCCGCATAAAGTTTTCCATCATCGAGTTTTTTTAGCGTATTGCAGGCCTCCGCCAATTTTGCTCGTTGGCTATATTCGTCTGCCAGCTGGTAGGCGCGTTCTTTAAAAGGCGAAGTAATATTGCAACCTTTCGCACCATCCTCAAAAAATGCTAAAAGCTGTTGTTCAAAAGCATCAAGATCACCTAATTTTGCAATGTATTCCATTGTTTGATGCGTTTGCGCGGCTAACTTATTTTGAATCAATGGGGATTTACTTTGCGCAATCGGATTGCCCCACACAGCATAAAGATCCATAAATTATCCCTGTCTAAAAAGTTGATTTGTGCGCAAGTCTCGAATTTCGGATGGATTGCACGCCCCGCCTACAGTTTCATCTAATACTGGAAAATCTGCACCGAATTGTGACCGCACTTCATCAGCGATGCGGCAAGGTGGCTCACCAGTCAGATTGGCGCTAGTCGAAGTTAATGCAAACCCAGTGATTTCACACAAGGCTTTCACAGACGGGTGATCGCACAAACGTACCGCGATGCTATCAAATTTACCAGTGAGAAAATGCGGGGTAGTCGATTTTGCTGGCACAATCCAAGTAGTTGGACGTTCATATTTACCTTGCAGGCGAGAAAGCTGTTCATCGTTAATCAGCTCAAAATCAACAAAAGGACGGAAAAAATCCAAGCTAGGTGCTACTAAAATCAGCCCTTTTTCCACTGGGCGTTGCTTCAAATCAAGTAATTTTTTTACCGCACTTTCACTTTGCGGATTACAGCCCAGGCCAAATACAGCTTCAGTGGGATACGCAACCACTTGATTTTGTCGAAGCGCCTCGGCAATTTGTTCTCTATTCATTTTACTCTTTTACTTTTATTGCTCAAAAATATGACGGCAAGTTTTATTTGCACACTGGAAAATTTGTTTTTCCCTATCTTCGCTTTTTAACAAAGAAAGCGGGAAATGGCACGTTGGGCAAGGCACGGCATAAGGCTTGGCAGGCAAAGAAAATTTACATTTAGGGAAATTATTGCAACCGTAAAAAATTTTTCCTTGGAGACCCCGACGAGAAATCAAATGCCCCGTTTTACATTCAGGACACGTAATTTTTTCCTCAGATTCAGATTCTTCCCGCACCACAAAATCGCATTCAGGATAATGGCTACAACCAATAAACATCCCAAAACTGCCTTGTTTCAACTGCAATAAATTACCGCACTTCGGGCAAATTTCATCAAGTGTTTTTAATACTTTATGTTCCGCCCGTTGCAAAGGACGCAAATAATCACATTCAGGATAAGCTGAGCAACCTAAAAACAGTCCTTTTTTGCCTTGTTTAATTTGCAAAGGCGCACCACATTGAGGGCAATACTCCTGTTGTTTGCTATGATGAAAAAGGCTTTGATTCATAATCTGTCCTTATGCTTGAAGCATTTCTTCCAATTCTTCCTGAGCAGTCATCCATTCCATTTCTACATCATCCAATGCTTTCTTCACATCCACTTGTTGTGTCAAAAGTGCGGTCAATTTTTCTTTATTTTCGGCATTATATAATTCAGCATCTGCCAGGTGATTTTCTATGCTCGTAAGCTCAGAAGAAAATTTATTCATTTTTTCTTCTAATTGCATGATTTTTTTACGTAATGGCGCAGTTTGTTGGCGTAACTCTGCTTCACGGCGTTTTTGTTCCTTACGATTTTGAACCGAATTTTCATTATCGCCAACTTTTTCTGAGACTTTATTTTCAGGCGTGCTGTTTTGTTCACTCAGCCATTTTTGATAGTCTTCTAAATCGCCTTTGAATTCTTCCACTTTTTTATCGTGAACTAAATAAAATTCTTCTACGGTATTGCGTAATAAATGACGATCATGAGACACCACCACCAAAGAACCTTCGTAATCCACCAGCGCTTCGGTTAATGCTTGACGCATATCCAAATCCAAATGGTTAGTCGGCTCATCAAGTAGTAACAAATTCGGGCGTTGCCAAACAATCAAAGCCAACACTAAACGAGCTTTTTCACCACCAGAAAAAGATTTCACTGCTTGATTTACTTTATCGCCGTGGAACGCAAAACTGCCCAAATAATCTCGAACCTGTTGCTCTGTTTGCTCGGGAGCGAGTTTTTGCATATGCCACAGGGCAGATTCGTCTGCGCGCAAAGTATCTAATTGATGCTGGGCAAAATAGCCAAGTTGAACACCTTTTGCCAACTGCACTATGCCTGAAAGTGCGGTCAGTTCTCCCGCTAAAAGTTTAATCAAAGTTGATTTTCCCGCACCATTTTTACCGAGTAAACCAATGCGCGAACCTGGCACCAAATTCAGTTTAATTTTACCTAAAATTTCTACCGCACTTTCTCCACTACCATAGCCCGCACTCGCCTGCTCAATCATTACTAACGGATTCGGCAAAGATTGTGGCGGACGAAATTCAAAGGTAAAAGGATTATCCACATAAGCAGGTGCGATCAGTTCCATGCGCTCTAAGGCTTTCATACGGCTTTGCGCCTGTTTAGATTTGGTCGCTTTAGCTTTAAAACGATCAATATATTTTTGTAAATGGGAAATCTTTTGTTGTTGCTGACGATACATGGCTGTTTGTTGTGCCAGCTTGGTTGCCCGTTGCACTTCAAAGGAAGAATAATCGCCCGTGTATTCGTTGAGCTTTTGATTTTCGATATGAAGGATTTTTGTCACAATCGGATCGAGAAAATCACGGTCGTGAGAAATTAATACCAAGGTGCCTTGATATTGCACTAGCCAACGTTCCAACCAAATAACCGCATCCAAATCCAAATGGTTGGTCGGTTCATCCAGTAATAATAAATCTGACGGACAAAGCAAAGCTTGTGCCAAATTCAAACGCATCCGCCAACCGCCCGAAAAAGCCTTCACTGGCTGGCTTGTTTCTTCTTGGCTAAATCCTAAACCATGCAATAAAGACGCAGCACGAGATTGAATTGTCCACGCATCCAAGGTTTCCAATTGCCCATGAATACGCGCAATGGCGTTACCGTCATTGCGTTCATTTGCCAGATTAAGCTCTTGTTGTAAGCGGCAATATTCACGATCCCCTTGAATCACATAATCAATAGCAGAAATATCCAATGCAGGCGTTTCTTGATTCACCCAAGATACCCGCCAATTTAATGGGTAATTTACCTCACCGCCCTCTGGCGTTAATTCTTTTTTTAATAAGGCAAAAAGCGAAGATTTTCCACAACCATTCTTCCCCACCAAGCCGACTTTTTGCTTGGGATTAATCGTAGCAGAAGCATTTTCGAGCAGTTCCGTTTGCCCTCGTTTTAAGGACAGATTACTAAATACAATCATTGTTTAAATATATCTTTATTTACATCTATTTGGTTACATTCTACTCAAAATATAAAAAAAAACACAAGCAAGATCACAAAACAGATAATTTTATCTATATTTTAATTTTAAGAATCATATAATCTCGAACCAATTATACATGTAACCTAACATTATCATCCTGGGGGATATTTTGAAAAAACGTACAGCTTTAACTACTGCAAAAAGCTCAGTAGCCTTATTACTCTTTACATTGCCTTTATCTTCTAACCTTGCCTATTCTGCCCCGTCCACAACGGGTGAAGGGAATATTGTCACAGGCGATCATGGCGTTGCAACTGGCTATAACAATGCTGTAACAGCTAAATATGGTTTGGCTCAAGGTAATAATTCAGTTGCAACAGGCGGGAATATTTCTCGCAAAGAATTTGATGAAAAATTAAACGAAAGAAAGCAAACGATTGCTGATAAAAACAAAGCAGAAAATGAACTTTCCGATATAAATAAAAAGATTGAAGCCAACAATAAAAGTGCGGAAGATCTCAACAAAAGAATTAATGAAATAACAGACTTAATCAAACAATCTAACGATAAAAAAAATCAAGTTACTTCGCTGAATAATGATTTGGCCAATAAACAAAAAGAATTAGCCAAATTAGACAAAGAGCGGGAAGAGGCTAAAGAATACGCTAGTCATTATCCTTCAATCTATTCAGAGGATGAAAATGTTTCGATAAAATTCCTGAAACAACTTAAAGAACTTGATTGGAATAAACTTTCGGACAATTCTGCAGGAACAACTGGAGTACAAAAACTAGCAAAAGACCTAAAAGAGCGAATTGAGGCTGATTACCCTAATGTTTCTGAAATTAAAAAATTTGGTATAGATAAATATGAAGTTATAGTTAATGGATATGATAATGCTAGAGGATCATTTGAATATAACAAAGAAAATATAGAAGATATGATTAGATCTAGAAACCAACAATACTTATTTTACCACGGCGCTGGAAGAGATCTAAGTTCATACGCCTCTAATTATGATGGCATTACAGATTTACTAAAAAATGTAACTTCTGTAGATCCTGTAAAAATTACAAGCATCAATAACATACCAAGCCGAATTACAGATGACTTTTTTTCATCCCAAAAACAAGAGCGTTATGTGCAATTTTCTACCCTACTGAAAATGATAAGTGAAAATAATGTCATAAGTGATTTAAGTAAAGCTTATAAGCTTAATAAAATACATGATGATAATTATTACAAACCAAATTACGTAGCGAATACTGTATTTTATCTTCCACCAATAAAAGCTAGTGATGATCAAGTAAATCACAGTAATTTTTTATTAACTAGACACCATTATAATCCAAGTGATTTTGATAACATGAACTACGGTGATGATAATCATAAAGTCGAGCATCGATTTAACGATGAAGCAAAGAAAGCAGAGTATTATCTTTACTATGGTCAAACAAAAAGATTTTTTGATGAATTTTTTGATGGAGTACAAACTAACGAGCCTAAGGATGTGAAGCATTTAAGAGAATGGGTAAATAGATTTTATAATGACTTTGATAATCTAATTGATCGTGAAGCACCTGAGGAAAAATGGCTCTTTGATAAACAGGACTTTCTTAATCAACTTAAAGATGTGGAAAGTTTTGCTAAGAAAATTTCAGACTATATAGCTGTTTATGATAAGTCAATCGCAGACCCAACTCCAGAAAATAGAGCGAAACGAAACAGTTTATATGAAGAAATCTCTAAGCTAAAAAACGATTCTAAAAATTATTATGAAAATATTGAATTTAAATTTAAGGAATCAACCAAAAATTTATGGAATAAATATGCTGAAAAGACAGCAACAGAATTAACTGATTGGGCTAAAAAATTGAAACTTTATGACCCATACAATGAAGTTGTTAAGGGAATCACAGAGGAATCTGAAAAAGCCCAAAATGCCTTAAATGAAGCTAAAATAAAATTTGAGAATAAGGAACGGGAAATTAATGATCTCAAATCTCAAATTGACAAACTACAATCAGATTCAAATAATTCAGATGAGTTAAAACGAAGACAAGAAGAACTTGCAGAGAAACAAGCAGAAAAAGAAGAGCTTGAAAAAGAGCGAGCCAAAAAGGAAAAAGCATTAAAAGAGTTAGAGGAAAAACTAACACGTCATTTTTCTAACATTGGTGAAAACTCAATTGCAGCAGGGAAAGAATCTTTTGCGAGCGGTACAAACTCAATTGCTATCGGTACCAAAAATGAGGTGACAGGTAATAATTCTGTAGCAATTGGTGCGGGGAATAAAGTTGCATCACATAATGTGATGGTCTTAGGCAATAATGTGACTGTTGATGCTGGGTTTGATGGTGCTGTGGTATTAGGTAACGAATCTGCGCCAAGTAAACCAATGCCTGTAGAAAGCATCACTATTCAGGGCACAACTTATCGATTCGCTGGTACAAATCCAACATCAACTGTCAGCGTAGGTGCCGAAGGCAAAGAGCGTCAAATTACGCACGTTGCAGCAGGTCGTATTACCAGTACATCAACGGATGCGATTAACGGCTCTCAACTTTATTCTGTTGTCGAGGCTATTAATCAAAAAGTTACCCAACATAATAAAATGCTGAAAGCTGGGATTGCGGGTTCAGCTGCAATAGCTGGATTACCACAAGTGCGAGGTAATGGTAAGTCTATGATTTCTGCGGGTGCAGGAAACTTCAAAGGACAAAATGCTATCGCAGTGGGATATAGCCGCTCGAGTGACAACGGTAAAGTGTTATTCCGCCTAAGTGGAAGCACAAATACCCAAGGCGATGTGGTGAGCTCCGTTGGCGTAGGCTACGAATGGTAAGCTAAGAAACAACAAGTGCGGTGAAATCTCACCGCACTTTTTTTATAAAATCAATTTTATTTAAAACATATTAATAAGCCGTATCAATTGGTAATTCTGCTCGACACCATCCATCAAATCCACCAATAATACTAAACACATTTTCATAGCCTTGTTCCACTAGAAAGGTCGCTACATTTTTACTGCTTACGCCATGATAGCAACTCACAATAATGGGTGAATCAAAATCTACTAATTCTTCGAATTGTAAAAAACTTTGATTCGTTAAATGAAAAGCACCTTTAGGATGTGAGTAGGTAAAGCGGGCATCATCACGAATATCGGCTAACACCGCCCCTTGTTGAACCATTTCCCATGCTTGTTGTGGTGTAATTTCTTTAAATGACATTTATAAACTTCCTTTTGCATGCTGTTTGTACACACCATCAATCACAACAAGAATCATAGCGAGCACTAAACAAATAAAAAGCGGGTAACTTTCGGCGTCAATTTGTTCACCGATAAAAAACGATACGAAAATCATCATAATGGTTTCCACATAGCCAAGTAAGCCAAGCAAATTCATCGGCAACATGTTGCTGGCAATGACATAAGCTATCAATGCGGTGCCGCTAATTAATCCAAGCAACACAAGCAGCCCCCAAATATTAGGATTACTTTGTTCGACCACAACGAAATCTGTTTGTAACGCAAAATAAATGCTAATTGGGATTAGACTTAACATCTCTAAACAAAAAGAGGCGAGATCACTATTTTTTAATGCTTTTCGAACGGAAAAATAGGTGGTATAGCCAACACAAATCACAATGGCTTCCCAAGAAAGCCCGCCTTTTAGCACGATATTAGAAATCACACCCAATGCGGCAATCACAACTGCAATAAATTTGAATGTTGAAATACGTTCTTTAAAAATTAAGCGACCAGCTGCCACCATCACAATTGGCAAAAGCAAATAACCAAAAGACACGCTCAACGAACTGCCATTATTCGGCGCCCAAAGAAAAAGCCACATTTGAAAACCCATTAATAAGCCGCAAAAAAGATAGGGCAATGCCAAGTGCGGCTGTTTTTTGATAAGTTTTAAGCGATGAATCAACGCATTTTTCTGCTTAAACATAAACACGGAAAGGACAACAAAGGGAAACGTAAAAATCATCCGATAACCGAAAATATCCGTGCCACTCAAAGGTTTCAACAGCGTAGAAAAATAATACATATAGCCAAATAGAAACGAGGCAAGTAATGAAACGAGAACACCTTTAAACATAAGAAATCCTTATTCTAAACAGCCAATCATTCTATTCTAACATCGCCCAAAATGCACGGATTAAGGGTTGTTCGAGATTCCTTTTTTGGGTACAAATAACCAATTCAAAAGGCTCAATAGGCTTATCAAGATTAAGTCTGGAAATTTGGTTATTCATTGGGCTATTGTCAATAACCGCGTCAGGCAACATCGCTAATCCGAATCCCAACCCCACCATTGGAACAATCCCTTCATGCCCTGCAACGGTAGCATAAATTTTCGGATGTTTAATATGTTTCTCCCGTAGCCATTGTTCAATCCGTTGCCGAGCATGCCCTTCAACAGGGAAAATAAAAGGCATTTGCTGCCAATTAATGGGTTTTTCTTGCAGTAATTGTGTCGCCAAACAAGCCACACGCGGTGCAATTAAAGATAAGCTAATATCATCAATTTTATGGAATGCCACACTGGATGGCAGATTATTCGGCTTACCCGCAATAGCGAGGTCAACTTGTTGGGTTTGAATCAACTCTAATGCAAGCGCTGGATCACCCGTCGTCAGCTGAATTTCCACTTTAGGATAACGCTGGCGAAATTCTTTAAGTACGTGCGGAAGATGGCTATAAGATGCGGTTACAGAGCAAAAAAGTTTAATTTCACCGCAAAGCTCATCGGATTCATCCTTGAGCTGTTGTTTAAATTGTTGCCAGCTTTGCCATTCTGTTTTAGCAAATTGCAAAAATTTCTCGCCATATTCAGTGAGTTTAACTTGACGGTTATCACGAATAAAAAGCGTTTTCCCTAACTCGTCTTCCAACCGTTGAATTTGACGGGAAAGCGTAGAGGGGGACATGTAGTTTTGGGTGGCGGTTTTGGCGAAGTTTTTTGTGTCACTAAGGTGAATGAATATTTGTAGGTCGTTAAATTCCATAACTTTTTTATCTATAGTAAAAATTAATTTCTTCGTTTTTTTGTACTGCCAAATCTCCCCACCCCCTCTTTGCTAAAGAGGGGAATTCTTTAGTCAATTACTGGAAACTGGCTCATTTATATTTTTATATCATAATTAATTATTTACATATTTCATTTGGATTACCATAAAAATCAAACAAAGAATCAAATGTTTCTTTAACATAAAAAAACTTTAGTTAATGAGTTATAACTGATTCAGTTAGATTATTCATCACAGGCATTAACATATTTGATTTTAATTACTGTAAAGATAAAACGTCCATCTTTGTGTTTTGCAAAGAACCCCCCCCTCTTTAGCAAAGAGGGGGTGGGGAGATTTGACGCTACAAAAAACGAAGAAACTCATTAATAAAAGCCCAATCCGTATTTTTAACTTCAATAATTGCTGAAAATGCAACATTACATTCTAATAATATCACTTTACGCAACAACAAAAAATCCTATAATCAAACCACAACAAAAAAATATGCAAACACAACATCATACAACTATTCACCTTACACAATTAAGGACAACAAAATGGCTAACTATTTCAACACATTAAATTTACGTCAAAAATTAGACCAATTAGGTCGTTGTCGTTTTATGGATCGCGAAGAATTTGCAGATGAAGCAAACTTCTTAAAAGGCAAAAAAATCGTTATCGTGGGCTGTGGTGCGCAAGGTTTAAATCAAGGTTTGAATATGCGTGATTCAGGCTTAGATATTAGCTATGCCTTACGCCCTGAAGCGATTACAGAAAAACGTGCTTCATTCCAACGTGCAACTGAAAATGGTTTTAAAGTGGGTACTTATGAAGAATTAATCCCAACTGCAGATTTAGTTGTAAACTTAACACCAGACAAACAACACTCTAAAGTAGTGGCTGATGTGATGCCTTTAATGAAAAAAGACTCTGCATTTGGTTATTCACATGGTTTCAACATTGTTGAAGTAGGCGAAGAAATCCGTAAAGACATTACAGTGGTGATGGTTGCGCCAAAATGCCCGGGCACTGAAGTACGTGAAGAATACAAACGTGGTTTCGGTGTGCCAACATTAATCGCGGTTCACCCTGAAAATGACCCGAAAGGCGAAGGCATGGCGATCGCAAAAGCATGGGCTGCGGCAACTGGCGGTCATAAAGCGGGTGTTTTAGAATCTTCATTCGTGGCAGAAGTAAAATCTGACTTAATGGGTGAGCAAACTATCCTTTGCGGTATGTTACAAGCAGGTTCTATCGTATGTTACGACAAATTAGTGGCAGACGGTAAAGATCCAGCATACGCAGGTAAATTAATCCAATACGGTTGGGAAACGATTACCGAAGCATTAAAACAAGGTGGTATCACATTAATGATGGATCGCCTATCAAACAGCGCAAAATTACGTGCATTTGAACTTGCTGAACAAATCAAAGAAAGCCTTGGTTTCTTATATTACAAACACATGGATGACATCATCAGCGGTCACTTCTCTGCAACAATGATGGCTGACTGGGCAAATGGCGATAAAGACTTATTCGCATGGCGTGAAGCAACAGGTAAAACAGCCTTTGAAAATGCGCCAAAATATGATGGCAAAATTAGCGAACAAGAATACTTTGATAACGGTGTATTAATGATCGCAATGGTGAAAGCTGGTGTGGAATTAGCTTTTGAAGCAATGGTTGCAAGCGGTATTTATGAAGAATCAGCTTACTACGAATCACTTCACGAATTACCATTAATTGCGAACACCATCGCACGTAAACGCTTATACGAAATGAACGTGGTAATTTCTGATACTGCAGAATATGGTAACTACTTATTCTCTAACGTAGCGACCCCAATTCTTGCAAAAGAAATTATCCCTAACCTTCAAAAAGGTGACTTGGGCGAGCCAACTCCAGCAGTGGAAATCGATAACATCACCTTGCGCGATGTAAACGATGCAATTCGTAACCACCCTGTTGAATTAATCGGTCAAGAATTACGTGGCTATATGACGGATATGAAACGTATCGCAGTTGCGGGTTAATACTGAATTAAGCAAAATTAAAAACCGACTTTGTGAATGCAAAGTCGGTTTTTTTATTTTTAATCGATTTTTAAACCAAAAGTGCGGTAAAATTTTTCCGTATTTTTGTTTGTTCCAACTAAATATTCAAAATCTTATAAATTTCAGAATCTTTACGATCTAGATAATGGATGGATTGGATTTTACGAATTGTGCGAGATTTTCCACGAATTAAAATTGTTTCAGTGCTGGCTAAATTGCCCTTTCTAGAGATACCTTTAAGCAAATCGCCATTTGTGATACCTGTTGCGGTAAATACAAGGTTGTCATCACGCACAAGATCTTCAAGTTTTAACACTTCATTGATTTTTACGCCTAATGCTTCACAACGCTGAATTTCATCGGCAGCAATTTTTTTATTTTCTTCCGTATCACCTTTTACTTCGTTACGAGGAAGTAAACGAGCTTGCATATCTCCACCTAATGCACGAATTGCAGCTGCAGCAGCCACCCCCTCTGGTGCACCACCGATTCCGTAAAGAAGATCGACTTCGGCATCAGGTAAACAGCACAATACGGAACCTGCCACATCACCATCAGGGATCGCCATCACTCTCACGCCCAAGTTATGCATTTGTTTAATTACCGCATCATGACGTGGTTTTGCCAATACCATTACGGTGAGATCAGAAAGGGATTTTCCTAGCTTAGATGCGACTCGGCGAAGATTTTGTTCTAGTGGTAAAGTTAAATCAATCATGCCTTTAACATCTGGGCCAACCACCAATTTTTCCATATACATATCTGGTGCTTTTAAAAAGGTATTTCTGCCACCAGCAGCCAAGACAGAAATAGCATTAGACTGCCCCATTGCAGTCATACGCGTGCCATCAATAGGATCAACGGCGATAGAGACCAATTCTCCCATGCCAGAACCGACTTTTTCACCAATATAAAGCATTGGTGCTTCATCAATTTCCCCTTCACCAATAACAATTTCAGCATCCATATGAATTAAGTTCAGCATATAACGCATGGCTTTCACTGCAGCATAGTCAGCTGCATTTTTATCCCCTCGACCAAGCCACATATGAGCCGCTAACGCAGCCGCCTCAGTCACACGTGAAAATTCAATAGCCAATGCACGATTCATCATTATTCTCCTTCTGTTTACTTTTCTAGATCATGGCAAAATGGCCTTATTTTATCACTGCGTAATCGTTTGCATAATAATTTTTTCTCCAACGCTTTAAAAAGGCAAATTTACTGGGTAAAATACTCTCAAACTTACCCATATTTAAAAGGAAATCATTATGTCTTTAGAAATTTTGAACCAGCTTGAAGAAAAAATTAAACAAGCGGTAGAAACTATCCAATTACTTCAATTAGAAGTTGAAGAATTAAAAGAGAAAAACGCAGAATCTCACAGAAATATCGAAAGTTTACAAACTGAAAACGAACAACTGAAAAACGAACACCGCAACTGGCAAGAACATATTCGTTCATTGCTTGGCAAATTCGATAACGTTTAATCGTAATAAAAGGCTTAGAAAATCTAAGCCTTTTTATTTTAATCATTTCAAAAATATTCTTTTACTTTTCCCTGTGTTAGGGAATAAAAATAAATACAGGATAATCAAATGCACATTTGCATTCTCTCTGGCAGTACTTTAGGTGGCGCAGAATATGTTGCCGAACATTTAAACGATGTTTTAGAAACTCAAGGTTTTTCCACCGCTCTTTTTCACGGACCAAGTTTATCCGACATCGAAAATGAAAAAATTTGGCTTGTTGTGACTTCAACTCATGGTGCAGGTGAGCTACCAGATAATTTAAAACCTCTATTTGATGGACTAGCTAAAAATCAAAGCGATTTTTCAGATGTTCGTTTTGCGGTTGTTGGATTAGGTAATTCTGATTATGATACTTTCTGCTATGCCGCGGATAAAGTGGAGCAAACTCTCCAAGAAAAAAGTGCGGTCAAAATTTGCGAGACTTTAAAAATTGACGTGTTAAACGTGGATGATCAAGAAGGCTATGCTGAAGCATGGTTACCGAGCTTTATCGAGGGATTAAAATGATTGCCTTAATCCAGCGTGTCACCCAAGCGAAAGTTGATGTAAATGGTGAAACAATCGGGAAAATTGGCAAAGGTTTGCTGGTTTTGCTTGGTGTAGAAAAAGAAGATAATCAAGAAAAAGCAGATAAACTGGCTGAAAAAGTGCTTAATTATCGAATTTTCAGTGATGAAAATGACAAAATGAACTTAAATGTTCAACAAGCACAAGGTGAATTGCTTATTGTTTCACAATTTACATTAGCAGCGGATACACAAAAAGGTTTGCGTCCAAGCTTTTCAAAAGGTGCGCCCCCAGAATTGGCTAATGAATTATATGAATACTTTATTCAAAAGTGCGGTGAGAAATTACCTGTTTCAACTGGGCAATTTGCAGCGGATATGCAAGTGAGCTTAACAAACGATGGCCCTGTTACGTTTTGGTTGAATGTATAAATAGAGCAGTTGATTTAGTAACAAGATTCTTAAGACTTTTAGAAAATTAAGCACGCTAAATAGCTTAACTAATGGAATATCTGCGTTAAACGTACATATTCCATTAGTCAACGTCAACTAACAACATAGCACCTAACAACAAGGTTGGTGAGCAAAAAGGCGAACTGAAGCCCTCCATTGCTCCCTCGTCCATAAATGGACGTTTCCTCTCACCAATGGCCACTTTAATAACAAAGGTGAATTATCACCCACTGCCATTATCACTGATTAGGGACAATCGGGAATGTCAGACAACAGCCCGCCAAACCCAATAGGCAAAGTGCACAGCGCAATGCCAAATAGCACAAACATCCATTCTTGCGCCTAAATCTTTTCATTTATAGTCTGTGTTATCAGCTACAAACTCACTGTACAAGAATATGGTATGCCTTTTCCTAGGTTAAAACTGTGATCTAGATCACAAAAATAAAAATGCGGTGAAATTCTTTTAAAAATTTCACCGCATTTTTAAGAATAAACAATTATTGTCGGATTAAAAGGGCAACGGCTTCACAAGCAATCCCCTCTTGTCGCCCGGTAAAGCCTAGTTTTTCAGTAGTCGTTGCTTTCACATTGACTTGATCAATATCGCATTGGAGGTCTTCAACTATTTTGGCACGCATAGCATCAATATGTGGACGCATCTTAGGTGCTTGTGCAATGATAGTGACATCGACATTACCAATTTTATATCCCTTTTCTTGTACTTGACGAAATGCTTCACGCAATAACCCTCGACTATCAGCATTTTTATATTGCATATCGGTATCAGGGAAAAGCTTTCCGATATCACCTAAAGCCGCGGCGCCCAAGATAGCATCGGTTAAGGCATGTAATGCCACATCGCCATCAGAGTGCGCAATAAACCCTGTATGATAAGGTACTTCTACACCGCCAATAATTAATGGGCGATCTTCACCAAACGCATGAACATCAAAACCGTGTCCAATTCTGATCATAATTTATTCCTTGTTAAATAAAATTCTGCTAATGCTAAATCTTCTGGACGAGTCACTTTTAAATTATCGCTACGCCCAGCCACCAAGTGCGGTCGAAATCCTGCGAGTTCCATTGCTGATGCTTCATCCGTTATATTCACACCTTGTTGAATCCCTGTGGAAAGCGCATTTCTTAATATATCTACTGGGAAAAACTGTGGTGTCATCGCTTGCCAAAGCTGACGACGATCTTCTGTTTTCACAATACATTGGTGATTATCCGCTCGTTTAATCGTATCCGTCGCGGGAATTGCCAAAATAGCCCCATGTTCATCTTCAATGGCTAACAATTTATTAATGTCGGCGTGTTGCAAACAAGGACGAGCAGCATCATGAACAAGCACCCACGCATTTTTTTCCTCAATTGCGTTTAAACCATTTAATACGGATTCAGCTCGTGTTGCGCCACCTTCCACTAACTGAATTTTATTAGGGAGTGATAGCTTAGCAATATAAGGATCATCTTTGCTCACCGCCAAAATAATTTTAGATACAGCAGGATGAGAAAGCATAACATCAAGTGTGTGTTCGAGCAGTGTTTTACCAAACAGCGTTAAATATTGTTTAGGTTTATCCGCTTGCATTCGCGAACCTACGCCAGCTGCTGGCAATACCGCAATAATTGAACGAGCCATTATTTATTCTCTTTCACAATGTGATAAAACACTTCGTTTTCTTTTACCATACCATGCTGCATTCGCGCACGTTCTTCAATGGCCTCAAAGCCTTTGGTTAATCCTTGAATCTCCGCATTAATACGCTGGTTGCGTTGAGACAGTTTTTCATTTTCCGCTTGGTTTTCTACAATCTTTGCGGCAGTGTCGCGGTAATCGAAGAAACCATTACGGCCAAACCATAAGTCATATTGAAACAAAGCTAATACGGCAAAAAGAATGAGAATAAGAAGTCGCATAAAAATGTTGGTGATGAATAAAATTGCGGCTAGTTTACCGTGAAAAGGGGGGAAAGGCGATAGGATAAAAAAGAAAGTGCGGTAAGTTTTACATCTAAATCTCGCGTTAAAAATGTGATGTACATCACAAATTTAATAGAATTACTAAGAAATCACCCCAAAAATAAAAAAGGCTTGCTATACTCTCTCCGTTTTTACTAACCCTAAAGTTAAAAGGAATATAACATGAAAACAACGTTAAAAATGACCGCACTTGCAGCACTTTCTGCTCTTGTTTTATCTGGCTGTGGCGTACACAAAATGAAGTCAGAAGAACACGCAAATATGCAATTACAACAACAAGCTGTTCTTGGCTTAAACTGGATGCAAGATTCCGGTGAATATAAAGCATTAGCTTATCAAGCCTATAATGCGGCAAAAGTAGCATTTGATCACGCAAAAGTCGCAAAAGGTAAGAAAAAAGCGGTTGTGGTTGATTTAGATGAAACCATGTTAGATAACAGTCCTTATGCAGGCTGGCAAGTTCAAAATAACAAACCATTCGATGGTAAAGACTGGACTCGTTGGGTAGATGCGCGTCAATCTCGTGCAGTTCCTGGTGCGGTAGAATTTAACAATTACGTAAACAGCCATAAAGGTAAAATGTTCTATGTAACAAACCGCAAAGATAGCTCTGAAAAAGCTGGCACTATCGATGATATGAAACGCTTAGGTTTCAATGGCGTGGAAGAATCTGCATTTTATTTGAAAAAAGACAAATCAGCTAAAGCGGCTCGTTTTGCAGAAATTGAAAAACAAGGCTATGAAATCGTACTTTATGTAGGCGATAACTTAGATGACTTCGGTGATACCGTATATGGCAAATTAAACGCAGACCGTCGTGCATTCGTTGATCAAAACCAAGGCAAATTTGGTAAAACTTTCATCATGTTACCTAACGCAAACTACGGCGGCTGGGAAGGTGGCTTAGCTGATAGCTACTTCAAAAAAGATACCAAAGGCAAAATTAAAGCTCGTTTAGATGCAGTACAAGCTTGGGATGGTAAATAATTTTCCATTAAAAAATCGATTTAAATATCGATTCTAAAAATTTAGTTTGGGGGCTAAGCTCAGTTTTTACTGGCTTAGCCTTTTTAGTTTTTGAGATTAACTAAAGTAATCATCATTACTACATGCTTAAGTTTTGTTATGATGTTGCAAATCTTTCAAAATAGAAATCTAATTCAATGAAGAAGAATTTTTCGGCAGGAAAATTGCCCCTTAAAGGAAAAAGTACGGTTAATTTTCACCGCACTTTTAAGCCAAAATCAAAACCTCAAACGCTGTTGTTGGATGAAACCAAAGTGGTGTTATTCAATAAACCTTTTGATGTGCTCACTCAATTTACCGACGAACAAGGGCGCGCCACCTTAAAAGATTTTATCTCAATTCCAAATGTTTATGCGGCAGGGCGATTAGATAGAGACAGTGAAGGATTACTGATTTTAACCAATAATGGCGAATTACAACATCGTTTGGCCGATCCCAAATTTAAAACAGAAAAAACATATTGGGTACAAGTGGAAGGCATCCCTGAAGAAAGCGATTTAGCACAACTCAGAAAGGGTGTAGAACTCAAAGATGGCATGACAAAACCTGCTAAAGTGCGGTTAATTTCAGCGCCAAATTTATGGCAACGCAATCCACCTATCCGAGAAAGGAAAAATATTCCCACAAGCTGGTTAGAAATTAAAATTAGTGAAGGGCGCAACCGCCAAGTGCGGAGAATGACTGCGCATATTGGTTTCCCCACCTTACGATTAGTGAGAGTGAGTATAGGCTCATTATCTATTAATGGATTAGAAAACGGCTCATTTAGATTATTATCATTAGATGAAATAAAAGCGTTATTTCAGACAGTCAAATTATAAAAATAGGGCAAGTATTAGCTTGCCCTAAATTTTTCGCTCATAAACATTAAGCAGAAAGATAATTAATAAAAAACTAAACTGCTTTCAAACTCTTTCAGAAGATTACTTTCAGCTCGCAATTCATTCCAAATTAACGGGTTACGGTCTAAGTATCCACTTTCAAAATTCAATGTCCAATCATTCAAAGTGCGGTGTGTTTCAAGGGTGAAATTTTTTGCTGTTTCTGTTGCTTGACGGGATTTATTGAGAATAACCGCAAGACGAAGCAATCGCATTAAAGCCATCACATCTTGCTCGCTATAACGTGCAAATTTAAAAAATTCAGCAGGTTTAAGCGTGCCAATATGCCAACGCACTAACGCGGTAAGCAAACGTTGCTGTTCACGATCAAACCCAGGCAGTTCCATATTTTGTAAGATATAAGCCGAATGTTTTTGTAAACCTTTGTGATTAATCACAATGCCTACTTCATGCAAGCGCGCTGCCCAAAGCAGGATTTCGCGCATTTCTTCAATAAATTCTGTCGATTGCCAATCTTTATATTGTGCACTGAGTAAATTAGCACTATCCGCAACGCGGTGAGCTTGGGCTTGGTCAATATTGAATTGCTCGCTTAGCCCCCAAGCTGTGCGCGCTCGAATATCTGCAACTTGGAAGTTTTTCTCTAGGCTATAAATTACGCCTTCTCGCAATGCGCCGTCAGAATAGCGCATTTGTTGAATATGAAAAACTTCAAACACCGCACTTAAAATCGCTAAACCCGGTACAAAAACATCCACGCGGTCTTGGTTTAAACCATTAATATTTAGCTCAGTAAAATGCTTGGCTTGTAGTGTTTGTTCAATTAGAGCATTTAATCGCTCGACTGTAATGGTTCCATTTGGATCAAGATTAGTCGCAATGACTTGCGCAACAGTTTTAATCGTCCCCGATGAACCGAGCACAGATTGCCAACCTAATTTGCGATATTCAAATCCTAAATCTTCGATTTTATTTACCGCACTTTGACGCGCGCGTTGAAAGTTTTCTGGAGAAATGACACCATCGGTAAAAAATTGAGTCGCAAAACTCACACACCCCATGTGGCGGCTTTCAGCCACAAGTGGAGTGAAATCATCGCCGATAATCATTTCTGTCGAGCCACCACCAATATCCACAACTAGCTTGCGGCCTTTTTCTGGTTGCGTGTGGCATACGCCAGCGTAGATAGTTTTAGCTTCAGTTTGCCCACTAATAATATTAATGGGATAGGGGAAAACTCTGGCTGCTTGACGTAAAAATTCATCATTATTCACCGCTCTTCGTAACGTATAAGTACCAACCACATTGACATTTTCAACAGGAAATCCTTGTAAACGTTCGGCAAATAAGGCTAAGCAATTTACACCACGCGTGATGGCCTCTTGATTAAGCACCGCATTTTCATCTAAGCCTTCCGCGAGTTTAACTTTTTGTTTTAAGCGAGAAAGTACTTGGATTGAGCCGTTCACAATACGCGCAACAATCATGTGGAAGCTGTTTGACCCGAGATCAATCGCCGCGATTTCACGTACATCGCTGCGGTGCTGGGGTTCTAAAATAGGGTGATTCATAAAATTCCTAAAATTCAAATTGATAAAGTAAATCAAACACCTGGTTTGTACTAGAAACGGATTGAAAATAAAGTTGTGGCATTAAGCGGTAACGTAAGGTTACTTCTGCCAAGCCATCAAATAAGCCTACACCATATTTTATTTGTAAGCGGTTGGTGAGGTTTCCGCTGACGGTCACTTTGGATTTATCACCCACACCCGATGTGCCAAGGTTTAAATCTTGGATACCAAAAGCCTCTCCAATACTTCCCACTAATTTACCGCTCTTTGAAAGCCCTAGACCAAGTAATGCAGCCCCTACGGATCCACTAGATCCCGCCTCACCACTATTTTCTAATGAACGACCCGTTAACAAATAGGAAAGTGCTTGATCTTGTGGTTTACTTGGTTCGCTAAAGATGGTGACATCAGGTCTATCAGCCGTACCTATTACTCTAACACCAGCAGTAATTTTGCTGTCTTCCATTGCTTCTGGATTACGAATTGCTTCAATGTTTAACATCGGTTGTGACGGTTGGCCTGAAAAATTAATTTGTCCTTTTCGAATTAATAAATCTTGTCCAAAAGATGCATAGCGTCCTTTAGTTAAATTAATTTGCCCGAATAAACCTAAATTTCCCCTGTCTTGTTTCACAGAAAGTAAACCATCAAGATTGGTTTTTAAGCCATAAGCATCAAGGCTGACGTCTTTACCAATATTGATGCGTAAATCAGAACGAATATCCATGCCTGATTTTGTTTTTGCCGCAAATTCACGTTTAATCAGCTCTTCTTTGCTCTTATGAGGACCATTTAAAATAACTTCATCTTCGCTCACTGGCTCAGCTGTATCTGGTAAGCTATCAATTCTAATTCGCGCCCAAGGAATATCCACCGTTCCACTTAAATTCAGTTCTTTCGGATTCGCTTTTACCGTGATATTTGGACTGAAACGTAGTTTCGCCATAGAAGGAATATCCACGTTGAAATTATTTGCCTGAGCATTTAATTCTGTTGTCCAATGTTCGATATTCGCCCAGTTTGCTCGGCCAGTTAAATTTAAACGACTATCGCTAGTTTCAATTTTGCCCTGTAAAGTGGAATTATTACCGTGGAAATGTACGGCAATATCGCCATCTGTAATATTGACTGGCATAGATTTTAACTTGGTACGAATATTGCGAATATTGAAGTCGCCATTTAATAATGGTTTCTCTAAATTCCCGCCGAAACTCAACTTCGAAACCACCTCACCATTCACTGATTCACCGCTAGTAAGTAGCTGATTTGCGATCGACAAGTTTAATCGTTCTATCGCAAGGGTTCCGCCAAGTTGACGATTTTTAGCCAGGTCATTTAAATGAATATCGCCTACAATTCTGCCTTGATTATGTACATTGATGTCTGTTTTTAAAACCAAATTGTTATTTTGAATGTCGGCGTTAAGGGTTAATTTTGGAATATCCAATTTAAACGTACGGTAATCCAATTTTTGAGAGAAAACTAAGTGATTGCCATCTACTTTGGCAGTAAATTGGAATGGTTTATCCGTAAACCAAGCAACATTACCTTGCGCTTGTAAGTTGCCTTTGAGGCTATCTTGTTCGATAAGTTTATTCACTAAATCCAAATTAACACGTTTGAATTGGAAAGGAATATTCCCTTGCTTGCCCACATTGAATGCTTGAGGGAAACATAATTCTACATCTGTATTTTGCCAGCAATGTACGGCAATATTGGCTTGTGTTTGTTTGTGATCGTAAGACACCGCAATAGCTTGGTTAGATTTTACATCGCCAATAGGTGTATCAAATTTTGCTTGGGAAAGTGTGCCTTTCCACTGCTCCACAGTGCGGTCAAAATGACCGTTAATTTGTAAATTTGCAGCAACAGGCTCACCTTGGGATTTAAGCGTTAACAGATGATTTTGTTCATCGCCAGATAAGGCGAGATCAAGTAAACGGAGTTTAACACTTTCACCGTAATGAAGTTGCTCTGCCTTAACATTGAATTGCCCTTTAGCTAAAGGATTGCTTTTGATATTCCCTTTCACGCTCACTTTAGATAATTGTAAACCTTGCAAGTGTAAATTAGACGAGACTAAATCAAGATCAAGGTTTGGATTGGTAAACTGACCAGAAATAGCCGCATGCCCTTTCACATTACCGCTTAAATCAGACCATAAACCACGCAAATTCGGTGCATCAACATCTAATACAAAATCAGAATGGTCATCTAATACCCCTCTTGCGTTAAGATGATTTTCACCATATCTCACCTGCAAATCAGGTACTGTTAGAAGTACATTCTGATTGAGTGTTGCGGAGCCTTTTAAACTGATAGGTTTTGAAGATAGTGTCCCATTTAAATCAGCTACTGGCAGTTCCACTTGCCAGCCTTGAGAGCTAGCAAAACCACGCGAATGCAATTTGCCAGATAGTATTGCAGGCATGACAGGTACATAAAAACCGATATTCATTTTTTCTAAATCGGCTTCTACATCCCAGTTTGCACCCTCTTTCCAGTTTGCAGCCCCCACAAATTCACTTTTACCGTCTAACGAAGCTATCCCCAATTTATTGACGGTTACTTCATAAAGTTTGCCGTCGGCATTAAGGTCCACTTTAGATACGGGAATATAATCCATTCCATCTACGCCACCCTTAAGTTCAGCGTGATAATTCAGTAAATCCCCTGTGAGCTTAAATGTCACATCATTAATTTTGAGTGGCGCCATTGTGTTTACAAAAGCATATTGTCCTTTTGCCACATTTAATGTGAGGTTTAAGGGCATTTTGTCTTGTGCTAATTGCACTTCGCCATTCAGTTCAGCATCTAATACGCCTTTTATTTTTAAAGAAAGTGCGGTGGATTTTTTCAATGATCCCGAAAGTGTAAGATCGACATCACTCGCTGGCAGAATTTCTTTTCCATCGGATTTCAATGGCTCTAAATGGGATTTTAAAGTTAAATCTAGTGGCATATCGCCATCAAGTTGTAATTTACCTTGTGAAGAAAGATTACCTAACGAGCTTTCTACCGATAATTTTTGTAATTGCAGTTGATTATCAACGGTATCCGCCTGTGCAATGAGGCTTGGGATTTCAATAGATTGAAGTGTTTCACCTTTTTCATTCACCGCTTGATAATGCCAGTTTTGGCCTTTAATCGCGGGGATGTGTAAATCAAAAGGAAGTATTATTTCTGATACACTGCCTAAAAAAGCAGGCGTTAAAGATTGCTCAATCGCATCCCAATCTACAGGTTTATTCGGCTGTTTGGCTTGCGGCTCAGGTTTAACTTCGGGCAATTTTTTTGAAATAACTGAAATATCGTTAATTTCAGTCGGCGCAATAGTTAACCCTTTTTCATTATTTAAACTTACCGCACTTTTAAAATGACTGAGAGTAAGATTAGTCTGATCAACATTTACGGATAAATCTTGCACTACCAAATTTTCTGCATTAATACCAATTGGCAAGGAAATACGCTTCATCGGGCCAGACTTTGAATTATCAGGCGTTGATGGAGGCAGTAATGCGGTATTAATCGCAATCGTCGGTTTATTAAGGGTGAAATCGCGTAAACAAACCTCACGTGAAAGCAAACAACCGAAATCAAGCTGTAAACGTGCTTGTGCAATATGAGTATCAATCCCTGCGGTTTGATAACGAACATTATTTAACACCAAGCCATTTTGTAGTCCGCCTTCAATTTGCTCAACGGAAAAACTATCAAGCATTTTATCGGCAAGTTGAATTAAACCTCTTTGCCCCGCATCGAAAGAAAGTGCCCCAGCAACACCTAAAACAGGCACCAAAATGACCGCACTTCCGATACAAACAGCCTTGCGCACCCAATGTTTTTTATTAGGCTGCTCAAGTGATTTTGGTGAAGTTTCTGATGGTTGTATTTGTTCTGTCATAAATTCACCTTAAATTTCTGTACCAAGTCCGATGTAAAATTGAATATTTTTGCTGTTATCTTTATCACGAATCGGGGTGGCAATATCAAATTTAATTGCGCCCACTGGTGATGCCCAACGGACACCAACGCCTGCGCCATAACGCAATTCTTTAGTCGTGTAATCATTAGCTGCTAATCCGCTATCTGCGAAGGTCGCCGCCCACCAATTAGGATAAACTTGATATTGATATTCCAAAGAACCTGCAAGTAATCGCGAGCCACCAACCAATTTTCCGTTTTTATTTTTAGGCGCAATTTTTTTATAGCCGTAACCGCGCACACTGCGATCGCCACCAGCAAAGAAACGAAGTGCGGGCGGAATTTTTTCAATATCCTTTGTATGTAAATACCCAACTTCAGCACGAGCAACGATACGGTGATTTTCCGCATAAGTACGAATCCATGCGCTAGAGGCTTGCATTTTTACGAAAGACGCTTCCGATAACCAAACTTTGTTACCCACATCAAAAGTGATTTTTTGCACGTCTCCCCAAGTTGCAAAAGAACCGCCACGTAATCGGGTGCGAGTAAATCCGACCGTTGGATAAAGGAGGAAAGTTTTATCGGTTATATCGGCTTGTGTAAAACTGTCGTATCGCGCACGAAGTCCGCCAAAATATTGCCAGCCATGCACGTTGTTCCAATAACGTAACGCAGACAACGTAAGCGCTCTCGTATTAGTATCATTCTCTTTTTCACCTTCCCAACCGACAGAGTAATCATAGTAATAATTTAATGGATTTTTAAGCAGTGGCATTCGATAAGTTGCCTCTAAAGTTTGTTTTGGTGCTGAGAGATAAAGATTCGTGCGGAAACTATGTCCACGGCTATTAATCCAGGGTTTTGTCCAACCAATTTGAGTGTGCACACCACCATCAGTTGCAAAGCCCACCCCTAGTTCCATCGCATTTTTTTTACGTGGATAAAGAATAATCTCCACATCCACGGTTTTGCTTTTATGATTAACATTAGGTTGAACTAATACTGAACTAAACCAATTTGAAGATGAAAAATCGCTGGTTAAATCCGATAAGTTATTCATTAAATACGGATCACCAGGTTTGATGTTAAGAATATTATTTAAGTAATCATCCCGAATTTGTGAATGGTTAAAAGTAATATTGCCATAATGATAACGAACGCCGCTATCAAATAACATTCGCCACCATGCTTGATGGGTTTCAGGACTGATTTCTAAACGTGAAATCTTAAATTCCCCATCAAAATATCCATGATTTAATGCTAAACGTGAGATCGCTGTTTTGTAATCATCGTAAGTTTGGTGTTCAACCAAAACGCCTTCTTTGGGCAAGTATTTACGTAACGCATCAAAATTTTCATCTTGTGCGGCTTCCCCTTCAATTTGCACATCAGTGCCCGCAATTTTTGTTGGCTCGCCCGGTGTAACATGAGCAATTAATAAATCGCGTTTGCCTTGACGCTGTTTTCGTTCAAAACTCACGGAAGATTCATAATAACCAAACACACGCAAACCACGATCCACAGCTTGAGTGACTAAATGTTGATAGCGTTCGGAGCCATCCATTTCTTCTTTATTAATCAGATGAACATTAAGATCCGTATTACGAACAGCACGGAAACCACGGATACCTTGAACTTCAATATCAACAGTTTGTTCCGCAAATGCAGGAAAGCAACTTAATGCCAAAAAAAGTTCGGTGAGTTTTAGCGATTTTTTCTTCATTTTAAGGGGCTAAAATTTTTTAAGTAAATTGCGCTATAGTCTACCGAGAAGTTCGTTAGGATCCAATATTTTCAGCGCATTTTGTCGGTGTTTTAATAAAAAAATACCGCACTTCATTGCTAAAGTGCGGTAATGTTTTCGGCTGGTTTTAATTAATGACCGCCGCAGCCACAGCTGCCGTGACCATGTCCATGCCCGTGACCACCGCCGCAGCATCCGCTGTGCTCGTGATCATGGTCGTGGTCGTGATGGTGGTGATGACCGCCACAGCCACAACCGTGACCTTCTTCGTCATCATCGTGGTGGTGGCTATGTGCGCCATGAACGTGGCCGTGTGCGATTTCTTCTAACGTTGCTTCACGCGTTGCGATAACTTCAACGGTGAAGTGTAATTCTTGCCCCGCTAACATGTGATTTCCATCAACCACGACTTCATCGCCATCGATTTCAGTAATCACCACTGGAACTGGACCAATGTCAGTATCCGCTAAGAAACGCATGCCGACTTCAAGCTCATCAACACCTTGGAATACATCTTTTGGTACACGTTGAACCATATTTTCGCTGTACGCACCGTAACCTTCTTCTGGTTGTACACGTACTTCAAATTTGTCGCCTACTTCTTTGCCTTCAAGCGCTTTTTCAAGGCCGATCACTAAATTATTGTGGCCTTGTAAATATTCTAGTGGTTGATTCGCTGGAGCTTCATCTACCAATACGCCATCTTGTGTGCGAACTTGGTAAGCAATGCTCACCACTACATTTTTTGCTACTTTCATTATGTTTTCCTTATAAAAAATCGGTTAAAAAAAGTCGTACCATTGTAGCGAAAATTATTCCGCGCGCAATGCAATTCGCGCACTAATGCGCGCTTTTATTTTCTCTTTACCATTTTCCAGATAACCATCGCTAGATGAATCCACTGCACTCATATCGACAGATTTTGTCATCGCCATCATATAAGGTCTTGGGCTCATTGTTTGTTCATTCACGGAAGACACATCTAAATCTAAAATTTGATAGCCTTTCATATTCAACGAATTTTGAATTAATGTAGCTTTGTTTTTAAATTTATCCAATGCAGCTTGAGTTAATTCATTTTCTAAACTCATTAATTTTTCTGATGAAATAAGTGCATTCGTACTTTCCACCGCCATAACACCATCAAGCTCGCTAATCACTTTGGAAATAGCTTGGAAATCTTTGCTTTCTAATACAAGTTCTACACGATCAATCCAGCCAGATTGCTTGCCTTGATTGTTATAACGCACACTGGTATGACGAAAATGATCTTTAATTTCCACCGCACTTTCGTTTTTCGCGATAGAAAGCGCTTTGCTTAATTTCTCATTGATTGTTTTATTTAGGGTAGAAAGTGAGGTGCCTTCTGCTTGATAAAAAAGTGTAACTTGTAACAAATCTCGTGAAACTTCTTTTTCGACTTCAGCATTGAAAGAAACAATATTATTTTGCACCGCACTTTGGGGATTATCCGCCAAGGCAGGCACAGCAAAAGACAACGCCAATAATGCTAAGGAAAGCGATTTTAATTTCATATTGAAACTCCTAAAAAAATAACCGCACTTATTAAGTGCGGTTAAAAAGAATGATTAATGCACACGAGGCTCTTCGACATCCTCATCATCAAAAAATTCCCCATCATCACCGTATTCATCATCATCTGCATTCGGGTCTTCAAAATAGGTGCCCCAACCATCATAAATGCCTTTGTGTTTTTCTAATAACGGAAGGATTTCTTTTTGTTGCGCATCAATAATTTCCGCTTTTAATTCTACCTCACTGATAATGTCAAAGCAGAAAATGGGGTTGCCATCATCATCTTCAAATTCTTCCGCTTCGGAAACTTCATAACCAGCTTTAAACGCATCTACCGCAATTTTTTCTAACAAATCAAAATCGTGATGAGCAATGTGATGCTCAATAATATAAAGCGCATCCGGGTCACTACCGTCGTTAAGTAAATCAGTGATAATTTCACGGGTTTCTGCTTGTAACTCAGCCAATTTTGACATAATAAAATCCTTCAACAAGAACAAAAGTGCGGTTATTTTAGTGGATAAATCACCAAAAGTCGCATAAAATTTCGCGCAATTATTTTCTATAAAAAAGAACCCTTAACCATGCTCGAACAACTCCCTTATTTGGCATTAAAAACACAGCCAAAAACCACCGCACTTTTAAAGGCTGAATGTGCGGATTTTATTGTAAAAGAGCATTTAGGCTATGAAATGTCAGGCGAAGGGGAGTTTGTTGCGTTGTATGTACGCAAAACAGATTGCAACACCTTATTTGTTGGCGAAAAAT
>ERZ772956.446-NODE-446-length-31519-cov-33.790745_pt1 | contig 31519 bp, 45 predicted proteins | sample MGYA00580683_ERZ772956 | MGnify/ENA primary metagenome ERZ772956 (study PRJEB29015, sample SAMEA2738077) | human oral metagenome | biome: human oral; feature: human-associated habitat; material: saliva | place: China | collected 2212 ... | reverse complement strand
GCATACTGTATGATTTTATCAAAAAAAGCTGGAACTGTCACGAACTATGGTATAAAGAATTTGTGTTTACAAGTAATTTCCGTCGCTTGTTGATAGTTGAGTTTTTACTTATTTTTCTTTTAAATCATTTCTGTCAATTGTCGTTATTTTTTTAAATCGTATTCATCATCGTATTCATTTTCATACTCATATTTGCCCGTATAGTTGAGAAAGTGTCAGTTTATTTCTAATAGTTTACAAAAGAATCAGTGAGCAATTTCACTGTTTTTATTTTTGACAAAACGCTGTTTTTGACAATAATTAAAAAATAAAAAGGATCTATTATTGACAAAATGGCATTTTTGACAATAATACACCACGGTTTCCTCTTCCTATTCTTCAAGAAAACTCTTTTTTGAACAATAGAATTTAGATTTTTGTTTCTAATTGTTCAAAATGCGTGTTTTTGCAAAATAGAAAAACGCAAGCCAAACGACCTGCGGAAACATCATCTATTCTAAATAGTCTTTTTCTGTAATTACTTTTAATCTAGTAGAATAATTCTGAAATGTTGAGAATTTAAAACGTTTAGGATCTTCAAGTTTATTTCTATCATTTATTTCCAAAGCGTGATTATAGTCTATAATAGCTTTTACCAACTTATTAATAATAGCTCTATCGTTGTCCATTACTTTATAATAATCTTCGATTTTCCGAAGGCGGAAAGTCGTATTCAGTAAATAACTTTCATCTTCCAAAATCAATGTTTTACCAATATCTAATCCTTCAACATATCCTTCTTTTGCCGAATTTCTAAGTTTATACTTCAACTGATACTTTTTAGGAATGTAACTTCTAAATGGAATCAAGAAAGTTAGCCCCTGTATTTTGACAACAGTTACCGCAAATCCCCTTCCTTTATTCATTACTTCCTTTGTCTTAAAGTCATAATCCATCGCTTGAATAAGGTCGTAATCCTTGCACATTTCTAAATCAATTTGACCTAATTTTAACTTCTTACTTTTCATTCCTATTCCTTAGATAAAAAGCTCACTAAAAAGTGAGCAACATTTCCAATGAGATACTTCTGTTGACGAGCGCGTCTCTCCGCCCCCTCATTGCCTCAAGAAAAGGCTGGGCGAATCGAAAGGAGGTAGATTTTTCCTGTTTTCAATTCTACTTATTTTTGCACATTTTTTGAATTTTGTCAAACAAAAAAACCGCAAGCCTGAGCCTGCGGTAGAAAGAACAATTTAGAAAGTTTCCTTTCATTTTATTTTTAAAATTATTTCGTAGTAATCAAGCCATTTGGTTCTACTGTGAACTCTGGCTCGTCTGCCATGCTGCCGTCTGGTTGGATGTAGTACCAGCCTTTCTTGTCTGCCGATTGGACGAAAGCGTTTGATACCATGGCACCTTCTTTACCGTCTAGGTAGTACCATGTCTGCTTGTGCTTAATCCAGCCAGTGACCATCTTGCCGTCTTCATCGAAGTAATACCAAGCGTTGTTGATACGAGCCCAGCCAGTGGCCATAGAGCCTGAATCCGTGAACCAGTACCAAGCATCTTTATAATTCAACCAGGTACTACGCTTCATAAAGCCTTTATCGTCGAAATAGTACCAAACGTCATTGATTTTCTCCCATTTATTGGTTGGATAAGAGCCGTCTTCACGAACCCACCACCAACCGTACTGGTTCTGTTGCCAGCCAGTTTCAACTTCTTCAGGCGGTACGATATACCCAACGATTTCATCGACAGAGCGCTCATTGTAGCGACAAGGGCCACCTACTTCCAAGTAGTCCCAGTTACCATCTATATTCTGCTCAATCGTCTTGATAGTATATCCGTCTGAGTCCTCATAGACAAGCCCTGTATGCCCATAATTGACACCGTCGCCAGCCACATAGCTTTTCACGAAGAACCAACCAGCCTTTGGATAGTCAGTGTCATACACGACTTTCAAGCCTTGTGAACGTGCTGACTCAAGCAAGTCATAAGCATTCCCCCAAAGTGTCACGCCGTACCAATGACGAATCCCATAACAAGGTACGTCAGCACATTGGAAACCATAAGCTCCATCGTTATCAACTCCATCTCCAGCGTTAGCTTTGTCGATGAAGAATTGAATCATTTCCTGTTTTTTAGACATACTTACTCCTCACTTGGTTTCTTGTATTCTAGCGCTCGTGTGCTGTCCGTGATTCCGCTTGTTGTTGGGTCATTGACCAAACCGATAGCAGTCAAGAACACGAATACCGCATTGACAAGCAAAATCAGCTTGTTACCGATATCACCTAAATCCAGATGATATCCAAAGACTGCTGCACCAGCTTGCAGGACAAGCAAGAAAGCTGGGATGGCAGTCAGCCAAAAGTATTTATTTTTTAATCGTAGTTTCCAGTTAATCATATGTTTTCCTTTCTACCTTAAAAATTTAATTATTTTTGCTTTTTTTGTGTATTTTTCTATTTTTTCCCCTATTGAGTCATCTCCGACGAATGCTATTTCAAAATATTTTCCCTCATTGTAAAGGTAAGATATTTCCGGTAATGAAAGAGGTGGTTTATCGTCGGCTTGCATAGATTTTATTTGTTTATAATCAAAATTGTTAGGTATGATTAATGTATTGGATAGAGAAAAAGATATAGTAGCTTTATAACCGGAAGAACCACTTGGTTCTATTGTTAATAAAATTTCTCCTCCACCACTCCACACCAACCTATCGCCAATATACCGCTTAACAATCTCCTGATTGCCTAACATTATCCTTATTCTATCTTTCATAACTACACCTGCTTAAAGATATCATAAATCGTGTTAGGGTCTTTGGTTGGAAGAGCATCGTACTGCGCTTGTGTTCCTGCCCAATACTTCAGTGCTTGTTGTCCCTGTTGGTTGATGATGTTCTGGCCAGGCACTCCATCTGCTCCTCTAGCGCCTGTTGCACCTCGTTCGCCATCGTTGACATTATCCATATGAGCAAACCCAGAGGCCTTAAGACCTCTGTAGCTCACTTCAATACGGACTTCGAACCAACCACCAGAGCGCTGGGTAGCACTCCATGTTCCAAATTTACCAGCTGAATCAGGAGTCCGATTTCTCAATACCCCCCAGTTGTTATTCCCAAAACCACGGTAGTAGTAATCAAGAGTATAACCACTCGTGACTGCTTCGCCATCGTAGAATACATCCGCAAACAGGTTCAACTGACTAGTCGCGCCATTTCGATAAGACCCTTCGATACGGACATTGACACTTAAGCTATGGCCATTTTCACCCCTCAACCTATCTCGTTGAGTCGGTGTCAACGTATCGAATGATGGACGGCTTTCTAAAGCGGAAATCCTAGCCTTGATTGGGATATCATTGTACAACTCCGATTTCAAGGCATAACCTGACAAGGATTGATGGCTTGTCAGATAGGCTTTTTGTTCCAGCTCATCTTTCGTAACCTGTTGCTCTTTAATGCCCTTGATATCCTTACCGATTTCCGTTGCTAGATTTTCAAGGTTATTCATAGGCTTCACGCTTTCGCTTGATTGTAAGTCTCTACCAAATCAAGATTAGCAATCTGGTCTACACGTCCGCTTACTTCGGTTACTTTGCCGAGAAGAGCACCATTTTCGTCTTGCCCCATATTTGTGATTTTGTCCGCAATTTCTTTCAGCGTATCAAGATTCTCAGGCGTTCCTTCACCCAAGATTTCAGCTTTAACTTCAGTTTTAGCTTGAGTGACTGCCTGAGAGATGGCTTGTGTCATTTCTGAAGTGCTAACCTTGTTTTTTAATTCTTCGTTAACTCGTTTGTTATCTTCTCCCAAAGTGCGGGCAAATTCAGTTAATTTTGTAGTATTTTCCATTGTATTTATACCTTTCCAAGATTGTAAAAGAAGAGTAGATCAGGAAATTCCGGACATACTCCACCATCTGTTACTGTTTTTTCTGAAAGTTGTTTCGCAACTTCCTTTGCTATATCCAGCTCCTTGAGAGCATGGATTTCCTCTGTGACCAATTCTTTATCTGAAGCCACTATCTTGATGTGTGTCGTTTTATCACTGGGGAAAATGTACCCACCAGCGCTAATCTCTAAGCGGTATTTCCCGATTGGCAAGATAGCGTCCAGATTGAAATTCACGCTTGAGTTCGTGACAGTCACCTTCTTCTTCCACTGGTACTTGTCCATAGTCAGACTAACGACCGCCACCTCTCCTTCCAGAGAGGAGACAGCCCGATAATCTTCGTCTAAAAGGACAAATCCAAAGGTGGAAGCCACATCACCCTGTTTGATGAGGTAACCGCCATCAACCTGAGCAAGATTGGTCGTATTGAGATTACAGACCATTCTGCGCCCCTTTCTCGTCTTCAATTAAGATGTCATCTCTAATCTGCAACGCTTCAAAATTATTGTACAAGTGGTCAATGTAGCCATTGCCACCAAGAGCCTTGTAGCTGTTGTGCATGTTTTCGACTACATAGAACTCATCCTTAGTAGTAAATCCACGACGGATAGCCCTGCGAATATCACGATCGAGGCGCATTCTCATGGTTACAAGATGTGCCTCGTCGTGCAGTTTTAGCTTTGCTTGTACTTCGTCAATTTTGGTGTTGCTGTCGCATGCAGTTTCTTGGACATCTTTGATTTTCCCTTTAACATCGTCCAATTCAGAAATGATTTGGTCTGTTAGTTCCTTTGATTTCTTCGGCATTTTATACCCAAGCCAAGCAACGACGATTGGCGTGGCAACTGGTAGCACATTCATGAAGAAATGCTCTGTTGATTGTAAGACGTCCATATAGCACCTCTATCCTTTAGGTTCGTACTTCCATGCTGCGCCTGTTCCGTCCATTTCAAGACGACCATTACGAGCGAAGTCGCTGACAGGTTCACCGTTGTATGTAAATTCCTTATTCAACTGAACCAAGATACGTTTGCCTTCTCCATCGACTTCAACGTGTGCTGGGTCTTCGATGGTAATCAAGTCATGAGGCATATAGCGTTTCCCAATTTCAGCAAGTGGAATGAGTTCAACCAATTCCTTGTAGTTGGTTCCATAGGCGATTGTCTTGCCTGCTACTGCATTTAAAACGACCGCATGGATGATTTTCCCATAGCGGTCGGTTTCAGCTTTGTTATGCTTAACTTCTTGGTCTGTAGCCGTCTGTTTCGCTTCAGTTTGAGCCAATTTTTGTTCAGCTTCTTGCAATTTCGCTTGAGCAAGCACAATCGCATTTGTTGGATCAAGTTCTGTACGGATATGGTCTAGCACTGCTTGGACCAAGGTCGCTTCATTGTCTTGAGTATGGTCACCGTGCAATTCTACTTGCTCGTAAGAATAACGTCCGTTGTTCTCCATCTTGATTGCGACAACTGTCACATTTTCTGTACCTTTCAAATAAGGTTTGATTGCTACTTCATAATTCATTAGTTAATTCCTTTCATTTTAGCTTGTGTTTCTTCAAATAGTTCTTTAAGTGCTGGGTCATATTCTAGGACCTCTTTCATCGTGTGCAATTCGCTTGCTACATATAAATAAAGAGCCTCGTTCTTAGCTGATTCTTGCTCACTGACTGCTAGCTTTTTAGTCAACGAATCAAGTGTTAACTGATTCACTACTGCGTCCATGTTGTTATTCATACTATTGTTTTCTCCATTTTTTCTATTTTTTGATTTAATTCTTGAATGGCCTTGATTAAGTAAGGTACCAGTGCAAATGTGTTATATGTGTAAACTCCATCTGGACTCTCACGAAAAGCGTCTGGAGCGTACTTCTGCACATCTTGAGCCATGATACCACATGAGATATCCTCTACCTCATTATTAAATTCTTTTCGGTAACTATAGGTTTTCAAACGATTAATAACATCAAGCCCTGAAATACTACTCTCTTGAATGTTTGATTTCAGTCTGCGGTCAGAAGTATCGTTCGAAACTAGGAAATAATCTCTTTCACCACTAGCTTTTTCCAGATAAAAATAATATGTACTGCTTCGTCCGATTTTTTCGTATCCATTAGAATAAATCCAAGCACCACCATCATAAACGATTCTGCCTGTAACTTTCAGATCACCATGGACAATAGGTGTTTTCCAAAATTCAGCCGTGTTATAACAATACATCTTGCCATTATTTTTCACGAACCATGCATAGTATCCAGGTTCGTTCCAATTGTTTCCCCAATTGACCCATAGCGCAGTGTGTCCATCTCCACCTGTACCATCACCCATTCCAACCGAGAAGTGATTTCGACCAGTTATCCAACGTCCGTAACCTGAATCATGCGTACCTAATTGAAATCCACCAATCCATCCTTTGTAACCCTCTAAAACAGTTGAGCTAGTAATAACCGACTCAACCTTAGTAGAGAAGATACGTTTAGAGGTCAGTTGTTCTATGAAAGCCTCATTCGCTATCATTTTTTTAATAAACGCATCGTCAAATCTCACTTTGTCAGCAGTCACTGCTTCAGCGTCTAATATCGTGGTTGTGACTGAACCAGCTTCAAAATTGGCCGTTTTCAGCTTATCAACCATCGCTGACTTGATAACTGCATTATCAATTAATGTTTCGCCAGTGATATGAGTCAATTTACCAGTGATACGGTTGTGACCTGTAGCACCAAGGTTGATTCCAGAAATGATATCTCCAGCTGAATTTATGTTTTGAACCGCCCACGAACCTGCCAATTGGGTTTGGACTGTGCGAACTGCTTCGTTAGCGTCTTCTGGAGACGGTTGCCAAGGGCGGATTGTTGTGCCTTCATAGACATCCACATCTCCAAATAACAGCATTGCGACATTGCTATCGGTTGTCCCATTGTTGTCAATGCGGATAAATCCTTCATCGCATTCTCCTGAATTAAACGTATAATTCTTTCTAACTGCTTCATCTGATGAAAATTTAGTGTTATCAACCAACACTTCCACTCTTGTGAATGATTGAGTTTCTCCAGTTTTACGACCAAGGAAATAAATGGTTGCTCCCTTCATATTCCAAGTATTGAAGGCTGTCAAAGCTACTGTATAATTTGTGTTCCGTTTTAAAGAAAATCGAATTGTTGAAGCTGGAACGCCCACTCTCGTACTATTTTCTAGGAAGAAAAGTTTTCTTTTTTGGTTATAGAAAAAACCATGTGTTCCGACACGAACAGCAGGATTTTGACCAATTTCCCAATATCCCCAATTGCTAACGTCGGATGGATTACCGCTGTTTTTAATAAGGTTAGGTCCACCTTGAAATGCATACTTCCCAACTTCAACCTGAAATAGTTGATTAGTTAGAGCCATACGAGCAACCTTGTTTGAGATGTCATTCTCGTTGCTACCGATGATGCGTTCATACAGCTGACTAGTTTCCTTAACACGTTGGAAGTCACTCTGGTTAGTCTTGCCATTTATTTGGCTAGAAATCGTAGCGAAACGACCGTCTACAGTTTCTTTATATTCAGCTATTTTTTGTGCAACACCTTCCTCTACATCACCTTTAGCAGGTTGCCAATGTATCAAAGGAATTGCTCCACGAACAAGTGTCGCCCAACTCATGTTTCCTACCGAACCCCCTGGATCGGAAGACAAAGTAATCTCAGTCCCAGCTGGGATTTTTTGAGTGGGTGTAAATTGAACCATCCAAGCATCTATAGCTTTGTTATAATTTAATCTTCTCCAATTGACTCCGTCAAAAAACGTATGACCTGTCGCATTCTCTCCGTTCCAGTATTTAGTAACAAGAGTATAGGTCTGATTGGCTTGCAAGGTTTCGACAAGTCTATACCTCTTATCATGTTGGCTGTAGAATCCGTTATTACTATTTTTAAGCAAGTTGCCACTGGTTCCAAGAGATAGACTTTCTAAGCGTCTTTCAACGCCCTGAACGCTTTCTTGGAAAGTGCTTTTTCCGACAAAATCCCTTGTTACATCTTCACGAACCGCTCTAGCCTGACTAGCACTCTCCTCACGAACATACCGCTTCAAATCATCTTGTCTTTGCCCGTCACTATTAACATAAGTCTCAACATTGGTTATTTTGGTAGATAACCCCTGAGCAGTCTTTTCAAACTCGGTCTTAGCTGCATTGATTTTTCCAAGCGTATCAGTTGATAAGCTTTCAAATTTCTGTCTTAACGCTCTTTCAGTCTGTTCAACTGTAGCACTATCTGCTTTACCAGCCAGACTTTGTTGTAACTCAGACTTGAAACGATTTACATTCTCTGACAAATCATGTTGAGCCTTGCTTGATTCTTGTTTGAATCTGTTCATCTCAGTAGACGACTGATCAGCGATAGCCTTAGCTTCCTGAGCTAGAGAACTGCTTGCCCCAGCTTTTTTAAATGCTTCCTCGGCTTTGCGCTTGGCTTCTTGAATCGAAGCATTGTCGAAGTTTTGGAATCGTTTGTCGATTTCGTTTGAAATCTCTTGCTTGACTTCTTCGGCCTTGGCCTTGGCAAGTTCGATACCGTCATCTATCTCTTTTTTACGTTTTTTGAACTCAGCATCAAAGGCTGCGTCTGCTGCTTCTATCTGCGCTTGAATTTTTGCTTCAATGCCATCTTGTTGCTTAATCTGCTTGGTAATCGTACCCTCGTAGGAATATTGAGTATCGTTTCCAGCCTTACTATCTGCGCTGATACGACCTCTCAGACCGCCTTTAAAGGTAAAGCTCTGACTTAACACAGGAACTTTAAAGGTTTCTTTCTTATTGGTCTGAATGGTTACCCACTGCCCGACCTCAAGCAGTAAATGCCCTTGATAGTTAAGGTTATATGGATAGTAAGTCAGATTTTTCAGCTTGTAATAAAGGTCGTTCAAAGCGCTCTGAGTCATAAAGACATTGTCTAGTTCCAAAGACCGACCTGTCTTCATACCGACTGTCAGAGACTTCTTATCTGTCTTACAAGTGATACCAGCTATCTGATACTCAATCTCACTCTTGGTTAAACCATGTAGAAAGTAACTGTCAGCGTTGATCGTGATATTTGACTCAGTTAAATCACGGATTTCCATCTTGCCTTCTCGGTTAAAGAAACAAGACATCCCAATCATCTGGGTCATAGCGCTCAGCATATCCCTAAAGGAAAGTTTCTTGCCCTCAGGAACTTGCTCGACATGGTAACGCATAGCGCTGATTCCGAAATAGTCATTCGCTAACTCAATGCCTGTTTTTAGGCAGATTTCCTGAATGACCTCTCGTACTTCAGCTGGGAAATGCAAGTCTGTCACATACTCACGATTAAGCTTAAACATACCGTCCATAAGTTCAAGTGTAGTTGTGTTGCGGTTTCGGTCAATCTCAATATCGTTGATGAAGTATTCCCCCATCTTGACCCACTGGTAGGTATCCCCAACCAGTAGACCAATCTCAGGGTGTAGGATATCCAGTTTATTGAACGTGGTAATGATACTGGTAAAAGTAATCTTACCGCTACCAGCACACGTTCCACCGGGCTTATATGTATCGCCTTTGATATAGCCATACTCAAAACTAGCCTCTTTGATATCTCGTGAAGCATAATCACCAACACGGATAGCCAGCGTCCTTTCCTTAGCAAACATGGCTCTGTCAAATTGTCGTCTGGTTAAAGCGTCCATTTTTCTTACCTCTCTACCAGATTAAATTTAGCGCCAGACCAAGGTTTGAACTTCTCAGTAAAGGTATAGCTTGGGGCTGTCCTATCGCCGACGTAAAAAGTCCCAGTCGTCTGACCTTTAACAGGGTCAGGGTATGAGACCTCAAAAAAGACTGCTGACACGGCATTTAAAAGCTGACTCATTTCTTCCTGAGTCATCATACCCCATTCACAGTCTAACTTACGCTTAGTCGTAATACGGTCTCGCACCATATCGCCATTGGCATTACGCCCAGTTTCTCCATCGATATCTTGAATACCGACCTGAAAAGATTTGGGAGGCTTCACAGCCACCCCATTGATTGTCAATTGTGCCATTTTACCTCCTAAATCTTGAGCAGGGTTTGACCTGCTCGTTCGTGTTCCTTGTTAATTTCTTGGATTGCTACCCGTCCGAACTCATGACCAGCGATTTGAATAACAATATCACCAGCTGGCAATGAATAGCCCGCAGGGGCATTGTTAACAGGCATTCTTTCAGCTACTTTCTGAGCCAAAGTAGAAATCCAACCTGTATTCCGTTCAAGGGGCATTACTGCTTCTTGACCAGCTTCTCCGACCCCGATAATGCTAGGGGAATTGAATACACCACCTCGTGCATACCAATCTACAGAGAATGATGGAATTCTAGGAGGATTCAAGCTAAAGCTACCTGATATATTAAAGTGAGGAAGTTTGATTCTCGGTAAACTCCAATCAAAATTAAAGAAGCTTCTCAGTTTATCGATACCACTTTTAACAATGCTTTTGGCGTTTTCCATTGCGTCATTAAACAGATTCTTAAACCAGTTGGGGATTTCTTTCAAGGCATCTTGCATGTCTTTCCATCTATCGCCAAACCATGAACCGATTTTTTGGAAAGGATTCTGAGTTTTTTCTTTTGCACTCTCAAATTTCTCTCCAAACCATGTATCAGCTTCTTTTACTCCATCTTTGATATCGTTCCATCTATCACCGAACCACGAGCCAACTTTTTCAAAAGCTGAGTTCACTTTATCCCTACCAGATTGGAACTTATCGCCAAGCCAAGTGTTTGCTTCAGCAAGCGCGTCTTTAGATTCGTTCCAACGCTCACCAAACCATGAACCCAACTTGCTAAATGTATTGCTTATTGCATCCCAGCCTTGCTTGAATTTATCACCTAACCAAGAGCCTACTTCTGCTAACGCATTAGTCACATCTGCCCATCTATCACCGAACCATGAACCTAAATTACTGAAGATATTAACGATAGCGTCCCAACCTTCTTGGAATTTTTCGCTAAACCATTGACCTATTGGCTCAAAGATTTCTTGTAGTTTCGTCCATAAATCGCTGAAAAATTCGCCAATCGCTTGACAAATACCACTGATAAAATCACATAGTCCTTGCCATGCAGTTTTAGCAAACTCAACAACAGTGTCCCAGTTTTGGTAGAGCAAGACACCGATAGCGATTAAGGCTGCAATAGCAGCAATAACTAAGGTTATCGGGCTGGTCAATACCGCAATGGCTCCATTGAGTGCCCATGTTGCAGCTGCTGCAACTCCTGCTGCAACTGATTGAGCGATTTCCGCTGCTGCTGCAAGTCCCATTTGCGCTGCATGAACACCCCACGCCAGTGCTGATTTACCAAGTTCTAGAGCAGTTTTTCCTAGCTCTACAATCAATTTCCCAGAATTGACCACAAAGTCTTTTGCATACAACGCATTCAAATAGATGGTTTCTCCGAAGCTGACCAATTTATCAAATGTCAAAGCTTTCAAAGCTAGTCCAAGATCTTTAATTCCGCTAACAATAAAGGAAACCTTGCCACTCAATAATTCAAATGCTCCTGCAAGTCCTCCGGCTTGTTCAGCCCAAGACAAGAACTTAATTCCTTGCCACACGGTTGCAAGCGTACCAATCACATTAGCGATCGTAGAGATAATCTCTTTATTTTCTTTACACCAATCCGAAAAGGCAGTAAAACCATCGGCAACTAGCTTGATTGTATCAGCTAGTAATTTCAATGCCTCTAGTATGATACCGCCTAGTAAATCAGCGACAGTTTCAATACTGATGCCGAATGTATTAGACAAGAACTCTGCGAAAGGCTTCCAACTTCCTTCCCAAAGAATTTGAATAATGTCAATTAGTCCGTTAAAAGCATTGGCAATAGAATCAATAGCAGGGGCTACATGTTCATCGTAGACACTACTCAATCCATCGCCGAACTTATCAACAACACTCTCAATAGTTTCAAATATTGGAGCTACAATGTCCAAAAGACTTTGAAGCATTGATGAAATTTTAGGAGCGCTCGTCACAACGACTTTTTCAAAGCCTTTAAACAGACTTCCTGCTAATTTGCTACCGACTTCAACAATGGTAGATGTCAAGCTTAATAGAGTTGACACAATAGCGCTACCGATACGAACCGCACCAGTTGAAGTAATGACGTCGTAGAAAGCACTAGAAAAGGCCTGAGCTATATTCCCTACAGCCTCTGCAATGTTACCAACATTATCAAACAAAGCGACTAGCGCCCTGATAATGCGCTCTTTCTGCCTTTCAAGACCATTTGCAATACTTTCGGTAAGGAGTACACCAATACCAACTCCGATAGTGGCTAACGAACCAGCTATTTGGCCTAAAGCATAAGCAATTTTCTCGGTCATGCGATTAAAGGCATTTACAACTCTTGGATCAGTAGCGATTTCTTCAAGAGTTTTCTTGATTCGTTCTAAAGCAGCTTTGATACGTTCTAAACCTTCTGGTCTAAACGCTGCATCAAAACCTTTTTTAAAGAGGTCAAACAACCCTTTTAGCTTATCTCCGAGGCCGTCGAAAATGCTCTTGAACTGGTTATTCATGTCGGTCAACTCGACTTCTGGCAAGATGTCTTTGAAAGGTCCGCCACCGCCTCCCTTTCCTTTACCACCTTTGCCTCCGCCACCGCCTCCTCCGCCACCAGAACCGCCTGCGTCGTCGTCTTTTGGTTTTTGTAAGATGTTAATCTCATCAAATCCCAATAGACCAAGCAATTCTTTAGCAGCTTTCTTAGCGTTTTTGGCTGAGTCTCCAAGATTATCAGCAAGTCCTCCAGCCGAATCTCCAGCGTCGTCAACAGCATCAGCAAGGTCTCCTGCTCCGCCTGCAGCGTCTTTCATGGCGTTACCCATGTCTCCGACTGCTCCGCCAACTCCGTCTTTCACTGTTGCTTTCTTATTGAACATCAAAGCGATAAACTCAGCGAGTTTAGCAGTCACGTTCTTCAAAACCATAGCAAAAGAGTTCAAGACAGGCATAATGGCATTGATAATCGGTAACATAGCATTACCAAGGTTCAATGCACTATCTTTCATCAGCGACTTAAACAGGCTGATACTACCGTTAACTGAGTTGGATAAGGTATCTCCATACTTGGCTGTAGCCTGTTCCAGAATAGCCATAAGGCGGATTTGTTGCTGGGTTTGATAGTCCAACTGTTGCCAGCTCTGTCCGTTTGCGAACTTCTTAAAGGCTTCAGTGGACTCAATCATAGCCACATTGACGTTGATTCCTAGGTCTTCTCAATCATGTTATCGCATGGCTTTTTATCCATACTTCTTACAATTTCTTGTAAGTTCGGCATATATTTTCACCTACAACCGAATTGTTTAGGTGCTTACCACTCGTGGGGATATTTTATTCTGTACTTTTTGACAAAACAAAAAGCACAGGTTCAATCCCTATGCTCTACGGTGACTAAGCCTTTTTAATTGCTTAGTTTACCTTCGGTATCGTCATGTTTTAATTCTTTAAAAGTGTACCCTTTATAATGTTTCTTTTCGCCATTCAAAACTTTGTCAATAAAAGATCTAGCTGGAAAAATATCTTTTGAAGCATCACTTTTTGAAGCGTACTCCCTTGTTTCTCCAGTTTCAAGATGAATAGCTACGATAGGAATTTTAGGCTTACCACCATCATATTTTCCTTTATTAGCTTCGCTGATTTTTCGTTTTGTTTCTTCAGAGTGTTTTTTACCGAAGAATGAGTTTTTAGACCCTGTTCTTTTTTTGGCGATATCGCTCATTTTCTTTCTAAAATCATCATCTCGTTTTTTACCTGTATTGGATATTGAGCGTTTTTTAATGGCTGTTGGGCTATTAAAATATTTTGAGTGAGTTTTATATCTCGCTTTTGCTTTAGCACTTAATTTTTTTTTGGTGCTTTCAGCAAGTTGTTTATCCCTAACTCCACCACTTTCAATATTATACGCATTGTCAGATAATGATATCCAATAACTTTCTCTTTCGTCTAAGATGTTGTCAGATACTTCTTCTAAAATAGAAAATTGAAACTCTGCTTCTCCAAACAAATTAAAATCATCTTGCATTTCTTCTGAATAATGCTGGTTATGACGAAGTTTATATTTGTGGTCATCAAATCGTCTTTTTATGTTCTTGGATTGACCAAAATAACTTCTTCCTGTTTTGGTACATTTAATTTCGTATATAATGCCCATAATATCACCTCTTTTTAACTAAGTATATTATATCACATTTATACCGAAGTTGTAAATTAAAATTTAGAGTTCTACCGATTTTGGTAAGTTCTTAATCCGCCTATTTCTAGGCGGTGCGACAAAAGTCTATCGCTTCGGTGTTCCCTAGTAAACCTGAGCGAATACGCTCCATAACGTCTGTAATGCTACGCCCTGACCCTTCCGCAACAACTGCTGAGGTCTGCAACATTTTAGCAGTATAGGCGCTTAGCTTGTTGGTATCTTTGATAAATCCAGAAAATAGGTTTGAGTAGACTGCACCGTAGTTAGTAGCCTCACCCACACCCATATTCATAGCGTTAGCGTTATCGTTAACCCATTTTAAGAAAGATTGCGAACTCTCGCCCATCTGTCGCTTGATTTGGTTCATAGACGCTGACACTTCAAGAGCAGTCTGCGCTGAATACATTCCAACATCAAGCATTTTCTTACCAAGGATTGCAAATCCAGCAAACTTAGCAAGCTTGCCGAACGCACTACCGATTGAGCTCGACTGTTCACGAACTTTGGCAGTAGCATTCTTCACTTGGTCAGATGTTCCCTTGACCTGATTCTCGACTTCTTTCATCTTCTTCCTGAAAGGCGCTATCTCAGCGTCAATCATGACTTTCAATTCGTCAAGAGTTGCCATTCATTTCCTCCTTCCTTTTGCGATTATGTCTTTCTGCAAATTCACGCATTCGTTCCTTATGCAACAAAAACGCTTGTCTCTGTCGTTCCTGTTCTACCGCTTGTTGTTCTTCTACAAATAACTCAGGCGCATATTCCCAGAACTCAAAGACCTTGGCATCTTTGGATAACAATAAGGAAACGTGGTTGGATATCATCTGCGAAAGTCTGTATGAGTCAATAATCTTCTCTTTACGCTCTCGTATTTTGACACGGTTATAGCTTTCAATCATTTCTCTGATTTCAAGCACCGTCAAATCCCAAAAATCAAGAGGCTTGCCCCCGATGTCTAAAAACATAGGATAAAGCCTCTCAATAATCTGCGTTACTGTTAAGATTACTCGACTACTGTCATTTTCTTCTTGTTGGAAGCTTTCTTGCCCTTGCTTCCTCGTGGAGTAAAACCCGATACTTCAAATAGCGGCATCAACACCTCTGTCATGAAGGTTGTTTGGTCTCCCCCGTTGTCCACGTATTCATCGTATAGATCATAGACATCTTCAAAGGAATACCCATGTTCATACTGCTGCAAGGCTCCGTGAACTAACAACAACATAACTTTTAAAGGCGGTAAAGTGAACTCTTCGCCAGCTTCAGGCATGAAAATCTTCAGCAAGTTCATGCCGATTTTTTCTTCCACAGTTGCAGCTTGATGAGATGTCAAACGTAGCTTCAACTCTTTTTCATCAGTAACTTTCCAAGTTGTGTATTTTAACGCCATTTAATTAACCTCCAAGACCATCAACAAATTCCAACTCTGACTGCAAAGCAATTTTAAGGGTGAACTCGATGACGGCATTGACACCGCCACCGCCAAGCTTGACAGATACTTGACCTTCAAAATGCACCTTAGTGTTATCTGGGTAAGTTTGCTCAAAGAAAAGTTTTGTCTTGTTGTCTGCCGCATTACGCAAAATACGATAAGGAGCGCTTGCTCCGTCGTTCTTATAAGCGAATTTGTACTCCAATTCCCCTGCGTCGCCAATACCGAACTCATACTTCTTAACCTTATCTTCAAGAGTAGTGTTCTCTACTTTTTCAGGCTCAATACCAAACTCTGGTACTTCTTTCAATCCAGCAAGTTTAGTATAAGTTCCTTTAGCTGTACCATAAGCTAACGTAATTCCATTTGCTAACATGTTTAATTCTCCATTCTAAATTGAAAAACAAGCTCTGAGTGTAAGTCAACAACACCTTCAAAACGCATGACCTTATGTCTCAAATGTGATGGGTCTGGTACGTCTTGGCACTCGGTTCTTCGCAAACCTAAAGACTCAAAAATCTGATTGATTTTAACAGCTAACTCACTAGTGCTGGTATCATCAAAGATATCCACCTTGTAGCGGATAGATGATTTTTGTTCCTGGTCGTCGAACCATTCACCCGGCTTGTTTTGTTCTTCCAAAAAAATAACGACTGGGAAATTCTCCCAATCGCTAGGATAAGTATCAGTCACATTATCTGCGACCTTTTGCAATTCTTTATAAATAACAGGCTTGATAGTGATCATTATAATTGTTCTCTTATCTTTCTACGGACATAATTCGAAATATTCTTAGACACACGCTCTTGATTGTCTCTCAAAGCTGGATAAAGATAAGGCTGGGCAGGTTGACCATACATCTTGTAGAACTCCCCAATCTTTTGAAAATGGTAAGGTCCTACATCGATTTGGTCTTCATGCACATACCACGGACTAGACCTGTAAGACACACTAACCTCTGGGGAGATGCCCGAATGGCTAGCTTGTCCTTTTGGTCCTGTTCCAAACTCAACATAAGGAGCGTAGTGCAGATTGGTGTAAACCTCTGCTATAGCCTTATCTCCGTCCATTTTGACCCTAGTCTTAATACTATTTCTAAGTTCTCCATTGTTACCTGGTGCGAGTCTTTTAGCGTCCGCTTGGACAATGGTTTTAGCTGCATGATGAACCGCTTTTGAAACGATGTCTCGTTGCGTAACACCTGATAGCTTTCTGAACTTAGCTATAAGTCTATCTGCCCCTAGTAGCTCTGACACGCTCTAACTCCAAAACTTGATGATGTGTGTAAACCTTCTTAGAAATAACCCTATGAGTCACTTCCGTCTGGCTATCGATACACACACCATCTTTCACTTTGATAGTAGCTGACTTGTTGGCATTTGCATTCAAAATATCATTGACACGCTCGCCGTACAATTCAGATTGTAGCTTGCTACTAGCTGGCCACAATTCAAGGCGGACTGTCTCAGCTTCCTTGGCATATCCTTCTTTTGCGACACCTTCCTCAGTGACAGTCTTTTCAAACCGTCGCATTGGATAAGGTTTCAGTCTACTCTGCTTCAAAAACATGGCCTGCCACCCTTGCTAGTCTGTGCATGCGGATACGCTGTAAAAGACCAGTAGACAGGCCATTTTCTCCGTAGACTACTGCTATACCACCCTCGGTTCTAGAATGCTCTCCTTCCGCTCCTGAGCGATTGTGGAGCTCGATAGCAACCTCGGGTATTAAAAGACTTAAAGAAGGTGTCAAAGATGTGCGATTAGTCTCTGACAAGATAAGATTTGTAGCCCTCGTATGGAGCAACATGAGAAGCTGAGTATCTTCTTCGCCTGTTAATTTCTTCAGCAACTCTATAGACATATCAATCCTCTTCTAAGAACTCAGGTTCAGGGAGGAGTTCCTCAAGAACGTCTGAGATAGCGACACCATTGCTGGCAAAATTGTTAGCCAACTCAGCATAGCGCTCCTCAGTAATCTCAAGTTCCTCTCCTGCCAGTCGTTTTACATTTGATTCCCAATCATAGAAATCTTGTTTGATTTTAAATTTCACTTTTTAAATCCTCCAACACCTCTACAATTTCGGCTTTTGATAACTTATAGGCGCCAGCTATGCCAGCTTCTTTAGCTAGATTCTTCAACTCTTCTAAAGTCTTATTCTCTAAATCAGAATACTGGCTAATCTGCTCCTCTTGGATATAATGACGTCGTAGCAATAAGCTCATATCGTCACCTCTTACTCACCGAATTTTACAACTCGTGTAGGGTCGTATAGGTAAACACCATAGTGTTCATCGCCAGTGATAACCGTTGTCTTTTTAATGATGTCACGGTCTGTTTCGATAGCTACGTCACGTTTCATCATGATAACAAACGCACCGTATTTATTAGCGTCGTCTGTCTGAGTTTGGCTAGGAGAGACTTTGACGATAAATCCTTTACCTTCATCAACCTTTTTAGAGCGGACGATTTGTACACCGCCTGCTTCACCGAATGTTCCAGATACAACCATATCTGCACCAAGCTCTGAACCTTTAGTCCATTCTTTTGCTACGTCAGTTTTTAGCTTGATTGCGTCTTTAGGGTTGATGATAGCAACATATCGCGCATCTTCTTCATCCTCAAAAATTTCAAGGGCTTTATCAATAGTTGCAAGAGTTGTAGGAGCTTCCGCAACGTGCTGTGTTGCAGTCTTAGCAACTGCTACCAAATCATTATCAATCTTGTTAGCGATAGCTAAACCAAGTTGGTAAGTTGCTTGACCTAGTGGGTCACCAAGACCTGACAAGAGAGCTTCATCGGTAATTTCATAACCTTTAGCAGCCTTTTTAATAGTCATTTCTTTTTCTTTTGTTGATAGTTGGTCTAGAGTAATAGCTTGACCTTCTCCAACCTCTGCAGCATCTCCTGCATACTCCCATGCTGGAACTTTTAGAGTATTCCCTGGTCGGCCTTGGAGTGCTGTTTCCACATAGGCAAGTGGAGTGAATTTAATCAATTTAGGTAGTTTAGCGGAAACCATGTCCGCCATCACTTCTGGGTTAACCATAGTGGCTAATTTAGTTTGTCCTGCTGTCATTTATTTTAACCTTTCAATTTCTTATAAAGTTCTGGGTTATTTTGATAGAGTTCGTTTCGACTCTGATAACCCATACGAGCAAATTCTTCTTTTGTGATACCGTCACTATCAACTGGTGCTTGCTTCATTGGAGCTCCACCTTTTAGCTTTTCTTGTACGCCTTTCTGTACGGCTTGCTCCCATGATTTCTGTAGAGCACCAATAGAGGCTGATACAGTCTCTGCGCTTGTCAAATCGACTACATTCACTAACCCAACAGGTAAGTCACGTTCACTTAGCATTGCTTTAGCTTCTGCGGTCAATTCCTTACGAGCAATAGCCTTTTCACGGTCAGCTAGTTCTTGCTCACGCTGATCCAACTGATATTTCTGTTTCTCGTCAGCATTCATCTTAGCAAGCTTTTTAGCTTCGTTTTCCTTGGCTTCTTGCTCTGATTTCCACTTGGCAAATTTCTTATCGATGATAGCATCGACGTCTGCGTCCGTGTACTTCTTCTCGTCTTGCGGTTGTTGTGCAGGTTCTGCAGGTACCTTTTGTTCTTCAACCGTTTCGACTGTTTGTGTTTCTTTGTTCATTGCGAACCTCCTATTTTTAAAGTCGTCCCCGACTATATAATTCCATAGCTTTTAGTGTCTTCAATGCTTGGACAATAGAAAAACCGTACGGGATTCCATACGGTTAGATTATTTTTTTATTTCTTTAATCACTGTTTTTACAAGTGCTATGATAAACAAAATTAAAAACAAGAATACCAACCACCCGAAAGCGATTGATACCCAATCCCAGATAAACATGTCTTTACTCCTTTCTATGCATCATTTTCGAGGCTTAGCATTTTTTCCACCCATTCTTTGAAAGCATCAAAAGTATCCATGTTTTTTAGATACAAATACTTTTCAACTTTTTCAATAGCTTTATCGACCGATTGGTCGTTAAAACAATAGCCGTTACCCGATAAATCAAAAATTTTATTTCGTTCTTTCTTATCAACAATCCACAAATGTTTTCCAGTCCAAGCGCTTTGTGAATCATAGCATTCCTTCGATTGTATTTCAAGGTCATTATCTTCAATCAAGCCTATCAACTTTTTATACTTGTTCATCAAATTCTCCTTTTCTAAGTACGAAAAAAGCACTTAGATTGTTCTAGGTGCTTTCTTTTTTTGTCAATTCGATTATTCCCTTTAAACTTGGATTTGTTTTCCAAATTCTTGTCCATGACCTCATTTTTACCAAACTTCCTAAATAGATGCCATTTATCTTTGGCATATTTGGAGAAAGTTTATATTTTTCTCTGATTTCATCTTTATGATCCATTATGTACTGATTGCGAGGAAGGCAACAAAAGATACCCTCACCAAAATAACTCAAATCTTCATCAGATATTTCAATAAGTTCTTCAGGTTTAACATAAATCGCTCGATTAACTCTATCTTTTCCATTAGAAAAAGCCTTTTCTATAAAATCTTTATCAAACCCCATCTTCTAACACCTCCAAACCATAAATTATCATTCCGCTTTCATCTTCCGTTTTTGAAATGATATTATACTTTAAATTCGGTTTCATTAAATATTCTTTTTCAAAGTTTAACTCAGCCAACTCAGCTATATACGCTCCTATTTTTTGACCTTTTCTAACAGTAACTTCAAATAAAACATCTGCACCTTCACCCTCTATCGCAAACTCTTTCGCATGGTTTATGTTTAAACTAAATGAAGTGAAAGCTTTATCTAATCTGACAGATTGTCCGACTTTAAAATCTAGATAACCTAAATCTTTTCCAAGTGCAGAAACCGAACCGCTTCCACGATACGCCTTAAAACTTTCTTCAGGCGCAAATTTTGAAATAGCTTTTTCTAAAATCGGGATATTATCTTCTGTATCTTTTACAATTTCTAAAGCAAAAGATAAACCTTCTGCATCTCCGTCGTTTTCGAACCAAAATTTTTCACGTATTTTTAAGGATTCATCAAGTCCATAGCGTTTTATATTGTTGAAATTATGATAGTTTTCTGTTGAGTAAGAATAAATAACGCTTCTTTCGTCATCTGTAAGCTCATTATACCATTTTTGATAAGACTTTTGTTTCTTGAAGAAGTCATCTATTTCACTTGGTTTATCAGCTACAAAAACCTTGTCATCCACTTCTGGCTTAGTTTCCTTAACAACGTCCTCATCATCCACATACTTGCTATACCACTCTTTATACGTCATATCAGCAGGTACTAGCTCGGTCTTACCTGTCACTGGATTTCTCGCCCTGCGCTTCAACTTACTGTAGTCTGCATCCTCGTCGTATGCGACAGTAGTAGATCTACACCAGGGATGCATAGGTGGACAATTGACGCCAGGAACGGCCTTATCCCTATCATAGACCTGATTGTCATGCTCTTGACAAATGCGTGATGTACGCTTGTCTAAAACTGCCACAAAGATATATTTCTCTATGTCTGCTTCTTCATAGCTGAGTAATTCCATCTGATTATGAAAAAAGGCTGATTCTGTCCGAACCAAACGCCTTGCATCATTCTGACCTACACTGAACCGCTCAGCGATTGCTTGTGCAGTTTCTCGTGTGTCTCGGCCAGTCATAAGGCTCATGAGTAGTTCATCTTTTATGCTTGATGTAAGTTTCCCTGTATTCTTCCAGATATCTGTGGAGTACGTACTTCCATCCCCTACCCAACTGAAAGACTGTAGATGTTTAATCTCGCTCTCAGGAAGCCCAGAAAAGCCGTATGCCAGCCCTGTCTGCTGTTGCAGGTCAAAGGTAGCCTTGTAGTAGCTATCCTTCATCAGATCGCTATAAAAGGCATCTGAGCCTGTCTTCTCTGAATGATAGATAGCTTCACGCATACGGTCTAAATCGTCGCTCAAACGCTCTAGGCGCTTCATACGGAATGAATAAGCTGGACTATCTAAGTCAGCCAGTAGCCTTTGGATGTTCGGGTCATTCGGTCTCGCTTCAAGCACCTTACGAAGTTCATTCAGGTCTTTCTTATCTTTCATGTTCTTCAAGACTTGTCTAGCGTCTACCTGACTCAAACCATAATCACGTTGGAATTTATCAAAAATCTTATTGATTTCCTTATCCAAGTAAGTTTTAGCTTCCTGATAGACCTTATCGAACTTGTCTGCCTGCTTTTCGGCCTTGTCCATCTGCTGGTAAATCAGATTGGCTTTCCTCTTCGCCCAGTACTCCTGATTCTTCATCCTCTACCTCGTCTTCGGGTTTTGTGTTGTCTTGGTTGAACATAGGCATACCTTCCATGTTCTTCTCTTTTTCCTCTTCCAAAGCTTCCAATTCAGCGTCAGGGTCTTCTACAAACGGCAAGAGTGAGATAAGTTGCCTATTGGTCACTTTACCTTCCAAGTTATTCACGATCTGAGAGATTTCTAGCAAGTTCTTAGGCAAACCACGGCTGAACTGTGGAACGATTGAATGAGACTCTAAAGCAATCTGCTTCATGCCCAAGTAATGAGCAAAAATCGCAATACGTTGTCTTAATCCACGCTTGTAATTCGCCTCTTTGGTTTTGGTAATCATCTCAAGGCCCATCAGCTTGAATTCCATGGCTACGCCTGATGTATTCCCTGCGAAATTCTCATCAGTCAGGTTAGGCACATGGCTAAATGTGTAGATGTCCTCTTTCAGAGCTGTGCGCAAGATTTCAGTAGCACTTTCGTCCAGCGTATTCTTCAAGAACTCAGCTCTTGCACTATCGCCAGGTAACTCCAAAAGACCTTCTTCAGAAAGAATCTTCATCGCTACCTTAGCATCTTCTGGAGTGTCTGCTAACTGCGTACCATACAAGACAAGGATAGACTCTACAGCCTGCTCCTTATCGTTGACACGGTTACCCATCAAGGAATTATAAGCATCAATCAAGCTGATTTGTTGCTCGTAGTCACCAATCGCAAAGTGATTGTTGCGATACTCGATAATCGGAATCTGTCCAAGGTTGTGAGGTTCTACTTGCTCATTCTGAGTTGTTCCTGAATCTGTACTTCTCAGCACCATGTGATAGTGCAGATTTTCAGTAAAGACTTCTGCTTGGTACTTAGTCGTGTCTTTTGTATCGTCCTTCACTTGATAGTAATAAACCGCAAACAAAGGCTTCCGCTCAATGCTATCGTCGTATACCATGAAGGTATTTTCTGGATCAATGCTAGTTGAGTCCAACTCAGTCAATCCTTCTTTAGCATAGATGTACTCATAAGCACGCCCATAGATAGCCATATTCAAAGCGTTCTGCGCATCTACTTGGTCAATCTCAGCACCGTCGAAGGCCGTGAGCAATTCATCAATATCGCCTTCAGCAGTGTTATTGTACTTGATAGGATTGCCCATAAAATAACCTGTAGCCGTGTCTGCAATATCCTTGGCATGATTAGCTACCGTCTTATAATTAGGTGCGTTCTCGTTGCGTCTCTTGTGATTTAAGATAGCATGCTCGCCCATATAGTAGCTTTTTAAATCCTTCAAACGTGAAGCTTCAGTGCTATGTTTCGTTATCAATTTGTAAATCAGGTCTTTCTTCAAAGAACCCTCATCATATCCATCTCTTGGATAGGTTAAGTATTGGTACATGTCTTTCCTCTCTATAGACCATAATCAGAACGTCTGCGGACGGTTGCTTTCCCACCTTCGATACATTGAAGGCTATAACGTAGAGCGTCCATCAAGTGGTTATTTTTATCTTCTGGCTTGTTCAACCAGTTGCCTTCTTTATCTCGCTGGTAGCAGTAACTATAAAATTCATCCATGATGTTTTTACAGTCTGGATGTACATAAATAGCGTATCCTTGTAATTTGGACACGCCTGCCATAATGCTATCTTTACCTTTACGACTCTCTTTAATTCGAGTTATACCATGTTCCGACCTCAGTTCCTCAATCAGTCTTAATTCAGCGCTATCGGCAATGATTTGTGAGCGATGATAGCCTTTGTCTTTTATCATCTTCGCAACTTCTTTAGTAATCAATCCAACTTTATACGCCTCATCAAAAACATAAATCTCTTTCGTTGTATCGTTTATGAGCGAACAACACAAAGCGGTTGGATCATGAGTAAAACCAAAGTCAAGACCGATACATAACTTATAAGCTGGATCTTGAAGCAGTTCATCCTTATCAAAATCCTTGACAGTCACGTTCTCATAGATTAGCCCTTCAGCAACTCCCCACTCGCCATCACATACGATTCTAGCCCGTCTTGGGTTCGTATGATATAAATCCTCATAGCGCTTGATATCAACTTCATCAAGCCACTCGTTACATTTGTAAGTAGTAGTAATAGCGAATGTATCAGCTCGTCTCGTATCTTCATCAAAGAAGACACGCTTGAGCCAGTGCCTTTCATTCCACGGGTTAAACGTGACTGTGATTTGTTTAAAGAAATCAGGCACGTCTAAACTACCACGGATTGACTCAACAACCGTACTGAATTTATCTTCAGTTTCGATTTGATACGCCTCCTCGAACCATGCCCAACAAAGAATACCAACGTCAACTGTAATAGATGTGATTTTTAGTTCATCATCCAGACCACGGAACAGAATCTTTTGCCCAGTCGTTTTTATAGTTATTTCGGGCAAAGACTCGTTGAATTTAAACAAATGAGTCACACCCAACACATTACACGCCCACTTAAAATCCGTATAAGTCGATTGTTTATTTGTATTCGAGTATCTACGAATAACAAGTAAGTTGGCCCAGGGATACTTCAAAAGACGGACAACATAATTTAAAGCGGTTGTCTTGGATTTCTTCGAACCACGGGAACCTTTTACAACACGATAAAGATTTCTTGAGCGCCAAAACGGGCCGTATCCAGCTCCTACTGTCTTAGGTAAGTCAACAACAATATCGTTTTGCTTAATCTGGTATTTCTGACTCATTCGCAAACACCACCGTTCCAGAAACATCAGCCTCTACTTTGTCAGTCCAAAGCCTATGACGTTTCCCTAAGAGTTCAGCCGCCTTGATTCTATCTTTTGCTCCGACATCAATATCCGTAATCGTTTGACCCAATTCTCCGATACTTATCAAAGTCTGTTCTTGCGTCTCTCCTCGCATTACTGAAGTTAGATAACTAAGGACCTCTTGCTGGTCTGCGATTTTTTCAGAATCAAGTTGTTTCAACCGTTCATCTATATAGTTTTTAATCTTAGGATTCTTTAGTAATTTATGTCCTTCAACGCCTGCCACCCTATCACTAGAAGCACGATAACCTGCTTTCTTATAAGCTTCCGTCGCATTACCTGAGATGATGTACTCATCTGCGAATCTCTTTTGTTTTATCCTCAATCCATTCAATTTTCCATCACCACCTTTCGAATAATCAAAAAAAGCCACACGATGTGCGACCTTTTTAAGACCTCTCTCTGCGAATTAAAATCGCAATTGGAACGACAGGATTCGAACCTGTGACATCATCCGTCTACCATATATCCATTAACCAGCATGAGACTACTGCTTTAAACGAGTGACTTTTGATAACTTATAGTTTATTATCTTGTCCACAAATATTCCTACTTGTATCACTCATGCACGATTGGTTAGACCAATCACTCCTTACATCGCAAACTACTAAGCCATTTTTCAATTAACGAAGACCCCGCTAAAAGTCTAAGCTGCTTTACTCTTTGACTTTACTCTCATCCTTGCGAGACTTGAGCAGGCAATCTAATTGCCGAAGTACACTTTCGTTTGTGACGGGCGATGACTTTTGCTTTTTTGAGTTTTTTCTATCTTGAATAGCTTTTAAAATATAAAAATCATCTTTTCATCTATCACAGACACGCATCGCCATGTGTTTTATTCTCTTTTGAAGAACAAAATGCACAGCGCCTGCTTGTTATCAATTGTTTTGCGGACAATCGACTCATCTTACATACTTTTGGGAGGCACCCAATTTTTGCAAGATATGGTATCAAGCTCTTGTTGCACCTCGAACCAAATACCTCATTCCTCTTATAGACTCGTCTCACAGCCAAACTGCCACATTTGCATTTCCTCAGCACCTTGCCGTTGGAATCTCCCTGCTTTAACTTCGCCCACCTATTCCAAAAATGAAATAGTTAAGATTACATTGCTTAGATTGACCATTGCTGGCAGGATGTTTGATAGATTTAAAAACATCCTTTTCCTGAGTTACCACAGATTATCTAGGCTAAGCCCTAAAAATGCAAGGCGACTACAACCTTGCGAGTTAATTACGTTAGATTATTTATAAACAACAATATATGTCGGTTTATTCTTAATCATTACAGGTTCTTTGATACACAACAATTCTTTTACAGTTTTCGCAAATTGTTTCGCATCTTCCAATTCATTAAACATTGCTTGCTTCATTTAAAACACCTCTTTGCAAAATACAATATTAACGGCGATGTCCGGAATCGAACCGAAAAAAATACATAGGAGAGAAAATCACTTTACGCCTGTCACCGCCATGTGAGGCCGAAGCCTCAGAAATAAAATGAAAAATATAAGGAGTCATCAATCCAGCTTACCGCTTTTGCTGACAATACTATTTTATCATGTAAAATAAGCCATTTCCTAGCAATTTACTTGCAAATGTCTCCCAAAAATTTACGAAAGACAATTAACTTACCTTTTCGATAGGCTTCCGCAAATTCCAAAGCACCTCTGCTAAGCATGCGGTAGAACTCACTCTCAGAATATCCTAAGTCCATATAGATAGCCTTGTCTGATAATTGGATTTTCATATCCATGTACTTCTTTGCGATAATTTGCCGAACGTGTGGATCCATGATGCAGTTGACTGCTCTCTCAATCTCTACAACCTCTGCTTCTGCATCCACATGTTCGATAACCATATTCTCAGTAGCTGTGTTCTTACCAGTAAATGTCTTTGGCTCAAATGAGTAGGTCGTTGTGATTTTAGGCAAATACTCAGAACCTGCCATTCGGACATACGAGCGATAACTCTCTAGAACGTCATATACATTTTTCTTGGTGAATTGCACGTCAACTTTTTTTAATAACCTCACAACATCGCTCCTTTATGATATAATAGTTTCAAGGAATAATTCATAAAGAAGGTCAGCCGTGTGCTGGCTCTTTTTTTATATCTCAATACCAAAGAAAGTACAAATATCTTCTGCCTCGCAATCGGATATTTCCGCACCTCTCTCCCAACGACTTATGCTCGCTGGCGAATAACCTAAATGCTTAGCTAATTCTGTACGAGTGAGTCCTTTCTCCAAACGCTTTTCTTTCAAGAGTGCATTGATATTTCCTACTTCACACCTCTTGAACAAGACATCCTTATCTAATTCTAACTCCTGCGACAAAAGTTCTTTCTGACGATCACTTGGTATCATACCTCGTTCCCAATTTGAAAATGTCCTTGGACTAACACCAAATCTCTTTGAAGCTTTTGCTAAAGATAGACCTTTTCCAATTCGCCATAATCTAATCTGTTCTGAGAAAAATTTCCTACCCTTCATTCTCCAGCTCCTCGATAAGCCAATCAAGATTCTTTCTGGCTTTCTTCAGGTCTTCGATACCATTCTTTTCTTTGTATCGGAGTAAATACTCTACCGCACTGCACCAGAATAAGGTGGTAATTCTGACTTGCCTTTGATGAAATTTCTCGTCACGTCTTTTACTTCAAGACCATAAGTCCCGATGTAGTGGTTTGGTTTGTTTATGTTATCAATTATTTCTGGGTACATTATTTATTCCTTTCCTTATTCTCTAAAACAGCATCTTTTGTAAAAGTGTCGCCAATTTTATAGTACTTGTATTCCTCGACTGTCACTTTAAATGTTTCGTCAACTTTCTTATTACCTGCACACCCAGAAACAACTAGAATATATTTTCTTTCAGTTCGGGTTGGCACAAGTACCGAACTTTTACCATTCATAACAGGTATGAACGTTGTGTGAGGTTCATCAATGTACTTGTCTACCACTGTCCCACTCGAAATCTGCTTACATGCCACGAGGAAGAATGCGAGTAAAGCAACACATAGTATTTTAAAATTTTTCATGAATACCCTCACAAGAATAAACTAGCTAACCACAGTATAAATGCAAAATATATGATCTTTGAAATAGCCTTGGTAAGTTTTTTTGAAATTTCTTCATCATCATAGATTGTTGGATTTATGAAGCTTAGTAAAGCATCTACTCCCAAAGCTTGCCAAAACGAAATCTTCTCGACAGGGAGGATTGTCGTTACAATCTCGTTCCAACCAAATTGAACAACAAATGGTGAGACAATTGTTACGAGCAATACACCAATAATAATTCCTAGTTTTTTCATTTTATAAATCCTCCTCTTTGACGAACGTACCATCGATCCAACGGCCCTTGCGGTCTTTGATTTCGTTATAAGCCAGTTCAAAACACTCATCGAAGCTATAACCAAGTGCATTGCTGATTATCCTCAAATAACGGACTGCACACATCAGATTATGCCTGCACATTTTCTTGTCCGCTAAATCTTGCGATAACTGAAACTCGCTAATGTGAACATTCAAAGATTTAAAACACTCCATAACTTCTTTTTCTCTGAAATTTTTAGAATCCTTGAATATTTCTTGCACATCTACCTTAATCAACAAGGCCAGCCCGACAATTACGACTGCACAATCTCCGATACTATCCTTGGTTAACTGCTCATTCTTCTTGAGATAGCCGGCGCATAGTTCGCCGAATTCTTCACTGAGCTTCAAAGACTGCTTGTCCAACCGCCCGCCGTTTTCTAAATCACGGTCAATAAACCATTGTTTGACTTTGTCTATTGTGTTCATGATAACTCCTTTGCTATCGCTGCTATGACATTGACTGTCACGCTATTTCCTGCTTGCTTGTATAGTTGACTGTTTGAGTTGACTTCTTGCGCCTTATCAAATGCCCAATCAGGAAAACCTTGTAACCTCCAGCACTCACGAGGTGTTAGTTTCCTAATTCTAAAATCAGGCTCAATCACACCTTGACTTTCCCCAGTTAAGAGAGTGTTTGCTATCTGTTTACCAACCCTTCCTCTACGAGTTTTTGAATTAGGGTGTGACAAGTTTACGCTATCGCCAATTTCTGCTTCAGCGTATCCTTGAGAGGTTGCTTCTTTAATTTTTATCTTCTTCTGTTCACTTTCAATAATGTACGATCCGTTTCCGACTGCGGTATATTTTGCTGTAAGGGTATTGGTTGTAATATTTTCTCTTGGTAACTCATCAACCTGTTTTGCGTTTCTTCCGAAAGGAAAAATGTTTCTGGTACGTTCTCCTCTAAGATGTCCGATAATGAACACACGCTCCCGATTTTGGGGGACTCCAAAATTCTTGCTGTTAAGCACTTGCCACTCCACATCATACCCAAGCTCATCCAACGCTGAGAGGATTGTCTCAAAGGTATCTCCCTTGTCGTGATTAAGGAGTCCTTTGACATTTTCAAGGAATAGATACTTAGGTTTGAGAATAGATGCGAACCTTGCAATTTCAAAAAAGAGAGTTCCTCTAGTATCTTCGAATCCTCGTCGGTTTCCTGCAATGCTAAAAGCTTGGCACGGAAATCCTCCACAGATAACATCAACGTGTCCGATGGCTCTAATTTCTTCTTCTGTAACTTCTGTGATGTCATGAAATTCAATTTCTCCTTCTGTATCATGAATAGCTTTATAACTTCCTCTTGCGAATTTATCAATTTCACAAAATCCTACACATTCGTGACCGGCAGATTCCATTCCTAAACGAAATCCACCGATACCTGCGAATAAATCCAAGAATTTCACATCATCACCTCATCTCCTAATCTTATCTTCTCGTACACGTCCTTTGTAACTACGAACACTCCATAATCACGTATCGTAAGCGTGTATAACTTCCCGTGTCGCCCTTTCTCAACGACTTTACCGAATATCTCAGCGCCTGCGTTATCAGCCTTGTAAATGACCATCGGCTTCTTTTCTTCCAAATCTCGAATCCTGTCCATCTGCCAAATATTTAATCCAGCAGACAATAATATCCAGATTGCGATAAATCGTTTCATGTTCACTCCCTATAATTATTGTAAATTTCAATAGCTGGAATTGATTCATTATCAATAGCAGAAGTAATTATCAGCTCATGTCCGACTTTTTTCTGAAATTCTAGCAACTCCTCTATCGAATTGATTTCGATAAAATGCCCCTCTGCACCGTTCGGGAATTCTCTTTGTATTCGACCTTTAGACGTTTTATGATTAACTCCTTCAGAAAGCCAACTGCCTTCTATCCTAGAAAATCGCTCATCAAATTCTTCAAATGTCGAACAGCCTCTAACTTGTATTTTTGTGTATTTTTTAATCACGGCGTTAGGGATTCGATTTTCAACCCACCCGCTTGTGCTTGTTAGTAAAAATTCCATCACTCTACCTCCTTTAACTGTCCCTTCCAATCGCTGGCAGGGTGGACGCATAATTCCGTTCCGTTGTAATAAACAAATTCCTTTTCACCATAATTATTTTCTAAAACCCAGCCTTTTATGGTTTTCACCCCGTCAAAAGCCTTGTGTGTATACTTTGCAATTTTCATCCCTTCACCTCCTTAATCTCAATCCCTAGGCAATCGAATACCCAGCCGAAGCCAGCTTCTTCTAGTTGTTTTTGGGTAGCTTTATAATTCCCAGCTGTTATATTTTGGTTAAAATAAAGATTTCCCCCTAATGGTGCTTTAACCAAAGGTTGCCCATTCTTCAAATTAACCACATACCGCTTCTCTTCCTCGACCTCGTAGCCGTCAAGCCAAGCGCGAGCGAAGAGGTCTTGGTTAGTATCAGTTTCAAAAAATTCTTTTAGTTTTAAATCATCTTTTTGATTTGCGTAGTTGTAAAAATATAGATCCCCCATTTCTAAAGCATTGTACAGATTAACACCAGTGCGTTTACAATACTCAATCCAATCCGCCACAAACTGCGGAACCTTGACTGGTTGCGGTTCGTCTAGTTGTTTCAAATCCATTAAAAAAATTTTGCGAGCAGATTCTGCCCCTTCAGCATTCCATACACCTTCAAGTTTTTCATACTTCTCAATTAATCGCTGTACTTTCATCTTCCAACTCCTTCACTTTCTTTCTTAATTCTTTGTTCTTTTTCTTCAACAAATCCCGTTCCAGCGCTCTAATCCTTCTCTTGCGTGAATCGCACGGCTTCGAATACTAGATTATCTTCTCTTCGTTTTGCTCGATTGTACGTTTCAGTCCGTCGATTACTGTTTTCTTGTTAAACTTCAATTAAACACCTCATTCAACTCTTTCACATATTCATTGTGGTTGAACGGTTCATCAGCTATTCTGTCTAAATCATTCTTACTTGTCTTTCTCAAAAATATAGACATTCCACAAAATCTACATCTAATCGATTTAGAACCTTCTCTAGCGTGCCTTTTATAGCACGCTCCACAAAATGGACATTGTACTTCTACCTTTAATTGATTATTCATTTGACTAACTCCAATGCTTCCTGGGCGCTTCTAGCAACACCAGCTATTGCACCTCGTTTCCTGACTGTCTCAATAAAATTTTCCTGTTCCGGTCTCACACGACCATTTTCTTTTTTTACTTCGACATAAAATATCTGTCCGTCTGGTCTGAAACCATACAGATCAGCATGACCCTTTGGTAATCCAGTGTCAAACCATCTGCCATCTGCGGTCTTAACTTTTCCGACATTCGTTCGAAATACGGTATATCCAGCTTGAGTCAATGCGACTCTAATTTCATTTTGTACTTCTTGCTCTGACTTCATTTATCCTCCAAAAGTTACCGTTGTGATTTTTAGAACGGTAACCACTGCAAATCCAGTAGTATCAACGGTTTACGCCATTTTTTTGCCCCAAGGTTACCGTTACCGTTACCTTTCCCCTTTATTTATATTTATATTATTTATTTT
>ERZ772956.445-NODE-445-length-31537-cov-13.501398_pt1 | contig 31537 bp, 30 predicted proteins | sample MGYA00580683_ERZ772956 | MGnify/ENA primary metagenome ERZ772956 (study PRJEB29015, sample SAMEA2738077) | human oral metagenome | biome: human oral; feature: human-associated habitat; material: saliva | place: China | collected 2212 ... | reverse complement strand
CGATTTCACCGTATGGGTGTCTTACGGGAAATGGCGGAAAAATGGGGACATAAGGTATTGCCTCTTGCACCTTATTCACCTGAGCTCAACCCGATTGAGAAGGTGTGGGCGAATATTAAGCGGTATCTGCGAACCGTATTGTCTGATTACGCCCGATTTGACGATGCGTTACTGTCCTATTTTGATTTTAATTGACTATAACAAAGAAGATAACAAAAGTCAAAATATGTGTAAAAAAAGAGAAACCTTGCTATATAAGGTTTCTCTGGGTTTTGATGATTTATTTTTTACAAAATTCAAGTATACAGAATTCAGAACGGAATATCGTCGTCGATGTCTTCGACAGGGGCTGCCGGTGCGGCGGGTGCTTGGCGGCGTGGGGCGGCAGGAGGCTCTTGGTTTTGCGGGGCGGCTTGGTACTGTTGTTGCGGCGCTTGTTGTTGGTAGCCGCCTTGGCTGTAACCGCCGTCGTCGTAAGGTGCGCCGCCGCTGTTGTCGTTGCGGCCGCCGAGCATTTTCATTTCATTGGCGATAATGTCGTATGCGGTGCGTTCGATGCCGTCTTTGCCTTGGTATTTACGGCTTTGGATGCGGCCTTCCAGATAAACTTGGCTGCCTTTTTTCAGGTATTGTCCGGCGATTTCGGCAAGGCGGCGGTACATGGTGATGTTGTGCCACTCGGTGCGTTCTACGCGTTGACCGTTGCGGTCGTTCCATGTTTCGCTGGTGGCGACGCTGAAATTACAGACGGCTTCGCCGTTGGGCATATAGCGGACTTCAGGATCTCGACCGAGACGGCCGATAAGGATGACTTTGTTCAATGACATTTTTTAAACTCCTGTGATGATGTTTTCGGCGGCCTCTTGGTCAAATCCTTTTTGCAACGCCTTGATGTAAATGGTTTGTTTGTCTGCGCTGAAGGTAATGCTTTCGACGCCTTCGACTTGGGACAATGCTTGGTAGAGCGAATCGTGTTTTTCCTGCCATGCGGGGCTGACGGGATAGCTGAGGTTTTTGACGGGTTTGGGCGCGGGCGCGAGTACGGCGATGACCAGCCATAGCAGCATCAACGCGCTGCAAAAGGTGAAAACACCTGCAAAGCCGTATTGTTGAAACAGCCATCCGCCGCTTGCGCCGCCCACAAACAACCCGACAGACTGCATGGTATTGTAAACGCCCATCGCCGTGCCTTTCAAATCGGATGGTGCAATCTTAGACACCATGGACGGCAGGCTGGCTTCCAATACGTTGAAGCCGATAAAGTAAACAACCAGATAGGCGGTAATCAGCCAAATCGAGTGCATGCCGAACAATAAGCCGATTTGCGCCGCGGCGATGCAGGCGATGCCGAGGATGAAGACTTGTTTGAGCTTATTGCGGGTTTCGCCGATGATGATGAGGGGGATCATAATCACTAGCCCTGTAATGGTCGAGGGCAGATAGACTTTCCAATGCTGGATTTTTTCCAAACCGAGCTGCGTCATGGCGAAAGGCAGGGCGGTAAACAATGCCATTTGTGCGGCGTGCAGCGCGAAAATGCCGAAATCGAGATTGAGAAGCTGGCGATCACGGAGGACTTCGCCCATGCGCGAGGGCTGCGCCTGTGTGTCTTCGTGCAGCTTGGATACTTCGGGATCGGGGGTCATCCAAGCAACAACGCCTATGCTGATGACGGTCAGGATACCGGTCAGCATAAACAATCCGGGTACGCCGATAATGTCGGCAATCATCGGGGCGACCACCAGGCTGACGGAAAAGGTCAAGCCTATGCTCAAGCCTATCATCGCCATCGCGCGGGTACGCACGCCGTCTCGGGTCAAGTCGGCAAGCAGCGCGGTCACTGCGGCGCTGACTGCGCCAGCCCCTTGTATGGCGCGCGCGGCAACCAGCATGGGCAATGAGTTCGCGGCGGCGGCAAGAAAACTACCGGCGGCAAAGACAATCAGTCCGACATAAATGGTTTTTTTGCGTCCGAATTTATCGGAAGCGATGCCCAAGGGCAGTTGCAGCAAAGCCTGCGTCAGTCCGTAGATGCCCATTGCCAGACCGACCAAAGTTTTGTTGTTTTCCGCGCCGGGCAATGAGGCGGCATATAAGGACAAAACGGGAAGAACCAAGAACATCCCCAACATACGCAGTGCGTAAACGCCGGAGAGTGTGGTGCTGGCACGCCATTCGTGCGGGAACATTTGGATGCGGTTGTCTTTTGCCATAAACGGTTTTTCAGACGACCCGGTAGGATTTTGGGGTCGTCTGAAATTTTGAAATTATCAGATTTGCGGATTATACAGGATTCAAAAGGGTTTGCATTTGCACAGACCGCAGCCGTTTATACACTGCGGTCAGCCCCATTGCCAGCGGTTGCGCCATGCGCCTAAGACGGCGTTGGGGTATTTGTTGCTGCCCAGGCTGCCGTTGAAGCGCGCCAAAGCGCGGACGATGTTGCCTTTTTCGATATTGTTGTAGTGTCGCAGGATGGTGCAGCCGTAGCGCAGGTTGGTGCGGATGTCGAACAGGTTGTGCGAAGGTTTGCCGATATAGTTTTTCCAAAACGGCATGACCTGCATCAGCCCGCGCGCGCCGACGCCGCTGATGGCGTATTGGCGGAACGCGCTCTCGACTTCGATCAAACCCAAAATCACTTGGGTATTCAGCCCTGCGCGGCTGCTTTCGTATTGGATGTTGACCAGCAGACGGCGGCGTTCTGCCGCATCGGGAACGTAGCGGGCAAGGCGGGAGGACATCGCCGCCAGCCAGCGTTCGCCTTCGTTTGGATCGGCGAACACGAGGCGCGGCGGGTTGACATTGTTGATAGAGCTGCGCATGACCGAAGCGACATCGTCGGCAAGCGTTTCTTCGCGTTGCGCGCCGGCAAGTGCGGCGGCAGGGCTGAGCAGCAATGCGCCGCCAGCCAGTAAAAAGCGGCGGCGGGACGGGGATTCGGGTGTGAGGATAAGGTTTTCCGTTTTCATGTGTAGTGTCATTCGTTTAGTCGGTTTAAAGGTCATCTGAAAAACCTATTTTCGTTTTCAGACGACCTTTTGACGTTTGCAAAACGGATATTATAAGAATATCTCCGTGCGGAATCAAAGGCAGCGTACATCATTTATAAACGGATTGACCTGAAGCAGAATTGCGGCGGTTTAAAGTTGAGATGCGATATTGTCAATCAACGGCGGGACAGAGTAACATTAGGCCTTCGTTTATCCACCGGTATTTTTTCATGACCACTACGCCCACCAACGTCCTGGCATCCGTCGATTTAGGTTCCAACAGCTTCCGCCTCCAAGTTTGCGAAAACAACAACGGACAACTAAAAGTCATTGATTCCTTCAAGCAAATGGTGCGCTTTGCCGCCGGTTTGGACGAACATAAAAACCTCAGCGAAGAATCCCAAGAACGCGCCTTGGACTGTTTGGCAAAATTCGGCGAACGGCTGCGCGGGTTCAGACCCGAACAAGTGCGCGTCGTGGCGACCAATACCTTCCGCGTAGCAAAAAATATCGCCCAATTCCTACCTAAAGCCGAAGCCGCACTGGGCTTCCCCATCGAAATCATCGCCGGCCGCGAAGAAGCCCGTCTTATCTACACCGGCGTCGTTCACACCCTGCCGCCCAACGGCGACAAAATGCTCGTTATCGACATCGGCGGCGGCTCGACCGAATTCGTCATCGGCTCCGACCTTCAGCCGCTCGCTACCGAGAGCTTATCTTTAGGCTGCGTCACTTACAGCCTGCGTTTTTTCCAAAACAAAATCACCGCCAAAGACTTCCAAGCCGCCATCTCCGCCGCACGCAACGAAATCCAGCGCATCAGCAAAATGATGAAGCGCACAGGCTGGGATTTCGCCATCGGCACATCCGGCTCCGCCAAATCCATACGCGACCTTATCGCTGCCGAGCTGCCCCAAGAAGCCGACATTACCTACAAAGGCATGCGCTACCTCGCCGACCGCATCATTGAAGCCGGTTCCGTCAAAAAAGCCAAATTTGAAAGTCTCAAGCCCGAACGCGTGGAAGTGTTCGCCGGCGGACTGGCGGTCATGATGGCGGCGTTTGAAGAACTCGAACTCAGCAAGATGACCGTTACCGAAGCCGCCTTGCGCGACGGCGTGTTCTACGACCTGATCGGACGCGGTTTGAACGAAGACATGCGCGATCAGACGACCGCCGAGTTCCAAAACCGCTACCATGTCAGCCTCAACCAAGCCAAACGCGTCGCCGAAACCGCGCAAGCCTTTATGGACAGCCTGTGCCACGCTAAAAACGTAACCGTCCAAGACCTTGCCCAATGGCAACAATACCTCGGCTGGGCAGGCAGACTGCACGAAATCGGGCTCGACATCGCCCACACAGGCTACCATAAACACTCCGCCTATATCCTCGAAAACGCCGATATGCCCGGCTTCTCCCGCAAAGAGCAAACCATACTCGCGCAACTGGTCATCGGACATCGCGGTGACATGAAAAAAATGGCGGACATCGTCGGCAGCAGCGAAATGCTTTGGTACGCCGTCCTTTCCCTGCGCCTTGCTGCACTTTTCTGCCGCGCCCGCCTGCCTTTGGATCTGCCGCCGCAAACCCAACTGCGCGCCGACGAAACCGGCAAAGGCTTCATCCTGCGTATTAGCCAAAACTGGCTCGAACAACACCCCCTAATCGCCGCCGCTCTTGACTACGAAAGCGCGCAATGGCAAAAAATCGATATGCCTTTTAATGTGCAACCCCAATAGGGTTGAAAATAACAAAAAGGTCGTCTGAAAATCCGTTTCTGCATTCTCTATGAGCGTTGAAACAGGTTTTCAGACGACCTTTTGTGTATTTGGTATTTGGGTATTGGCAAGGCCTGCTGTTTAACAAGCCTTGAATCATCTGCCGACCGTTATGAACTTTCACCCAAAATCATCGAGCCTATGCCCGCATCAGTGAAAATTTCCAGTAAAAGCGCGTTGGGCAGGCGGCCGTCGATGATGTGGGTGGCTTTGACGCCGTTGCTTGCCGCTTCGACGGCGGAGCTGATTTTGGGCAACATACCGCCGTAGAGCGTGCCGTCTGCGATTAATTCGCCGATACGGCTTGGGGTCAGGTTGGTCAGCAGGTTGCCTTCTTTGTCCATCACACCGGCGATATTGGTCATCATCAGCAGTTTTTCCGCGTTCAACTCTTCCGCCAGTTTGCCTGCGACCAAGTCCGCGTTGATGTTGAAGGCTTCGCCTTTTGCGCCGACGCCGATGGGCGCGACGACGGGGATGCAGCCGCGTTCGATCAAGCCTTCAATCAGGCGCACGTCTATGCTTTCGACCGTGCCGACTTGTCCGATGTCCACGCCTGCCCGTTCAGGCGTATCGACCAGCAGTTTTTTCGCTTTGATGAAATGGTTGTCGCGCCCGGTGACGCCGACCGCGCGTCCGCCCTGCAAATTAATCAGCGAGACGATTTCTTTATTGACATGACCGCCCAACACCATTTCGACGATATCCATCGTTTCGCCGTCGGTCACGCGCATGCCTTGCACGAATTCGCCTTTTTTACCGATTTTTTCCAACATTTCATTAATTTGCGGGCCGCCGCCGTGGACGATGACGGGGTGGATGCCCACCAGTTTGAGCAAAACGACATCGCGGGCGAAGCCCTCTTTCAAAGCAGGCTCGGTCATGGCGTTGCCGCCGTATTTGATGACGATGACGGAGCCGGAAAAACGGCGGATATACGGCAGGGCTTCGGCTAAAATGCGCGCTTTATCGGCTGCGGAAATGGGATGGGATTCGCTCATAATCGTGTCTCATTATTAACAATTTAATCATTATAGCGGATTACCTTTGAATCAGTAAAAATCAGCTTCGCAACTGTTTGCTGCCTCGCCGTCTTGTCCTGATTTAAAGTGAATCTGCCCTATCTTAACGTCAAAGGTCGTCTGAAACAACATTCCCCGCCCCTTATCGGTTGAGAACGCGCCCGTCGGAATGGTAGAATCAACGGATTCGGGCATATCGGTTTGACGTCGCCGACGGATACGGTTATCGCCCACACATTTTTTCAAACAACGGTTATCCGGTTCGCCCGATATACCGAGGACTTTCCCATGATTAAAATCAGCACTCAATTTGATGCCGGCTCCGTCGTCGTCAAAGACCTGACCGACCCTGCCAATATCCGCCTCGCCCTGCGTCCGGACAACGCTTCCAATTTCGCCCAATGGTTTTACTTCCGCCTGCAAGGTGCGGCGTATCAGAATTGCGTGATGCACTTTGAAAACGCGGCGGATTCGGCTTATCCGCAAGGCTGGGAAGATTATCAGGCGTGCGCCTCTTACGACCGTCAAAATTGGTTCCGCGTCCCGACCGAATACGAAAACGGCGTGCTGACCATCAACCATACGCCTCTCTCCAACAGCGTTTACTACGCCTATTTCGAGCCCTACTCCCACGAGCAGCATTTAAACCTCTTGGGCGACGCGCAAGGCAGCGGGCTTTGCCGCATCGACGACTTGGGCAGCACGGTGCAAGGCCGCGACATCAATCTGCTGACCATCGGCAACCAAGTCGAAAGCGACATGAAAATCTGGATTATCGCCCGCCAACACCCGGGCGAAACGATGGCGGAATGGTTTATCGAAGGGCTGCTCGGCCGCCTGCTCGATCCGCAAGACCCGACCGCGCGCACCCTGCTCGACCGCGCCACTTTCTACATCGTGCCGAACATGAACCCCGACGGCTCGGTATTGGGCAACCTGCGCACCAATGCTGCCGGCGCAAACCTCAACCGCGAATGGGAAAACCCGACTTTGGAAAAAAGCCCGGAAGTCTTCCTCGTGCGCGAAAAAATGCTGGAAACCGGCGTGGATTTGTTCCTAGACATTCACGGCGACGAAGGGCTGCCGTTTGTCTTTGTCGCCGGTACGGAAGGCGTGCCGAACTACAATCCGCGCATTGCCGCGTTGGAAACTCAGTTCAAAACCGCCCTGCTCTCCGCCAGCCCCGACTTCCAAGACGAATACGGCTATGAAAAAGATGCGCCCGGTCAGGCAAACATGACGCTCGCGACCAACTGGGTGGGCAATCATTTCGACTGCCTCGCCTATACGCTCGAAATGCCGTTTAAAGACAACGCCAACCTGCCCGACGATGACTTCGGCTGGAACGGCCAACGCTCCCTGCGTTTGGGCGAAGCCATGTTGTCGGCTGTTTTGAACGTTGTCGATGATTTACGATAATTATTTTTCCCTATCACACAAAAGGTCGTCTGAAAATCCCAATCGGCATTTTTAGACGACCTTTGTCGGGCTAAAACACATAAACCGCCCTTCCCATAAGGAACACACATCATGATGATACATCCGCAGTTTGACCCCATTGCAATCAGTATCGGACCAGTCGCCATCCGCTGGTATGCCCTCAGCTATATCGTCGGCTTTATGCTCTTCCTATGGCTGGGCCGCCGCCGCATCAAACAAGGCAACACCGCCTTTACCCAAGAAATGCTCGACGACTTCCTGACTTGGGGCGTGTTGGGCGTCATCCTCGGCGGACGGCTCGGCTATATCCTGTTTTACAAATTCTCATACTACCTCGACCATCCGCTTGAAATGCTCAAAGTTTGGGAAGGTGGCATGTCGTTCCACGGCGGCTTCTTGGGCGTCGTCATTGCCATGTGGCTGTTCAGCCGCAAACACAAAATCAGTACCTTGAAAACCATGGATTTCGTCGCACCGCTCGTTCCGCTGGGTTTGGCTTCCGGCCGTATCGGCAACTTCATCAACGGCGAACTCTGGGGCCGCATTACCGACATCAACGCCTTTTGGGCAATGGGCTTCCCGCAAGCGCACGCAGAAGACCTCAACGCCGCCGTGCGTAACCCGCTTTGGGCGGAATGGATGCAGCAATACCACGTCCTGCCGCGCCACCCTTCGCAACTCTACCAATTCGCCCTTGAAGGCATCTGCCTCTTCATCGTCGTATGGATTTTCTCCAAAAAACCGCGTCCGACCGGACAAGTCGCCTCCCTCTTCCTCGGCGGCTACGGCTTCTTCCGCTTCATCGCCGAATATGCCCGCCAGCCCGACGACTATCTCGGCCTGCTCACCTTGGGCTTGTCGATGGGACAATGGTTAAGCGTTCCGATGATTGTTTTGGGTGCCATCGGTTTTGTTTGGTTCGGTAAGAAAAATCGCCTGAACTGATGCCCAAAGGTCGTCTGAAAACCCAAACGGGACGCGATAACCAGCGTTCCATTATCACGTCAGCTATTCCAAACCGGCACGATTTGCGATTCATCAAACCGAATCGCAAAAAATCTTAAATCCGACTTGGTTTATCCGCCGCCCGATGGTATCGTGGTACACCTTTCCATCTTTTTTAAAGAGAGCCCAAAATGTCAGAAGAAAACAAAATCAAAGTCAACGACCTGCCCGAAGACAAAAAAGAACAGTCTGAAGAAGTCGAGTTGCCCGTAGTCAACAACGAAGAAAAACGCGGCGGACACAGCGAAGGCGGTTGCTGCGGCGCATGCGGCGGTTGATTCCGTTTTGAAAAACAAAGGTCGTCTGAAAACCTGAAACATGGTTTTCAGACGACCTTTTTATCGGACAAGGGATGATGACGATAAGGGAGTCCCATCCAAACCCGTCATACTTTCAAATAAGGATTACGAACGAGCCAGTAAATGTTTGCTCATTTGAGGGCCATTGTTGTCTTCAAATTTAATCAGGCTTGCTTTGACATGATAGCCCAATACCTTCGCAATAATTCCGCTCGTGGACTTTCTCAGTATGCGGTTGTAGCGTTCTGCGGAGCGGTTGTAAGCACGGCGCGCGGAAACAACGTCGTTTTCAGCTGCATCCAGCATTTCAAGCTGGCTTTTCAACCCTTCGTCGGGTCGTTGTTTTAAGTTTTTTTCCAAAGCTTCCTGCAAGCTTCGGAGCAATTTGTTTAATTCTGCTTCCGCATTGCACAGGCGGGAGAGCGATTCCGGCGAAAAAGATTTGGATGCCTGGCTCAATATTGCTTCTGCATCGCCACAGGCGGACAACAAACCTTTATCCATATCGTCACCTTCGCGCCCCAAGTAGATTTTTGACGCATCTAAAACATGTCTGACTGCCTGGTGCCTACACGCCAAAGCGATACGCAATGCAACGAAAGATTCTTGGTAATCTTTTTTACAACGGCTGAGCTTTTGTTTGAAATTAATCAGCAGAAAGCCCAATATCACGGCGATGAAAATAAGACTAATGATTCCCATAATGCTCATCCTTGATTATTTATTGAAGTAATGTGTTGAGTATTTTGCAGATTTTTCGCGAACGAAAACCAATCCGCAGAGTTGATTTAGTTTGATGGCATTATAACCCAAATAGATTTTTTTTGCCCATAAGTCATAAAAAAGGCCGTCCGAATTTTGTTTCAGACGACCTTTTTCATACACCTTATATCTTCATTTCAATAAGTTATAGTGGATTAAATTTAAATCAGGACAAGGCAACGAAGTCGCAGACAGTACAAATAGTACGGCAAGGCGAGGCAACGCCGTACTGGTTTAAATTTAATCCACTATACTTCCCTTCACATCAATCACCCACACTTCCGACTGCGAACCCAAGCGCAGCGGAATCCCCCAGAAACCGTAGCCGGACGTAACAAAAAAGTGTCTTCCGCCGATTTCCTCGTAGCCGTAGGCAAGGCGGTAGAGCGTGCGCACAATCAGGTTTGCCGGCGCGATTTGACCGTTGTGTACATGGCCGGAAACTTGAACATCGATAGGCAGCGTGGCGTGTGTCTCGACTTCGGTCGGGCGGTGGTCCATCAGCAAAACAGGCTGGTCGGTATTGTGGTTTTCCAGCAACTGCGCGACAGACGGACGTTCGTGATCCAAGTCATCGTTGCGGCCGACGAGCAGGAAAGCATCGTGTTGCAACACTTGGTTGCCGAGTACGGTAATGCCTGCCGCTTCGAGGTCATGGCGGATGCGCGCGCTGTCGCCGAACATATCGTGGTTGCCCAAAGTCGCGTAAACGCCCAACGGCGCTTTCAGACGACCCAGATGCGGCTGCATATTCTCTTTGCGGTAGGCATCGACGTTGTCGTCCATCAAATCGCCCGGCAACAGGATTAAATCGACTTTTTCGCGGTTCATGATGTCCACCAGCTTATCCAGTTGCCGCGCGCCGAACAAAATTCCCAAGTGCAGGTCGCTTGCCATGCCGATACGCAGCGGTTTGTCCATTTTCTTATCAATCACGACGGTCTGATGACGAACAACGGGCGTATAGGCGTTGTACATCCCAAAGCCGACCAAACCGAACACAAACAATGGCGCGAACAACCGCAGGCTGCGCGACAGCGACCGGCTAGCCACGAATTTGCGCAGCAGCAGAAACAGGACAAACGTCGCCAGTGCCGCATACATCACAAACAGCAACAACACCATCCAAAACGCCATGATGCGGAACATAAAATGTCCCAATTCCAACAAAAGCCCCGCCAGCAGACCGTTGGTTACGAAATACGCCCCCCCCATCAGCCAACGCCTACCCGTCTTGCCGACCACCGGCGCAAACAGCCATTGCAACGAACGCCCCAGCCCGAACGTGAAAAGCTGGAGCAATAGAATCATCATCAAAAACATCGTGCCAAACATAAAGCGAACCTGTCGAACATCAAAAAACAAACGGCGGATTCTATCATATCCGCCCTTTCAGACGAGGTCGTCTGAAAACCTTAAGTGCTATAATACCGCCTGAAAAATCCAATAAACCGAAAAGGAAAGACAATGAACCGCCCGCAAACCGCCATCATCCCCGATCACGCCCAAGCCGGCATATTCATCGAAGCCGAAATCCGCGACGGTCGCTACGACGACATCAAAACCGCCTGCCGAAGCTCGCTTGAAGCTTTGGAAAAAATCAAAACCCGCTTTCCGGAAGACATTTTAGGCATGACCATCGCCTTCGGCAGCGACGCATGGAAAGCGTTCGGACACGCAGAAGAAGGCAGTGAAATCAAGCCCTTCCCCGTCATGGGCAACGGTCTTGCCCCCTCAACCCAACACGATATTTATATCCACATCCAAGCCTACCGCCAAAAAGCCGCCTTCGCGCTCGCCCAATCCGTCTTTGCCGCATTCGGCAACAGCATCAGCATCGCCACCGAGGAACACGGCCTGCGCCTGTATGAAGACCGCGGACTGGACGGCTTTGTCGATGGCACTGAAAACCCGCAAGGCGATGATGAAGTCCGCGAAGTCGCCATTATTCCCGAAGGCCGACCCGATGCCGGCGGCAGCTACGTCCTGCTGCAAAAATACCTGCACGACCTGAAAAAATGGGATGCCGTCCCCATTGCCGAACAAGAAGCCAGCGTCGGCCGCAGCAAAGAAACCAACGAAGAATTCAGCAAAGACGTGCGCCTACCTGATTCGCATTTGGGCCGCGTCAACCTGAAAGAAAACGGCGTGGGTCTGAAAATCGTCCGCCGCAGTCTGCCCTTCGGCAAACTCAGCGGCGAACACGGCTTGATGTTCACTGCCTACTGCCACACCCTGCACAACATCGAAGTACAGCTTTTGCACATGTTCGGCGATGCCGACGGCAAAACCGACCTGCTGCTCAAGCATCTCTCGACTGCTATTTCCGGCGCATATTACTACGCCCCTTCGGTCGAGCGTTTGCAAAATTTATAAAACCGCGTTGCCGATGTGAAATATTGAAATCCTAAGACGAAAGGTCGTCTGAAAACCCACAATCAGGTTTTCAGACGACCTTTTTCATCACTTTATCTCAATCTACACTCAAATCAAGCAAACACCAGCTTGCCACCCTCTTCTTTCACATGAATCGTGCTTTCGGGCGCATATTTGCCTTCGAGCAACGCCATGGCCAGCGGGTTTTCGATTTCCGACTGGATGGCGCGTTTGAGCGGGCGTGCGCCGTACACGGGGTCGAAACCGGCTTTGGCAATCAAATCCAAGGCGGCATCGTCCACTTTCAGGTGCAGGTGCTGCGCTTCCAAACGTTTTTCCAAGCCTTTGAGCTGGATTTTCGCGATGTTGCGGATATTCTCCTGATTCAGTCCGTGGAACACAACCACTTCGTCGATACGGTTGATCATTTCGGGGCGGAAGTAGGCTTTCACTTCTTCCATCACCGCTTCTTTCACGGCTTCGTAGTCCTGCGTACCCATTTGTTGGATGTGCTGGCTGCCGATGTTGGAAGTCATGACGATAACAGTGTTTTTGAAGTCCACGGTGCGGCCTTGTCCGTCGGTCAGGCGACCGTCATCCAATACTTGCAACAGGATGTTGAACACGTCGGGATGGGCCTTTTCCACTTCATCCAGAAGAATCACGCTGTACGGTTTGCGGCGGACTTGTTCGGTCAGGTAGCCGCCCTCTTCGTAGCCGACATAGCCCGGAGGCGCGCCGATCAGGCGTGCAACGGCGTGTTTTTCCATGTATTCAGACATGTCGATACGGATGAGGTGGTCTTCGCTGTCAAACAGGAAGCCTGCCAAAGCTTTGCACAACTCGGTTTTACCCACGCCGGTCGGGCCTAGGAACAGGAAGCTGCCGTAAGGTTTATTCGGGTCGGCAAGGCCGGAGCGGCTGCGGCGGATGGCGTCGGACACGGCGCGCACGGCTTCGTCTTGACCGACCACGCGGCGGTGCAATACTTCTTCCATTTTCAGCAGCTTGTCGCGTTCGCCTTCCATCATTTTGGACACGGGGATGCCGGTCATACGCGATACGATTTCGGCCACTTCGTCCGCCCCGACTTCGGTACGGAAGAGTTTGTTTTGTTTTTTGCCGTCGGGGTTGCTTTCCGCCGCCTGCAACTGCGCGCCCAATTTCGGCAACTCGCCGTATTCGAGTTCGGACGCGCGGGCGAAGTCCCCTTGGCGTTTGGCCTGCTCGATTTTGACTTTGATGTCGTCCATCTGTTTCTTAATGTCGGCGGTACTGGAAGATGCGGCTTTTTCGGCTTTCCAGATTTCGTCCAAATCGGCGTATTCTTTTTGCAGACCGTCGATCTCTTCGTCTATCAGTTCCAAACGTTTTTTGCTGGCGTCGTCGCTTTCTTTGGCAACGTGCATTTTTTCCATTTTGAGCTGGATGATTCGGCGGTCGAGTTTGTCCATCTGCTCGGGTTTGCTGTCCAGCTCCATTTTGATGCGGCTGGCGGCTTCGTCAATCAAATCAATCGCTTTGTCGGGCAGGAAGCGGTCGGTAATGTAGCGGTCGCTCAATTCTGCGGCGGCAACAATGGCGGGGTCGGTGATGTCGATGCCGTGGTGGATTTCATAACGCTCCTGCAAACCGCGCAGGATGGCGATGGTGTCTTCCACGCTAGGTTCACCGACCAATACTTTTTGGAAGCGGCGTTCGAGTGCCGCATCTTTTTCGATGTATTGGCGGTATTCGTCCAAAGTGGTCGCGCCGATACAGTGCAGTTCGCCGCGTGCCAAAGCCGGTTTCAACATATTGCCCGCATCCATCGCGCCGTCGGTTTTGCCCGCGCCGACCAAAGTATGGATTTCATCAATGAAAATCAGGGTGTTGCCGTCGTCTTTCGCCAAGTCGTTCAACACGCCTTTCAAGCGTTCTTCAAATTCGCCGCGGTATTTCGCGCCGGCAATCAATGCCGCCAAGTCCAAAACCAACAGACGTTTATTGCGCAGGGATTCAGGCACTTCGCCGTTGACGATGCGTTGCGCCAAGCCTTCGACGATGGCGGTTTTACCCACACCCGGTTCGCCAATCAATACTGGGTTGTTTTTGGTACGGCGTTGCAATACCTGAATCGCGCGGCGGATTTCGTCATCGCGGCCGATAACGGGGTCAAGTTTGCCGTCGCGGGCGCGCTGGGTCAGGTCGAGCGTGTATTTTTTCAACGCATCGCGTTGGTCTTCGGCATTGGCATCATTCACGTTTTGTCCTCCTCGTACCGCGTCAATCGCGGCATTGATGTTTTGTTCGGTCGCGCCGGCTTCTTTCAAGATTTTGCCGGTCGCATCGTTCTGCTGCACCAAGGCAAGCAGGAAAAGTTCGCTGGCGATATAGGCATCGCCGCGTCTGGTTGCCGCTTTGTCCATCAGGTTCAACACCGCCTGCAATTCGCGGCTGGGCAGAATATCGCCACCCTGGCCGGATACTTTCGGCAGGCTGTTTAAATGCTGTTGCAAACGCTGCTTCACCTGCGGCACATTCACGCCCGCATGAGCCAAGAGCGCGGCGGCTCCGCTGTTTTGGTCGTCAAGCAGGGCTTTCAGCACGAAGCCCGCTTCCAGATAGCTGCTGTCTGCAGCCAACGCCAAACTCTGAGCTTCTGCAAGGGCTTGTTGGAATTTGGCGGTTAATTTGTCGAATCTCATAATGACTCCTTACTCGGTTTGATTTTTCATGCCACGCTATATAGAGCCTCCTGTGGATAAGTCAAGCGTTAAAATAGGTAAACTGTGGATAAGTGGCCGTCTGAAAAAGAAGATGTGCCTTCCAAGCCTTGCCTATTGTTTTCAGACGGCCTACCATCGCGCTTTTTCAGGAGTGCAAAATGCCGTATCAATTTACTTTGCCATCATCGTCCGGCAGCGATTTCGATTCTGCCGGCCATCTGCCGCTGGTGGTTTATTTTTATCCGAAAGACAGCACGCCCGGCTGTACCACCGAGGGCTTGGATTTCAACCGCCTGCTGCCGGAGTTTCAGGCTTTGGGTTATACGGTGGTGGGTATTTCGCGCGACGGCGTGAAATCGCATCAGAATTTTTGCGCCAAACAGGGCTTCCAATTTGAATTATTGAGCGACAAAGATGAGGCCGTCTGTAAGCAGTTTGACGTTATCAAGCTGAAAAAACTCTACGGCAAGGAATCGCTGGGTATCGAACGCAGCACGTTCGTGTTGGACAAAAACGGCGAAATTTCCCACGAATGGCGCAAAGTCAAAGTGGCCGGACATGCGCAGGAAGTGTTGGATGCTTTGAAGGCCGTCTGAAAACCATGAGTGATTTGACCGACCGTTTTCTCGACCACCTTTGGCTTCAGGAACGTTTGAGCGCGAATACGCTGGCGGCCTACCGGCGCGATTTGAACAAAATCGCCGTCCGTTTGGCGGGGCAGGGCGAAGACTGGCTGTCGGCCGACGGCAGCGGTTTGGCTGCCGCCCTTTACCATCCCGACGAAAAAACGCGTTCGCAGGCGCGGGCATTGTCGGCCTGCAAACGGTTTTACGGCTGGCTGCTGGAAACGGAACAGCTTTCCAACGACCCGACCGAATATCTGACCGCGCCTAAGCAGGAACGCACCCTGCCCGCCATCGTGAGTGAAAGCCAAATCGAAATGCTGCTGGCCGCCCCCGATACCGACAGCCCGCACGGCCTGCGCGACAAGGCTTTGTTGGAATTGATGTATGCCTCCGGGCTGCGCGTCAGCGAGGCAGTCAAGCTGACGTTGGGTGAAATCGATTTGCAGCGCGGCCTGGTCGTTACCATCGGCAAAGGCGGCAAACAGCGTTTGGTGCCGATGGGCGAAGAAGCCTCATATTGGATAGAACGTTATCTGGCGCAGGCCCGTCCCGTTTTACTGAAAAACGCCCGCTGCGACGAATTGTTCGTCGGACAGAAGCGCAACGGCATCAGCCGCCAGCTGGCATGGATGATTGTCGACAAGTATGCCGAAGCGGCCGGAATCCGCCACCTCAGCCCGCACAGCCTGCGCCATGCCTTTGCCACCCATCTGGTCAATCACGGCGCGGATTTGCGCGTCGTTCAAAGCCTGCTCGGCCATGCCGATATCAGCACCACCCAAATCTACACCCATGTCGCCAACGAACGGCTGAAAAATATCGTCTCCGAGCACCATCCGCGAGGATGAGGCCGTCTGAAAAACGTTTTTCCGACTGCAAATAGGCAAAATGTTTACTTGACGGTAAATAAAGGCATACAATGCCGCTTCCATACTATTCAGTAAACTTTCATGAACATCACCGAACTGCGCCGCGCCAACCTGCGGCAGTGGATAGACGAACGCTGCGGCGGCAGGCAGGCACTCTTCGCCCAAACCGCCGCCGTCAATCCCGGCGAACTTTCCGCCCTGTTGAAAAACAAATCTTTCGGCGAAAAGAAGGCCCGAAAAATCGAACAGGCCGCCGCGATGCCCGCCATGTGGCTCGATACCGTCCACGCCCCGTCCCAAAATTTACAAGAAGGTAAACACACCATGACAGCCGTTTCCACCATTCCCGAAATCCTGGCCGACATCAAGGCCGGCAAAATGGTCATCATCACCGACGCCGAAGACCGCGAAAACGAAGGCGATTTGGTGATGGCCGCCCAATTCGTTACCCCGCAGGCGATTAACTTTATGATTAAATACGCGCGCGGGCTGGTTTGCTTGCCGATGAACGACGAATTGGTGGACCGCCTGCGCCTGCCGCAGATGACGCAGAAAAACGGCGCGCAATACGGCACCAATTTCACCGTTTCCATCGAAGCCGCGCAAGGCATCAGCACGGGTATTTCCGCCGCTGACCGCGCGCATACCATTCAGACGGCCGTTTCGCCCGAAGTACGGCCGGAAGACATCGTCCAGCCCGGACATATTTTCCCGCTGCGTTCGCAAAAAGGCGGTGTGTTGGTGCGCGCCGGGCACACCGAGGCGGCGGTGGATTTGGCACAGATGAGCGGCCTGATGCCCGCCGGCGTGATTTGCGAGATTCTGAACGACGACGGCACGATGGCGCGTATGCCCGAACTGATGAAGTTTGCCGAAGAACACGGCATCAAAATCGGCACGATTGCCGACTTAATCGAATACCGCAGCCGCACGGAAAGCCTGTTGGAGGAGATGGGCGATACGCTGGTTCATACGCCTTGGGGCGAGTTCCGCCAGCACGTTTATGTGGACAAGCTGTCGGGCGAAACCCATCTGGCATTGGTGAAAGGCGAAATTTCCGCCGACAGGGAAACGCTGGTGCGCGTGCACGAGCCGTTCAGCGCGATGGACTTCCTGCAAATCGACACCAACCATTCTTGGCCGCTGCCTACGGCACTGTCGCACCTCAGTCAGGCCGAAAGCGGGGTGGCCATCCTGCTGCACCGCACGGAGGACGGTTCCGCGCTGCTGGAGCGCACCCTGCCGAAAAACAGTTTCCAAGTGAAAAAATGGGACAGGAAAACCTACGGCATCGGTGCGCAGATTCTGGCCGGACTGGGCGTGCAGAAAATGCGCGTGATGGGCAAGCCTTCCTCGATGAACGGTTTGAACGGTTTCGGGCTGCAGGTAACGGGCTTTGAGGAGGCGGAATAGGGCAGGGATTTCAGACGGCCCGAATCATGTTTTCAGGCCGTCTGAAAACATTACATTCGCCTGAATGCGACAAACCCGACCATGATGCCGTTGATGCGGCAACCGGTCGGGTTTGATATTTTTTGCGGCGGTTCAATACAGGCACTTTTGCAGCCAAATCCGCTGCTGGGCGGGTGTCAGCGAATGATAAAACTTATGCTGAACGGACAATTCGTCCACCGCGAATTGTAGGCCGTAGCCGTACCGCTCGCTGACATAACGCTGGGCCTGCCTTTCGTCGAAGTGCGGATTGGACAATACGCGCAGCAGGTTGTCCCGAAGCGGGCGTTCGCTTCCCCTGTTTTGCAGGTTCAGCTTTTCCACAGCCTGCTTGTATTCGCCGCGCAGGCCGCGCAAGGATTCGTATTGATCACGGCTCAGGTTCAGTTGGCGGATGTCGCAGTTCGGATGAAAATCTTGAATAGTCAGGGCCGAAGCGGGGAGGGACAGGCAGCTTAAGGGCGCGCTGACGGCGAGGATACCCAGGATTCGGCGTTCGGATGGAGTAAGCACGGTATAACCTTCTTATCTTCTGTTCGGGCTTCGAAATTAAGGCGGAAATATACGGGGACGACGTGTCAAACACGGTATAATAGCCGTAAACTTGGGTAAAACAAATAACGATTGATTAAATATTTTATGCGCTCTGCCGGTTTTAACGGTTTGCCGCGCCGTTTTTTGTTGTGAAAATACAATTTCAAAAAATTTTATGTTGAATGAAAATGCAGACGGCCGTTGATACGCAGCGGCCCGTCAGGCAAAAAGAACGAACCGGTTGTGCGCCATTTTCAGGAAAAGGAAGCCGCTATGCAGAAATTCCGTATTGCCCCCAGCATTTTATCTGCCGATTTTGCCAGATTGGGCGAGGAAGTCGGCAGCGTTGTCGAGGCCGGGGCGGATTTGATTCATTTCGATGTGATGGACAATCATTATGTGCCCAATCTGACTTTCGGCCCTATGGTGTGCGCCGCGCTGAAACCTTATACTTCGGTGCCGGTAGACGTTCACCTGATGGTGGAGCCGGTGGACGATTTGATTGTTGCGTTTGCCAAAGCGGGGGCGGACATCATTACCTTTCATCCCGAAGCCAGCCGCCATGTGGACCGCAGTTTGAGCCTGATTCGAGAACACGGCTGTCAGGCCGGATTGGTGTTGAATCCGGCGACTTCGGTGTCGGTTTTGGAAAACGTGCTCGACCGTTTGGACATGGTGCTGCTGATGTCGGTCAATCCGGGATTCGGCGGTCAGGGCTTTATTCCCCATACTTTGGAAAAAATCCGCCGTACCCGCGCTTTATTGGACGAATATCAGGCGGTTGCGGGCAGGCGGATTGCTTTGGAGGTGGACGGCGGCATCAAAGTCGGCAATATTGCCGAAGTAGCGGCTGCCGGAGCGGATACCTTCGTGTCAGGATCGGCGATTTTCGGGCAGCCCGATTACAAAGCGGTTATCGGGCAGATGCGTGCCGAATTGGCCAAATCGGCCGGCTAAGGAATTGAGGCCGTCTGAAAGCCGCCGTGCGACGCAAAAACAGGTTTTCAGACGGCCTCCTATATCAAACAGCAAACAGAAGGCAAACAAATGAAATCTCTTGGCGAATGGCTTTCCCATCTGGAAACGGCACACAGCAACGGCGTAATCGACATGGGTTTGGAGCGCGTCGGCGAAGTGCGCCGGCGGATGGCATTGCAGCCGGAATGCCCTGTCATCGTAGTGGGCGGCACCAACGGCAAAGGTTCGGTCTGCGCCTTCCTGACCCATATCTACAAAGAGGCCGGTTTCAAAACCGGCACGCTGACCAGCCCGCACCTTTTGCGCTACAACGAACGGATTGCCGTAAACGGCGTGCCTGTGCCGGACGAAGCCATAACCGCCTCATTCGAGCGCATCGAAGCGGCGCGCGGCGATATTTCGCTGACTTATTTCGAGTTCAATACCTTGGCCGCAGTGGATATTTTCCTACGCGAACGTGTGGACGTGATGATATTGGAAGTCGGCCTCGGCGGGCGTTTGGATGCGGTAAACGTATTTGACGGCGACGTCGCGGCGGTAACCAGCATCGATTTGGACCATCAGGCGTTTTTGGGCGATACGGTCGAACAGGTCGGTTTTGAAAAAGCCGGGATTTTCCGCGCGGGCAAACCGGCCGTCTGCGGGCAAAATCCGCCGCCGCAGTCGTTGGCCGCACATGCCGACGACATCGGCGCGCAGCTGCTGCTGGCCAAACGCGATTTCAGTTTCGGCAAATTGGAAAACCAACAATGGTCGTTCCGTTTCCATCCCGAACGCGGCACGCTTTTTTCAGACGGCCTCAAACGCAACCGCAACGCCCTGCCCATGCCGGCCTTGCGCGGCGGCTATCAATTGGGCAATGCCTCAGTCGCCCTGGCCGTTGTCGAATGCCTGGGCGACCGCCTGCCGATTGACGTGGGGGCAATCAAACGCGGCCTGCTGTCGGCGGAAAACCCCGGCCGCTTCCAAGTGCTGCCCGGACGGCCGCTGACCGTCTGGGATGTCGGCCACAACCCGCACGCCGCCCGCGCCATGCGCCAAAGCCTCATCGGCTTGCCTTTCGCGCAAAAACGGACGGCCGTATTCAGCATGTTGGCCGACAAAGACATAGACGGCGTATTGGAAATCGTGAAAGACCAGTTCGACGTTTGGTACGTCGCCCCGCTCCATCTGCCGCGGGGCATGGATGCGGCAGCACTGCAGGCCAAACTGGAAGCGCACGGAATCGCCAATATCCGAATGTTCGGCGACATTGCCTCGGCGTATCACGCCGCTTTTGCCGACAGTACGGAAAATGATAGAATTGTGGCCTTCGGTTCCTTCCATACCGTAGCGGAAGTGATGGAACATCAAGACAAACCCACCGGACACCACGCCGCCGGGTAAGACAGACAAGGTTCAAAATGGCAGACAAACGATTGGATTCGATGAACGAATACGAGCAATTAAAACGGAAAAACCGCCGCCGCCTGGTAGGGGCTTCGGCCATGGTACTGGTGGCGGGCATCGTATTCGGCGTCGCGGTAAACGGCGGCGACGAGGGCGGCAATGCCGCCCAGAACATCAGCATCAATAAAGACGGTGGGCAGCCCGAAATATTGACCCCCAAGCCAATCGAGCCTGCGGGCGGCAAAACCAGGCAAGACGAATTGGAAAATCCGCTGCTTGCCGGCGGCGGTTCGGCTCAGGATGAAGCCGCTAACGACACCTTCGAAATGCCGTCTGAAAAGGCCAAGGAAGTGCCGCCCGTATATGAATTGAAGGAAGGCCAGGAAACAGTAGAAGCGCAAGGCGACGACGGCAACGTGCACACCGTGGTAAAAAAAGCCGAACCCAACAATGATTACGATCGGCAGCCGCTTCCCGCCATAACCATCAACAACAGCAACAAACAGGCAGCGGAAAAAGCCGAGCGCAAAGCAGCGCAAAAAGCAGCCGAGGCCAAACGCCAGGCTGAAGAAAAAGCTAGGGAAATAGCGGAACGGAAAGCCGAAGCCGATCGTTTGGCGTCAGAAGAGGAAGCGGCCGAACGCGCCAAACGGGAAGAAGAAGCCCGCTTGGCCAAACAAAAACAGGAAGCCGAGGAAAAACGCCTCGCCGAAAGACAGGCTAAAGAACAAAAAAGGCTGGAAGCGAAACAGCGCGCGGAAGAGAAGCGTTTGAAAGAAGAAGAACGTCTGGCCGAATTGAAACAACAGCGTGAAGAACGCAAGCAGGCCGAAATGAAAAAGGCTGAGGAAGAGAAGCGTCTGGCCGAGCAGAAAAAACGTTTGGAAGAGCGCAAACAGGCTGAAATGAAAAAGGCCGAAGAAGAAAAGCGTCTAGCCGAACAGAAAAAGCGTTTGGAAGAACGCAAACAGGCCGAAATGAAAAAGGCTGAGGAAGAAAAGCGTCTGGCCGAACAGAAAAAACGCGACGATGCGAAAAAAGCCGCCGAGGAAAAACGCTTGGCCGAGCAGAAAAAACGTTTGGAAGAACGCAAACAGACCGAAGCGAAAATAGCGGATGAGGAAAAACGTCTGGCCGAACGCAAGAAACGGCTGGAAGAACTCAAACAGGCCGAAGCAAAAGTAGCGGAAGAAGAAAAACGTTTGGCCGAGCGGAAAAAACGTTTGGAAGAGCGCAAACAGGCCGAAGCGAAAAAGGCTGAAGAAGATAAGCGGTTGGCCGAACAGAAAAAACGCGACGACGCGAAAAAAACCGCCGGCAACAAAGCCCAGCAGGCATTGGAAAACAAATCCAAGCCCACCAAGGCTGATCCGAAGGAAATATTGAATAACCAGAAAGGCCGGCGTGCGATGATACAGGCAGGTGCTTATAATTCGCAGGCGCAGGCCAAAAAAGTCCAGCAACGTTTGGCGGATGCCGGATACAGTGCCTCCATCAACGAAGTAGACACAGCCAAAGGCAAGGTCTACCGCGTACGCACCGGTAGTTTCAGCAGCCAGGAAGCGGCACAGAATGCTTTGGCGAAAATCCGCCTTCAAGGTGTCGACGGCGTGGTGATTTTGAGTAAATAGCCTGAAAAGGCCGTCTGAAAAGTGCTGCATACGGTATTTTCAGACGGCCTGACGTATTTTGCCCGAAGCAGGATTTTTCAGACGGCCACCATAATGGCTGCCCCTTGATAACGAAATGACCTTATTCGATATATTTGCTTTATGCGCCATCGGCCTCTCCGTGGTGCTGGCCATGATGCGCGGCCTGGTTGGAGAAGTGTTGTCTTTGGTCAGCTGGGTGCTGAGTCTGATTGCGGCCAAAATGGCGGCCCAGCCTTTGGCCGAGACGGTTTTCAGCTTTATCCGGCCGTCTGCTTTGGCGGCCGTGGCGGGCTTTATTTCGGGGTTTGCCGCTGCTTTGCTGCTGCTGTTTTTTTTACGCTCCCTGCTGACCGGTGCAATCAAGGCAATCGGTTTGGGGGGCGTGAACCGTTTTCTCGGCGCGGTGTTCGGCCTGTTGCGCGGTTTTGCCGTGGTCACGCTGGCCGTTTTGGTTTGCGCTTTTACCGATTTGCCAAAGAGCGATGAATGGCAGAATGCCTACAGTTCGCCATTTTTCGAAGGAGCGGCTTCGGTGGCCGTGCCGTACTTACCGGAATATCTGGCGAAAAAAGTCAGTTATCCGTCGTTTTAACTGTTGGGGGAGAATTCAATGTGTGGTGTTTTCGGCCTTGTGGCACACGAACCGGTAAACCAGTTGCTGTATGACGGTCTGCAAATGTTGCAGCACAGGGGGCAGGATGCGGCCGGTATTGCCACATTGGAAGGTTCCACTTTCCATATGCACAAAGGAAAGGGCATGGTGCGCGAAGTGTTCCGCACCCGTAATATGCGCGATTTGACCGGTTCTGTCGGCATCGGCCATGTCCGCTATCCGACGGCGGGCAATGCGGGCAGCACGGCCGAGGCTCAGCCTTTTTATGTCAGTTCCCCGTTCGGCATCGTACTGGCGCACAACGGCAACCTGACCAATACTGACGAGCTGTATCAAAGCGTGTGCAACAAACACCTGCGCCATGTGAATACCGGTTCAGATTCCGAAGTGCTGCTGAACGTTTTGGCGCACGAACTGCATTGCGAGGTTGCCGCTTCAGACGGCCACAGGTTGGAAATCGACCATATTTTCAATGCTGTCGGCGAACTGCACCGCCGGGTGCGCGGTGCGTACGGTGTGGTAGCCTTGATTGCAGGCTACGGCTTGTTGGCCTTCCGCGACCCGTACGGCATCCGTCCGCTGGTGTTGGGCAAACAGACCAACGATAAAGGCGAAACCGATTGGGGGGTGGCCTCCGAATCCGTCGTTTTCAACAGCCTGGCTTTCGAATTGGAGCGCGACATCGCGCCGGGCGAGGCCGTATTCATCACCCTTGACGGCAAACTGTACAGCCGCCAATGCGCCCGTCAAAGCAAACTTGCGCCCTGCCTGTTCGAATATGTTTATTTTGCCCGCCCGGATTCCGTTATCGACGGCGTGTCCGTTTATCAGGCACGCGTCAATATGGGGGTTAAACTGGCGGAAAAAGTCAAAAGGGAGTTGGACTTGAGCCAAATCGACGTCGTGATGCCGATTCCCGATACCAGCCGCCCCAGCGCGATGGAGCTGGCTGCATATTTGGGCAAACCGTATCGCGAAGGGTTCATCAAAAACCGCTACATCGGCCGCACCTTCATCATGCCCGGACAGGCGACGCGTAAAAAATCCGTGCGGCAGAAGCTGAATCCGATGGACAGCGAGTTTAAAGGCAAAAACATCCTGCTGGTGGATGATTCCATCGTACGCGGAACCACCAGCCGGGAAATTGTCGAAATGGCAAAAGCCTCCGGCGCGGAAAAAGTGTTTTTTGCCTCCGCCGCGCCGGAAGTGCGCTACCCGAATGTTTACGGCATCGATATGCCGACCCGGGAAGAGCTGATTGCCAACGGACGCACGGCGGCCGAAGTTGCGGCGGAAATCAGTGCCGACGGCTGCGTGTTTCAGAATTTGGACGAATTGAAAGCCGTTATCCGCGAGATGAATCCGAAAATCGAGGCTTTCGACGATTCCTGCTTCAGCGGCCTCTATCTGACCGGCGACATCGATGAGAACTATCTGCAACGCCTGTCGGCCAGCAAATCGTCGGGCGCGGCAGCCTTTGTGCAGCCCGGCCTGATTGACCACAGTGTGCGGGTGGAAAACGGCAACGAAGAATAGGCCGTCTGAAAACCCCCGCAGTTTAAATTTCCATTTTTATTTTTATTTTTTATCTGTTTGAATTGAAAGCATAATGATGAAACAAACCCTACGCTTCACCGCCCTATTGTCTGCATTGGCTCTGACTGCTTGTCAGCCGGAAAACAGTACCAAGCCTGCCGCGTCCGATGCCCAACCCGTTGCTTCTTCAGCTGTTTCCGCTTCTTCGGTAGATCCAGAAGCCGCTGCCGCAAGCGGGACTCATGCGCCCGTTCCCGCAGCAGGCAACAACAACGAAGATCCGGCGTTTAAAGCCGATGCCTTGGTGTTGTTGAAAGCAATTGAAGAAATCGGCGTACAGAGTTCCACTTATCTGGATTCCGACGAAATGAGGCAGAAGGTTGCTGAATTCGGCAAGTCCAAAGATGAGGCGCAGAAAAACAAACTGGCCGTCGAAATTTACCAAAGCAATATCAATCTGTACCGTGATGCGGTCGAAAAATTGAAAACCTTGCAGGTAAAAGATCAGGATGTGGTCGGACTGCGCGATTTGTGGATTAAAAAATTCGAGACCGACATCGAATTGTTCAATATCCAAATCAAAGAGCAGGGAAAAGGTCTGACAGACGCGCAGATTCAGGAGAAATACAAAGACATTTACCGCCAAAACCGTGATTTGGCGCAGGATGCGGCCGAGCAGAATATGGCACTCTACAAACGCTCCCGTTAAGCCGTTCGATTAAAACAGGCCGTCTGAAAATGCCGCTGCGATAGCGGGGGTTTTCAGACGGCCTGTTTCTATATGCGGATGCTGTTTTGTTTATGGCGTGCGTTTCGGATCGTTTGGACGCAGTTGTACCGATAGTTTGTCCAAAATGCCGTTGATGAATTTGTGGCTGTCGGTGCCGCCGAAGGTTTTGGTGACTTCGATGGCTTCGTTGATGATGACCGGATACGGTGTTTCGGGCATCGCACTCAGTTCGTGGCAGGCCATCAGCAGGATGCCGCGCTCAATCGGGTTAATGTCTTTTTCATCGCGGTCGAGCAGGGGGCGGATGATTTGCATGTATTCCGCGCTATTGCCGTGCGCGCCGAAAAACAGGGAGGTGAACAAATCGGCGTCTGCACGTTTGAAGTCGGCGGCTTCGCGGATGTTTTTCGCCACTTCGGGTGCGGAGGCGTGGTTCAAGGCTGCCTGATAGAGGGCTTGGACGGTGAATTCGCGGGCGCGGCGGCGGGGGCTGGTTTTCATATCGGGTTCCTTTCAGACGGCCTCAGTCTTCTTGTTCGCCGAGGAAGAAGTTGATCAAATTGCCGCATTCCACGGCCACGACTGCGGCATCCTGCGCTTTTTCAACGATGCGGGCATGTGCCTGTTCGTCGTTTTCGGTGGTCAGGATGGCATTGGCGACGGGGATGCTGTAATCCAGGGTCATGCGGGTGATGCCGGCGGCCGATTCGTTTGAGACCAATTCGAAATGATAGGTTTCGCCGCGGATAACGCAACCGATGGCAATCAGTGCGTCAAAGCGTTGTGTGCCGGCCATCGATTGCAGCACCAGCGGTACTTCCAATGCGCCGGGTACGGTGGTTACGGTGATGTTGTCGTCCTTCACGCCCAGTTCGTGCAGCTTTTCTACGGCGGCTTTGAGCATGGCCGAGCCTACTTCGTTGGTAAAGCGCGCTTGGACGATGCCGATGCGCAGATGTTCGCCGTTCAGGTTCGGTTCTATGATGTTCATGATGATTTCCTTTCGGGTTGATACCCCTGACCGGATACGGCGGGGCAGATGTTCCGTTTGACGCGCTGCGGCGTGCGTTCAAATACGTTCAGACGGCCTGAGGCCGTCTGAAAAAACGGTTTTATTCTTTCGGCTGCCAGTCGCTGACGGCTTGAAATCCTTCTTCCGTCCACTCCCACGCGCCTGCCTTTTCTTGAAGCAGCGGCAGGATGTCGGGATTAGATGCGGTGATTTCTCCGATGCCGCACACGGTGAAGTTGTCGGGATTGTCGGTGTAGCCGTCGCTTTCGTCGCCGCTGAAAAAACGCCAACCGCTGTCGTTGTCGAAAACCGGCTCTTCGCGGTACATAAAGCCGACGGGGCGGCCGGAAACGCTGATTTCTTTGGTGGCGACGCAGAGGTCGAGTGCGGCGGAAAGGGCTTGGGCAAACTTATTCATCGGTTTTCAGACGGCCTGTGGGATAAGGGCGTGATTCTACACGAAAGGCAGGCCGGATAGGGAGATTCGGCGGCTCAATGCGCCTTTGTTTTCAGCGAACCTAAGTAAATCGCCAGCAAGGTCAGCGCGGCACCACCCCATTGTACGGCGTTAATCGGTTTGTCGAGCCAGAAATAATCGATTAGCAAGGCGGCAACGGGTTCGCTCAGCAGCAGAAGGCCGGTCAATGACAACGACAACAGCGGGATGGCGTAGGCAATCAACCCCCAGGCGAAACACTGCATAACTGCGCCGTAAACCAAAACCAGCCCGATGTCGCGCGCCGTTGCGGGATACAGCCGGCCCCAGTCGAAAACCAAAGTCGGCACCAGCAACGCCAATACGCCGCCGATGCTGACCAGCAGCATCATGGGAAACAGCGCGGTCGGTTCGGCCTGGTGCGTTTTGCGGATAAACGTCATCGACAACGCCAGCATCCCGCCCGAAATAATGCCGCTGACAAAACCCCAAACCGCATTGCCGTTATGGCCGAACTCGGGGAATGCAATCATCGCCACGCCGCCGACAGCCATAATCAGGCTGAAGATTTGCAGCTTGTTCAGCCTCTCGTCAAACAGGAAAAAGCCGATGGCGGCAAGGAAAAAAATCTGCAAACTGTTGAGCAGGGTAGAAATGCCCGGGCCGACACTGTAAATGCTTTCGTGCCACAAAGCCAAATCGATGCCGAGTGCGGCACCCGAGAGCAGGGCATAGGCAAGGGCGGTTTTACTACGCGGCAGTTTCTGGCCGAAACGCCGTGCCAGAAACCAAAAGACCAAGCCCGAAATCAGCAGCCGCCACCATGCAATGGCATAAGCACCGACGGGGACGAATTTGACAATCAGGCTGCCGAGGCCGAAGACGACGCAGCCGACCACCAGCAAAGGGGCGGCATAATGATTGGATGGTGCGGACATGGTATTTTTCTTAGAAATATCGGGGCGGGTGCGGACGGGCATTCTAGCCGAAGCACTGGCGGCAGACAAACCGTCCTTCAGCAGCTTTAAAATGCGGCGAAGCCAAACAAGGCAGGAAAAGCCATATCAAAATACGGTAGGCCGTCTGAAAATATTACGGCTACTATTTTCAGACGGCCTCTATCAAAATGGGCGCACAATTTGATGCAGGCAGAACGATGCCTGCATCAAAATTGATATGGGATTTTGGCAAAAGAATACCGTTTTGCTTAAGAAGACATTGATAAAAGACGGATTGATTCTTCCGTCATCTCTCCAAAAACACAGCTTCTTTACATTGATTTTTTAAGCCGGATTCGGATTATCCGCATGCCTTTGCCGCCGCCTTAATCCGCAGGATTTCCTTCACAAACGCCGCCAATTCGGCCGCAAAATCCGTATCGCCCAGCCGTCCGACCAGTGCAAACGTTTCCTCTTTGCCGCCATCGTCCGCCGTCAGCGTTTCGCCGCCGAAATGGCGGAAAAATAATTCCTTGCCGCCGCGGATTTTGCCTCGGTGTAGCACCCAAACGCCGCCGTCGCCATCTTCCGCAAACACGCCGGAAACGGCGCGGTTCAAGCCTTCGGCGGGGAAATTGATTTCTGCCGCAATCGACACCTTTTTGCCGGCCGCAGGCTGGCCGATACCGAAGCCGTTCCAGCATTTTTTGCCCTGCGGCTGCATGGCGTACCACAAATCCAGTTCGGGCGAATAAGCTACTTCGGTTTCAAAGCCGCCGCCCGCACCCGATACGGTGCAGGCTGCTTTTTGCGGCAGCGCGGCCATCAGGGTTTCGGCAAACAAGGCTTGTGCGGCAGCAAGTTTTTCGGGGGATGTAATCACGGCAGGCATGGCGTTTCCTTTCAACAATAAAGCGGAATGATAACGCGAAATCGATGAGGCCGTCTGAAAACCATGTTTGATTTGAGTGCGTGGCACAAGCGCGTTATTCGTCATACAATCATCGTATTAAGTTTTGCAAACCGTTCAACACCGATTACGGAGGGAGTGAAACCATGAGCCAACTGCAACAAAACCGCCTGCCGGAACATTTTTATGACGAACCCTTCGCATTGTGTTTTTCCGGGCAGGGCTTCGATTGGATAAGCAGCCTGCGCGAGGCTTTGGCCGACGGGGCGCGGGACAGAGCAAACGAAGTGGCTGCCGCTGCCGCACGAATCTTGAAGCCTGTGGCCGGGCAGATTGCGGCAGCCCGACCGCAGGGTTTCGAGCCGATAAAATGGGCGGAAGAAGGCGCGGACGGCATCGATTTGGTGCGTGCCGCCGTGAGCGTGCCCGGCATTTTCCTGTCGCAAATCGCCAATCTGCACACGCTGGAAGCGCGCGGCTTGGACAGCGGCAAGGCCGCGGGCGTGATCGGGCATTCGCAGGGCATACTCGGGCGATATCTGATGCGCGAGCCGCAGCACGCCGCCAAACTGCTGGCTTTGGCTGAATTGATTGGCGCGGCGGCCACGCTGCAAGGGCGCGCAACGGGCATGTATCTGCACGACGGCCTGCATCCGATGGTAATGGTGCAGGGCGTGAGCCACGGGCAGCTTGCCGCCGTGATTGACGACCTGTTCCCCGTAGATTCGGCCGACCGCCCGTGTATCGGCTTGCAGAACAGCGCGGATGGTTTTGTCGTCAGCGGCAAGCCCGAATCGGTGGCGCGCGTGTGCGGTGTGTTGTCGGACACAGTGAAAGACGAAAGCGGCCAAACGCCCGAAAACCTGCTGTGGCGGCTGGACGTGGAAGTCGGCTTCCACCACCCCGCCATGCTGCCCGCCGTGGCGCAAGTGGCCGAATGGGCGGCAGCCTGCGGTTTGGACGTGGAACAGGCACGCGGCATCGCACACAATATCCTGATGGATCCGGTGGACTGGGTGGCCGAATGCCGCAGCATGACCGCGCTGGGCGTGCGGCGGATTTTGGAAATCGGCCCCTCCGGCGGCGTGGCCATGCTGACGCAGGCCGTGTTGGACGGGGAAGGGATTGAAGTGCTGGATGTTTCCGGCGCGGAAGGTAAAGCGGCGTTGTTCAGCGGATAACGGCGGTTTCTGATTTTTGAAACTGCGGCTGCCGCGAAGTTAAGAAAAGGCTACCTGAAAACGAAAGAAGTGAGTTTCTGCGCAGCTAAAATGAACGAAGTGAGTTTTAACTTCGTTGAAGCTCACGCTTTCAGGTAGCCTTTATTGATGGAATATTTGAATGGCAGCTTGCCGAAAACGAAGCGTCAACGGAGTTGAAAAGCAGCCTGCACATTGGTTTGTTTTAGGTGGGTGGTTTGGGGATGGACGGATAGGCCACATTGGTATTTGAGGCCGTCTGAAAAGTGGCAGCTTCAACGAAAGTAAATTTGAAAACGGTAAACCGCCAATCAAGCAACCGCGTGCGTGCGTACCGCACACACCTTATGCTTGTTAAATTTATTCCGCTCCTAACTTATCTTTAAGAAAACAAAGCAATGCTTGGTATTCACCACTATTGCTATCAGATAAATAATCCACTGTCATTTCTACTAATTCACTTCTGTTTTTATTCCGTTTTTTTAACTCCCCTTCTAACACATTATAGAATTTTTTTCCGCTAGTATCTTTTGAAGAATCATATATTTGCCCATACTCAGTTATTAGGTCGCGCAGACTTTTCTGATGGAATATAAAATCATTAAGAAATCTAAAAAAATTATGATCAACATTATTGAATAGTTTATCTTTGAGAAACTTTTCTAAGCTTTTTATTGGTAAATAACTTAAAGGAATGTTGTTTTTTATATTTTTTTTCTGTATAAATTCTTTTGCATTATTTTCTATATCACCATCTAAAATAACCAATATTTTTGATAGTTTTCCAGTTAGGTTACTATTTACAACCTCATCGGCAAGCCCTATCGTATTTGTGTAACCACCACAAGGTAAAACATGAATTAATTTATTGTTGATTAAGCGATTTTTTCTAATCACTCTATTAACAATACCTCTAGCCAAATCATCTTCAACCATTATAATATAATCATAACCTTCATGATCATATAGCATCCTTGTAGCATAAGCAGGATAACAAGGATTTAAAATCTCCAATGACCCATCACTGTGCTTTTCAATGAAAAATATATTATCTGGATTAATGCTACTAATTAATTCTATGGAATGAGTTGAAAAATAAATCGCATAATTATATTTGTCTGCCATCTCACTTAGAAAAATAACCAATCTCTTTAATGATGATGGATGTAGTGCTAATTCAATTTCATCTAGTAACAATAAACAAGGATGTTCTTGGTTGCTTCTGTCATTATTACGTTTTAGAATTGAATTTAATATACTTAATAAAAGATTTTCTCCAGTAGACATGTGAAATTGACTAACTCGCTTTTCTCCTTTTTGATAATAAAATATATCGCCATTAAATTCTCCTGCATCTGATTTTTTTAAGCATAAAATTTTCTCATAATAATTTTCATTATTATGCAATATTTTTCCCAAGTTCAATCTAATGAATTCATCAACCGTATACAATTTGCTGTCATTTACTCTATCCAATTTTATTAATAGGTCATAACTGGTGTTTCTAAAACGATTTCCAAAAATGACACTTCCTTCATAAAAACCTTTGATTTGAAAAGTTCCTTCAAATTTTTTTGTCCATCTCCCGCCTTCTTTTCTCCAAAATTTCTTAGCTCCATTAAGCTCAAAAGAGATGGATGCATCATCAGGAGTTTTACCAAAATACTCATTCATTTGCATATTAAAAAAAGCTGATGCAGCACAAGTAACTAATGTGCTTTTACCTGAAGCATTTTGCCCAGTGATCCCATACAACCCTTTTTTTAAAGGCAGATTAATGGTTAAACTACTGATAGATTTTATATTGTTGATATTAATTGATAAATTCATTTTATTACCCATGTTCTAGTTTAATTAATGATTAGGCGCAAATATTTCCCAGTATAACTACTTTTCTCTTCCGCCACACCTTCTGGTGTCCCACAAGCAATTATCGTTCCACCCCCATCGCCCCCCTCGGGCCCTAAATCCACAATCCAATCCGCTGTTTTAATCACGTCTAAATTGTGCTCAATAATCACGATGGAGTTGCCTTTGCCTTTCAGGCGGCCTATTACTTCCAACAACAGGGCAATGTCGGCGAAATGTAAACCCGTTGTCGGTTCGTCCAGTATGTATAAAGTGCGCCCTGTGTCGCGTTTGGAGAGTTCCAAGGCGAGTTTGACGCGCTGGGCTTCGCCGCCGGAGAGGGTGGTGGCGGATTGGCCGAGGCGGATGTAGCCTAGGCCTACGTCCATCAGGGTTTGCAGTTTGCGCGATACGGTGGGGACGGCGTCGAAA
>ERZ772956.443-NODE-443-length-31566-cov-7.712704_pt1 | contig 31566 bp, 27 predicted proteins | sample MGYA00580683_ERZ772956 | MGnify/ENA primary metagenome ERZ772956 (study PRJEB29015, sample SAMEA2738077) | human oral metagenome | biome: human oral; feature: human-associated habitat; material: saliva | place: China | collected 2212 ... | reverse complement strand
CAGCACCCGGATAGTCTCCTTTTAGTTCTCTTTTTAAAAACAAAGATTTCTTGGTTGGAACAACTCTCAAGTGCCCTGGAAATGAGATTGGAGCTTTTAAAGAAAAAACCTGACCAGAAAAATCTTCAACTTCTTCTCTGACCGTATGAGTTTCCCCGTTAGAGTCTCTCTTGATTCGCGTCTCAATGTGGTAAGCGTAGAGATTGGCTACTACGAGATTCTTTTCATCATGGAAGGCCAGTTGATTAAAGAGATCGAATTTAGTCGATCTCGGACTAATGACCTCCAAAACATCCATAGGGTAGTTAGCTGTCAAAGTTAGCTCTACTTGAGGAAAAACTTCTTTCAAAATCGGACACAGAAATTCATTGATATAGATCTCATCATTTGTGCGAATTTTATCACCAAATAGGGTCTTCCTTTTCATATATTGCGGCCAATAATAAAAAACGATACCTAACAAGATCGGAATGATAGCCTTTAACTTGAATAGGGCGAAGAAAAACATCGCTAGAAGCATCCCCACTATCGTAGCCGTCTTCCACTGAAGATTACTGGTCATCTGTTTCTTCATCAACAAGAGTTTATCCTGAAATTGTTTTGAACCTTCCAACTCATTGATTCGTTGGAATTTTTCCTGGGACCACTTGCTAGTTGGATTATTTTGATCATCCATCCGAATCATCTCCTTTCAAGCACCAATGAGCTTCCTAACTGCCTTCCATTTACCCCATTATATCATTGAAAAATCTAGGAAGCAACTATATTTCTGTAGGAAACAAATAAGTTTAGAAAAACAAAAAAATCCCCAACCAAATGGTTAGGGATTTGAGGCATCTTTTGATGAGAACAGCCGGTTCACACAACTGTTCAAGGTCCGCTCCTGCGTTACAATTAAATGTAGACCTCCTCAGCGCAAAAGGCTCCTAAGAGCCAATCGACTCATCGCATGAAACTAGTTTACCATGGAGAACTCATCCTGTCAAGAAGCTAGCACCTAGCTTCTTTTTTGTATTTTCAAGAGAGAAGCTGACACCTATCTTCTCTCTCCTACTTCTTTCAAGGTATTGATAGGCCCTTCGATTGTCTTTTGCATCCAAACGATATCATGCCATTGTTCAAACTTGTAGCCCACTTTTGGAAAATGAGCCACTTGGACATAGCCCCGCTTTTCATGCATAGCAATACTGGCTACGTTTGGGAGGGCGATACAGGCCAAAAAGCGTAAATAACCTCGTGCTTTCAACTCCTCTTCTAAAGCATCATAAAGAGCTGATCCAATTCCTTGTCCTCTGGCTTCTTTGGAAATGTAGATGGATAATTCCACAGTCCAATCGTAGACAGCGCGTGCATAATAGGTTGAAGCATAGGCATAGCCTAAAACTTTTCCATCGACTTCTGCAACCAAATAAGGGTATCGAGCTAGCGTTTTCGTGATTCGTCTTTCAAATTCTAGAACAGTCGGCACATCGACCTCAAAGGTAATGGCAGTCTCTGTCACGTAAGGTTGGTAAATAGCCTGAATAGCCTTTGCATCAGCTAGCTGTGCAGAACGAATGATCATGGTATCTCCTTTTCAAATACTCCTAGTATAACGAGAGGCCCGTCAACTGTCAATCAATGCCTGCCTGAAAAATTCCCTTTTCCTTCTATTTCACTCAAAAAGAGGCTGGAGCCTTTTGGCCCAACCTCTTAGCAAAGAATGATGATCTAGTCTTCTTTCTTTGAAAACTGACTATTATAGAGTTCATAATAGAAGCCCTTGTCTGCCAACAAGGATTGGTGGTTTCCTTGCTCAATGATTTGACCATCTTTGAGTACAAGGATTTTATCCGCCTCTTGAATGGTCGACAAGCGATGGGCGATGACAAAGCTGGTCCGTCCCTTCATTAAGTTCTTCATGGCTTTTTGAATCAAGAGCTCTAAACGCGTATCAACAGAAGACGTTGCTTCGTCCAAAATCAAGATCTTTGGATCAGCAAGAAGCGCACGTGCAATGGTTAGGAGTTGCTTTTGTCCCAGAGAAATATTGCTAGACTCCTGGTTCATTTCCATGTTGTAACCACCAGGCAGGGTCCGGATAAAGTGATCAACATTGGCCGCCTTTGCAGCTTCCACAATTTCTTCATCCGTCGCTTCCAAATTCCCAAAACGAAGATTTTCCTTGATGGTCCCTTCAAATAACCAGGCATCTTGAAGGACCATTCCGAATTGCTTGCGGTAATCCTGACGGGAAATATGTCGAATGTCATGACCGTCTACTGTGATGGAGCCTGCTGTTACATCGTAGAAACGCATCAGCAAATTAATGAGGGTTGTTTTTCCAGCACCAGTTGGTCCAACAATGGCCACCATTTCACCCGGTTTGACCTCTAAATTGAAATCCCGAATCAACGGTTTATCCGCTACATATTGGAAATCCACATGTTTAAAGCTCACTTGACCAGTCAAATCTTCAGTAAGAGCCTCTGTGACCTCTTCTGCTTCATCCGGTTCATCAATGACTTGGAAAATCCGATCCAGCGAAGATTTGGCACTTTGCAGCTGGCCAGCTAATTGGGTCAAATTTTGAATGGGTTGATTGATCTGCCAGACATATTGAACGAAAGCCTGCATATTTCCGACCGTTAAACGCCCTGCCAATACTTGCAAACCACCCATCAGAGCAACGATCAAGTAAGTCAGATCAGAAATACCATTTAAGACCGGCATCATCAAACCTGAAATGAAATTAGCCTTAAAGCCAACCTCTTTCAGCTGTTGGGTAATCGCATGAAACTCTTCTTGAGAAGACTCTTCTCTTACATAGAGCTTGAGGACATTAAAGCCCGTCAAATTTTCTTGGACAAAACCGTTCATAGTTCCTAGGACATCTGCTTGCTGCTTGAAGTAGGGCTGTGATTTCTTCATGATAAAGCGAGCACTTAGATAAGTGATCGGGATGGAGAGAATTACCACCAAGCCCAATTGAAGGTTCAAATAGAGCACCATGCCGATGACAAAGAGCAAGGTAAAGACGGCATTAACAATCTGCAAAAAAGATTGCTGCAGAGCATTGGAGACTGTTTCGACGTCGCTAGTAAAGCGCCCCAGTAGGTCCCCAAACTGATGACGGTCAAAATAAGACACAGGAATCCGATTGATTTTATGAGATAAATCATTTCGCATATCCTGAATCGTCTTTTGAACCGCATTGGTCATGAAATAGTTGGAATAGTATGAACCTAATTCATAAAAGACCCCACGAATCAAATAGAGCGTCATAATAATCGCGATATAAGAAGCATTCAGATTAGCTCCAGGCACTCCTTTAGCCATATCTAAGAGATTTTGAGTTAATTCTGTAATCGCAAGCCCTAAGACAAAGGGTTCGACGACACTCATGATAACACTGATGATTTTTAGAAAAATGGACAAGCAAACTTCAAATCGATAAGCTTTCAAATAAGTCCATAGTCGACTAAAACTATTTTGTTCTTGTTTCATTTGCTTCTCCTTTCTATTCTTCCGTAAGGGATGGGCTACTATTCAGCTGGGAATTAGCAATTTCGCGATAGATTTCATTGCTTTCCATCAACTCTTCGTGTGTCCCACGTCCCACGATCTCACCTTGATCCAAGACAATAATTTGATCTGCATCCATGATGGTACCCACGCGTTGAGCCACGATCAAGACTGTCGCATCACCTGTCACATCTTTCAAACGCTTGCGCAAGGTTGCATCCGTCTTGTAATCCAAGGCAGAGAAGGAATCATCAAAGATAAAGATATCTGGATCTTTAACGACAGCACGGGCGATGGACAAGCGTTGTTTTTGCCCTCCGGATAGGTTACTTCCGCCCTCTGCTAAATGCGTGTCGAAGCGTTCCTCCCGACTATCTATAAATTCTTTAGCTTGAGAGATATCAGCCGCTTTTTCCAACTCTTGCACAGATGCATCTTCTTTTCCGTAGCGAAGATTTTCTGCGATGGTCCCTGTAAAAAGTAGGGCCTTTTGCGGAATGAACCCAATCTTTTGCCGAAGGGCCTTGAGATTGTATTCACGCACATCCACGCCGTCAACCAAAATCTTCCCAAGTGTGACATCGTAGAAACGAGGAATTAACTGCACAAGGGAAGACTTCCCTGAACCGGTCGAACCGATAAAGGCGATGGTTTCACCTGGTTTCGCTTTAAAGGAAATGTTGTGCAGAACCGGACTCTCTGTCTCACCTGGATAGGCAAAGGTGACATTGTCGAATTCTAAGTAGCCACGTGTTGCTCCTTCCGTCACACCATTTTCATTTGGATCAATCGAAATTGGCATATCCATGACTTCCTTGAGACGACGGCTAGAAACCGCTGTACGAGGATACATGGTGAAAAGATTGGCTAAGAAAAGGAAGGATAAGAGCGCGTGAAAACTATACTCGATAAAAGCAACCAGATCCCCAATTTTTAAACTTCCATCATGAAGAGGGTCCAAAGCAAACCAAACAATCGCTACAATCATAGCAATAATAATCTGTACAAATAGGGGTTCTGTTAAACCGGTTAATTTAAAGAGCTTATTTGAGTTTTCTGCATAGATGTCATTTTCAGCCGCAAATTTATCTTCCTGGAAATCCTCCCGAGTAAAAGCACGAATCACTCGAAGTCCAGTTAAATTCTCGCGAGCAAACTGATTCAGCCGGTCCAAGGTCTTTTGTTGCTTCTCAGAAAGTGGACGCGTATTCACCGCTACATACCAAACAACGACCGCAAGGAAGGGAACTGACACAGCTACGATCCAAGCTAGAGAAGGACTGGTGGTCAGGATCAAGAGGATACTTGAAGCCATCATCAAGGGTGTAATCACCCCCATCTTCAACATGGAATCTGTAAATTGCATCAAAACAAAGGCATCCGAGGTGATACGAGTGACTAAGGATGAGACCCCGATCTGCTCATACTCGCGATGGGAATACTCCTGCAATTTCGCATAGAGATCATTGCGCATATCACGTACCATAGTAGTGGTTAGCTGGCCGACAGCATAAGACAAGACAATCCGTCCCACGATCCCTAGCAAGATGATCACAAACATGATCCATCCCCAGAAATACAGCCGATCCACATCACGCGGATTGATTCCTTCATCAATCATCCGAGCTAGAATCGTTGGCAATCCCAAATTGACAATGACAAAAAGTACCGCTGAAAATAAATTCAGGGCTAGCCACTTGGGATACTTTTTCAAGTAAGACCAAATATAAAGCATAGGCGACTCTCCTTTTTCATAAATAATAACCTTGATCACACAGAAAAGAGGGAGCGAGACAGAATAAATTTTAAGCAAAATTTATTCCTGCCCCAATCCCATCTGTAGTCTCACTCATTATACCAAACCTTCCCCAAAAGTAAAGCAAAAGAACAGGTTTCCCTGCTCTTTACTGGCTTTATTTCGTACGTTTAAATTTAGCGTTTTTCAGAATAATAAGATCCCCTTGGTCGCTAGAACTTAACTTAGATAAATCAACTGTCAAATAGTCACCATCGACCTTGTAGGTAATCTTTTCATCACTACCATTTTTTGACGTGATTGTTTTCTCTTTTTGATTGATTTTGACATCATAAGATCGCTCATTCTTTTGACCAAGGACTTCACCCGCAATGTTGAGGGTTCCTTTTGAATCTTTGATCTTAATAGAAACTTCAAAATTAATAACGTCTCCAATAGACTCTAATTGACTACCTGATAAGCCTTGCTCCTCAAGAATTTTCTTGAGTTCAGTTTTTGATGGTTTATAGACATAAGTCCCGTTATCACTTTTGGCACCACAAGCTACTAACAAAACAACTGCAAAGATAGCAAAAAGACCTATAATAAGCCGTTTAACAGTTTTCATAAATATCCTCCTCATGTACGTTATAATCAGATTTTATCATTATTTAAATACTAATACAAGTCATTCTAAAGAAGAAAAAGAACAGGTTTCCCTGCTCTTTACTGGCTTTATTTAGTGCGTTTAAGTTTAGCATTTTTAAGAATAAGAAGATTCGCTTGGTCGCTAGAACTCAACTTAGATAAATCAAATGTTAATTCATCGCCTTTGATGTTGTATTTCAACTCCATATCACCATAAGAACGTTTTAATGATTTTGTCTTTTGATCAACTTTCAAATCCAATTTGATTGGCGCTTCTTTCCCAGCTATCTTTTGATTAATATTTAAATCGCCTTTTGAATCTTTAATAGTCAATTCAATAGTAACTTTCGCATCTTTTAATACTTCAGATTCTGAATCTTGACCTAGTATCTGACCAAGATTCGTCTCCATTTTGTAAGTCCCATTATCACTCTTTGAACCACAGGCCACTAAAAGAAAAGCTGCAAAAACAGTAGTAAATACTAAAATAAGTTGTTTTATGTGTTTCATAATAAATCTCCTTAAATTTATATCCCCATTTTATCATTATTTTATTACTAATTCAAGATAATATAAAAAAATAACAAAAGAGCAGGTTCCCCTGCTCTTTACTTGCTTTATTTAGTACGTTTGAATTTAGCGTTTTTGAACATTTCCAAAGTGGCTGCGCTACCTGAACTATCCTGACCAGATAAATCAAAGGTAAACACATCGCCTGAAACCTTGTATTTAATCTTTTCACCTTCACCTGTTTTAGCTTGGAATGTTTTAGCTTGTTGGTCCACTTTCACTTCATAAGATTGGTCCATCTTATTTCCCAATGCTTCACCTTTAATGCTAATGCTACCTTTTTTATCTTTAATAGTAACAGAAACTTCTAGTTTCACTTGATCAAGCAATGCTTCTACAGATGAGTCTGTCACGCCTTGTTCTCCAAGAATTTCCTTCACTTCAGTTTTTGATGGTTTGTAGACATAAGTCCCATTATCACTTTTGGTACCACAAGCTACCAAAAGAACTGCTGCAAAAACGGCAACAAAAGCTAAAAGAATGCGTTTAAAGTTTTTCATAACTTCTCCTTTTTAGTTAGAATACGCCTATTATATCAACAATTTCAATACACCGCAATGAAAGTTTACAAATGTCATATTCTTGTAATATTTCTTGTATAAATAAAGAAATATAAAAAGGCAGGATGTAAATCCCGCCCTGCTGATTATTTAACTTTTTTGAACTTAGCAATTTTCATGTAGTTTTTAAACATGTCTGTGTCACCCATCAAAGAATTCTTCACATCCTTAATCGTTAACACATTTCCTGAAACTTGATAAGTAATTTCTGCTTTTCCATACTCATTTTCTGAGACAAGAGTTTTTGCTTTTTGGTCTACTTCCAAATCAATCACTTGATTCACATTTTGACCAGCCACATTCGTGTCTACTTTCATCTCACCTTTCTTATCATTGATTGTAATAGAAATAGTGAATGTGTAATCGTCACCTATCAAAGATTGAAATTCACTTGGCATAATACCTTTGATTTCATCTTTCGTAGGCTCAAACACGTAAGTCCCATTATCGCTTTTAGCACCACAAGCTACAAGGAAAACCGCACCAACTGCCAACAAAACAGCAAAGACAAGACGTTTAAAGTATTTCATCGGAAATCTCCTTTTTTGTTTATAGGAACTATTTTATCAAAAAAATAGAAGTCTAACAACATAATAAATTAGTAAGAACTTGAAAAGTAGAAGAATATTCGTTGGAGGAAACACTCTCCAAATAATATTAAGAATTAGATTTGATAAATCCAACAGAAATCAGTTTTTTGATCGGTTCAATACCTATTTTCTGGAGACTAAAAAATAGATAGCTCTATACTATCTACTTTTTATATGTTATTTTTGACGTTTGAATTTCACATATTTGAGGAATGCTGCCGTATTTTCATCACCAATATCTAGGTTAGGATTTTCAAGCGTTAAAACATCTCCTTCGATCTTATATGTCACCTTTTTCTCAGGATTCTCTTCTGACCAAAAGGTTTTGTTCTTTTGATCTACTTTTATATCTACAGATTTTTCTTGCTTATTACCAAACATACTAACTGATGCAGACAATTTTCCTGTATTATCCTTAATTTCAAGTTCCACTTTAACCTTTAGTTGATCAACGAAAAGGTTAGCTGCACTATTTGTCCCAGTTTCTTTTTCTGCCATTTCTAGCATTTCTTCAGATGTAGGTTCAAATACATAGACACCATTATCGCTAGAGCCAACCCCAGCGCAGGAAGCTAAAAACAAAGCGCAAAAAGCAAACAAAGCAACAAACACAAGACGTTTAAAAATTTTCATAAGTAATCTCCTTTTTACTAATTAAAACTATTTTATTAAAAATAGAAGAGAAAACCATCATAAAATAACAAGTTTATGATGAGACACAATAGCTAAACAGATGTCTTCAATCTTAACAAATTACTGTATGTGAAAACTAGTTTAGATATAAGTCCTCACTAATTATCTCTTTCTAAACACTCCTCAAGATACTCTACTATACTTGGGTAGATTCTTTTACAGTTTCCATATTGCCACTCATAAACAGAACCTTTTGTATCAATTAAGATTAGAAGACCGTCAAATCCTAAATCTTCAAGAATAAACATATTTACTGGAAAATCAGGATAAGTTTCACGAGCCTCAAGGGTTGATGTTACAACATTTAAATAATCCGGCCCGTTTAAGCCCTGCCATTCAACTCCATAAAATGTCACAAGTCCAAACTCTTTCAAATATTCAATAAAGTCAGTTGGAAATTCTATTGATAGCTTATTTTGAGCTTCCACTATTTGTTCATTACTTGCGCCTTTTGTAGAAACTAAGTCTGAAACTTTTTTCAATTCATTGGTAACATTTTTCATTACAGTTCTTCTCCTCTCATTCTCCAATACTCTGCTTTTTCTTTTCTGAATTCCACTCTGTTGATTTGAGATGATAGAGGTGGAATTTCATGAAGATTACTATAGTTACTCTTGTGTTCATTGAAAGTTAATTCTGCCAATGGGGAGTCCTGTCTTTGACCGATATGATGTAATTCGACTGGTTTACCGTCTGCTAGGGGAGCCTTACCATCAAGCATCCGCTCCTTATTCGTTTTTCCTAATTCATCCTTTGCATTATAATCGATATCTGTTCTCTGGAAACAAGGTCTGCCATTTACATCCTTTTCAACTAAATTTGAATCTTTATAAACGGTTGTCTCCTCTTTCCATCTCATGTTGTCAACAATATTTTTTGACCAACCAGTCTCAGATCTCAAGTCCTGTTTATCACTCTGTCCTAGTGGAGTTTTTTCATAATGCGCAATATCGTTTAATTTTGCACTTGCTTCATTGTTCACTTCTAATCTTTGTTTAGGATTGAAGGAAGAGGAGCTAACGTCCTTTTTAGGAACTACTTCTTTCAAATCTGAGAGACTCATTTTTTCGATACTCACAATAATCCTCCTTCTTGTCTCCATTCCTCGAGACTTGCATTATTTTTCAATTCATTTACATATAACTGAGTCAAAATAGCTTGTATGATATTTAATCTTACTTGTTGTGTTACCGGACCTTCAACTACCTTATTGAACTCATTCACTATATCTGATGTAATAGATTTTTTATCGCAATTTTTCTTTTCTGCTTCCCGTGCTTTGTTTAAAAGACTTGGATAAAAGTTTGAGATTATTGGTGCAATTTTTACCATATCCACTTCATAAACTTGCTGACGAAGAAGATTTAACACCTGATAAATAGTTTTCCCACTAATAGGAACTTTAAATAAATCCTGCTCCATCTTTTCTAGGTCTATCTGTTCAATTGTTTGATTTCCAGTTAAGAATTTACTGATCATCAAATATAGAACTGCAGATGAACTTGATTCTATTTCCAACTCCGCTCTATACTGGTACACCTTGTCTCCATCGTCAAACTTATCAACCTTACACAAGACTGGCTGAATCCATTCATTTTGATAAACAGCCGCCACTCCTTTTGGTAATCTTGCCAATTCAAGGATTTGATCATCGTTTAGATTAGCAGATTTACCGACCAATTCTCTATCTGACCAATCAGGAAGTCGCATGATAATCTTTGTATTGGTATTTCGTATGACGGATAAATCCAATAAACCAGGCGCTTGGTCAGCAATGATAAATCCTTCTCCATAGGTCCGCATTTCAGCAATCGAGTTTGCTAGCATTTCAACACTTTTTCCAATAAGATTGCTAGATTCCGAAACTTGCTCTGTAGAAGTTCTTTTTAGCAAATTATGCGCTTCTTCTAACACAGTTAAGTGGTGCAAGCTTGAATTCATATCTGCTTGAGACATTCTATATTCTTGTAGTTTCAAAACAAGAATCCCCATGATCAATGATTTTGTTTCACTAGAGCCAACCCGACTGAGATCAATGATGACATTTGAATCGAACAATAGCTGATTTGATAACTCCTCTTGCGAGAAAATCAAACCATTTATTCCATTCGTAAGTGATTCAATGCGCGTAAGTAAAGAACCCTTATAAGCTCCTTTATTTTCATTATCATACTCACTAGAATCAATAATCTCTTTAATGTTTTCGGCAACATCTGCAAATGTTGGATAGATGGCACCAAATTCATTTACGGACTTCATTAAGTCCCATCCACAGTCTATATAAGATTTTTCAACAGCCTTTTTTAACACGGCAGGCATTGCAGCATACATAGGCCAGCAAACATTGAAGATTTCAATTAGGCGATCTAAGTGCTCAAGGATATGCGTTTCCTTTGTGAAACTAAACGGATTCAATTTTAACAAAGGGGTTAATTGAGGATTGGTTCCATATACAGCAACATCCTCTTCCTTCCCAAAGATATGTTTGTATTCTCCTTTAGCCGGCTCTACTACAAGAAACTTGATGTGATTTTCTTTGGCTTCAGCTAAGAGTTGATAAATAGTGTTACTTTTACCAGAACCTGTACTTCCTGTTATAAAAACATGTGAGCTCAAAGAGTCTTGAGATAACTCAACTGGTACTGTTTCCTCACGATTCATATGGAAGATATTGCCTAATCGTATTTTTTCTTCTTCTTTCTCTTCCAAATCATAGGAAACAATATTTCTACCAAATTCTGTACACTCAAGTATTGGTAAACCTGGTATGGATTTCTGAGGAAAGTTCAATGAATAGGCTAGTTCTTGGCCAGATAAAGGAACAGTCGGCGTGATGACAGAGGGATATACATAAAATGTTGCATCTTTTTCTAATAGATTCGGGTTGAGTCCAAAAATTGGATGACGCAGATCCCTAATGTAGTTCACAATTTCTTCAGTATCTCCACTTCTTTCCCCCATATCTCCCCGCCAAAGATTCACTGAAGATTTGCTCATATAAGATTCTTCGCCTTGTGTCAGCGCTAGATAGGTATGGGCTACATTGTTAGCAATATTCTGATCTTCACTAAGGACATAGGCTGCAAAATCCCACATTCCCAATGCAGTTCCTTTTTCAAAGCGTTTCATCTGTTCATCTAGAACCGTTAGGGCATGTTGAATATTGTGGTTCATGAAGAACTGAGTAATGCCTTCATTTTTACCAACTGATGCAGTAACATTAGAGGCACGAGCAAAATTTGCACCAATATTGGTGCCTAAATTAATCCCTTTAGTTGCACCTACCGTTTTCCCTAAGGTTTCAGAAATAGCCTTGCTAGCTGTTTTTGTCAGGGCTTTTCCGACTGTCTTGGTGATGGTTTTGCCAACTGTATCTGAAACAGAAGTACCTCTGGTCCAAGTATGATTATAGTCTACATGAGCACCCATATCCGTGCCAGCGCTTATATTTGCAACATCCGGAATACCAATAGTAATCCCAGAGTTTGTACTAAGATTAACCCCACCTCCAACAGTATCAGATGAGCTCTTATTACTTCCACTAGTATGACTCGTATTGGTTCCATCTGATTCTCCAGTCGAATCCGTTGTGGAATCACCTGTAGTTTCTGTTTGTCCGGTATTCTGATTTGTTGCCTGGTTTTGGCCTTGTTGGATGCCTGCGCTAGCGCCGATATTGACGCCAAAGGTCGCCATAGAGGTTGTCGCATCTGATTCTGTAAAGGTATAGTTGGTCTGCCATTTTTTAAAAGGGGCTAGAGCTGAATACAATTCAGATAAGCGAAGTTTGTGATTTTCTATGTTTTGAATAGGATTAGCCAAAAGGATCAAAGTATAGTCTTGACTAGGATTCTCTGGAACAATCCCGTCGATTAGTTTCTCAATCGTTTGGCTGATAAACTTCTCTGACTTAGTTGTCGGAAGATTGGAAACTGTAGCTACAGAATATGGTTTTTGATGATTCAAACAAGGAATACGACCTCGTCCAACTTCCTCACTGACAGTTGATCCGGGGAAATTTCCTTTTATAGCTTCAAGGAGACGTCTTCTATAATTGTCTATATTGACGTTATCGTTAGCATTTTCAGTATTTACGACTGCAAGATAGACTTTTGTATTGCTACTTGTACGATGGAATACCAAGGCAATATTACAGCGCTCATTAGAAAGTACTTCGTAGACATTGACTAATTTTTCTAGAGAGTTCTCTTTCTTATCCGTCACCCACTTCGTAATATTGAAGTATCGAATGTTATAGGAGGGATGAAATTCGTCCTCGTATTCAGCAGTACTCTCAAGAGGTACATAGAGCTCTTTTATTTGGTCTAGGTAAGAGTTGAATACCTCTACACCACAAGAAGCCAACAATCTATTGGTTAATTCTTCATCACTAACATTTGGTTGATCAGCAAGATACTTTTCCTTTTGCTTTTCAACTGCTTCTAATTGTTCAGGACTTAGAGCAGACAATTTAGCCACCTTGTCTGCAGCTTTTGCTCCCGCTTTGTTAATTAAATTTTTTATCCCCATAACTTTTCCCTCAAATTAGCACTCCACTTATTTCCAAGATATCATTCGTTTGATCTGAGTGACATAGGCCGTGATTTGCTTTTGCTGAATCTCCAAACTATAAATCTCTCTGCTTATCTTTTCAATTTTCCTGTCCAGTTCTTTTAGTTCTGGACTAAATTCAATAATATTACTTTTAATTAAGCTACCTAAATCCTGTGTCCAATTATAAAATTTTAATTCGTGTTCAGAACGAATGCTATCGCTAAATTCTGTCAATTTCGCTTTAAATTCTTTGTTATATGTATTTGTTAAACCAGAAATATTAATTTTATTTGACTTCAGTTTAAAATCACCTATTCTAAATATATAGCTTAGTTCATCTCGATTGAATTTCCCTAAGTCAAATCGATCAAAATTAATATCTTCATAGGAAATAATCATATCTGAAATTTCTTTTCTTTTCTCTGGTTCAAGTTCTAAATCTCCAGCAATTACTTTTTCCAATTCTGTACGAACATCACTAGTAGCATTTACCCAAAACTCTTTAGAAAACTGATTAAAACTGTCTTTGGCTTTAATCAACCGATCACTAAATTGTTTTTTAACATCATCTAGAACTTCTACAGAAGCCTTCTCCTCGATCTTTCTGCGTCTATCTTCAGATGATTTAAACTGTTGAACTGCACCATCAATCTGTCCCTTTAATTTACGGAACAAATTAGTTTCGTCATGCCCGTCTTCTACTACTATTTCAGGATACTCCTGAGAATACTTTTCATAATAATTAGAATAATGCGATTCAACGTTTTCTTTTTTCAATATCTGGGTCAAACTCTGGATGAAGCTTACCATTTCTTGAGGATACTTAGTTGTATGTTCTCCTCTTTCTTTAGACATTCTATCATCAATAGTAGCTAACGTGCTGGCTTTTTTATCATCTAGTTTGTTTTGTAACTCCAGTTTTCTTCCGATCAAATCCTCGTTTTTATCATCAATTTCTTTATCCGTAATGATAATCAATCGATTTAAAGTCTCTCTGGCTTGTTGACACTTATCATAATGTGAGTATTTAATAACGAAGTTCTTAATCGCATCTTCTATGGTTAACAAGCCACTATTTGCATAAATGCAATTTTGATTTGATTCAGCTGATTTTACCATAGTCTGTTTCATCTGAGGAGGTACGATATTGAAATCAAACAGCCTCTTATAATAGTCATTGCTCGAATCAGAGTATTTAACTTTATATGTATCGAATAATTCCGAATAGAATTCCCCTCGTAGTTCTCCATTTAATTTCGATCCCAAACCAAGAATAGAAGAAACATAGAAGATACCTTGTGCATATAGTTCTCTCGGAATCGTCTGATTCATAATCTTTTGTCTGAATGATTCCTTTTGGAATTTTCTTAAATTAATATCAGCACTTTCTGCCTTATTCACTACAATCATAGTAAAGCGACTATCTAAACCAGAAACTTTCTTTAATTTATCTTTTAGATTATCATTATCTGTACTGTCCATCGAACTGCTATCTGTTACAAAAATTGGAAGTCCATTTGACATTCCTTTCATAGATTTGTCTAAAACATCTGAATGCTGAAGGTTTGTAGAAGAGTTAGATCCAGGGGTATCAAAGATAGCTATTTGATAATTAACTTCATCAAGTGTACTTCTTCCAAAAGGAATTTCAATTTCAATTAAGTCTCCTAATTCACTATCCGAATAGTCATTTAACTCTTCCAATATGAGATGGACTTTTTCAATGATGGAAGATGCCTTTTCTTCCTGGATAGCAAGATTAATAGAATCAATCAGTTCGTCTTCAGATTCTAATCCATCAAATACTAACTTATCAGCACGGACCAAGATTTTGACTTCTTCATCCTTAAACGTAAATCGAACACTAGCTCTATCTTTTTGATTAGTAGAGGATAATTTATAAACTTTCGCTGTTACAGGAGTTTCAGCGCTAGGCAGTAACTCACAACCAATTAAGGAATTAATAAATGTTGATTTACCAGCACTGTAAGTTCCTAAAACACAAATTGGAACGATATCGTTTGAAGCATCTGAGAAACGTTTGAGTTGCTGTTGAATCTCACCACTCTCGTCTTCGATGTTCTTTGTGATGAGAGGATCTAATTTTTTAAAAATTTTATTGATCTCAGGTAAGACATCACGAGCATTCTCCAAGTAATTTTCTGACTTTTCGAGTTCAATATTTTCAAATTGTGTATCTAATAGTAGATTCTCCAATTCTTGAAATTCATCATCACTACCCGAAAAACTAATGAGCAAGGGATCTTCAGATACTGAGTACTCAGCAATGAGCTGATGAACAATTTCATATACTTTAAACGGAAAAAAACCAGTCTGAAAATCGTTACTGATCAGTTTACTATTCGAATTGCTTTCTTGATCAATCGTTACCCAAGAATTTAATTGGTTATTCCAACGCTCAAATAAAACCTTCTTTTCATAAGGATTACTAATGATTTTAACTTTATTCATCAAATTAACTCCCAAGACTTTTCTATATGACCAAATTATATCATAATATGATAAAAATTGTGAATTAAGTATCAAAAAATCTTTTATTAAGAATAAGAAGATTCATGTTATCTTTTTAAAAAATAATTAATATTCGAAATAAGAATTTTATTAAAAACAAAAAAACCGAGGATTAACCCTCGGTTTTCATTTTGATTGGAAACTCGATTATTTAAGAGTAACAATTGGACAACCTGTTAAATGTGTAGTATCAAGGGGGGTAAGTTCTTAATTTGATGTTTGGCGGGGATTTGGTATAAAATTGAATCCAATCATCCTCTTTTAATATTTTGTGTAATTTCTTCAGAAACTGTTTGATCTAAAACAATAAACCAATGACTATCGGATATATTTTACTGGGTTAGGTCATGATCCTCTTGTATATCTCTTATTCACCAATACATTAAGAAAAGGTATAGTGTAGAAACTAGAATTTAATGGAAAATGGTCCAACTTGGACTAAAAAATTATTAAAAAAGAGGAGTTCAACCTCCTCTTAAGTGAATCAACGCAAACTGATGAAGGCTCAACTATTACTAAAAACAACACAATTACCTATCCAAGAAATTGCCCTCAGCGTTGGTTTCAGTAATAAAACCTACTTTTACGACAAATACAAAGAAACCTTCGGCCATGGACCGAAGGTGGAGAGAAATTTCAAGTCATAATACTAACTATTATTCTGGCAAATAGACATCATTCAATTGATAAGATCCTGTTTGCAAAGCCATACTTTCACCATTCTTAAGAATGAGATGAACTCTTGTTCGTGTAGGAACATCTATTTTCAAGTTGACAATCCCATTTTGGATTTCCCAATGAACCTCAATCTTACCATTTACTGTGTCTAATCTACCGGTAAGCCAGTTTAACTGTTCTGTATATTGAGGAGAAATTTGATATGTGTTTGTATCATCTTCGACATCTGGTAAGTTGATACCGACCATTTTCTCGATGATAAAGTCTTCAATTGCTCCATAAGCATAATGGTTCATGGAATTCATCTCAATTCCTGAAATTTTTCCATTTGGAAGAATGGAATCCCAACGTTCCCAAGTCGTTGTTGCCCCCATATTGACTTCAAATAACCAACTTGGAGAAGTTTCTTTAAACAACAGCGAGAATGCTTCCGAAACAAGACCACTTTCAAGAAGTGCATGAGGTAATTCAGGAGTACCTACAAAACCAGTGGTCAATGCTCCATCAGATTCGCTCATCCTTTCCTTTAAAGTTTCAACTAATTTCAGACGAGCAGACTCTGAAGGGTAGATTCCGAATCGTAATAAAAGGGAAAGACCCGTTTGTGTATCAACTCTTGTGGAGATGTCAATTCCGCCAAACAATCGTCCCATCTCTTGTCGGTTTTGTTCAACTTCAGATTGTAAGGTAACAGGGCTTAATTGCAATTCATCACCAATAAAGTAAGTAGTTAACAATGCAGTACGGATTTCAAGAGCTAGTTTTGAATAGAAAGTTGCACTCGAATCATTACATAATTTGAGTGCTTTTGCTGTATTGCTTGCTGAGTAATAATAATAAATTGTCGCAATCAGTGCTGAATCTGTTGCCCCAAATACTGTTCCAGGTATTCCCAAATCTAGAGCAAGCCAGTCGCCTAGTTGAAACCCAAAATCCCATAATCTTTTCCCACCACGTTCTTCATCCTGACGATAAATATAATCTACCCAATTCATCATCAGTGAAAGATGTGAATTCAAAAGACCTTGATCTCGGAAATGGCGAAAAAGCGTCATCGGAAGCACAGTAGCTGCATCCCCCCAAACTGCAGCACCTGCCGAATTCAGAAATGGATTTTGAGCATCTCTATCCGCTACTTTTGGAAATGGTGCAAAAAAGGGTACTGCTCCATTCAGATGTTCCTGTTCCAATTCAACCATCTTTAAGAAATGACCTAAAAATGCTCTTGTTTCCATATTATATGAAGCAGTATTTGCAAAGACTGTAATATCACCAGTCCAGCCCATTCTCTCGTCCCTCTGTGGACAATCCGTTGGGATACTTAGAAAATTATCTTTTTGACTCCATCTGATATTGCTAATTAGTTGGTTCAATTTTTTATGAGATGAAGTAAATCTAAATCTCTCTTCCATCTTACTATGAAGAACTTTGGCTGAGAACCTCTGAGCTTCCTCTTCATTTAATCCTTCCACTTTTACATATCGAAAACCGAAAAAAGTAAATCTAGGACGAATGAATCGTTCTTTTTCATTATTTAGAATGACAAATTCTTGTTTTGCTGTCCGAAGATTCTCTGAATAAAATTGACCATTTTGTAAAATCTCTCCAAATTTAAATGAGACTTTGGACTTGTTCGCTGGTAGCATTCCTTCTATCCAGCCTGTAATTTCTTGTCCAAAATCAAGTAGGAGGTTGTTTGCTGTATCTCTGAAAATGAGAGGTTCAAGACTTTCCATGTTGCAAATTGGTAAATCAATTCTCTCACGTAATAATTGTTTACTTTCCTTATCCATGATGACTGTCAGTGGCTGATACTTCGATGAAAAATTGATTGTTTCTCCATCATAGATTGAATTTTCAACAATTTCATTTGTTTTAGCATTCCAGGTCGTATCACTTTTGATGATTTCTGTACTACCATCATGATATAAAATATGGAGTTCTGAAATTAATTTTTGTTTATCCCCATAAATATTTTCAAGACCGCCCTCAAATATGAATCTTCCTCTATACCAACCATTACCAACAAGAAAAGCTATCTCATTCCTGTCTTGTAGATACTCAGTCACATCATAGGTTTGATACTGCTGAATAAGGTCGTAACTATGGTAACCTGGAGCAAGGTATTCTTCTCCAACTTTCCTGTCATTGATAAAAACTTCATAGAGCCCTAAACCAAGAGAATATAATCGTGCTGAACGGATTTCTTTCTTTACAGAAAACGATTTTTTAAAGCTAACTGATTCGAATGTTGGCTCCTGATAACTAATCCAGTCCGCTTCCCAAGGCTCATTCATTTTACCAGTTTCAAAATAGCTAATTGCTGAAACTTCGTCAACGCTTACTCGCCAAAAGTACCTGGTCCGTGGCTTCAGAAATGCTGTCGTTATCGTATATGTATTATAAAAACTATTTGTTTCTCCGCTAAATACTATTTCTTCAAAACAATCATCCTTTGAGATTTCAATTTTAAATTTTAAATTTTCATGATAGTCATTACTTTGAAATCTCCAAGATAATGTTAAATAATCAAAATGATAGCCTAAAGGGGTGCTTATACCATTTACTTTTAATTGATCAATTTGCATCATTCAACTCCTTTAATAGATCATTGTTACAAAATGGATTTACAGGACTAACACCTTTAAATGGACTTTTTCCAACTAATTTCGAAATTCCTGCTTCAATAAAATGATCATAATTACAATAGGTATTTACAACAGTTTCTACCATAGGTAAATCAAACAAATGATAGGGATTTCCAAAACTAATTAGCAAAGTTGGAATCTCCTTTACAAACCAAGGAAGATTATTTCCTAATCCAAATAGTGTATGCCAATTTATTCGTGCAACAGTTTGATTACTTGCATTTTCAATATTAGCTACATACAACACAATATCATATTTACTTGAAAAACTCTGCACAGTTTCTAAATCCCAAAAGTTCGTTTCGGGTTCATAAACAGTCACATCAAAACCGAGTTGTTCAAGCTCAGTTTTTACCTTTTGGCTTACGCGTTCATTCGAATCGAAGTTTCCTAACATTTGAAGCAGAACTTTCTTGTGTTTTTCGGGAGATAGGGGAAGCAATTTTTGACTATCCTTCACAAGTGTTACAGAATGATCAGCAAGTTCCGCTTGATCTTTTTTTCTATCTTCAAACATTGCTGAACCATGTTCGATTTGTTTGTGTAAGCCTAAAGATGCTTTAGCTGCTAATATCCGAGTAACAGCTTCGTCCAATCTCTCATGTGATAGAATTCCATTTGCTAATCCATCTTTCATATACTGAACATCCTCTTCAAAAACACGATTGAATAATAGCATATCACAGCCCGCCTCAATCGTATATGGAATGGCCTCACTACGCTTCATTGCTGCACAGAATCCCACCATTGGACTAGCATCTGTAATGACCAAACCATTAAACCTAAGTTGTTTCCGAAGTAAATCTTTCAAAATTTTTGGACTCAATGTCGCTGGCATATCATCTCTAGTAAAAGCTGGTAAAGCAATATGTCCCACCATGACTGCCTTGGTACCAAAATCAATTAACTCTTTATAAACCAATCCAAATGTTTTTTCCCAAGCTGGCATTGATAGGTGGTTAACAGATGTCAATAAGTGTTGATCCCGCTCATCAGCACCATCCCCCGGAAAATGTTTTATGGAAGTCATAACATGTTGGTCATGTAATGCTTTCGTATAGGCTTTAGCATTTGAAATAACTGTATCAATATCACTACCATATGTTCGAACATTTGTTATCGGGTTTCTAAAGTTAAAATCCAAATCGATTACTGGCGAAAAACCCCAATTTACTCCTACTGCTTTTCCATCTTTAGCAGCAATTTCTCCAAGAGTATATGCAAATTTCGGATCATTAGCTGCAGCAATAGCCATTTGACGACCATACGCTGTCGCTTCAAAGGCAGCTCCATTTCCTCCGTCTTCTAAGTTTGCAGTTGTTAAAAGTGGAACTTTACTAATCTCTTGAATATACTGATAAGTATCTCTCACTTCTACTGCATTTCCCGGTCTGAAAAATAATCCTCCAATGTTAAAAGAAGCCAAATGATCCAAGTATTCTTTTTCGGTTGAGTAGCCGATTGGAACAAATAGCTGACCGATTTTTTCATCTACAGTTAAACTTTCCAGTGTATCTTCAACCCAAGCTATTGCTTCATCATTCAAATAAAATGGTTTTTCTGTTAATTTCATCATTTTCCTACTTTCTAAAATACAAAGGGGCAAGCTATATACTTCCCCTTAATTTTTCATTCGTGTCCTTTACGGGCCTCTAAGTCTTTAATAATGTCAGGGAGTTTTGTATCCAAGTCATAAAAGAATATTAAAATGATACTCACAACTCCAAATACAAAAGGTATATAAGCAAAAACAGATTTAATTGCAAACATGGTTGCTGCGGATTGAGTAGCTGCTCCTGAGACATATCCACCAAGAGCCATTACCATACCCAAAATCCAACCTCCTAAACCAGAACCCACCTTTTCACCAAAGGTTGCTGCCGCAAAGATGATTCCGTCTGAGCGAATTCCTGTTTTCCATTCTCCATAATCAGCGATATCACCCAACATCGCAAAACTGGCAACAGATACAGGAGCAATACCCAATCCTCTGACAACCAAACCAGCTGCAATCATTGTGAAATTTGTTGGAAACAATACCAATATCACACTGCCAATCAAACTAATTACTGTTCCGATAATCATAATCGTTCTTTTAGAGAATCGACTTAGCAAAATCGGAGCAAACAGACAGCTGACAATAATCGGGGCAAAGGACAACATACCAATCAAACCAACCTTGCTCATATCATTCAAGATCCATTGGGCGTAAAAAATATTGATCCCCATAAAACCAGCATTAATAAAACTAATCAGAGTGACGGTAATGATTATTAACCAGTATTTATTTTTAATCATGGCCTTGATATTATCCATTGTCGAAAATTTTTGTGCATTATCAGCACTGATTGCTTCGCTAGTTTCTAGTACTCTTTCTTTTGAATTTCCATAAAGAACTGTCAGCAATACCACAGAAATCAAACCAAGTGTTGCAGCCATTTTCGTCCATGAAGAAGTTTCAGTGACCGCACCATACATTTCAACAATTTTTAGAACAACTCCATTCACCAAGAAGGCACCAATAAATCCAAGAATCGTTCGAGAAGTTGATAAATAACCTCTTTCTTTTGAATCAGGTGTTGTGGTCCCAATCAGAGCTGAATAGGGTACCATTGTCATCGTATATACACCTGCGAGAGAAATAACATAGGTAACAAATGCATAAATTGCTCTCATCTCATCAGGTAGAAAACTCGGTGAGGTGAACAGTAAGGTGAGAGCTAGTCCATATGGAATTATCATTCTTTTTATCCATGGTCTCGCCTTCCCCTTACTTGAAGATGTTTTATCGACAATCGCTCCCATCACTAAGTCACTAACACCATCAAATAAACGCGCAAACAGCAATATTGTACCAACTACTGAAATCGTAAGTCCAACTACATCAGTATAGAAATATGTAATAAAAGCATTTGCTGTGGTAATCATCAAGTTTGCAGCCAAATTACCAAAACCATAGGTTATTCTTTCACTTACAGGTATGGCATATTTATTTTTCATTTTATCCACTGCTTTGTCCTCCAAAATATTAATTTGATTTTTATAGTTTTATTATAAATAGCATTGTATCCGTTTACAATGCATTAAATCTATTATATAATGAACTAAATACAGATTTTGGAGGGATGAACATTGAATATTATTGAATTGGAAAATTATCTATTCCAGGTTAATGAGTATGAGATTAAACAAAAGGAAACTGGTATTTCAGTAAATGATTATCCTATGAATTCTGATACAAATAGGAATACATATACAGATCAAACATATAAAATTGTTAGATTACCAAAAGAGATGTTTTTTTCAGGTGACAATTCCATATTCCTTAGTCGCCATAATCGTTTTGCCCCGATGATTACTCACCTGCACGATTTTATTGAAATGGTGTATGTCTATAAAGGAATCTGTATTCAAGAAATAAATGGTGAGACTATCTCACTCTCAAAAGGTGATTTAATTGTATTAGATCGTGATGTCCCGCATTCCATTAATGCTCTTGGTGAAGAAGATATTCTAATCAACATACTCATAAACAAAGAAACTTTCGATTCGCTCTTCCTGTATAAATTACAAGATTCATCAAGTATATTAACTCAATTTCTAGCAGACGCATTCAATACTCAAGCCAAGCATGATCAGTTTATTATTTTTCATACAGATAAATATTCTACTATCCATAGTCTTATTCAACTCATGCTCTGCGAACATTTGGAAAATAGGATACAAACACAGCATTTTTTATCTCAGTATTTACAAATTCTCTTAATGGAATTGATTCGAATTTATCAGGAAGAGAATATTTATCAGAACAGTTTATTAAAATTTAATTTTGCACCAATTCTGTCATATATTGACCAACATTTTAAGAATATTGATGTTGCTGAAGTTGCTGACAAATTTTCTTATAACCCTAATTATTTAAGCAACAAGCTAAAGCAGGTTACAGGTAAAAGTTTTCAAAAGATTGTTCTTGAAAAACGGTTACTATATTCAAAGGAATTACTGAGAAATACTGATTATTCTATTGAGACAATTTCTTTAGAATCTGGCTTTAATTCACCTAGTTACTTCTTCCGCCAATTCAAAAAATTCTTTGGTAAGACACCTAATGAATTTCGTAAAAAATAGCCTTTCATTCAAAATGACTTTAGAAACTGTAAAAAGAGCATAATTATCTGTTTTTGAGTGATTGAATCCTCTCTTCATTTTGATACTATATTGTAAAAAGTAAAGTTTAATGATAGAGAGGTATTATGATGTTTAAAGGTGCTCTTTTTGATTTAGATGGGGTAATAGCGGATACTGCTTCGTTACACTTCGATGCATGGAGACAAATTATTCTCAAACACTTTGAGGTCTCTATCCCTGATACAATTGAGGAAAAAACGAAAGGGGTTAGTCGCGAGGATTCTCTTCGTGTCATTTTAGAACACTTGAACATTTCCATATCTGATTATGATTTTATGAATCTCTGTGAAGAGAAAAATAAGTTGTATGTCAAATCACTTGAAAGACTTACCCCAAGTAATGTACTTCCTGGTATTGATCATTTCATTCGGGAATTGAAAGAGCAGGGAATAAAACTTGCCTTAGCTTCATCTTCTAAAAATGGTCCGTTCATTCTAAAAAAATTAGGGCTAGATAGTTTTTTTGATGCAATTGCTAATCCTGAGGACATTACCAATGGTAAACCAGCACCAGATATTTTTTTAGCAGCTGCCAAATCTATCCATTGTGGAGCTGAAGAATGTATAGCGATTGAAGATTCTGTTGCAGGCGTCACTGCTATTAATTCAGCAAATATATTTTCAGTCGCTGTCGGCGGTACAGAACTCAGTCATGCTAACAAATTATTTTCTTCAACTAAAGAGTTAACGTTACTTAAAGTAGAGAAAGCGTGGCAGAACTGTAAAAGATAGTTTCAATTTTAAATTTCAAATTACTGTCATGCAGAGTCTATTGGCTCTGCTTTTTTTAGATCAGATTAAAAATAGTATATCCCTTGAAGCCCCTACTATCCGTACTCAAAATATTCAAAGCAAAAATAAAAAGTCGCTAGAAATAATATTCTAGCAACTAAATTAATATTACTGAATTAGAAACTTTCTAAAACAACTCTTTATAGAAAGCTATGGTTTCTTCCAAGGTTGGCATGAATGGATTTCCTGGTGCACAAGCATCAATCAAGGCATTCTTAGAAAGGTATTCAAAGTCAAAGTCTTTTTCTTCGATGCCAAGTTCTGTCAATTTCTTAGGAATACCGACAGTTTCAGAAAGTTTTTCAATTTCAGAAATAGCATAAGCCGCACATTCTTCATCTGATTTTCCTTCGATTTGCATACCCAAGGCCTTAGCAACATTACGGAAGGCTACAGGAACACGTTTGGCATTTTCACGCTCAACGACTGGTAAAAGCATAGCACAGCAAACACCATGAGGCAAGTTATAGACAGCACCCAATTGGTGAGCCATTGAGTGAACATAGCCGAGTCCAGCATTATTAAAGCTCATTCCTCCAAGGAAGATAGCATTAACCATACCTTCACGAGCTTCGATGTCGTGCCCGTTTTCTACTGCACGTGGAAGATATTCTTTGATTAGCTCGATAGCTCCGATAGAGAGTTTCTTAGTCACATCATAAGCACCTGGTGTTACCAAAGCTTCAACAGCGTGAGTAAGAGCATCCATACCCGTAGCAGCAGTCAAAGCTTGAGGTTTTGAAACCATCAATTCAGGGTCATTAACAGAGATAAGAGCAAGACTGTTCTTATCAACCATTACCATTTTAACCTTACGTTCTTCATCAGTGATAACGTAGTTGATAGTAATTTCTGCTGATGTACCTGCAGTAGTATTGATAGCTACAACAGGAAGGCCTTTTTGAGCAGACTTATGCAAACCTTCATAATCCTGTGGCTTACCGCCATTAGTAGCGATTACAGAAATACAGCTAGCTGCATCCTGTGGAGAGCCACCACCGACAGAGATGATAAAGTCACAGTTATGCTCTTTCAAAGCAGCGACCCCATCCATGACATTTTTACAAGTAGGGTTAGGTTCAACATCACTAAAGATAACGTAAGCAATCCCTTCATCATCTAAAGGTTTTAAAATTTTTGGCAAGATATCACTTGATTCGATATACTTATCTGTCACCAAAAGAGCCTTAGTATAGCCCAACTCCTTAACATAAGGACCAACTTCATTTACCACACCTTTACCAATAAGGTTGACTGCCGGAACGTAAAATGTTGCCATATTTTTTCCTCCTTGCGTTTTTCACGCTTTATATTTAGGTTAATTATATAATATATTTCCTATATTTTCAAATATTTGTGATTTTTTTAACAAATAAATCGCAAAGGAAGGGAGTGGGAAGCCCCACATCCCCCTTATTTTTTTACAAAACGCCTTTTTTCAGGATAATATTTCCATAAAGAGCACTTTCTCCAGTTTGAATCACTAAATAAGCTTTCTCTGCCTGATCGTAAAATTCAAAACGTTCAAACTCTTTGATAGATGCACCTGTATGATACTTGCCAAGTAAGGCTTTATATTCATCCCAAATAACTGGAATCGTTGGATCTCCTGGTACAACCTGCATAAGGCCTGCTTGATAGTCACTGTATGTATCGAGAGGTAGTAGTTGCAAAATAGCATCCAAGATCACAGGAACTCCATGACCATCACAACGAACAACGCGTTGTCCGATCCTGTGAGCTGGGAAATTAGCATCAGCTATGACTAGCTCATCTCCATGTCCCATCTCCATTAGATACTTAACTAGCTCTGGGCTAATAATTTTAGGAATATTCTTTAACATTTACTCCCCCTTCTCTACTAATGACTTGAAAAACTGTTGACTAGTTTCGACATTATCCAAATCTTCTACTGAATAACTTTTCAGTAATTCTGATTGTCGAATGAGATTTTGTGCTTCCTCTCTTGACTGAACAATTCCCAAAGTTAACAATTGAGACAAAACATTCCCTAGGGCACTAGCTTCAATCGGTCCTGTAATGACTGGCTTACGAGCAAAATTGGCAGTCAACTGGCATAAAAGCTCATTTTGAATACCACCGCCCACCATCTGAATACGGGCAATCTCTTTACCTGTTAACTCTTCTAGTTGCTCAACTGTTTGATGATAAGCCAAGGCCAGACTTTCAAGAACTGTCCTAACAACTTCTCCCTTAGTCTTTGGAACAATTTGACCACTCATTCTACAGTAGTCTTTTACTTTTTCTTCCATGTCCCCAGGAGAAGCAAAGATTGCTGCATTTGGATTAATAAAGCTTCGGTTGTCCTTAACCTCACGCGCTAATACAACCATTTCTGCAAAGCCTATTTCCTCCCCTTGAAGTTGCCAATCTCTCTGTAACTCTTGGATAATCCACAAACCTGTTGTATTTTTTAAGAGACGAATTCCTCCATCAAAACAACCTTCGTTTGTCAAGCCTGCATTTAAAGCTTCCAAACTAGTCAAAACTGTTTGGCTCTCCATCCCCACAAGAGACCAAGTCCCACAAGAGATAAATACTGTTGGTTGTTCATCAACATAAGGCACTGCTAATACCGCTGCTGCTGTGTCATGTCCAGCTCCAGCTATGACATCGAAAGGTTCGATTTTCAAGTTTTGAACAATTCTTGGAGAAAGACTTCTTAATACTGTCCCTCCTTTGCTAACCTTAGAAAACCATTTCTCAGGAAGTCCCAAGCGTGCAAACAAACTACTTGACCAAGTTTGGGTTTGACTATTTAACAAACCACTCGTACTGGCAATGGTATATTCATTTACCAGTACACCTGATAAGAGATAGTTAATTAAGTCAGGCATAAACAAAACATGATCAGCTACCTCTATAAGTTCCGGTTTTTCTTTGATATCAGCGTACAGTTGTAAAATTGTATTATAAGTCGCTGATTGAACTCCCGTTTCAGTAAACAAAGTCTGCTTGTCTACTAGCTTGTAGAATTCATCCTCATAGCGTCCCATCCTGTTGTCACGATAACAATGTGGCTGATAAAGCAGATCCCCATTTTTATCAAGATAAGCGTAATCTACTCCCCATGTATCGACAGAAATAGATTGGATAGGGATTTGATCACGAGAAGCTTTTTTTATCCCTGTCTTGATTTCATTGAATAAGTGAAGAATATTCCAATACAATCCATCGTTGACAGTCACTGCTTCATTTTTAAAACGATGAACTTCTGACAATTGGAGACGTTCTCCATCATAAATCGCTTGCATGACACGACCAGAACTTGCACCTAAATCAACAGCTAGTATTTTTATCAATGTCATTTAAAGCTCCTTCTCTATTCGAATATAATCGATTTATTGATACAACAATGCTTTGATTTCATCAGAATCAATATTTGATGCATCATACCATTTAGATCCTGTATCAACGTCTTTTACTTCTTTACCTTGAGCTGATTCAACCGCAAGTTTTACAGCTTGGTAACCGATTTGAATTGGATCTTGAGTTACAGAACCCGCAAATACACCATTACGAATTGCATCTTGTTGAAGAGCACCTGAGTCAAATCCAACTGCAATAATCTTGTCTGCACCAAGTTTTGATTCTTTAAAGCTACCATTTGCGTTGATGATTGCTTTAGCAGCAAATTCATTTGAACCATAGATAGCGATAGTATCTGCCTTTTCAAGTACTGTAGAAGCTTCTGTTTTACCAGCAGCGTCATCTACTTGAGCAGGAACACGAACTTCAATGATAACTTTAGCATCTGATTCAGCTACGTTGTTTTTAAATTTATCATGTCCAACAACAGCTACTTTGACGCCTTTCTTCTCAAGCAACTCAACCATCTTATCGATAAATCCTGATGTACGTTGAGTGATTGAAAGAGAGTTAGCTTCTTGAGAAACTACACCGATACGTACAGGAGTATCACCAATTTTCTTTTCGATTAGAGGGAACATATGTTCTGCTGCATTTCCTCCAGCGGCATGGTTATCTGTAGAAGCAGTCGCTTTAATTGCTCCTTCTGGTGCTCCTGGAACCCCTGAGTCAAAACCAATGATTGGAATATTTTTAGATTGTGCTTGTTTAATAGCATCTAGTTCTGCTTCTGTATCCAAAGCTGCTAGAGCAATCGCTTTTGGATTTTTATTGATAGCATTGTTCAGTTGTTCAAGCTGTTCTGCAATGGCAGTTTCATTTTGTGGTCCTACAAAGGTAATCTTAGCGCCAAATTCATCTGCTGCTTTTTCAGCCCCTTTATTAACAGCCTTCCAAAAATCGTGTTGGAAGCCTTTAGCAATTACTTCAACCTTGAAATCACCACTAGCTGATCCACCCTTATCTCCATCTGCGCTCTTAGAAGATGAACAAGCTGTCAAAGCCAATGCAGACGCTGCTGCTGCCGCAATAATAGCAAACTTAAATGATTTTCTCATGATAGTTGCTCCTTTTTTTATTATTTTTTCCTAAGATTTGAAGAGTGATTACACACTCGGGAAAGAGAGGAAATTCAATTCGATTTTCCTCAAGCATATACTGTTACTTTTTATTCTTACGAATCAGAATATCTGAATAAACTGCGACAATCACAACGAAACCTGTGATAAAAAGTTGATAGTGAGGTTGGAGGTCGATATAAGGGAGTCCGATTTTCAATACAGACATGATGAATACCCCGATAATAGTACCTACGACTGATCCAACACCTCCAGCAAGAGAAGTTCCCCCAACTACAACACCTGCAATCGCATCTAATTCCATCCCATTTCCTGTACCAGGCAAGATAGTAGAGTAGGTAGCAGCATAAGCAATTGCAGCAAGGCCCGCTGCCAAACCACCTATAACATAAGCCATACATTCCCACTTAACAACGTTGACACCTGATAAACGAGTCGCTTCTTTATTGGAACCAATCGCAAAGATATAACGACCCACTTTTGTCTTATTTAAGACTAAAGCAGCAAGGACAGCAAGGACAATCAATACAATTAATCCTGTAGGGAAATTATCTTGGGTACGGAATAAATCCTTATACCAACCTTCGCCTGTTCCACGAAGTGGGAAAGTCACACTCTGAACATTAGAAACGATAGAACTAAGACCACGAGAAATCATCATCGTACCCAAAGTTGCGATAAATGGAGGTAAGCCAAATTTGGCAACCATGATTCCATTTAATAGTCCAAAAAGTACACCTACCACTAAAATGGCCAATAAAGAGAGCCATAAAGGCCAGCCCATTTTTGTATGGAGAACACCTCCAATAATGGCTGAACACATCATAACTGTTCCGATTGAAAGGTCAATCCCACCTGTAATAATAACAAATGTAACCCCAATTGCTAAGAAACCAATATAATACGAAGCATCCAAGATACTAACCGCCGTATCAAACGAACGGAAAGACTCACTAGAAATAGCGAAGAATGCGAAAATTACAATAAGCGCAATCAAGGCAATCAGTTTTTGCAAACCAACTGTTTTTTCTAATTTCATCCATAAAGATTGTTTCTCTTCCATAAGTAAACACCTCTGTTTTCACTTCTAACGGTCTGTAGCTAAAGCTAGAATCCGTTCTTGAGTAGCTTGGCTAATATCCAGCTCACCCGTTTTTCTACCTTCACACATAACGACAATTCGATCACTCATCCGCAAAATTTCGGTCAATTCAGATGAAATCATGATAATAGATTTCCCTTGAGCAACCAAGGCATTCATCAAAGTGTAAATTTCACTTTTGGCACCAACGTCAATTCCTCTTGTTGGTTCATCAAAAATTAAAATATCACTATTCTGTTCCAACCATTTTGCAATAACAACTTTTTGTTGATTTCCACCTGAAAGATTGCGAACCAGTTGCTTAGAGGATGGAGTCTTTGTTTTAAGTGAATCAACAAATTTATCACTCACTCTAACAATCTCTCTATCATCAATCAAGAATCCCTTAATATAATGGTCTAAGTTTGTCATTACTGTATTATCAGCGATTGTCATATCTACAATACAACCAAAACGTTTCCGGTCTTCCGAAAGATAACCTATTCCTTCTCTAATTGCGTCTTGTGGCGAATTAATCGTTACTTCTTTACCATTCACAAAAATGGTACCGCTTTCTTTTTTGTCTGCACCAAACAGCAACCGTGCAACTTCTGTACGACCAGCTCCCATCAATCCAGAAAAACCTAAGATTTCACCTTTTCGAAGCTGGAAGCTAACATCTTTTACAGATGATCCTGCATTTAAATTTTTCACCTCAAGCACAACTGGAGCATCATCTGCTACAGCTGATGCTGCTTTAGGATCCTCGTAAATAGTTCGACCAACCATCATTGCAATGATTTCATCTTTTGTTGTTTCTTTGGTATTTACAGTCCCTACATACTCACCATCACGCATTACCGTTACACGATCAGTTATACGAGCAATTTCATCCATCCGGTGAGAGATGTAGATAATACCCACACCTTTACTTCTCAAATCATCAATAATCACAAAAAGTTCATTAATTTCTGATTCTGTTAAAGCAGCAGTGGGCTCATCGAAAACGATTACCTTAGCATCCATAGATAAAGCTTTAGCAATTTCAACCATCTGTTGTTTCCCAACGGTTAAATTACCAACTTTTTCAGTAGGATTAATATCCAACTTCAATAGATCAAATAGTTTCTTAGCTTTTTTGATGCTAGCACCATCGTCTATCAACCAATTATGACGGAATTCTTCTCTCCCAATGAAAATATTCTGAGCCACAGTCAAATGGTTCATCATATTCAATTCTTGGTGAACGATGACAATCCCATCTTCCATTGCATCCTTAGGCTTGCTATATGTAACCTGCTTTCCATTGTAGTGAATAGTTCCTTCATTAGCATCATGAATTCCTGTGAGGACTTTCATCAGCGTGGATTTCCCAGCTCCGTTTTCCCCCATCAGAGCATGAACTTCGCCTGCACGTAGATCAAGATCTACTCCTTTTAAAGCTTTTACAGGTCCGAAGCTCTTTACGATACCTTTCATTTCAAGTATAACTGGATGACTCATGTTTTTTCACCTACCTGTTCCAGTTTTTCTATTTTCTTTTTTAATTTTTCAATTTCTTCTATCTGATGTAAGAAAACATCCGCTAACTCAAGTAATAAATGACTGTTCATAAAATGATCTTGGGCATGAATAGCTAGAAGACTAACTTCCCCACCCTCACCTCTCATCTCAGCTTGTATAAGAGAGGTTTGTAAATTATGTGCTTCTATATTTATCTGAGCCGCTAATTCTAGTGTCTCCTTAGCACCTAGGAGATTTCCTCCTTGAGCCATTTGAAGACCTTCCATAACCTTTTGAGTGCTTTTACTACTTTTCAAGATTAGCTGCATCAACTCTTGTGTCGACTGCCTTGTTAGTGTTCCCATCAACTCAACCCATTAAGTCTTCTGCTTGCTTCAAAACAGCTTCACCTTTCATTAACTCAAAATTTTCATCGCTAATGACAGCAACCGGAACACTAAGAGATGCTTTCGCCTTTTCTTCTAGATATGCCAACTGAGGACTCAAAAGCAAAACATCAATATTTTTTAAATTATTAATTCCCGCAATACCAACAGAGTAAAACGAATAATTTAATTGATCTCGATGAATAACTTCATTAATACGTTCAACTAACATACTAGTTGTCAAACCACCTACACAGGCTAGAATAATTGTTTTTGTCATAATTTTCTACTCCTTTTAAATTCTTGGAGATAGAAATCCAACTATTAGATTTCTATCTCCAGAATTTTCATTATTTATGCACAGGTCCTAATAATTGGCACGCACGGTAGTCAGCTGATTCTAAATCTTCTGTTCCGAATAGTGACCAGTTCTTAG
>ERZ772956.436-NODE-436-length-31752-cov-8.111241_pt1 | contig 31752 bp, 31 predicted proteins | sample MGYA00580683_ERZ772956 | MGnify/ENA primary metagenome ERZ772956 (study PRJEB29015, sample SAMEA2738077) | human oral metagenome | biome: human oral; feature: human-associated habitat; material: saliva | place: China | collected 2212 ... | reverse complement strand
CCGTCTTCATGTAAGGAAGTAGTACTTCTAACACGTTTTTATTGATAACATCATCACTATCGACAAACATGAGGTATTCGCCAATGGATTCTTTAACCCCACGATTTCTGGCTGCACTTTGACCTTTATTTTCTTGATTAATCAATCTAAAGCGACTATCTGCCTGGCAAAATCGTTCGCAAATCTCTTTTGAGCTGTCCGTTGAACCATCGTTTACTAAGATGACTTCAATATCTGTATAAGTTTGATATTGAATACTTTCTAGACATTCTTCTAGGTATTCTTCCACATTATAAACGGGTACAATTACACTAATCATAAAATAATTTCCTTCTCATTAATTTATATTCATCAGAATTTACTTTCTAATGCCATTTTTTAATTTCCATAAAAAATGATAAACGGGGAAAATGATTGAATTATAATATTTCGGGCAAATATTATAGAGACGAATCATACGTGTTTTTTTAGCCAAGTCTGGATTTTTCTTTGTTAAAATAACATACTCTGCTAATTTTTGATTATAAACTTTTGCATATGGATTTCCTTTTCGAATATATTCTTGATAATGCATCGTTGCTAAATGAACTAAGAAACTGCCAATATAAGGAAGCAGTTCTTCCCTGTCAGAATACAAGTCTATTAATTGGTCACTTACTGTAAAGATATCTAAATTTTTAGGAGTAAAAGTACGATGCATGATACTAGCTTGATGTTGTCGATAATAATAACCTTTGTAATCAATCTTAATGATTTTTCGAATATATTTTAGCATTCCAATTCCGCAATAAACATCTTCAAAAATTACCCCATCTATATAAGGAATAGTTTCAACAATTGATCTTCTATAAAGTTTTGTAACTGCATTAACATTTAAAACATGTTTAGGGAAAATTTTTACTGCTTCTTCAGAGTTCCCTTCGAATAGAATCGTTAATTCTTTAAACCCTTCAGCAAGAAATTCCTCTTTAGATACGGTAAATTGACTTTCCACAATATCTACGTCTTCCCGCATATAGTACAATAAGGTTTCTAAATAGTTCGGTAAAATAATGTCATCGCTATCCACAAATGCAATAAACTCTCCTGTTGAAGCAGCTACTCCATTATTTCGTGCAGCGCTCAATCCTTGATTTTCTTGATTCAATAAATGAAAACGACTATCCTCTTTACAATACCGTTCGCAAATCAGCTTAGACTTATCTGTAGATCCGTCATTAACTAGTATGACTTCAATATTAGTGTATGTTTGAGTTTGAACACTGTTTAAGCATTCTTCTAAATAGTTCTCTACATTATAAACGGGAATAATTACGCTAATCATTTTTATCCTAACCTTTTATCTTTAATCCAATTTCATTCAAAAGTGTCTTTGTAAAATCTTTTTGAATGGCATTGACTTTATCATTTACTTTGGTTCTTTCTTCAATGTATCTATCTTCAGATTTCATGACACTCTCTAGGAACTCTAATAAATCTTTTGAATTACGAATGACACTTCCCACCATAAGACTCTTAACATCTTCAAATACAAAGCCACGTTTTTCTTTATATTCTTCATAGTCATTAATCGTAAAGGCTACTGGTCTATTTAATAAATAATAATCTAAAAATACTGAAGAGTAATCGGTTATTAATGCGCTAGTAGTCCCTAAAAAGGTATATAAAGTATCATATTGCTCACTAATGATTTCTTCTGTTAATAGATGAATATTCGAGTGATTCATTTGCACATGAAGACGAGATTCTTCTAATGGATGTAACTTAATATATAATTGGTAACCATGTTTTGATAATATTTGTTGTATTTTTGAGAAATCCTCTTCTCCAAGTGAGAAAATCAATGCTTCCTGACTATCATGATAATTGTTGGAATTTCTATAAGTCGGCATCCAAATGATATTTTTCTCTTTTTCTTTTTTAAAAAGCTCATCATTTCGAATATTTCCAACTAAAAGTATCTGGTTATCTTCAGCTTTAAACACTGCTTTCATAATAGGAGTGAATAATGCTGACGAAGACACTAATTTTGTAAAGAAATTATAATCAATCTCTTCCATTCCAACTTCGAGGTTTCCAATTTTTTTCAAAGGCATTCCATGCCATAAATTCACCACCATCTGATTTGAAGCTGGCTTGATAGGATATTTACCAAATGAATAGAAAAAATATTTTGACGTTAAAAAATAATATACACCTCGATAAATAGAAACATACTTCACATCATTCTTTTTTTCTAAATGATAAAAATCATTGGAGGCACATATAATTTCGTATTCTTCTTGATAACCATTATCCACTAAATATTGATAGAGTGTTCTAAGATTATCTCTGAATCCCCAATTGGAATATAAAACAATCCTCTTATTTTTCTTTGGAATAATCGTATTCATTTTTGAAGTTATCATTTTGAATTTAAACAAAACTGTTTTTAAATAATGATTCATATCATTTCTCCAAACCTTGCTTATAAATTACTTTCAAGTATTCTCTATTTTCATCAATATTGAACGGTTTTAACGCTTCCTCTAACGGACGGTTTTGATTTAAAACGGGTGCTTTTTCAATAGAATTCATCCATTTATCCTTCTTTAAAGGCAAAGCAGTACAAATTTTTTTATTTATTTGCGTTGTTGAATCTATCGTTTCATTCATAATAATATTCACCCCTGAACATTGTGCCTCTACTAATACCATCGGGAAGCCTTCATAAAGTGACGGAAATGCAAAAACATCAAAAGCTGAATAAAATTTATGTACATCATTTCTACGACCTGTAAAAATAACATTCTCTAATTCTTTACTTTGTTCTTCTAACATTAAACGATCCGGACCTTCTCCAACAAATAGAAATGTTACTTGTGGTACATCCTTTGCAATTTCAATTAAAAACTTTTGATTTTTAAAAGGATTTAAAATCCCCACCATTCCAACTACTTTTTGATTGTTAGGAATATGAAACTCTTCTCGAATTTCATTTCTATAGTCTGATGAAAATTTAAATTTTTCTATCTGTATAGCATTTGGAATAATTTGAAACGACTGGTTTCCAAAAATTTTAGTTCCAGCTAATTGACCACATGAAATACGATGTGTCGCATTTTTTAGCGCTAAAAACACTAAAAATCGATTTCGAATACTTTTTAACCAATGATCAGAAAACTGACTACTATGATTATGATAAATTCTTACAGGAACACCATTTTTTCGTGCATAATAATTATGTATAAAGGCGGTAATAGGATTATGAACATGCAAAATATCAATTGAGTTATTTTCATAAAACTTTTTACATTCCCTTGCATATTGAAACATTTTAGTAATCTTCAATTCTGGAAATACGATTCGTTCGATTTTTTTTTCATCTAAATATTGATTAAAAGGAAAATAAGGCTCGCCATTAGATTCCCCAACTATATAGTTAAACTCAGAATCGTCTTCTTGAATGTGGTTTTTTATAAAACTTTGTACCCCGCTCATCGTATTTCGCACTCCACCTGTTACATGGAAAACATGATATTTCATCCTATCACCCTTGATTTAAGTCTTTTTTTATTTTAGAAGTGGAAATTTCTTCCGTTCTTGACAAATAAACAACTTCGATTCCTAATTCTTCTAAATGATCAAACTTTCCTTTCCAGTCATCTCCAATTACAAACACATCCGCATGATATTTCTCGATATCAGAAACTTTTTGTTCCCAATTTTCCTCTGGAATGACAAGGTCCACATATCTAATTGCCTCTAAAAGAGACTTTCTCTTATCATAGTCAAAATAACAGTCTTTATTTTTCTCTTTTTGATTAAATTCATTCGTAGATAATCCAACAATTAAATAATCTCCTAATGCTTTTGCACGTTTTAGTAAATGAATATGTCCATAGTGTAGTAAGTCAAATGTTCCATAAGTAATGACTCTTTTCATTTTTACAATTCACCTCACCATTTCCAGTAACTTTTAATGATTTCTTTCATCAATTATCTCAACTTCTTCTCTCATTTTTCTCTTATAAATCCATTTTCTAGCTTGATTTGGTAATATACGAACGACGTTTCTAAGAAGAAGATTTCTCATTAATTCCAACAAATTTATATCCCCTCGACGATAAAAATCTAACTGCAGAATAAAATCTGTCTTCACATACAATAAGCCGCCTCTTCGTAAATAACTAGAATCATTTGTTTGCATCACTACTAAAGGTTCTTGAATATTATAAAAATCTTTAGTCGGATTATCATGTAATAATCTCATCGTCAAATCGTAGTCTTCTAAATAACGAAATTCCCGATAGTTTCCAGATTTTAAAATGTACTCTTTTTTCATCATACTAGAAGGATTATTAAATGGATTTCGCATTTTTGAATATTGTCGAATTTCTGCACTTGTTTCTGGTACTTTCTTTAATGCGATAAATTCTGTATTCTTTTCTAAAATATTGGAACCAACCATAATCAAATTAGGATTATTCTTAAAAGCGTTCATTTGCTTTTCAAATCGTGTTTCCACACAATAATCATCACTATCAATTCGAGCAATGAATTCTGTTTTACAGCGATTTACTCCAAAACGTGATGTTGGTCCTGAGCCTAAATTTTTAGGTAATTGATAAACTGATAAAATAGGAATTTCTTTTTTTAAGCGTTCAATCTCTTCAGTTAATGTTTCTGTTAATTCCCCATCACAAACTAAAATAATTTCTTTTGGTTGTACCGTCTGCTTATAAGAACTTAATAAACATTTTCTTAAATTTTCAGGATTTTCTTTCTTATACACTGTTACTAAAACGGAAAACTCCATACCTACACCTCTATCTAATTACCTAACAACCAATCTGTAATAACAGAACGGTAAGGAACTACATGATACCAGTCTGTTTTATAATAAATCAGTACTAAAAGCATCATTAAATAAACTAAAATAATCCCATAAAACAAAATCCATTTTATTTTTCTTTGTGAAATTTTGGATAACATCATTGGAATATACAATGCTACAAATGGAGAAAAGTAATGCGCAAATCGACCAATTAGACTTGTTTGTAATGTCATAGCTGTTAACACTAAATAAGCTAAAAACAACGTTCTAATGGATTCTTCAACCTTTGTTAATGTTTGCTTATTTAAAATAATCTCCCCAATGATAAACATGAATACATATAAAATTGTTAGTAATACAGGAGCCCACTTATTACTATCTAAAAACCAGGATGATTCTAGATAAGAATTATATTGTGGAAAATATTTAATGATAGCAATCGTAATTAATTTTACAAATGGAAATAAAGCTATAAACCCTAACATAATAGCTGGATAATATGTCACACTTAATCTTATTTTCCTAATAAAGATAAATAGAATACAAATAATTCCTGAAGTATGAAATAGTGGCGCCAATAATACAAAAAGAATCCCTCTTATTTTCTTTTCTTCTGATAAAAAATAAAATCCTAAAAATCCAAATGCTACTGCTAGTCCTTGTCGAATATTGGATAAAGAATATAAAAACATTCCTAAAGAGCTTAAATAAATGATTAAGCTCATATAAACATTTTTAGAATACTTATGTAATACATAAAACCATATCCATAAAGTTAAGAATGCAAATACAAAGAGTAATATTGAGTAATTTTCAGTCAAACTACGAATAAGTTGATTACTAAAAACATATCCTAGTTCAAATCGAGATTTAAAGATTTTAGAAAGTTCCGGAAGTTTTAGAGCGTTTTGTTCAAAAATGGACACATAAACACTCAAATCTCCTCCTACACTTGATTTTCTTAAACCATCAAATAGTAAGAAGAACATAAATGTTGGAAAAATGAAAAAGTTTATTTCTCTTTTTCTCTCTTCAAAATAAAAAGATAAGAACGCCAGAAAGGTAAGGTACATAAACATTAAAATATAAATAATCATTTAGACTCCTTTCCTAGTGCTTCTTATCTTTTCCACTAACTAATATTTGTAATAGTAATAATAATTATTACCTTCTGATAATTTTAATTTGTTCATCACTGTTCCTAATAGTCTAGCTCCAACATTATCCAATCTTTTCTTAGCTTCTACAATTTGTCTACGTTTACTTTGTTTAGGATCCACTACTAATAAAGTTGCATCAGCAATTCTCGCCAATACTTGTGCATCAGTAGCTGCTAATAAAGGTGGTGTATCAATAATGACATAATCATAATGCTCTACAAATGCTTTGATACTTTGTTCCATCGCAAAACTAGCTAACATTTCTGATGGATTTGGGGGAACAGGCCCTGAAGTTAAAACATCGAATTTTACATCAAGTATATCTAATCGATGAATAGCTTCTGCACCTGTTTCACGTAATAAGAATTTACTTAAACCTTCTGTATTCATAACTCCAATATTTTTATGTTGAGTAGGTTTTCTCATATCTGCATCTATTAACAAAACTTTTTTCCCTTGTTGGGCCAATGAAGCTGCAAGATTAATACTGACTTCACTCTTTCCCTCATTAGGATTGGAACTCGTCACAACAATTGTTTGAATACTTTGTCCAAAATTTGAAAATTGAATATTACTTCGTAAAGTTCTGAAAGATTCTGATGCAATCGATTTACTATTATGAATGACTTCAATATGCATATTTCTACCTTCTTCCTTTTTTCTCTATTTCAGGAATCATTCCTAAAGTTGGAACACCTGTTAATTCTTCCAAATCTTCAGAAGAATCAATGGCGTCACTTAAAATATAACGGAAAAATATCATATTAAAAGCAATAAATGCAAAAACTATTACAGATATGAACATATTTTTCCATAAAATTGGAAAAACAGGTTTTGAACTTCCTAATGCCTCACTCACTACTTCTAAATCATCACGACCAAACTTTTCTGCCGTAAATTTTTTATATTGTTTTACATATTGTTTAATATAATTAACAGCCAACTCTCTATCTGTAGCTCGTATTGTTAAAGTCATTAATTGTGAGCCTGAATCATTCGTTAGTTTAACACCCTTAATTTTAGATGATTCTTCAGGAGAAAGTTCTAATGCTTGATTGGTTGCTTCCTTTACAGTTGGTAATGCTGCAATTTCTAAATAAGTTTTCGCCTGTCTTTGAAACAAGTTTAAAGATTCTATTACTTGAGAATCATTTTTTTCTGTACTCATATTTTTCACAATAAGAGTAGATGACACACTATAAACTGGTTTAATAGCTACAATGGTATATAATGTAACACTACCAACTCCTAAAAGTATAAAGCTTATTAAAAAAATAAATTTTGACTTAATAAGACTATAAAATCTTGTCATATTATTAAAAAGATTCATTCACTGTTCTCCTCTACTGATTATTTTACCTAGATCCATCTCCAGTAAAAACAACTTGTACTGTTTTTATATAAATTAAAATATCTAAATTTAAGCTTTCATGTTCTATATAATATTTATCATATTTTAACTTTTCTTTTGGGGATAATTCATACCCACCATTAACTTGTGCCCAACCTGTAATTCCAGGTTTTATGATTATACGATCATTAAAATCTGGAATATCTTTTAAAAATTCCTCAATAAATTCAGGTCTTTCTGGACGTGGTCCTATAATAGCCATATCGCCTTTAATAATATTCATTAATTGAGGTAATTCATCAATTCGACTTTTTCGAAGAAAATGACCCACTTTTGTGATACGAACATCATTTTTCATTGCCCATTGATAACCATCTTTTTCTGCATTTGAATACATCGTTCTTAGCTTATAAATATTAAATCTTTTTCCGTTTAAGCCAACTCTTTCTTGTATATACAAAGGATTTCCTCTTGTCTCTAATATGATAAATAAAGCACTAATACTACAAAGCAACATAACTGGTATTAATAATACTATACTAATAAAGAAATCAAACCCTCTTTTTATAATTCTATAAGTACACATAATTTCCTCTTTCATACGTAATCTTACGACTTTTAAAATGATTAACCTCTCATCGATACTGTCCGTAAAATATTTAAATTTATTCTATCATTTGATTAGTAATTATCCGAATAGGATTTTCTACAAATAACTCATTTGCTTTCTTTAGCCCATATTTATGAGAAATGATTTCAAACGCTTCTTTCATATAAGCGGGCCTCTTTGATAGATGATGCATGTCACTTGCAACACAATGTACTAAGTCTTTATCCAAATAATACTTTGCCCTTTTTTTAAATAATCTATTTTTATCATTAAACCATTTTGCTTTTAACACACTTGAGCTATTTATTTGAATATAACAGCCCATATTAATGATTTCTTTTAAATAATCTTCATTTCCATCGAATGCTTGATAACGTTCTACATGGGCAACAACAGGAATAAATCCCAACCTTAAAATATTCATCAATCCACTTTTAATTTCCCAGAATTTTACATTTTGACTAAACTCTATTAGCACATAAGAGCTTCCATTTATACTGGGAATTATCTTTTTTTCTAATTTATCCATTAATTCACTAGAATAATAAATCTCTGCCCCATATAATACCGTTAAATCTGACGCTACTTCTTTAGAAAGTTTTTGAACACTTTTAAAATTCTTTTCTATTATATCTTCAGGTGTTTCAAACATTCCTATTCTACGATGTGAAGTTGCAACAATCGTACGTACACCTTGATTATAAGCATCCATTAAAAGACTTCTACTCTCTTCAATTGTTTGTGGCCCGTCATCGACTCCAAAAATAATATGCGAATGAATATCGATCAAATTATATCCCCCTAAAATTTCTTTCATTCCATCTTATATTAATTGAAAATTTTTATCAACTTTCATCATATAGAAATTACTCATCTATCATAGAATGTCAGTAAAACAGTTCTCAAAGAAACGTATTTATTTCTGATTCTTACAAATCTATTTCTAATCAAAAAAATCACTTCTTCCCATGTTCATTATAGAACAAATAAAGTAATATTAATACTTTAAATACTTAAAAATAAAAAAATTGTTAATTTTTATAAAAAAAAAAAATTAAATCCTGTTTTTGTAAGAATAATTCTTTCCATTCGGATTTTATCATCTTTATACAAAAAGACCTCCCTGACGTCGTTATCTACAACGTCAGAGAAGTCCCTTCCTATTCTTTTATGAAATTAATGATAAATAAGTTGCCACTATATTTTCTACTGTAAATCCATATTCTTTCATAACAGTATTTCCATTACCAGATGCCCCGAATTTATCAATCGTTACTAGTTCACCATCGAATCCTACATAACGATGCCATCCTAGACTTGCACCCATTTCAATGGCAACACGTTTGCGAACCGAACTTGGTAATACAGACTCTTGATATTCTTTTGATTGTTCTTCAAAACGATTCATCACTGGCATTGACACTACTGAAACATCATGTCCTTTTTCTCGTAATACTTTTTGAGCTTCTACTGCTAAATTCACTTCAGAACCAGTTGCAATCAAAATTCCTTCTGGAGTTTCACCTTGTTGAGGGCTTACAACATAAGCTCCTTTATTAACTCCATCAAAAGCTAATTCTAACGAATGCTCCAATACTGGAAGATTTTGTCTTGATAAAACTAATAATGATGGTCTAGTTGTATCTTCTAAAGCTGTTTTCCAAGCAGCAGCTACTTCATTTCCATCCGCAGGTCTAAATACATTTGTATTTGGGGTTGCACGGAATGCTGCTAATTGTTCAATTGGTTCATGAGTTGGGCCATCTTCCCCTACCGCAATTGAATCATGTGTATAAACATAAATTGTTGGTAAATTAGAAAGAGCAGCTACACGCATTGCTGGTTTCACATAATCGGCAAATACAAAGAATGTACCAATATATCCTCTTGTTCCACCATGTAATAAAATACCATTTAATGCTGCACCCATTGAAAATTCGCGTACACCAAACCAAATATTGCGTCCAGCATAATTACTAGCTTCAAAGTCAGTATCTGCTTTATTCATTGTATTATTTGAAGAAGATAAGTCAGCTGATCCTCCCCAGAACGATGGAATATGTTTTCCTAATTCTTGAATCACTTCTTGACTTGTTACACGAGATGCTTTTGCCGGGCTACCAAATTCATATTTTGGTAAAATTTCGTTCCAATCCACTTCAACTTTTCCAGAAAAAGCATCTTCGAATTGCTTCGCTAATTCAGGATATTCTTTACGATATGCTTCAAATAATTCTTGCCATTCTTGATAATCATTTTCACCTGTTTGAACTAATAATTTATCGAAACGATGCGCTACTTCTTCAGGAACCTCAAATGGAGCATAATTCCATCCATAATTTTGTTTCATGATTTTAATGCCTTCTTCACCTAAAGGAGTTCCATGAATTTTATTTGTTCCTTGGTTCGGAGCACCGTATCCAATAATCGTTTTCACTTCAATTAAAGTTGGTTTTTCAGTTTCACCTTGTGCTTCTTCAATCGCTTCTGCAATTTCATCTAAATTATTTCCATCTTCGACACGAATATAATTCCAACCTTGAGCTATAAATCGATCTTTAACACTTTCATTGAATGATTTTGATAATTCACCATCTAATGTAATATCGTTTGAATCGTATAATACAATTAATTTATTTAATTTTAAAGTACCTGCTAAGGAAGTTGCTTCATAAGAAATACCTTCCATTAAATCTCCATCTCCACACATCACATAAGTATGGTGATCTACAATTGGAAATCCTGGACGATTATAAGTTGCAGCAAGATGTGCTTCAGCCATAGCCATTCCTACACCGTTGGCAAATCCTTGACCTAAAGGGCCAGTTGTTGCTTCTACTCCATCTGTATGACCAACTTCTGGGTGACCTGGAGTCTTACTATTAAATTGACGGAAATTTTTTACATCTTCAATTGAAACTTGATAACCAGATAAATGTAATAATGAATATAAGAGTGCTGAACCATGTCCACCTGATAAAACAAAGCGATCTCGATCGACCCACTTAGATTGTTTTGGATTTACTTTTAAATATTTTGACCATAATACATAAGCCATTGGAGCAGCACCAATTGGTAAACCTGGATGACCAGAATTTGCGGCTTGTATCGCATCCACACTCATTGTACGAATCGTATCTACTGCTAATTGATCTACTTTATCAAACATATTAACACTCCTATTCAAATGATTATTTTATTAATTTCCTATTTTAGTTAAAAACTAGTCTTCATTACGATTATGTAATCCTTTTTCTCTTTGAATTTGTTTCAATTTTTCAGGAGTTACATCTTTTCCTTCTTCATCAACAACTTTTAACCCTTCAATATGATTTCTCATTCCTCCACGGAACGCTTCTAAATATTCTTGACGTAATAACAATTGTTCATCTTGTTCAACTTGAGTTAATCCAACTGTTTTTTTCTTACGAGCTAATTCATTAATTCTTTCAATTTTCTTAGGATCTAACATAATAGACATCCTTTCTAAATTTCTATATTACCTATTTATCATACCATTATTTATGTAAAAAGAAAACATTCTAACATGCGAACGTTTGTTTGATTAAATAGTCATTTTATGTTATGATAATGTAAAATTCTATAGAGAAGGTGATTCAATGTCAAATGTCAAAGACTCAAAACAAATCGATGTCCTACGTTTTATATATGAAGAAGTTAAAGAACATGGTTATCCACCAACTGTTCGAGAAATCTGTAATGCTGTTGGACTCTCTTCTACTTCGACTGTACACGGCCACCTTTCTCGTTTAGAAAAAAATGGTTACATTCAACGAGACCCTAGTAAACCTAGAGCGATTGAATTAACACAAATTGGTCTAAAAGCAATCGGCGCTACGGCTACAGCTATTCCAATGTTAGGAACTGTGACAGCTGGTACACCTATATTAGCTATCGAAGAAGCGAATGGATTCTTTCCAATTCCACCGGATTTACAACAAGATGCAGAAGATTTATTCATGTTAACGATTAAAGGTGACAGCATGATTAACGCAGGAATTTTCGATGGCGATTCTGTTATCGTACGAAAACAATCGACTGCTTCTAATGGTGAAATTGTTATTGCCATGACCGAAGAAGATACTGCTACTTGTAAAAGATTTTATAGAGAATCTGACCATATTCGCTTAGAGCCAGAAAATGATCAACTCGATCCAATTATTTTACCTAATGTAACCATCTTAGGAAAAGTAGTCAGCCTCTATCGTAATCGAATTTTTTAATCATATATCAAAAAAACTCTTTGTTTTTGAAACGAAGAGTTTTTATTTACTCAAAAAAGCCGTTCAAACAAAAAAGACCTTTCATACTAGTAAGCACAAGAGACATCTTCAAGTGGCTACTGGAGTCCTTTACTACTATATAGAAAGGACTATTCCCAAACGCTCTCCCGTAATTATCCGTCAAATTAGAAAAGACCTTTCATAGTAGTAAACGCAAAAGTTGCCACATTGGCAACTTTTGCTAGGAAATTTCGAGACCTTAGGCTCGAAATTTAGGCATGAGACTCGCTTCGCGAGGCTGCTGCCGTCCTTTACTACTATATAGAAAGGTCTATTTCGAATTATTAAAATGTTTTTTGGACTTTCAACATATTTGTTGAACCTGTTTCTCCAACTTTAAGACCTGCAGTAAGAATTAATAATTCTCCTTTTTCAGCAAATCCTTTTTCTAATACGATATCATTTGCAAGCTTAAACATTTCATCAGTTGATGCAGGTCTATCAATTACAAAAGGTTGAACACCCCATACTAATGCTAAAGCACGTTGTTGACGTTCAGTGTATGTCACAGCCATAATATTTGCACTTGGACGATATTTAGAAATCATTTTTGGAGTATGACCAGATTGAGTTGCAGCTACAATTGTTTTAATATCTAAGTTTTTAGCTGTATGCGCTACAGAACGAGCAATTGCTTCCGCTACATCTGATGCATCATAAGTTTTTAATTTGAATTTATCTTGTCCACGTAATTCACGTTCAGTACGTACACAAATACTTGCCATTGTTTTAACAGCTTCTACTGGGTAGTCCCCTGCTGCAGATTCACCAGATAACATTACAGCATCTGTACCATCAAAGATAGCATTTGCTACGTCCCCTGCTTCCGCACGAGTTGGACGTGGGTTGCGTTGCATTGAATCTAACATTTGAGTAGCAGTGATTACTGGTTTACCACAAGCATTACATTTCTTAATTAAAGCTTTTTGAACAATTGGAACTTCCTCTGCAGGAATTTCAACACCCATGTCTCCACGGGCAACCATTAAACCGTCAGATAATGCTAAGATTTCATCAATATTATCAATACCTTCTTGGTTTTCAATTTTTGGAATAATTTGAATATGAGTTGCATTGTATTCTTCTAATAGATCTCTGATTTCTTGAACATCAGAAGCACGACGAACGAAACTTGCTGCGATATAGTCAATATCATTTTCAATACCGAAGATAATATCTGCTCTATCTTTTTCAGTGATTCCTGGTAATTTAGTGCTTACGCCTGGAACGTTAACACCTTTTTTGTTTTTAACAACACCGCTGTTGTTTACTACTGTTACGATTTCTCCATTTGAATGATCAATTTCAGTAACTGTTAAACCTACTAAACCATCATCGATTAAGATAGTAGAACCAACTTTAACATCGTTAATTAATTCTGGATAAGTAATAGAAATTTTTTCTTTAGTTCCTAAAACTTGAGTCATAGAAATACGTAATACATCTCCAGTGAAGAATTCTAATGCTCCACCTTCCATATCATGTGTACGAATTTCTGGTCCTTTTGTATCTAATAAGATAGCAATCATTTTACCAGTTTCTTGACGTACTTTTTTGATATTATTAATACGTGCTAAATGTTCTTCATGGTCACCATGAGAGAAGTTTAAACGTGATACGTTCATTCCTGCTTCTGCTAATGCTGTTAATTTTTCAATTGATTCACTTGCTGGTCCAATTGTACATACAATTTTAGTTTTTTTCATAAAAAATTACTCCTTAATTAAAATGAAATTTCTTTATTTAATTGATATAATTCTAGGTTTGGTACATGTTTTCCATTCGCTAATGTTTCTACAATATCGTTATAAACAACTTCTTCACCACGAACACCAACGCAAACTCCGCCAACGCCTTCTTTTAATAGGTCGATAGCTTTTGCACCTAAACGACTTGCTAACACACGGTCACGAGCAGTTGGTGAACCACCACGTTGAACGTGTCCTAATACTGTTACACGAGTATGGAAATCTTCATCGTATTCCCATAATTTCTTAGCAAATTCGTCGCCACTCATTACCCCTTCAGCTAAAAGGATAATTGTATGCTTTTTACCATTTAAACGACCACGTTTTAATTCTTTTGCTACTTCTGCAATGTCAAATTCTTGTTCAGGAATTAAAATTTGTTCTGCACCACTACCGATACCAGTCCATAGAGCAATATCTCCTGCATTACGTCCCATAACTTCAACAATAAATGTACGTACGTGACTTGTCGCAGTATCTCTTAAGCGGTCAACTGCTTCTAATACAGTATTAATCGCTGTATCAAAACCAATTGTATAATCAGTTCCTGGAATATCATTGTCAATTGTTCCAGGAACTCCAATTGTTGGGAATCCTAATTTTGTTAAAGCTACAGCTCCTTGGTAACTTCCATCTCCACCGATAACAACTAAACCTTCGATACCGAATTTTTTCAATTGTTCAATCCCTTTTTCTTGACCTTCACGGTGAGCAAACTCAGGATAACGTGCAGAATATAAGAAAGTACCCCCACGGCCAATCATATCTCCCACATCAGAAGCCTCCATTTTACGGATATCTCCTGCAACTAATCCTGCAAATCCATAGTTAATACCATAGACTTCAAATCCTTCATAAATTCCTTTACGAACGATGGCACGAACTGCAGCATTCATACCTGGTGCATCTCCACCACTTGTTAAAACAGCAATACGTTTCAAGCTATTCACCTCTTATTATTTTTTTGGAACTCATCCAATTTCTTAACCTATTTTAACACTTTTATTTAAAAATGTCTTTTCTTTTCATTAATGAAAAGGTTTTTATTTTATAATTTTTACATTTTCTTCTCCAACAATTGAAGAAAGGGCTTTTATGGTTTCAAAATCGACTTCTAATCCTGAATTAAAATTCATTTTAAGAACCTGATCTTTACTTTCAATGTATAATAGAACGGTTGTATCTCCCGGATTATTTATTACTACATTCTTAATTTTGTCGAATACTTCCTTATTTTGTAATTTTTCAGTAATTTTAATATAACATTTAATTGAAGTTGCCTGTGCTAGTCCTTCCACTTCAAATAAGCTTAATACTTGTTGAACTTGCACTTGCCATTTCGATTGAAGATTCTTTCTAGTTTTTCCTTTTAATAATACTAATTGATTCTCTTCTAATAATGAGAAAACTATTGGATATACTTCAGAAAAGACAACAAACTCCATTTCACCAGTTTCATCTTGAATCGTTCCAAACGCCATTGGTTCACCTTTTTTCGTACGAATCTTACGAATATTTTTTAAGATTCCTAATACTGAAACTTGTTTTGATTCATAAATGGTTGAAATACGATTCGCTTTTTGTTCTTTATATAAAATTTCATAAGGTTCTGTTGGAAAAGCAGAAACTGGAAATCCTAATACAGCAATTTCTCGTTCAATTTTTTCAATAATATTACTATCTTCTTCTTCAAAATATTTTGGATACATCTCTTCATTTAATTCTAAAGAGAGATTGCTTCCATGGAATTTCACACTTTCAATCACTGCATCAATCGTAGCTCTTAATGTCGCTCGATTTTTTCCTAGTTCATCAAAAGCACCTGCATCAATTAATGCTTCTAACACTTCTTTTTTACAATATTTTTTACCCATTCTAAATGCAAAATCCATAAAGTCAATAAATGGACCATTTTGTTTACGTTGAGTAAGAATTTCTTGAATAAAATCTCTTCTTAATCCTTTTATGGCATTTAATCCAATAAAAATTCCATCTATTGTTACAGTATAATCGTCCACACTAGTATTAATCGAAGGATTTTTAATCGAAATACCTCTTTGTTTTGCTTCTATAAAATAGGTTTGTAATTTTGGAGAACGATCTCCCACAAATCTTAAAATAGCAGTATAAAAAGCTCGTGGATAATGAGTCTTAAAATAAGCTAATTGATATGCTAATAATGAATACGCAAATGCGTGTGAACGGTTGAAGCCATAATTAGCAAATCTCTCGATATATTGGTACACTTCTGTTGCACTTTCTACATCAATCCCTTTTCCAATTGCTCCTTCAATAAAATGAGCTTTTTCTTGTTCTATCACTTTGCCGTCTTTTTTACCAATGGCACGTCTCAAAATATCTGCTTGTCCCAATGTAAATCCTGCCATTTGAGAAGTTACTTGCATAACTTGTTCTTGGTAAACCATAACTCCATATGTCGATTGGAGAATAGACTCTAAAATTGGATGAGGATATTTCACAACTTCTTGTCCATGCTTCCGTTTAATAAAGGTATCAATTTGCTCCATTGGACCAGGTCGATATAAAGCATTCACAGCAGCAATATCTTCTAAATTCGTTGGCCGAAGCTTTTTTAATACTCGACGGATACCGTCTGATTCAAATTGGAATATTCCATTTGTATCCGCTTCTTGAAATAATTCTAGAGTCTTCTCATCATCTAATGGAATCTCATTTAAAATAATGTCTTGTTGATAAATTGATTTTGTTAATTCAATTGAATCATGTAAAATAGATAAATTCGTTAAACCTAAAAAGTCCATTTTTAATAATCCAATTTGTTCGACATATTTCATTGTATATTGCGTTATCGGCATTTGTTGGTCTTTATAGATTAAAGGAATAACATCCGTTAATGGCTTATCATATAGTACTACACCAGCAGCATGGGTAGATAAATGTCGAGGCAATCCTTCAATTCGACAGGCTGTCTCAAAAATTAATTGATTCTTTGGACTTCTCGAAACTAATGTTTGTAAACTTTTTGACTGTTCATAAGCACTTTTCAAATTAATCCCCAATTGATTTGGAATAGCTTTAGACCACTCTCCCGCTTGAACCGTGGTTAGCCCTAACACACGACAAACATCTCTCAATGCTTGTTTACTTCCAAAAGTTCCAAATGTAGCAATTTGTGCAACATGATTTTCCCCATATTTTTTTCGAACATATTCTAATATAGCTTCTCTTCGATTATCCGGAAAATCTAAATCGATATCCGGCATTGTATATCGTTCTGGATTTAAGAAACGTTCAAATAATAATTGATACTCAATTGGATCAACTTTAGTAATATTCAATAAATAAGATACTAATGAACCTGCTGCTGAACCACGTCCAGGACCTGTTTGAATGCCTGCTTCATGAGCATATTTCATAATATCCCATATAATTAGGAAATAATCGTTAAAACCCATTTGATGAATAATGGACAATTCATAACTTAGTCGAGATTGATACTCATCTGTTACTAATTCTTTATCTTTTAAAGATTGCTGACAAATTTCTCGTAAATATTCCTGACTTAACTTGCCTTCTGGTGTTTGAAATTTCGGAAGCAATAGTTCATTCTTTGGAAGTTCCCATTTAATAGCATCAACAAATACTTGTAATTGACGGACTAATTTCCCTTCTAATACACTCGACCAATGTTGCGTTAATACCTTCTCATCTTGTAAATAGTATTGTCCACTCACTTCTGCTTGAGTTGTACTTAGTGTTTCCCCATCTCCAATAGCTTTTAATACTCGATAACTAAAATCATCCTCAGCTTTTAAATAGAAGGTTTTAACAAAAGGAAGAAGTTTCATTGAAAAATCTTTCGCCCATACTTCTAATTCTTCTAAAGAAATTGGTAAAACTTTGTTGGATTCAATTCCTAGATGAATATTTGAACAATAACGCTCTTCCGCTTCGAACAACCAACGTTGAAAAGCTACTTCTCCATTTGAACATTCCAATGCCCATTCACTATTTTCTTGTGGGAATACTATTTGTAAATGTTCAGAAGCTTCTTTTATGATTTTTTCCATATCTTTTGAAACAACTTTGGATTTTTGATATTGAGTCGATAGTTCGATTAATGTTTGATAACCAATTTCATCTTTTGCGTAAACAACCATAAATGAAAAAGCTTCTGCATTTCTCCATTGCTTATATTGGAATACACAGCCAATAATAGGTTCAATATTTTTGCTACGACATAAATTATAAAATTCAATTGCACCATGTAAGACACCTTCATCGGTTAAAGCTAATTTTTGATACCCTAATTTCTTAGCAGTCATTACATATTTATATAAATCAATGGTACTTCTCAGTAAGCTATAGCCACTAGTAACTTGTAAAATCGTAAATGTCATAATGATTCCTCTCTATCATTTCTTCTCATTTATTATAACGGTTGAATAGAATTTTGTACAAATATTGTGGTGTTGTTTTTTAAACAATTTGATTCATGCAAGTTTAAGAAATTTTACTTGTATGAATTAGTAGGATTGACTATAATGAAAATGAAAGAAGGTGTCGAAATGAAATACCTCGTAACTTTTGTTTGGGGATTTATTTTAAGTCAAGTAACCTATTATTTAGGATCTGCATTAGCACAATCTCCATATAACTTTACAAATGCTGTAGTCGTTGGAGTGTTAATTTCATGCGGGATTGTATTAATCCAACATGTCTTCATGAGACCAACAAAAACAGCCCCACAATCACATCAATAAAAAAAGCATCTCGTAGGAGATGCTTTTTTTATTTAAAGATAAATGAATGACTAAACCAAAAAGACTACCCATAGTAGCTGAAGTACTAGAAGCCAAGTGGCTTCTAGTACATGAAATTTCGAGACCTTAGGCTCGAAATTTAGCAATGAGACAGATTCAGCTGGCTGCTTGCGTCCTTAGCTACAATAGGATAGTCTTAATTAAATTTAACATTATTATTGTTCGATCTCACGTTCTTGCGCCCATTCAAAGTGGAAGACACCTGGTTTATCCACACGATTATAAGTGTGCGCACCAAAATAGTCACGTTGCGCTTGAATTAAGTTAGCTGGTAACACTTCTGAACGATAAGAATCATAGTAAGCTAATGCACTTGAGAATGTTGGAACAGGAATCCCTGCTTGAACAGCTGTCACAACTACTTCACGAACTGCTTCTTGATAAGATTCTGTTACATATAAGAAGTATTTATCTAATAACAAGTTTTTCAATTCTGGATCACGTTCAAATGCATCTGTGATTTTTTGTAAGAATTGAGCACGAATAATACATCCAGCACGGAAAATTTTCGCAATTTCCCCATAATTTAAGTTCCAATCAAACTCTTCACTAGCAACACGCATTTGAGCGAATCCTTGTGCATAACTCATAATTTTTGAGAAATACAATCCTTTACGAACTGATTCGATTAATGCTTGTTTTTCAGTATTTGATAATTCAGGAACTTTAATTGGAGATAATTCTTTACTTGCTACTTCACGTTCTTCTTTTAATGTAGAAATATAACGTGCAAATACAGATTCTGTAATTAATGGAAGTGGCACACCTAAATCTAACGCACTTTGAGAAGTCCATTTACCCGTCCCTTTATTTCCAGCAGTATCCATAATCACTTCAACCATTGGTTTACCTGTTTCAGGATCTTTTTTCGTTAAAATATCAGCAGTGATTTCAATTAAGTAACTATCTAATTCACCAGTATTCCAAGATTTGAATACTTCTGCAGTTTCTTCTACTGATAATCCACCTACACGACGTAAAATATCATAACTTTCAGCAATTAATTGCATATCACCATATTCGATACCATTATGAACCATTTTTACATAATGACCTGCTCCATTTGGACCAACATAAGTCACACATGGTGCACCATCATCAGCTTTAGCAGCAATTTCTTCTAAAATAGGAGCTACTAAATCATACGCATCTTTTTGTCCACCAGGCATAATAGCAGGACCTTTTAATGCGCCTTCTTCACCACCAGAAACTCCTGTACCGATAAAGTTAATACCTGAATTTGCTAACATTTCATTACGACGGATTGTATCTTGGAAGAATGTATTTCCCCCATCGATTAAGATATCCCCTTTATCTAAATGTGGTAATAAACTTTGAATAGTTTTATCTGTTGCTTCACCAGCTTTAACCATTAATAAAATTCTTCTTGGTTTTTCTAATGAATTTACAAACTCTTCCACTGTATAAGTTGGAACTAATTTTTTGTCTGGATGTAATGCAATCACTTCATCTGTTTTTAAAGATGAACGGTTAAAAATTGAAACCGAATATCCACGACTTTCAATATTTAAAGCTAAATTACGACCCATTACTGCCATACCAACGACACCAATTTGTTGTTTTGACATTTAAAATTCCTCCAATAATCAAATTAATTTACTTACACATAATACCAAAATTTACAATATTAGGAAAGCTATTTGCACTTAAAGAAAATTTTCATTTACTATACTACTTGAGTATTTCCTACAATTCATGTAAACTAACAATGATTTAAAATAAAGGAGAGATATTAGTGTCAAGAAAACCAAGAAAAAAACAAAAACGTAATCTTTCAACAATGGAAAAAATTACTCGTGTAGTTGTATGGTTTATGTTATTAGCAACATTAGGCGTAATTGTATTCCAATTTGCAATGACTGTTATGAATTATAAATAGTTTCAACAATAAAAACTCGAATGACTTTGGATTAAAAGTCATTCGAGTTTTTTTCATGTTCCAATTTATGAATATCTCTAGTGTGCTTATGAGAATGTTTTTCTTCATCACCAAAATGATCGTGCAGATGCCCATGCGTAATAATATGTGTATGAGTACTCCCATCATGAGTATGAGTGATCACATGAGTATGAATATGTGAATGAGTTTTAATAATCGTATCCCTCACAATATATACTGTTCCAATAATCATAAAAATTAAACTTACAAAGTACATTGGTGTCAAAATTTCACCATTAAATATAAATGATAATATTGCCCCTACAAATGGTGCTATCGCATAATAAGCACTTGTTTTTGCCGCTCCTAATCCTCTTTGTGCTCTTATATAAAAGAAGATACTTAATCCATAAGAAATAAATCCTAGCAACATCACTAACACAATATCTTTAATATCTGGAATAGTCTCATTTAGAAATAAAGCAATTAAAAATGAGCCTCCACCTGAAAAAATTCCTTTAAGACTTACGATTTGATACGTACTTTTATCCGATATATTTCTTGTACAATTATTTTCCAATCCCCAACAACAAGTGGCTAAAATGATAAAGAAAGACCCCAGTGAAAAGTGGAAACTGCCCTCACCCTCAAAGGAAAGCAAAATACTAGAAAAGGTAATAAATCCAATTGCAATCCATAGCCTTTTAGTAACAGTTTCTTTAAACATTAATAACGCAATCAATGTTGTCACTACAATTTCAAAATTTCCTAACAATGATGCATTTGAAGCTGTTCCAATACTAATTCCTATCATTAAAAAAATAGGAGCAGCTATATCTAATAAAATCATTCCTAGAACATAAATCCCATCTTCACGTCCTATTCTTTCCGCTGACTCTTCATTCTTATATTGAAATAAATACATTACTGCTACTCCTAACCCAGCACCTAAATATAAAAATGCTGCCATAAATGTTGGAGAAACGTTTTCTAGTAAAATCTTTGAAAATGGTGTATTTATTGCATAAAAAACTGCTGCTATAATAGCAAAAATTACAGAAAATAGTTTTTCTTTCTGTTTCATCCTCTTCTTTCCTTTCAAAATAAAAAAGGCTTAAAAATCATATCTTTTAAACATCATTTTAAGCCTTTCAGACATTTTATTAAATTTCAGCTTTTAAAGCTTCCACTTTATCTAATTGTTCCCATGGTAAATCTACATCTTTACGTCCAAAATGTCCGTAAGCAGCAGTTTGTTGGTAAATTGGTCTACGTAATTGTAATGTTTCAATAATTCCTTTTGGAGTTAACTTGAACACTTTACGAATCGCTGCAATTAATTTTTCTTCTGAAACATGATTTGTTCCAAAAGTATCCACAGAAATAGATACTGGTTGAGCTACCCCAATTGCATAAGCTAATTGGATTTCACATTTATCTGCTAAACCTGCAGCTACTACGTTTTTAGCAATATAACGAGCAGCATAACTTGCAGAACGGTCAACTTTTGTTGCATCTTTTCCTGAGAATGCTCCACCACCATGACGAGCATATCCACCGTAAGTATCTACGATAATTTTACGTCCTGTTAATCCAGAATCTCCAACCGGTCCACCAATTACGAATTTCCCTGTTGGATTAATGAAATAACGTGTTTCATCATCTAATAATTCACTTGGTACAACTGGTTTAACAACATACTCTAAAATATCACGATGAATTTGTTCTTGAGAAATATCTTCATCATGTTGTGTACTCACGATAATCGTATCAATACGTTTCACTTTATGGTCTGTTGTATATTCAACAGTTACTTGAACTTTACCATCTGGACCTAAATAATCTAATTGTTTTTCTTTACGAACTTTTGCTAATTGATAAGCTAATTGATGACTTAAGTAAATTGGCATTGGTAAGTAAGTATCTGTTTCATTTGTTGCAAAACCAAACATTAAACCTTGGTCTCCTGCACCAAACTCTTCTTGTTGTCCACGAGTTTCTAAAGCATCATTAACCCCCATTGCAATGTCAGGTGATTGTTTATCTAAAGAAACCATAACAGCAACACTATCCGCATCATAGCCATACTTACGATCAGCATAACCAATTTTACGAATGGTATCTCTAGCAATTTGTTGATAATCGACTGTAGCAGTTGTTGTAATTTCACCAACTAATACGACTAACCCTGTATTAACGACTGTTTCGCAAGCTACACGAGCGGTTGGATCTTGAGCTAAAATAGCATCTAATACTCCATCACTAATTTGGTCTGCGATTTTATCGGGATGTCCTTCTGTAACTGACTCCGATGTAAATAAAATTTTTTCCATTGTTTTTCCCCCATTCAATTCCGGTTACAAGGCATCTACACATTGTGTATCCTCTCGGGAATATCATATTTTTTTAAGACTCAACCATTATAGCATTATTTTTTAAAATTCCTAGTATTATTTCTCTTTTTTATACATTTATTTTGTGAAAATGTCATGAAATCGTTTAAATATTGCTTGACAAGCTAGATTAATTTACCTATCATGAAAATAAAAAGTATTATCGAGGTAATTTATATGTCCGTAAATTCTATGGTACATCCAGAAATACCTTATATGAAGCAACTGACAAATCCATTATGGAGTTTATTTTTAGCTCCTATCAGTTATTCATTTTTAGGTTTTTTGCTAGCCATTAAAACAAATTCTATCCCACTTTCTGGGGTACTCGTACTATATTTTTTCTTGTTTATTATTAACTTACAAGAAATGATGTATTCTAAATTTTATAAAATTCCAAAACGTGGACAATCCGTTGTACTACTCTTTACGAATTTCTTATTACTACTACCAATTGTTTATTTTGTACAAACTTTTGGAATTCGAATTGGAATTATCGCAGCTTTAGTTGTCGGAGTAAATCATAGTTGGGTTTTCCATTTACAATCAAATCATCCTGCATATGCGTATCATGTTCTTTTAAATAGCTTAGCCAAATTTACAGTAGCTAACTTTTTAATGTATTACTTGATTACACAACAAATTACAAACAGCATTTTCCAAGTATTTTTATGCTATGCAATTTTTGGAATTAGTATTATTCAATTTAAACAAAAGGCAAATGAGCGTCATCATTCTGAAAAATTAGAATTTCCTGTTTGGAGCCTATTCTTATCATTTATATTTAACCTATGTTGGCTTTTTGCTTATCCAATTAGTTTTTATGTAATAGGAACACATTTCTCGTTGTTTGCTTTAATTCTTATTGGAATTAGTGGAATAGTTCCTATTCTATACCATATTCTTTTAAAGAAAACTGCTAAACCAAGTAGAATTAGCACCTACTTCTATTGGTACGCAACATTATTAACAATTTTAATTGGTATCTTTTATCAATTTTAAAAAAATCGCTTCATCTATATTTGATGGAGCGATTTTTTTCATCTCTTTTATTTAAACAATCATCATTGCTTGTGTATTGACTTTATGTTACGATAACTAAAAATATAAGTGAGGTGAACTCAATATGGCAAACTATTATTATGATTCTAATAATAATCGAGAATACATTCCTGGTAGATATGTTAATAAAGTAATTTTATTAGTACTAATGTTTTTTTTAGGAGGCTTTGGAATTCATTATTTTTATGAAGGTAAAAATTTAAAAGGAATTCTTTCAATCCTATTTTCTTGGACATTTATTCCTTCTATTATTGCATTCTTTAGATTTATTTCAACAATTTTTAAACCAACAAATGAATATGGAGATATTTTTATTCCATACAATTAAAATCTATAAAAGAAACCCCTTGATTTCTCAAGGGGTTTTATCTTTCTATTAACGACGACGTTCTTGGATACGCGCTGCTTTACCACGTAAGTTACGTAAGTAATATAATTTAGCACGACGAACTTTACCGTAACGAACTACTTCGATTTGTGCTACACGTGGAGTATGTACTGGGAATGTACGTTCAACACCAACACCGTTAGAAACTTTACGTACTGTATAAGTTTCGCTGATACCAGCACCACGACGTTTAATAACAACACCTTCGAAGATTTGGATACGCTCACGAGTTCCTTCAACTACCTTAGCGTGAACACGTACAGTGTCACCAGGACGAAATGCAGGAATATCAGAACGTAATTGTTCTTGTGTTAAGCTATCGATTAATTTGCTCATGTTTTTTCTCCTTCCAACAAACATTCATGAATTGGCCGAATGTCCAATCAGCGGAATATCGTTCTTTATGGATAGTCTCCTATCCACTTTTGTGAGTTTATCACAGAAATGAATACTTGTAAAGGATTTTTACTTTACTTTTTTTAAATTTTCTTTTGAATGTTCTAAAGCCATCCGATACACAGATAATACATGAGAATCATCTAAGGAATACAAAACATATTTCCCAACTTTTCTTGATTTAACTATATGATTTATTTTTAATTTACGTAGTTGATATCAAATCGCAGATTGTTCCATTTCCATACAAGTAACAATTTCTTCCACTGTCATTTCGTCTTTTTCATATAACAAAGTAATAATCTTTAAACGAGTGACACCTCCAAAAACTTTAAATAATTGACTTATCTGTAACAATAAAATCTGTTTCTTGAAATATTTTTTGAACTTGTATTGGATCATTATTCGATTGTTTCTGATTCATAATTCCTACTCTCTTCTTGAATAATTTCTTGTAGTAACTTTTCTTCTTCTTTATCTAATGAATAACTTTCTAATAAATCGGGTCTTCTTTGATACGTTCTTCTTAAGGATTCTTTTTTCTGCCATGTAGCAATTTTTGCATGATTTCCACTAAATAATACTTCTGGAACTTCCATTCCTTCATATTCTCGTGGACGAGTATACTGAGGATGCTCTAATAATCCCATCGAATGTGAATCCCCAATAGCTGATTCGTAATTTCCTAATACATCTGGAATTAATCGAACCGTCGCATCAATCATGACCATAGCTCCTAATTCTCCACCCGTTAACACAAAGTCTCCAATAGAATATTCATCTGTTACGAGCGTTCGAATACGTTCATCATATCCTTCGTAATGACCGCAAATAAAAACTAAATGTTCTTCCTTTGCTAATTCTTCTGCATCAGATTGGCTAAATTTCTTCCCTGCTGGATCTAGTAAAATCACTCTCTTTTTAGTTTCCGGAGTTCTCTGTTCTAAATCTTTTAATGCACGGTCAATCGGTTCAACTTTTAATAATAAACCAGCTCCTCCACCAAAAACATAATCATCTACTCGATTGTGCTTATGAAATGCAAAGTCTCTAAAATCAATTGTATCAAATGTAATTTTTTCTTTCTCAATAGCTCTCTTCATCATCGATTGTTCCATTGGAGCAAACATTTCAGGGAATAATGTTAAGACATCGATTCTCATTTTAGTCAAACAACCCTTCTAATACATGAATAAAAGCTTGCTTATTTTCTTTATCGATTTTATAAACAACTGGTTCAATAAATGGAATTAACAAATCTTTCTTCCCTTTTTGTTTTACAATCCATACATCATTGGAACCTGGAGATAAAATTTCAGATACTTTTCCTAAATGTTCTCCTTCATCTGTAATAATCTCTAAACCAACCACTTCATGATAATATAATTCGTCATCTTCTAATTCGTCTAGAGCTTCACTAGAAACTTTTAATAAACAATCTCTATATCCTTCAACATCTTCAATTCGAGGATGATTTTCAAATGTTAATAAATCGAAATTTTTATGGCGTCTATGACTTTTTACCGTCAATAATTTTTCAAATTCTCCATCTCTAAATAAGGCTAATTCTACTCCTTTTTGATAACGGTCTTCTGCGAAATCCGTTGTAGAAATCACACGAACTTCCCCTTTTAATCCTTGTGTATTTACAATTTTTCCTACTTTAAAATATTGTGACATCTCTTCTACTTCCTCCTCACAATTCATTACTGTTATCATACGTGAGAATTGAACAAAATTGCAAACAAAATCCATTTTTAATGAAACTTATAAACAAAAAAGTTCAACAACTCCTAATAGAAATTGTTGAACTTTTTTCTAGTCATTGTTTTCAATGCTTAAGCGAACACGTTTTTGGTTTCTAGTGCGAACACTATAAACAATTGTACGAATTGCACGAGCAACACGTCCTTGTTTTCCAATTACACGTCCAATATCTTCAGAATTCACACGTAATGTGTATTCTAAAAACTCATCTGATTCTGAAACTTCAATGGTTACATCATCAGGAAAATCAACCAATGGTTGAACAATCGCTAAAATTAATTCACGAATATCAGGCATTCTTTTCACCTCTTTACCGAATTATCTCGATGAGAAAAATTACTTAGAAAACTTTGATTCGTGGAATTTCTTCATGATACCTTGTTGTGATAATAAGTTACGAACAGTATCTGAAGGTTGAGCTCCGTTAGCTAACCATTTTAATGCTAATTCTTCGTTGATTGAAACTTGTGCTGGGTTTGCAACTGGGTTGTAAGTACCAACTGTTTCAATGAAACGTCCATCACGTGGAGAACGTGAATCTGCAACTACTACACGGTAGAAAGGATTTTTCTTAGATCCCATACGTTTTAAACGAATTTTAACTGCCATTATTTTTACACCTCCATGTTTTCATCTCACAGTTAGATATATTATCAGAAAAGAAATCAGTTGTAAAGTATTTTTTCTTTACACCCTAACTTTTTTTATTTTAAAGATTTAATATCTACTTCTTTTCTCTTTAAAATGCCTTATTTCATTAAGAAATTAGCGTTTTAATAGATTATTTGTTATAATATGGCTGATATTATACTTAAAAAGAAAAGAGTTGAAAATATGCTAAATCCGAATAACATTCGAGAATTTTTCAAAGAATTCTTGGCTTTTTGGAATCAACCTTTGCAAAAGCACTTACGATTTATTTTCAATGTCAGTTTTTCTGTGATTAAAAATTTATTATTCATTCTTTTATGTGGATTTATATTATTAGGAATTTTTGGAACAGGAATTGGATTAGGATATTTTGCAAGCTTGACGGCCAATGAAAAACCATTAACCCAAGAAGAAATGTCAGATGCGATTACGAATTTAAACTTAGTTTCTAGTTTTTATTATCAAAATGGAGAAAAGATTTCTGATGTTACAAGCGATGAAGTTCGTTTAGTAACTACACTAGATAACATTTCTCCGTTTGTAAAAGATGGAATTGTTGCGACAGAAGATAGTTATTTCTATCAGCATAATGGAATTGTTCCTAAAGCTCTAGTCCGTGCACTTCTCCAAGAAGCAGTATCTTCTAATACAGGAGTTTCTGGTGGGTCTACCTTAACCCAACAATTAATCAAGCAACAAATTTTAACAAGTGAAGTAACTTTTAAACGTAAAGCTAATGAAATTTTATACGCTCTTCGTTTAGAAAAATATTTTTCAAAAGAACAAATTTTAGAAGCTTACTTAAATGTTTCTCCTTTCGGACGAAACCATAATGGATTAAATATTTCAGGGATTGAAGAGGCTGCACAAGGAGTGTTTGGAGTATCTGCAAAAGACTTAACATTACCTCAAGCAGCATACTTAGTAGGGATGCCCCAAAATCCAATTTCATATACTCCCTACACGAACTACGCTACCCTTAAAGAGGATGTTTCTGCTGGGCTTACTCGTATGAAAACTGTTTTATTCAGTATGTATCGTGAAAAGAAAATTACAAAACAACAATATGAAGATGCGTTAGCTTATAATATTACTCAAGACTTCTTAGCGCCTGAAGAAATTTCAACACAACGCCAATCATATTTATATCAAGCAGTCAATCGTGAAGCTACAAAAATTTTAATGAAAAAGATGGCTGAAAAAGATCATTTAACTTATGATCAATTAAAAAAAGATACAGAATTGTTCAACCGATATTACGATCGTGCAAATGGTGAATTAGCTACAGGTGGTTACAAAATCACTTCTACTATTGACAAAGGTATTTATGAAGCCATGCAAGATTCTACTGCTGCTAACGGAAGTAAAATTGGACCAACTTACCAAACCCCTTATATCGATCAAAATACAGGAGAATCAAAAAAACAAACTGATATGGCACAAAATGGTGCTGTATTAATCGAAAATAAGACTGGAAGAATTTTAGGATTTGTTGCAGGCAGAGATTTCCAAGTTAACCAAGTAGACCATGCTTTTACAACACATCGATCTCCTGGTTCAACGATTAAACCTCTACTTGTTTATGCTCCAGCAATGGAAAATAATATTATTTATCCAGCTAGTATTATTCCAGACACAAAAATTAGTATTTTACAGCAAAATGGAACCTATTGGGAACCTACCAATTATGGAAATAAAATTTCTAATAATTTCTTAACAGCTCGTCATTCATTAGAATTTTCTTTAAATAATCCAACTATTAAAATTTTCCAAACAATGCTTTCTAAAGGAATAAATGCTGGGGAATATTTAAAGAAAATGGGAATAAAAGGAATTGGTGAAGAAGAATATCAAAATATTGCCTTGTCCATTGGTGGTACAAAAACTGGACCTACTGTAATGGAACAAACAAGTGCTTTTTCTACTCTAGCAAACGGTGGTGTGCATCACGAAGCATATTTAATTGAAAAAATTGAAGATATTCATGGAAAAGCCGTATATCAGCATGAAGATGTCACTAGTGAAGTCTTCTCTCCAGCAACTGCTTATTTAACAACCGATATTTTGCGTAAGGTTGCTTCTGCAACATATTTCTATAATATTAAAGCAAACTTGAATTTTAATGCAGATATAGCAGGTAAAACTGGAACTTCTGAATTTGAAGTAGATAATTGGTTTGTTGGATATACTCCAGAGGTAACACTTGGTTCATGGATTGGATATGATAATTTTTATAGTGCTCGATACTCTATTACGGAAGCTGACGGTTATGGACATCCAACAATGAGAAGTTTAAGAAATTGGACACTCCTCATGAATGCTGTATACAATGCAAAACCAAATTTATTTAACCAAAATGCAAAATTCGATCAACCTTCATCTGTTTATCAAGACTCTGTTGTATCAGCAACTGGAACAAAATCAGGAACAGCCACTTATAATGGAAAAAGTTATTTTATTAATGGAAACACAACAACTGACTTATTTAAAAAGGATTTTGGACCAATTGATCCAACTTATCATTTTGCTATTGGAGCTACTAATAATGAATTAGATAGATATTGGAATGGCCTAAGTGTTGAAGAACTTGAGAAAAAGAAAGCAAAACAAGAAGAGGATAAGAAAAAATTGACTTCTGAAGAACAGAAACCAACTTCTTCTACACCGAAACAGCACTTACTGATGAGATAAGCAACGGTTTTGTAGCCCAAACGATTGATGGCATAAAGAAACGTCATTTTGGTTTAGAATGGGGGGCTGAAGCGCAATTACTTCCTACGCTCAAACTTTCAGCAGCTGTTGCTTTAGGGCAATACACTTATGTTAATAATCCAAAATTATATATTTCGTCTGATGATATTCCTCAGGGAATTGCTTATGATGAGGTGAAATTAAAGAATTATCACGTACCGAGTGGCCCTCAGCAAGCATATTCTGTAGGGTTAGAGTACCGCAGCAATAACTATTGGTGGGTAAGTGCGACTGCCAATCTATTGGCTAAAAACTACGTGTCGCTTTCGGCGCTCAATCGCACCTCACAGTTCTTCATCGACCCCAATACCCGTCAGTCATTTACCAATATCGACTACGATAAGGCTCGACAACTCCTCAAACAAGAGCGTTTAGACGATGTTTTCTTAGTGAATTTAGTAGGAGGAAAGTCTTGGCGTGTTAAGAAGGTGTATATTAGTGCGATGCTAAGCATTAACAACCTATTCGATACCCAATTCGTGTCTGGAGGCTTTGAGCAATCGCGCACCGCTAACTATGGCAAAATGTTGCAAGACAACGCTCACGGGGTTCCTTCATTCGGCAACCGCTATTTTGTAGGATACGGCCGTACCTATATGGCAAACTTAGCTATCAGTCTCTAAATAATTAATGTATTAAAAAAATCGAACAATATGAAACTAAATGTATTAAAAAACACAGCTATAGCGTTTATTTCGCTATGTACTGTAATGTCGTGTGTAAAAGACGATGATTACGAATTGCCCGACAACAAGAAAGTGCTACCAGCCTTTGCTGGCAAGGTAGTGAGCTTTTCTGATGTTGCCAGTAGAACTACCCCTACTATAAAAACTTACAGTGCCGATGAAGCTATCGAAGGGTATGTAATTTCAAGTGATGAAGGAGGTAATTTCTACAAGAAAATCTACATCCAGAACGAAGATAAAACCCAAGCCCTTTCAGTAGCACTCGATAAGAGCGGTATCTACACCGAATACCCTATTGGGGCTAAGGTGCAACTCCGCCTCAAAGGACTTACTACTCAGCTTAATAATGCCATTACTGAAGTAGGTTATAAGATTTATAAAAACGAAAAATCAGGTCGCGAGAGTGTAGGTTCTATGGCCGAAGCTATTTACAAAACCCATCTATACGATATGGGTGGAGAGCGTAAAACCCTTGCTTCGCTTGCTAAAGAAGTTACCTCTATAGAAACAGTTAAAAACGATGCACACGTAGGACAGCTTATCACCCTCAAAGGCGTACATTTCCCTAATGAAGTAGTTGGCAAAACGATGTACGACAAAAACAAAGATTTAGGTGGGGCTACTAACTACAAACTTACCGATGCCAATGGTAAGACCATAGACTTCAGAACCAGCAGCTTTGCTAAGTTCAAAGACGAAAAAGTCCCTGCAGGAACTCTTGATGTTACAGGGGTACTATCTAAATTCAATACCTCTTGGCAGTTTATGGTAAGCAATTATGCTGATATCAAAGTAGTAAGTAGTGCTACCACCACCTCTACCCAAACAAGTACTCAAACAGCTACTACTGTAGTATCTTTAGAGGCAAGTACAGCAACCGTAGCCGACTATGTAGTAGGCAAACACGTTAAGCTACACGGAACGATAATCACTAAAGCAGGACGTGCTTACTTTAAGCTTAGCG